>Ga0206878_10047_pt1 | contig 51969 bp, 52 predicted proteins | sample Alteio_BWOrgCont_8_FD_152621 | JGI IMG/M metagenome (GOLD analysis project Ga0206878, IMG submission 152621) | Enriched cells from forest soil in Barre Woods Harvard Forest LTER site, Petersham, Massachusetts, United States -... | ecosystem: Environmental > Terrestrial > Soil > Temperate forest >... | reverse complement strand
GATTGATGCTTTTGGTTTCAGGCTCAATGGTTCGCAAACTAACGATAAAAATAATGTTACCACAAACCATTATTTTTTCGAAACTTTCAACTTCATTGAGAAAGCGAAAGCGAACGACCCGAAAAATTCCAAATTTCTGTGTTTTGATGCTTATGGGGAAACCATCAAAGTAAAGTCATTGCTGGACCTGCAAACTGCTTTTTTTGAAAATATAAGCCAGTTGTAAAACTGCTGATAAAGCCGGGTTTGCTATCGCGAAGTCCCGTAATCACAACAAAATTCTCTCAATTCGATATAAAACAAAAGATCCGGCTTCAACCGGATCTTTTGTTTTGTACTGTTTTTTATTTTTATGTACCATTTAAAGGCCACCGTCCATTTTTGGCTCCATCTGCTCGTCAACCGGCAAATCTATCGTTAAACCACGACCCCCGGGAGCGGCCGGTAAATTAACGATTGGCCGGGTGGGGTTCAGGGCCTCTTTTATCCTTAAATGCAGGTCGGCATAATGTTCAGAAGTGATGGCATCGCCGCCCTTTGGTAATTTGGCATCGATGGTCTTCAGCTCGGCACGTACCATCGGGCGAATGTCCGATAAAGTCATATTTATTGGCGTTAAGCCGAAATAGGCCAACTGTGCTGCAGAAAAACCGGGAATACCTTTAAAATCATCGTTCAGCAGGCTTTTCAGGTCTTCGATATAAGCACGCTGCAGGTTGCGTTTAAATACATCCGGTTTCCCGGTATCAAATACTCCGCTGCGAAGATCGGTGAACAGATCGGCAACGGTATAGGCGTTAGCGCCATTCTTGGCTTCGTTATCAAACATGCGCGATAGCCGCGATGGTGAAAGGATATTACCTAATGTATTGGTTTGCACTGTTTTTATGCGGTTGATGATTACCCCATTGTCGAATTTACTTAGTTCGGGGCTGTTGATGAGCCAGGTTGGTGTGGTAAATAATTGTTTATTAAAAAAGGCTACCGCGTCCTGCTGTTTGCTTTTGCTCACAAAATCATACACCGGGCCGGTTTGGTCGTACATTTTAAAGTTCTCGTTCATGCCGCCAATGTTTGCCGTTACGTGGCCCATATAACGTAAAAACTGGGTCAATACTTCGGTGTACAATTCTTCCAGGTTCTCGTAACCCACACCCTTTTCATAGGTCCAGGTTTCAATGTTGGGCAATATGCGTTTTAAGTTGGCTATGCCATAGGTGCTGGCCTTCATGGCATTATCACCCAGGTCCTCGCTTTGCAAACGGGGATCTAAACTGGTTCCCTGCCTTCCGTAATAATAAAGCGGATTGCCGGCTTTTTCAGTTGTCCACTGGTCCAATAATTCTTTTTCCTGTTTTGGCGATTTTTTGCCGGGGAACCAGCTATAGCCCCATTTTATGGCCCACAGGTCGTATTCGCCTATCGCCGGATAAAAATGTGTTACGCCATCGCCGGGTTGTGCTATATAATTAAAGCGTGCATAGTCCATTATCGATGGTGCGGTGCCGTGTTTATCGGTAAACGTTTTGGACCGCAGCGAATCCACCGGGTAGGCGTAACTCGAACCAAAATTATGCGGTAAGCCTAGGGTATGGCCAATTTCGTGCGACGATACAAAACGAATCAGTTCGCCCATCTGCTCATCGGTAAATTTAGCTTTGCGGGCATCGGGGTTAGCTGCGGCTGTTTGTACAAAGTACCAGTTGCGCAGCAGTTCCATCACGTTATGGTACCAGCCTACGTGGCTTTCCAGTATTTCGCCTGTACGCGGATCGGACACATGCGGCCCGTAAGCATTTTCAACATCCGATGCAAAATACCTTACCACGCTGTACCGGGCATCTTCGGTGCTGAAACCCGGATCTTCTTTTGGCGTTGGCGCTACTTTGCCCACTATCGCATTTTTGAAACCGGCCGCTTCAAAAGCTTTTTGCCAGTCGTTTATGCCTTCAATTAAATAGGGCACCCATTTTTTGGGAGTCGCCGGGTCAATATAATATACAATTTGTTTCTTTGGTTCAACCAGTTCGCCGCGTTCGTAAGCAACTTCATCCTTTGGCTCCAGTTTCCACCGGTGTATGTACGAGGTTACCTCGGCTTTTTGCGCGTCGGTGCCATAGTCTGTCTGGCTTTGGCCAAAAAAGCCAACCCGTTTATCACTTAAACGCGCTTTCATGGGGATTTTAGGCAGCAACACCATCGAAGTGTTCAGCTCAAACGTAACAGCTCCGTTGCTGTTATCAGTAGGCGATTCAGTGGCGCGGTAAGTTTTCAGCGTCCTTGCCTCAATATTTATCGGGAAAGCTTTAATGGTATCGATATAAGAACGGGCATTGTCGAGCCCCGAAATTTTGTAGGCTTTTTTAAGTTCGTCGGGTATGCCTATCGCGGCAACATCGCCGTTATAAAAGTCGGTCACGTCAATTACTACACCGGTACTGTCTTTATTAAAGGCCTTTACGTCAAACGATGCGAGTACGGCATCCAGGTTCGAGTTTCTTACAGACTGGTACATATCTGTAGTACTGTCCGCACGGATAGAGTAGCTGGGCACCCTTAAAAAAATTTGTTTTTCGTGTTTTTCCCATTTCCAAACCTGTTCGTTGGCTTCTTCGCCGCCGTATTGTTCGTTGGATACTTTTACCTGTGCCGGGGTTTTGGCCAAACGGGTTACTACCAGCATTTCGCGGCCTAATAATGAATCAGGAATTTCATAATAGTATTTGCCTTCAACCTTGTAAGTATTAAAGAGGCCTTTCTCTACTTTGGTTTTGGCGGGTATCAGGTCGCTGAATTTTTTGATACCTTCTTTTTTTCCCGGGCCAACGGTTGCGGTTGCGGTTGAACCTGCTGCGGTTGAAGTGGTTTTAACCGTAACCGTTTCGGCCTCTTTCCTGGCTTTACATGAACTTGCAGCTATTCCTATAAGAGCTGCAAAAAATAAGTAATGATTAACTTTTAAATAACCCGACATATCCCAATGTTTAAATTAATTAGTGAAAGTGTAAACTTATGCAAAATACAAAGCTTTTTAAAATTGCAACATTTTTGTTACGCCGTCGCTATCGCCGTCGCCAAAGCTATGGCGATTGAAAAAAGCTATGGCGTACGATGCAGAGAAGAGTTGGACTTCGTACTTTTAGAACCCTCTCCCATTGGAGAGGGCAGGGCGAGGCGTTAACAATTATCCCACGATTATCTTTAAAAAAGTGTTCCACACATTCCGCATTCGCCATTCCGACTTCCGCATTCACAAACCCTTTTCTTCCCAAACCATACACAAATGCAAAATGGTTAATACCGCCTTTTGCATGTCCTGTACGGATACCCATTCCTGCTTACTGTGAAACGCATGTTCGCCTGCAAAAATATTTGGACAGGGCAATCCCATAAATGAAAGTCGCGAGCCATCTGTACCTCCGCGTATGCTGCACAATTTAGCCTGCAGACCGGCGCGTTTCATCGCTTCCATACCATAGCCAACAATTTGCGGATGCTGGTCCAATACCTTTTTCATATTGCGGTACTGCGGTTTGGTTTCTAGTTCAAATGAAGCACCGGGATGACCCCTTAAAACCGCCGCGGCAATACCGCGGATCACATCAGCATGGGCCGCAAGCAGTTCGTCCTCAAAATCGCGGATGATGAAATCGATGCTGGCGGTTTCTACATGGCCTGCTATTGCCACCGGGTGTACAAAGCCTTGTTTTCCCTCCGTGCCTTCGGGCGAAAGTTCATAGGGCAACGCCGCTATAATTTGCCCTGCAATTTTTATGGCGCTTTCCATTTTTCCTTTGGCAAAACCCGGATGCACGCTAACGCCGTGAATAGTTAGTTTTGCCCCATCGGCCGAAAACGTTTCATTTTCCATATTACCTGCACTTTCGCCGTCGATAGTGTAAGCAGCATAGGCGCCTAATTTGTCAATGTCGGCTTTGTCCACCCCGCGACCAATTTCTTCATCGGGGGTAAATAATATCCGTATGGTACCATGTGTTATTTCCGGGTGCTGCATCAGTTGGTAGCAGGCATCCATAATTTCGGCTACCCCGGCTTTGTTGTCGGCGCCCAGCAATGTGGTGCCGCTTGCCGTCACCAGGTCGTTCCCCAGCTGGTTCTCCAGGTCGGGGTGTTCCGTCATTTTTATGATTTGCGAAGTGTCGTCGGGCAAAATAATATCCACACCCCGGTAGTTTTTATGAACAATGGGTTTTACCCCTGTTCCGCTGCAATCAGGCGCGGTATCCATGTGCGAACAAAAGCAGATCACCGGGATATTTTCGTGGTCGCTGTTTGATGGTATGGTAGCATAAACATAGCCAAAATCGTCCAAATGAGCATCTTTTACGCCCATTTGCTGCAGTTCATCCACCAATAAGCGACCAAGGTCTTTTTGCTTTTCTGTCGATGGACAGCTTGCCGAACCAGGGTCCGATTGTGTATCTATCGTCACATATTTTAAAAATCTTTCGGCAACAGTAAAACTAAGTGGAGAACTAAAAGGCATAAAATTTCGTTTAAATATATATTTTTGAAAAAGCACCTAAAATTGTAAATATTGGTCAACATTTAGCATTGAAAAAATATATTTTATTTTTTGTTACGTCATTTGCAGCGCTCACTGTTAAAGGCCAAAGCGGCTATAACTACCAGGAATGGGGAATTGGCGGCGGCTTAAGCTACGAACGCGGGTACACTAATATCACCCAGCAAAATAACCACCTCGGGTTTGATCTTACTGCGACTTACAACTACAACCCCTATCTGCCTATTGAGGCCGAAATACAATTGGGAACATTATCAGGCGGTGGGGCTGCGCCAAACCTCGATCCGTATGGCCGCCAATATGTCAATAATTACAAGGCCCTGCTTTTTCACGCAGATTTTCAGCTTGGCTCGGGAATTGATTATGAAGGCAGCTGGTTCCTTACGCTGGCAAAGAATTTTTACATCGGATCGGGTTTTGGATTTATCTTCAATGCCAATAAGGTTACCCGCTATAGCCCCTACGAGTCAACTTACAAATTTCCAGGGAGCGATAACAGTATTAATATTGCCTTTCCAATTCGCGTTGGCTACGAATTTAAGCTATACGACGACTATAACGAACCTAGCTGGGCCATTGATGTAGGCTACGTGCACAGCCTGGTATTTGGCGAAGGGCTCGACGGGTACAACGATCCTCCTTCAAAATTTAAAAACAACGCCATCGACCAATACCGTCAAATTTCCATAGGCTTTAAATACTATTTTGGTACGGTGGTTTCCTATAATAAACTGATAAGGGATTTCAGATAATTCAGGTGAATTTAGAAGAGCTTCGCGATTATTGCCTGCAAAAACCGGGCGTTACCGAAGGGCTGCCTTTCGGAGAAGACACCCTTGTGTTTAAGGTCGGGGGAAAGCTGTTCCTGCTTACCAGCATCAGCACGGGCACCCAATTTAATGTAAAATGCGACCCGGAGCTGGCCGTTGAACTACGCGAACGCCACCCTGAGGTAAAGCCAGGCTACCATATGAACAAAAAGCTTTGGAACACAGTGATGATGAACGGATCGCTCACCCGCCAGCAGCTTTGCGAAATGATAGACCATTCCTACGACCAGGTTTTTAAAGGACTCCCAAAAAAGATAAAGGAACAGATTAAGACGGGAAGCTGATTGTTTTAAGTCTGAAGTCTTTAGCCCTGAGTCTGAAGTCAACACAATTGGAAAACTTCCGCAATTGACATTCCACATTCCGCATTTAACTTGGCTCTTGATTCTTGGTTCCTGGCTCTTTCGCCTGGCTCTTGGTTCTTAACACGCAACCCCTATCTTTGCCCAAAGTCAATTTCATGAAAAAGATCATCGCCGCTGCTATCATCAGCCTGTTTTTTTATACCGCCAGTGCGCAACTCACCCCCTTCGAGCTTAGCAGCGATAAAAACTATACAACTACTTATAGCGAAATAATTGCTTATTACCAAAAATTGAACAAGTTGTACCCGCAGCAGATGCACCTGATCAACTATGGAATGACGGATGTGGGCAAGCCCTTAACCCTGGTGGTTTTATCGCGCGATAAGGTTTTTAGTCCGGCGCTCATCAAAAAGCAAAATAAAAGGATACTGCTTATTAACAATGGCATTCACCCCGGCGAACCTGAAGGCATTGACGCCAGTATGATGATCACCCGCGACCTGCTCAAAAAAAATGCACTGCCGAAAGATGTGGTTATCTGCCTCATCGCTGTTTATAATATCGACGGCTGTCTTAACCGCGGACTAAGCCGCATCAACCAAAACGGACCGCGTGCCTATGGTTTCAGGGGGAATTACCGGAACCTGGATTTGAACCGCGATTTTATAAAAGCCGACAGCCGCAACGCGCTGGCTTTTGAACAGATATTGAATACATGGAACCCGGAAATATTTTTAGACAATCATACCAGCGACGGGGCCGATTACCAATATGTGATGACGCTGATAGAAACCCAAAAGGATAAGCAAAACCCCATATTGGCCGGTTATACGTCAAAAACATTATCACCCGAACTGTATAAAAGGATGAAAGCAAGCGGCTACGAAATGACGCCGTACGTGGAAAGCGAAGACGCCAGTCCTGATTCAGGCATCGTCAGCTTTTTAGAAACGCCGCGGTTTGCCACCGGCTATACCGCCCAGCACAATATCATCAGCTATATCACGGAAACCCACATGTTAAAGCCTTTTGATAAACGGGTGTACGCCACCTACGATTTTATGCAGGCGCTGATAGATATTTATGAGCGCGATGCCAGGCTGGTGGGTCGGCTGAAACAACAGGCAGACGAACAGGTGAAACAACAGCAAACTTTTGCCCTTAACTGGACTGTCGACATCGAGCATTACGATACGCTTGTTTTTAAGGGATATACCGCCGGCCACAAACCAAGCGAGGTGAGTGGCCTGCCGCGCTTGTATTACGACAGGAGCAAGCCCTACACCAAAACCATAAAATATTTCGATAATTATAAGGCCACTATATCCGTTGATAAACCCTTCGCTTACGTCATACCGCAGGCATGGGGTAAAGTGATCGATCTTTATAAACTGAATAACGTGGCCATGAAAAGGCTGGCGCACGATACCACCCTTAACCTGCAAATGTATTATATTGGCGACTATAAAACCCCGCAAAGGCCTTACGAAGGGCATTACCTCCACAATAGCGTGAGCCTTAACCCGGTAAATATGGAGGTAAAGTTTTATGAGGGAGATTACATTGTGTACACCAACCAGGCGCTTAACCGGTATATTGTTGAAACGCTGGAACCGCAGGGTGTCGACTCCTTTTTTGCCTGGAATTTTTTCGATTCGGTTTTGGGAGAGAAGGAGTATTTTTCGGACTATGTATTTGAAGATGTAGCCGCCGATCTTTTAAAGAAAGACCCTGAACTGCGAAAAAAACTGGATAAAGAAAAACTGGATAACCCTAAAATGGGCAACAGCGCCGCCGCACAATTAAATTTTGTTTACCGCAACTCGCCGTACTTCGAAAAAACATACCTTCGCTACCCGGTTGGCCGATTGGCTGCCGATACAAAACTTGATTTAAAATGATAGGAATTATATTGCAGGCCACCGACCCGAGCATGATGGACATCATTAAGACAGCGCCGGTGGCATCATTCATCTTTGCAATTACCATAGCCACTTCTTTATGGGCGTTTTATAACGACAACATATACGCTAATATGATTTTAAACCCGTATGGCGTATCGCGCGGGTACAGGGTTTACACGGTAATTACCAGCGGCATGATCCATGGAGATTATATGCACCTGTTTTTCAACATGTTATCATATTCCTTTTTTGCGTTTGATCTTGAGCCGCAGTTAGGACACTGGCAATTCGGTTTGTTATATACACTTAGTTTGATATTAAGCGACCTGCCATCTATTTATAAACATAAAAACGACGAATGGTACAATAGCCTTGGTGCATCGGGCGCGGTGAGTGCCGTTATTTTCAGCGCCATTATGTATAACCCGGTAGGTTTAATGGGCATCATGTTTTTGCCTTTTAGGATATATGCCGTGGTGTTTGGCGTTTTATACCTGGTTTATTGCAATTATGCATCCAAACAGGCGCGCGATAACATTAACCACGATGCACATTTTTTTGGCGCACTTAGCGGTTTGCTGATCACTATTGTACTCCACCCGCTTATAGTACACACGTTTATCGGGCAGATCAGCGAGAAAGTTCAATCGTGGTTCCATTAACCAGGTTGCCGTCCCGGTCGAATAAAAAGCTCATTGGTTGTTCTGGGTTCTTAATGATCTCGAAGAGCAGGAAACCCCAGTTCTTCCAGAAGCTCTCCAGCACCTGGCCGTAGGTTTTGTTTATCCAGTCGTCAAACAATGGCTTGCTGCTCATACCGCGCAGCGGCATAGCCTCAACATAAATATCCTCGCCTGCGGGCAACACGTTGTATTCGGGCAGGCGGTTAAACAGGTAGGCGGAATAAAATACGCGGCCGCAAAATTCCTCGAATTGTATGGGGTGTAAAATCGCCTCTCCAATTTTGTCCCGCACTTCTTTATGGTACTTGCGGTTAGCGCCGTTATCCTGCAAACAAATGATCAGACCGAAATCTTTTATCCGCAGCGAAAACGTCAGCGTATTGATCTCGTCGCGATAATAAAATTCATCTATATTATTGTCTACCTTAAATAGGAAAATACTATAAGGCTTAAATCCATCGAAAACAAGCGGCAAATTAATGCTTTGCAGCATCAAATGCAGGTTGCTGAACTTATGGATGATAGACTGGGATATGTTGAATTCTTCGCCCTGTGCGCGCTGCTGGCGTATGCCGGTTTGTATCTCGTTAAAAATAATTCCGTACAACAATTTGCCCGCCCACTGGAATAATTTAATGTCGTCAAGTGTTTTTACCCCATCGTAACCCATTTCAAAAGCGGCGGCCATTTCCGCTTCTAAAGGTTCAAGAAAAGTTTCGTTTATCTGCGCCGAACAGGGTATTTTCAGGTCCTTATAAGTTGCCATGCTTTCATCCAGCATTTTGAGGGGCTGGTTTTCCAGGTTATAGCGGCTCATGAGCCATTGGGGGAAAACCTGTATCTTTTCTTCGTCAGAACTTAAAGCCTGCCCGGTTAAAAAACAATTGCGGTTGCTGAAATTCAGCGCGGTGAACGGGTAATAAATTTGTGCCGGCATGGCGGCAAAGATAAGTAATCAGAAACTCAAATTGCGTAAAAACAAGGCGGCAGTGAGGCTAAAGCCATTTGCATCTGTGCTTTTGAACCGTTGGCTGAAGCCAACGGCAATGAAATTCTGGATAGTGGCCTTATTCATTGCCGTCCCATTTATGGGACGGGACAAATAACAAAGCAGTAGTGGCTTTAGCCAAATTTCTTTAGCTTTGAATTTAACATGGAACTGACTTACCAACCCTTCGAACTGTTGCTGCGGCACACTTTTACCATCGCCAAATTTTCGCGCACCTCAACGCCTGTGATGTTGTTAAAGGTTGAACACGAAGGACAAACCGCTTATGGCGAAGCCTCTATGGTGCCCTATATGGGCGAAAGCTTTGAAACGGCAACAGCCTTTTTAGGCAAGGTGAATGCCTCTCAATTTAAGTTTCCTTTTGATTTTGAAGAGGTAATGGCCTATCTCGATAGCATCGCCCCCGGTAACCCGGCTGTAAAAGCGGGAATTGATATTGCCCTGCACGACCTTGAAGGCAAACTCCTTCAAAAACCCTGCTGGCAACTGTTGGGCACTGACCCGGCCCTAATGCCGCAAACCAGCTTCACCATCGGCATTGATACTGCCGATGTGGTCATACAAAAAGTGAAGGAAAACCCCGGCTGCAAAATAATAAAGGTAAAACTGGGTCGCGACAGCGATAAGGAGTTAATAAAAACCATCCGCTCGGTAACCGACCTGCCCTTGTTTGTAGATGCAAACCAGGGCTGGACAGACCTGCAGCAAAGCCTCGACATGTGCCACTGGCTGCACGGGCAGGGCGTTTTACTGATCGAACAACCTATGCTAAAAACCGACCCCGACAGTAACGCTTGGCTAACCGAACGCAGCCCCGTACCCATCATCGGCGACGAATCTGTTCAGCGTTTACCCGATGTGGAGAAAGCAAAAGGGGTTTATCATGGTATTAATATTAAATTGATGAAATCGGCAGGGATGTATGAGGCGCACCAGATGATATTAAAGGCAAAAGAACTGGGCTTAAAACTGATGATAGGCTGCATGAGCGAAACCAGCTGCGCCACCCTCGCCGCCGCCGCCCTCGCCCCCCAATGCGACTGGGCCGACCTGGACGGGCCGTTTTTAACCAGTAATAACCCCTATAAATTGCCGGAGTTTGTGGAGGGTAAATGGATGTTGGGGAATGATGCTGGGTTAGGTATCAGGCAGTAAACCCCAGAATTTAGTGGATTCACGTTATTTCTAACAGATCGTCGATTTCCTTTTCCAATTTAGATAAATGCTTAACGACTATTGACCAGATAATTTCATCGGAAACACTATCATACCCATGAATTATTCTATTCCTCGTTATTATTATTTTTTAATGTCGGCTATTTGAATTTCAGGGTCTTTTTTAAAAATCCGATTAGCCGCTTCTCCAATAATCTCTACGTTGCGTTCAATTGCGCGTTTGGTCTTGAGATCGTTTTTAAATTAATAAAAATCTTTCTTATTTGGTAGAAATTCGTTGATTTCGTTAATCGCCTTCTTTATATCCGAAAGCCATGTTTTAATCTCTTCTTCCATAAACAAGAACTTTGGTATCGTCTATCTGTTTTTTAAGAAAGGGATTATTAAGCGCTTTATCTTCCAGTAAATCAACTGGTCTGTTGAATATTTCTTCGAGTTCGAACTTTAAGGCGAAGTAATTATCGGAATAATCAATAGGGTCTTTACTATCAATATCGACTATCAGGTCAATATCACTTGCGGCTTGCAAATTGCCGGAGACAACGGAGCCAAAAGCAAATAACGATTTGACATCATGTGTATTACACAATGCATTTATTTTTTCAATATGATCTTTTATCTCGTTCACAACAATCAAAGTTAATCAAATAGGCGCAATTTTCAGTTCAATTTTTATTGAGTGCGACTAACCGCCGGGGACTTCTACGTTAATGCCAGACAAGCGATCGGACTAAATCTCGCGCCGTCCATTCCATTCGTGAAATTCGAACCAATTCGTGAAAATTAGTGCAAAAAATCAATTCGCAAAAATCACTGCCAATGTGCTAAGTTTACAAATACAACCTTCATAAACATGAGACTCCCGCTATCATTCATTTTCGCTGTTTTTGTGCTGTTATTAAGCACCTCGTTTCAATCAAAAAACGAATGGATGCCATTGCTCGATAAAAACCTGTCGCAATGGAATACTTACCAAAGCTTCCGGCATAAACTGGGTTATAAAGGCGAAGCGCCGAAAGACGCAAACGGCAATTTGATAAAACCCGTTGGCTATAACGTGAATGAAGGCAACGAATTTTCGACCATTGAAGAAAACGGGGAACTGCTGCTAAAAGTGGACGGCGATATTTACGGCTGCCTGTTCACCAAAAAAGATTATGGCAATTACGACCTGAAACTAAAAGTAAAATGGGGGACACACAAATATGTTCCGCGTGTGGATGAGGTTAAAGATTCCGGCCTTTTATATCATGGACAAGGCGAATGCGGGGTGGAATACTGGCGCACCTGGATGTTATCGCAGGAATTCCAGATATGTGAAGGCGGCATGGGCGATTACTGGTCACAGTCGACTTCGCGGGCAGATGTTAAAGCACGTAAAGACGGCAGTAATTACTTTTTTGACAACAATGGGACCTTAATGCCATTTGGCGCTGGAAGCGGGAACGGCGGTTTTTGCCATGCCGGCTCGGATGTAGAACGAAAAGGCGACTGGAACGACCTGGAACTGATCACCTATGGCGATAAAGCCATACGGATTGCAAACGGAGTAGTGGTAATGGCCCTCTCGAACAGCAGGTACGTGGTTAACGGCGTAGAAAAACCGCTGGTAAAAGGCAAACTCCAACTGCAAAGCGAAGCTGCCGAAGTATATTATAAAGATATAATGATAAAACCCATCAATGGGATACCTGCGGAGTATGCCTCGTATTTTAAATAGACACAAATTTTCACGAATTGGTTCGAATTTCACAAATTATTGGTGATGTTAGGCTTTTAGATTTGACAACTCCTTTTGGAAAGTTCACCAATAGGGCCGATAATAAAACAACGGCGTTCTCAGTCCGATGCCAGTAGTTAAAGATATTTGTTTATTGAAACAAAGGTCTGGAGGGGTTAGCTTACCATGCTATATAGAAAACCATCAGCATAGCCAAAAAGGCAAACAGGTGAATTATTGCCGGCAGCACAAAAGTCTTATCTTTTTTTATAATCCTCGCTATGGCATATACAAGGTTGATAAACCAGCAGATGATCAGCAATAAAAAAATCAGCAAATCTAATCCCGGGCCCGCTAAATTAGTTGGATATATTTTATTGCCAACATACACTAAAAAAGCCCCGAAGACATAAAGCGCCAAAATAGCAAATGGCCTATTGGTTTGCCAAAACTTAAGGCTTTTAATCATTTCTCTTTTAAGTTTTTGACCTCCCAATGATTAGGATGCTGGCTTTTTAGTTGATCATAATATCGCTTTGCCAATTTCCCGTCGGTTTCGGTAACATAAACATTTACCAGGGCATTGACGCTTTGCGGGTATTCCTTTAAAAAAGCCATAAAGAGTGTATGCGCCTCTTGATTATGCCCGCCCTGTTCTAATGTTTCACCTTTATATAGGAGGATAAGCGGATTAGATTCGCCGTATACGTTCCGGTATTCATCATTTAACGCCTGTATCCATTTCAATGCCTTATCGTAGTCATGAGCGGCCATGGTGTAATTCCATAAAAGAAGCACCATCTGTTTATTTGGCAGATTTGGGTCCGACTTATAATTGAACAGCGTCAGCGTTGCGTTAACCATTTTAGGATTCATTTGCCCCTCGTCAGATTCGAAGCAATTATAAAGATCATAAAAGAGTAGCTTACACCGCTTATCTGTAGAATCGCGTTTTACATTTTGGAGAATTGCACTGATCTGATCTTCCTGCGCAGAAGCAGAGATAAAAAAGAATATAAAAGCTAAAAAGATAAGGCGCTTCATAAAACGTTTATTCAATTATTTATGCGAAACCAAATTCGTGAAATTCGAACCAATTAGTGAAAATTGGTGTAATATCCTATTCGTGTAATTCGAACCAATTCGTGAAGATTAGCGTAATAAATTAATTCTTGTCACTCAGCATTATCGGGTTGCCCTTATTTCCGCCAATAATAATAACTTTCGTATTTGGCGACAACGCTATTTCCTTTTGTGCTAAAATGGCCTGGTATTCCAGCTGCTGCGCGGTTAAGCCGGTTGAAATGATCTTCTGGTAATCGGCAATACCCTGGGCTTCCACCCGTTTACGGTCGGCTTCCTGGCGTTCTTTTTGCAAAACAAACTGCATTTTTTGGGCATCCTGCTCGGCATTTATTTTCGACTCGATGCTTGCCTTTACCGATGCCGGCAACGAAATATTACGCACCAGGATCTGCTGCACCTCAAGGCCGTTTTTTGCAAAATTTTGGGTAATGGTTTGGTTTATCCTCGCCTGGAATTCTCCTCTCTTGGTGGAGTAAAGATCGACAGCCTGGTAACTTACAGCATTATCGCGGATGGCGGTCCGGGTAACCGGGCGCACTATCTTGTCCTCGTAACCCGGGCCTATATTCTGCAAGATGTAAGGCGCCCGTAAAGGGTCAATTTTATATAAAACAGAAAGGTCAATAGTAACCTCCAAACCGTCGGACGAAAGCACCCGTATCGCATCATCCCCTTTAATCTGGCCTTCACTATCTTTCGAGCTCATGGTATAGTTTTGAACCTGTATGCTTAAAGTATCCACTTCTTCGGCCGGGTTTATAATATGCAGTCCGCTCTCCAGCACCTGCTCCTGTACCTTGCCAAAAAGTACCTGTACGCCGACTTCGCCCCTGTCGATTATTTTAACCGACGACAATAACAATCCTAAAACTATAACGATTATACCCGCAATACGCACAATACCGGCGAAATGACTGGTAGGTTCGGGCGAGCTTTTAAGCACTATACCCACTATGAATATAATGATACCAAGAACTGCAATAAGCATGATTTGATGAATTAAGGTTTTTTGAGTGTGTTGTTTATTTCCTTCAGGATCTTTATCTTAAGAATGATAAAGATAACTATTAATACAACAGCGCCTGCCATAAATACATAATTACCCTTCTCGAACCCGTATTCATAACCCCATATAAGGCAAACCACAATGGCTACAGTGTACAAGGTGTTGGGTATGGCCTTTTTCCACATGGCTTAATAAACGTTAAGTGTTGGGTCAATCTCCTCGGCCCAGGCCAAAATGCCGCCTTTAAGGTTGTATAAATTGGTAAAGCCCTTTTGTTCCAGCTGCATAATTGCCGCTGCACTGCGTTTGCCGCTGCGACACATTACCACTACCGGCTTGCTTTTATCGATCTTTTCCGATTCGATCAGGATGCCACCGAGAGGAATGAGTGTGCCGCCCAGGTTCGACATTTCGTATTCAAAATCTTCCCTTACGTCAATCAGCTGAAAAATTTCGCCGCTGTCTTTTTTATCTTTTAGTTCCTGTACGCTTATTTCTTTCATGTCCAAATATAAATAATTTTCAAAGTTAGTTGTTGCAGTAATATTTACGTCTGTGTTTTGTAACAATCACTACCTAAAAGCGTTTTATATAGGATTATTAAAACGATAGCTGATTATTGATGAAGAGAATAACACGTTTCTTTTGGTTCTGTTCCGGCGCCCATATAGGTACTTTAAAAAAATATCCCATCGAGCATAATAAATATGTAGGCATTGGGGCAACTATATTTTTCACGGCATTATTTGCCTCGCTTTCAGGCGGTTATGCCATGTATTTTGTTTTTAGCGGCAGCGCTTTTGCGGTGGGCTTCGCCATTTTGTTTGGCTTGTTGTGGGGCACGGCCATTTTTAACATGGACCGCTACATTGTATCGAGTATTGATAAGCAGGGCACCACCAACCAGCAGATATTACAAGCCTCTCCGCGTATTTTATTGGCGATAATGATCGGTATCGTCATCTCGCGCCCGCTCGAATTAAAAATATTTGATAAAGAAATTCGCCAGAAATTAAAAACAGCTTACTTAAAAGGGCAGCACGGTAAAATAGATACCCTGCAAAAAACTTACATGCAAAAGTATGCCATGGAAATGGGCAAAAACAGCGATCTGAAAAAAGAAAAAGATTCTCTCGAAACGGATATAAACAAAACACGCTATGAATTGAACCAGGAGGTTTTTGGCGATAAAACCAACCAGACTTCTGGTATAGTTGGCTATGGCACCTATGCCAAACAAAAACAGGCCGTTTTGCAGGAAAAAGAGGACCGCCTGAAAACCGTGATGGACAACCAGGATAAGATGGATCAATACCTCGGTGAACGAAAAGACTACGAAGGATTGAACAGCATCCGCCTTTTTAACGATCACCAATTGGACAGCCTATCAAATGTAGCCGGTTTTTCCGACCGTAACTGGGCGCTGGGCCAATTATCCTATAACGAGAACGGCACGCGTGACCTGGATACTTACCTGGCCGAATCGTTTATCAGTTTCCTGTTTATTTTGTTTGAATGTTTGCCGGTATTTGTAAAGCTGATGTCGCCCAAAGGGCCATATGACGTGGCGATATCAAAACTGTACGAAGCCGATATTCATTATGCTGAAAGGGACAAGGAACGCAATATTGAAGTTACCGACAACGTGTACGACCACCACCTGGAACAGGAGATCACCAAACAAAAAAGAATAATCACCGCCCAGTCTGACTATGACATTGAACGGCATAGTTACGATTAGTGTTTGTTGATTAGGTTGATTAAGTTGGATTGGGTTGAATAAGTCAGGAATTTTACTACTTAGGCATTAACTCTGAAAATCGTTAGCGCCTGTAGTTGCAATTTAACTTAAACAGTATATTTGCATTAAGATGCAATTATCAACGACTGACATACAAATAGTAAAAGATTATTTCTCAGGGAAACCTGTATTGAAAGCTTATTTATTTGGCTCGTATTCCCGTAACGAGGCTGATGAGCATAGTGATGTCGATATTTTGGTCGACTTAGATTATTCAAAACATATCGGACTGGGTTTTGTAACCATGCAGTCCGATCTTCAGCAAAGGCTCCAAAGAAAAATTGACCTTGTCTCTTCGAACGCATTGTCAAAATACATCAAACCATTTGTTGAGAGCGAAAAAATATTGATCTATGAAAGATAAGATTGGTGATCGCCAAAGGTTACTTCACATTTTAGAGGCAATTAATGAGATCCGATTTTATACCAAAAGCACCGACCTGCCCGTTTTTCTTTCCAACTCGATGATGCGGTTTGCTTGTGTCAAACAAATTGAAATAATTGGCGAGGCTGCTAATAATATATCTGCTGAAACGAAAGCAATGTTTGAAGATCTTGAATGGAAGCAAATAATCGGCATGCGGCATATTCTTGTTCACGAATATTTCGGAGTGGATTTCGACCTGATCTGGCAGGTTATTATTAAAGATCTTCCATTATTAGAACAAAAAACTCTTGCTGTTATCAGCAGCATCTCTTAAAATAAGAAGCGCCCAGTCTTTCGGTCTTTCCAACTTCAGGACTTTTTCCAACCTAATCAACTTAATCCAACTCAATCAACTTATTCAACCAAAAACATTAAATTAGCCTCCGATAAACTGACTTTATATTCTATGAAAAAACTGATTTTGTCCGCTGTGTGGATTCTTTCTTTCTTCGTTTGCTTTGGCCAGGATGCGCAAAAGCCCATTTTTTATACGGTTTCTTTCCCGAATGCCATTCACCACGAGGCCGAGATCGTTATGACCGTTCCCGATGCTCCTGTTAAACAATTCAGGGTGCGGATGAGCCGCTCATCTGCCGGCCGTTATGCAACACACGAGTTCGGTAAAAACATTTACAACGTTACCGCAACCGGCGTTGACGGAGCACCGGTACCGCTAAAACAAATTGAAGGCGATGTGTACGAAGTTGGCGAGGATCATCCCGAAACTGTAAAAATAAGCTATACCCTCTTTGGCAATTATACCGATGGCACCTATGCAAGTATTGATTTAAGCCATGCTCATTTAAATATGCCTGCGGCATTTATGTGGGTGGAAGGCCCCAGCCAGGAACGCGCCGTAAAATTTGAGTTTAACGACCTGGAAAAATATGGCTGGAAAGTAGCTACCCAGCTAAAGCACGATGGCGACAATGTTTACAGCGCCCCCAACCTGCAATACATGATGGACAGCCCCACCGAGCTTTCCAATTTTAAGGAGAGCAGTTGGGATGTAGTAAACGCCGACGGCAAAAAAGAAAAGATCAACTTAACTGTTCACTCGGACGATGCACAGCCGGTAATAGACAACTTTGGGAAGATGGTGGCGAAAATGGTGCTGGAAGAAAAAGCTGTATTTGGCGAACTGCCAAAATATGATTTCGGCGAATATACTTTTTTGGATGACGTGTATCCAACTGTATCGGGCGATGGCATGGAACACCGCAACTCCACCTGTATTGTACAGCCCATTGATAAGGTGGAAGGCAATGAAGTACGCCTGCTCGGTACCTTTTCGCACGAATATTTTCACAGCTGGAACGTAAAACGCATTCGCCCAAAATCATTGGAGCCGTTTAATTTTGAACATGCCAACATGAGCAGCGAATTGTGGTTTGCCGAAGGCTTTACCCAGTATTATGGCGAATTGCTGCTGGTGCGTTCGGGCTTTCATACACCCGAAGAGTACACCCGCACACTCGCCGGCCTTGTAAACCAGGCGCTGAATACGCCCGGCGCAGCCAAATATCCTGAAACACAAATGAGCCGGTATTCAGTTTTTGCCGATGCCGGCGTTGCTAACGATCCCACCAACGAAAACAATATTTTCACCAGTTACTACACCTACGGCGGAGCAACCGCCCTGGCGCTTGACCTCCGTTTACGCAGCGACTTTAACCTTACGCTTGATGACTACATGCGCACCGTTTGGTTGGATAGGGGCAAGGTAATGAAGCCCTATACCATCCCCGATTTGCAGGCCGACCTTGCCAAAGTAACCAATAACCCCAAGTTTGCCGCCGATTTCTTCAAGAAATATATCTACGGCATCGATAAGAACGATTACGAAGCCTTATTGGCAAAGGCCGGTATGGTATTGCGTAAAGCACAGCCCGGAAAGGCCTGGGCCGGTTCTCTTACCGGCAGCTTCCGGAGGGGAAGGGTTGGACAGGCACGCACCGCCGGCAACGAGGGCGTTCCGATTGTAACCAGCACCATTATGGGCACCCCTGTTTACAAAGCAGGCCTTGATGCCGGCGACGTAATTTTAAAAGCCGACGGCAAAGATTTAAAAGACGAACAAACTTTTAACGACCTGGTAGCCTCAAAAAACATTGGCGATAAAATTGTTGTAGACTATAAAAACCGCACCGGCGATCACCAGGCAACCATTGTGTTAGAAGAAAGCCCCGCCCTGGAGGTGGTTACCTTTGAGAAAGCGGGGAAAGAACTCACAAAAGATCAGCAGGATTTCAGGGGTAAGTGGTTATCTTCAAAAGTTCAGTAGTGGCATTTTTGAGTCTGTCGAGCATGGCATTTGCCAAGGTGGCTTCTGTGTTGGAAAAAGGGTTGTGATAATGGCACTCGGTCAGCCTATGGATTTGTTATTTCAAGACTGTGCGGGTCAATTGCCTGCAGGCTTTGAATGCTTTTAAAATCGGAGATATTACGCGAAATCAAAACCAGGTTATAAATAAGGGAAGTAGCGGCAATAATGGCATCAGGCAATTTAGTTTTATGTTTCTTACGAATCTCAATGGTTGCATCTACAATATTGTCAGTTAAGCCAAATATAGTAGCGTCGTTCATAAAACTGGTAAGCAGTTGGTAATGTTCATCAGGCGCATTAAAGCCAAGCACCTCAATTTTAGTAGCAACAGATATGTTAGGTTTTGCATTAATAACGCCGTTCATAAAATCCATACCAGTATCGGGAAGCTTTTTACCGAGATAATCAATAACAGTATTAGTATCAATTAAATACTGCTGTTGTTCCATTCGTTACGGCTTTGGGTTATATAGTTTTGAAGCTCATCTGCAATATCAGCAGGCAGTTTGCCGGCGTACTTTTCAGAAAGCTTTTGCATTGGCTGTATGCTTTTGTCCAGCACCTTGATAAGGTGCAAATCTTCCAAACCTTCCAAAAGCTTGTAGGCCTTAGTGTCGTTTATTTGTAAGAGAACTGTTTCCATTTTGAATTTATTTTGCAAAGCCCGAATTTTGTTTATATCGGGTAGCATCGCATATATGAGTGTAAAAACATTTTGCATTTACAAACAAATGCTAAATTGTTGACTGTGCAATACAAATTTAGTTAAAGTATTCGATCAAAAGAAACGAAGCTTAGCTATCTTTAGAACTTAAAGAAGTCCAGCACGTCCCAAAATCCTAACTTGAAAATTTTACCTGTGAGAAAACAGAATTTTAAAAAGCAAATGAAAAAACTTATTAGCATAGTCGCATTCCTGGCTGTTTCAGTTTACGCTTTCGCCCAGGATGTAAATAAACTTATCCAGCAAAGCGATATAGAGCGGGTAATAAAAACCCTCGCCGCCGACGATATGCGGGGCCGCGCCACCTTTACACCCGACATTGAAAAAGCGGCGCAGTTTATTGAAAGCGAATACAAGCAGATTGGCTTAACGCCCTTTCCGGGAGATGACGGCTTCCGCCAAAATTTTAAAATGACGCGGACAACTCCCCTTAAAACGATGGTAGGCATCAATGGGAAAATCATTCCTGCTGATAGTGCCTTTGTGAGCACCGGCGCGGCGGCCCTCGATTGGAGCAACAATCCCGATGTGCAGGTGGCAAAAATAAGCGCCGGAAAAGACTTCCGCACCGAATACATGAACTACCGCAGCAACGGCAAAAAAATGCTCATCCTGATCGACCCGCAATTTACCGCCATTTTTAATTCCTTGCGCGCCCGTTCTCAAAAAGGCTCGGTTACAGCCAAAGTAAACGACAACCAGGCGCTGGTGTTTGTGTTGGGCAACCATGACGACCTGAAATCGTTTACGGTAAGTTACAGCGGAAAATCGGAACAGCTGCCGCTATTTAACATCGCCGGGATGATTCCGGGCAAAACAAAACCAAACGAATACGTGGTGTTTTCGGGCCATTATGATCATTTGGGTATCCTGAAGCCAGTACAGGGCGATAGCATTGCCAATGGCGCCGATGACGACGCTTCGGGAACCACAGCAGTAATTGAACTGGCCAGATATTTTAAAAAGTTGAACGACAATGCCCGTACCCTGGTATTCGTAGCCTTTACTGCCGAAGAAATAGGTGAGTACGGCTCACAGCATTTTGCAACAATGGTCGACCCTGAAAAGGTGGTGGCTATGTTTAATATTGAAATGATCGGTAAGGCCTCCAAATTTGGAGAGAATTCGGCGTTCATTACCGGCTATGAACGTTCGGACTTCGGGCCCATCCTGCAAAAAAACCTTACAAACACCGAGTTCAAGTTTTACCCCGACCCATACCCGGACCAAAATCTTTTTTACCGCAGCGATAACGCCTCCCTGGCAAGGGTAGGCGTACCCGCCCATACCATATCAACCGACCAGATTGACATTGATAAATATTACCACACGGTAAAAGATGAAATAAGCACGCTTGACATGGCCAATATTACGGCTACGGTTAGAGCTATTGCCTTGAGCTCCCGCACCATCGTTTCAGGAAAAGATACGCCAACGCGTGTTGCCAAACTCGAAAACTAGACGCAAACAAAAGACAAGCCTCCATAAATGGAAAACCAACCGCACATTATTCCCGACGCTGCCGTAAAAGGCATTGCCAGGGGCCTGTTCCTTATGGCTTCTTTTACCACACTTTGGGCGGGTATAGCCTTTGGCGGGCTAATCGGAACGGTTTACGCGTTTGCTTTGGCGGTCTTTCTGGTATTGGCTGTCTTTTTTGTGTTAAAGGGTATAGCCTTACATAAGCTCGCTAAATATTTCCCGCAGGTTACTTCCGACGCCGATAAAGCTGAGGGGAAAAGGATAGGCAAATGGTTCGGCATCATTTTCGGCGCCGAAGGTTTGCTCATTTTTGTAGGCGTTAACGTAGTCATCAACCTCGGATACCCTAACCTGGTTATACCCGTTATTGCTTTGGTGGTCGGTCTTCATTTTTTTCCGCTGGCCAAAGTGTTTAAACGCAGCGTTGATTATTACCTCGCAACCTGGGCAACGCTCATAGCCGTTTGCGGATTTATTTTTACGCTGAATAAGACCATGCCTGTAAACTATATCCAGGCTTTTATAGGGGTTGGGATTGCACTCGCCACCTCGGCGTATGGAATTTATATGGTTTTTTCTGGAAATAAAGTGGCTGGAATAATACCTTTAACGAACAAGGCGGGTCAACCCGATTAAAGCTTTTTATTCTTCGGGATTGTTCTTTTTGTCGTTTATTTTTTCCTGCATGTTCCAATAAACTACCAGTTCGTGGTAGTTCCACTTTTTGTCCTGGTGGTGCAGCATAAAATTATGGAGCTTTTCAATCTCTTCATCAGAAGTGTCAATTTCCTTCAACAGTTCCTTGCCCGCATCCCAGGTAGCCGGTGTTGCCTTCATGCTTTCCAGTTTATTCATGGTAATGATACCCTTACGGATGCGCGGGTAACCGGCTGAATTTCTTTCCCGGTTTATTTGTAACAACAAATCGCCGTAAGTGAATTTACCACTTTTACTATGCTGAATACCCGCCATCATTAACGTACCTAAGGCCGGTCCGTTTCCGTAAATTTTAAGGTCGATACTATCCAGCCCAAAACATTTTACATGAGTGATGGTGCGCAGCACCTGCTGCGGATCATCAGCGGATATTTCGCGTTTCAGTAGCTCGTTACAATCCACCTTAGTTTGTGCCGATAAATGAGCACAGGCAAAAATCAAACAGATAATTAACAGAATAATTTTAAAGTGAATATTAAACCTCTTCATAAAATAAGTGGTTATGCAAGCGAAAGAAATCATTTTTAACCGGTAAAGTAGGTTTTGTTTGGTTTACCCGCAATATGTTTTTTATTACCTTCACTTTTCAATTTTAAGCTAACCATGTATAACAAACAATCGCTAATAATACTGCAAAAAGCGCTCGATAAATTAGCCGAAGGGTTTGATGACCTGCCTGCTTTTGAACAGGAAATACCCGCGGATACTGAAAGAATATTATTGCAGGTAGCCGAAAAAATGCAGGATAATTTCCCATATCACCATCCATTATACGCCGGGCAAATGCTTAAACCGCCGCATGAAATTGCCCGGCTGGCCTATATGCTGGCCATGTGGATAAACCCCAATAACCACGCGCTGGACGGCGGGAGGGCAAGTTCGGCTATGGAAAAAGAAGCCGTTGCCGATATTGCGCTCATGTTTGGCTGGTCGGCGTACCTTGGCCACCTCACCAGCAGCGGCACTTTCGCAAACCTGGAAGCGCTGTGGGTGGCGGGTAATATTCACCCGAAAAAAATGATTGTCGCGTCGGAATTTGCACATTACACGCACGAAAGAATATCGCATGTGCTGGGCCTGAAATTTCAAAAAATAGGCTGCAACAAAGCCGGCGAAATGGATATGAATAAGCTGGAAGCGCAGCTTAAAAAAGGAAAGATCGGCACGGTGGTTGCCACCATGGGCACAACGGGCGTTGGTTCGGTTGACCCTTTGCCGCAAATTTTAGAACTGCGAAAAAAATATGATTTCAGGATACATCTTGATGCAGCGTATGGCGGCTATTTCAGGCTGGCTGATAACTTACCCGCCGCAACTTCAAATAAATATGCCCTGATGCAGGAGGCTGATAGCATCGTGGTCGACCCACACAAACACGGCCTCCAGCCCTACGGCTGCGGCTGTGTGTTGTTTAAAAACCCTGAAGTAGGCCGGTATTACAAACATGATTCGCCTTACACTTACTTTAGCAGTACCGAGCTGCATTTGGGTGAAATTTCTTTGGAATGCTCCCGGGCAGGCGCGGCAGCAGTAGGCTTGTGGGCCACACAAAAATTATTCCCGGTAGTAAAAGGCGGTGAGTTTTCAAAGAGAATAAACAAAAGCCATAGCGCCGCGGCAAAACTGTATCATAAAATAAGCGCCGACAAAAGGTTTATCGCCCTGCAGCAACCCGAAATTGATATTGTGATTTGGGCGGAGAAAAAGGCGTCGGTCAGCGAAATAAACAGGTCATCAAAAGAAATTTTTGAAAAGGCCGCTGAAAAAAACCTGCACCTTGCCTTGTTGAATTACCCGGTAAGGTTACTGCCCAAACACTGGAGCGGAATTACAAGGGATGAGGATTATGTCACCTGCCTCCGTTCGTGCCTGCTTAAACCCGAGCATGAGGAATGGGTTGAGGAAATATGGAAGATCGTAACGGATTGTTTGGATTAGTGACAATATCACCCAAAAACTTTGTCATTGCGAGGAGGGAATCGACGAAGCAACCTCGTCGCCCAAGCATTAGTGCCAATGCATTACGGTTGTGCAATAGCAACGAAGTTGCTTTTCCGCTTTCAGCGGATCACAATGACACCATTTTTGCCTTTAACGCCACTCACTAATGATTTTCTTCCTCATCAATTTTACCGGCCGCAGATTGAATTTGCCCTACCCCGAAATATTCTTCCAGCTCGTTTAAAGTGGATGAACTGGTGGCAATATCCTTAATGATCTTTCCTTTTTCCATCAGTAATATCCGGTCGCATACATCGGTAATGTGGTTAAGGTCATGACTGGAGATGAACGTGGTTACGCCCTTATTTTTGTTCATGTCCTTCAGCAGGCTTTTTAAACGAAACTGTGTAGTGGGGTCAATATTGGCAAAAGGCTCGTCGAGCATTAACAATTCAGGATTTTGTAAAAGGCATGAGGCGACACCCACTTTGCATTGGTTGCCTTTGGAGAGGTCGCGGATGTACTTGCCTTTTTTTAATATTTCATCGTTAAAAAATTCGGCCAGGCCGGCCAAAAAATCATCTACATGCGCCCGGCTTTGCTGGTGGAGCCCGCCTATAAAGTAAAAATATTCTTCGGGGGTAAGGTAATCTATCAAAAAGCCTTCATCAAGGTATGATGCAGTATAGTTCTTCCAGTTCTCGTGCCCGGCAACATTTTCGCCTTTCGATAAAACTTCTCCAGCCTCGGGCCTGATCAAATCGAGCACGGTGCGGAACAGGGTAGTTTTACCCGCGCCATTATTGCCTACCAAACCAACGCTCTCGCCTTTTTTTATCTCCAGTTGCGGTACATTAACAACAACAACGCCGTTATATGCTTTCTTCAGGTCTTTAATTTCTATCATATTATTTATTTCTGAAACCTTCGGCTATTTTATACCTTTTGGTATAGAAATCACCTTCCAGCAGTTTTATCCAATAATTACGTGTTAAAACAAAAACAATGGCAATAACGGCCAACAAGGCCAAACCTATATCGGCATGATGCAGTAGCGCTAAGGGCCCGTAAATTACATAAGGTGCAAAAATCAAAGGGAACGACAATATCCATTGGTTGCCGCTCACGCCCTCCCAGTTAAAAGCCGCGCCTTTTGAAAGATCAATGCGTTTGTAATTTCTGTTAGCAAAAAACAGCACCATGGTGGTATTTATACCTATATTCCATAAGTACATTATAAGATGGATCAACAAAGTGCGCCAGCCAAAATAAACATAGGGTATAGTAAGCAGGAAAAAGCCGGTTGAAACAATGGTAAACAACAGGTATTTCGCTTTCAAAAAATCAGTAAAAGATATTTTACTCACCAGCAGCCCATCAAAATGCGAAGCCTGCCAGGCAAACATAAACTGGCCATAGTTAATGATAAATATCCCCGTCATAAACATACCAACAAATACCTTCCAGCTTTCGCCATATACCGGGTTGGGGTAAAATATGAGTCCGTAAAGCATAAAAAACAAGCCCATGATAAGCGCTGACCGGGAGCGTTTATTACGCAAAACCAGTTTAAGCTCGTTGGCGGCCAGGTCGCCAACAACACCAAAGCGGCTTAGCAAAGGATATTCGGTGCTGCTTTTGTATTTAGCCGCCTTGTGCGAACCAAGCTCTTCCAGGTACAGATTTTGCTTGAGGTATAAAAAGTTAAGGTAATACATAATTACCCCAAGCAACAGCGGAACCAGCGCTAGCACAGGCATGGTAACCAGGTGCCCGAAAAATAAGTATGAAAAGCCGCGGATAGAGTACAAATGAAAGTAGAAGTCGCCCAGGCCGATTAATATGATCACCGCTGCGGCAATTAAAAATATCCAGCCGTTTAAGTTCGATTTTCGTTTAATGTACAGGGCCAGGTAATTGTTAAAGACCACAAGCCCGGCAAGCGACACGATGAAAGCAAGTGCGACAACGGCGCCGGAATCTGCCGCAATAATTTTTATAATAAACGGCACAAACAACACAAAAGGCCAAAGGTTAAACACCGAAAATAAAGCTGTGAAAGCAAGGTATTTAACCAGGGAATTACGTTTTACCGGCAACTGCAAATAAGGCTGAACACGAAGTGTAGGCAATTCCTGTAACTGCAGGCGCATAAAAAGGTCTGACAGGTAATACAAAAGGATTATCCCGCAAAAGGAAACAACAACATCATCATGAGGAAATACTTTTTCGAGAAATGTATTCAAAAAAAGCCCAAGCACAAACATGCTGGCAAAAAGATACAGGATGAGCAAGGCCATTACAACGCGGATACCGATGCTTTTCCCCGTATTTTTTGATCGCCAGAAAGCTTTTAACTCGTGCCTGATGAAAGTAGATATCATTTATTGCTCCCGATAAAGTTTATAAAATATTAATGGGGTAATGATAGTTAAAAAAAGTCGGAAGTCCGGAGTCCGAAGTCTCAAGTTATTTTTCGACTTCGGACTCAAGACCTCAGACTTCAGGCTCAATACCCATACCTGTCGCCCCACAATTTTTTTAACTTTTCTTTTGATTCCAGTTCGCGCGCATTGTTACCGGGATCGTACAATTTGGTTCCTTTTATTTCAACAGGCAAAAAATCCAGGTCGGTAAAATTGCCTTCATAGCTGTGGGCATATTTATAGTCTTTTCCATAACTCAGGTTCTTCATTAGTTTGGTGGGTGCGTTGCGCAGGTGCAGGGGAACTGGCAGGTCGCCGATTTCTTTAACCAGCGCCATGGCCGCCCCGATGGCGGTAGTGGCCGAATTACTTTTTGCCGAAGTAGCCAGGTAAATAACCGTTTGCGACAAGATGAGCTGCGATTCGGGCATGCCGATCACCTGCACGGCATTAAAGCAGCTTTGCGCAAGCAACAGCGCATTGGGGTTGGCATTGCCAATATCTTCCGATGCCAGTATCAGCATCCGGCGGGCGATAAACAATGGATCCTCACCACCGGTGATCATGCGGGCCAGCCAATAAACGGCGCCATTAGGATCGCTGCCGCGCATAGATTTGATGAAGGCTGAAATAATATCATAATGCTGTTCACCAGCCTTATCATAAAGCGCCATGTTTTGCTGCACATGTTCCAGCACGGCAGCGTTGGTGATCGTTATCTTTTTGCCCGTAAAGGCATTTACCAGCAACTCAAAAATATTGAGCAGTTTACGCGCATCCCCACCGGAAAGGCGCAGCAAAGCTTCGTTTTCTTTTATAACGATGCTTTTTTTGCTGATCAGTTCATCTTCTTTTTGTGCTTTCTCCAGCAAACTTACCAGGTCTTCCTCGTTCAATGGCTGCAAAATATAAACCTGGCAGCGCGATAGCAAAGCCGAAATCACCTCGAACGAGGGGTTTTCGGTGGTAGCGCCAATAAGCGTGACGATACCACGCTCCACCGCCCCCAGCAGCGAGTCCTGCTGCGATTTTGAAAAACGGTGAATTTCGTCTATAAACAGGACGGGCAGCGTTTGACCACCTGATTTCAGCAATGATGCTTTTTCGATAACTTCCCGCACATCTTTAACGCCCGAATTGATGGCACTGAGCGAAAAAAATGGCCTGTCGAGCGTTTGTGAAATGATGTAAGCCAAGGTGGTTTTCCCCACGCCCGGCGGCCCCCAAAAGAGCATGGATGGTAAATTGCCCGACTCAATAGCCTTGCGCAAAACCGCGCCTTTGCCCACTAAATGTTTTTGCCCAACGTAATCATCGAGATTTTTTGGGCGCATGCGTTCGGCCAATGGCGGCAAGTTATTCATAAAGTAAAAATCGGAATTTAAATGCGAAATCCTAATATCTTTAGTAATTTTAAACCATTATATTTATTGCTTGTAAATAAATAATCCTCGAATTTATTAACTAATGAGTTAGCTATATGAGTAAAATACGTGTTAAAGGCACTGAAATAACGATCATCACCCAAAACGATGAAGATTATATATGCCTAACTGAGATGGTTGCCAATATTGAAGATGGAACACGCTTGATAGAACGATGGCTAAATAGTAAAACAACAGTTGATTTTTTAGGCGTGTGGGAGCAGCTAAACAATCCCGATTTTAAAACCCCGGAATTCCGGGGAATTAGAGAAAATGTTGGTTCAAGTAGCTATTTTCTTTCCGTAAAAAAATGGGTTGAACAAACTAATGCAGTTGGTGTCTACGCAAAAGCTGGTAGATATGGTAGTGGTACATGGGCTCAAATAGATATAGCATTTGAATTTTGCTCCTATATAAGTCCTGAATTTAAACTTTTACTTATAACAGAATTTAAAAATCTCAAAAAACGGGAAGCGAAAGGATTAGATCAGGTTTGGGATTTTAGACGATTTCTCACAAAGGCAAATTGGCGAATTCAAACAGATGCAATACAAGAGGTTTTAGTTCCATTGAGAAACTTACCCAAATCAAAAGAAGGAATAATTTATGCCGAAGAAGCTGAACTTTTAAACAAAGTGGTTTTTAATAAAACCGCTAAAGAATGGAACGCGGAAAACCCCGATCTGGTAAAGAAGAATCATAACATTCGTGATTATGGAAATACTCACCAATTAATAGTGATTGCAAACCTCGAGCCACTTAATGCGGAATTGATAAGAAACAAGGTATCGCAATACGATAGACTATTAATGTTACGGCAGGCTGCAATAGAATGGCTCAAATCATTGTCAAAAAGCACTGCTATACAAGATACCTACATAGATAGTCCCCTAATCGACAAAAATAAAAATATCGATATTAGAAATGTAGACACAGATAAAATAACACCTGATTTGGGCGGCCCCAATCAAAATTCGAAGGAGTCGCCAAAACCACCAGATAAAAAAGACGACGATAAAAAAGACGGTGAATTGTTTTAGTACCATGAGCTGATTTATAAGTACCAATCCACAGATGACCAACCGCTTCTCTCAATCCACCTACCACGCCATCTGCGGTGACCTCGCCGCAACTGACCACGATCTTGCCGCGATCATCAAATCACACGGCTATCCCCCCTTTTGGCATCGCCCAAATACGTTTGAAACGTTGGTGCATATTATTTTGGAGCAGCAGGTTTCCCTGGCCTCCGCATTATCAGCATTAAATAAATTGAGGGAAAGGGTACAAACGCTAACCCCTGCACGGGTATTATTGCTGACCGACGAAGAAATGCGCGCCTGCTATGTAAGCCGGCAAAAAGCAGGTTATATTAAATACCTCGCGGAGGCGTTGTTAAGCGGGCAACTCAATTTAAACGCCCTTGAGGATATGGAAGATCACGACATCCGCGCCAGCCTGGTTGCCCTGAAAGGTATAGGTAATTGGACGGCCGATGTTTACCTGATGTTTGTGCTCCAGCATTCGGATGTATTCCCCATCGGCGACCTCGCGGCTGTGAACGCCCTGAAAAGGGTAAAAAAACTGCCCGCTGATATTACCCGCGAACAAATGCTCGAAATTGCTGCAAAATGGCAGCCCTACCGCACCATTGCTACCATGCTGCTGTGGCATTTTTATCTTTCGAGCCCAAAAAATAAAGTTTTACTCGTTTAAATAGCCCCGTTAATTGCACGGATTAGACAAATCTAATTCGCGTAAGTCATCTTAATTCATGACATTCGTGTCGATTTTTATATGCCAGGAGAAAGATTTCCCCTAAAAAAACAAATAGCATATGCCTGCGGAAACATAGGCTGGAGTATCATGACCAATATTGTGCTGGTGATGGGTCAATACTTTTACCTGCCGCCGGCAAATTCCGGGCTCACGCAATTTATACCGCAGGTGCTGGTTTTTGGTTTTATAAGTATTATGTCGCTCATCGTGTCTTCCGGGCGGGTGATCGATGCCGTTGTGGACCCCTATATTGCTTCGCTGAGCGACAAAAGCACCCATACAAAGGGGCGACGCATCCCTTTTATGAAGTGGACCATATTGCCTGCGGTCATTTTTTGCAGCCTCATTTTTTTCCCGGTGGCTAAAGGCGAAAGCCTGCACAATGCTTACTGGCTTACATTCATGCTTATCGGCTTTTTTATGTCGGCAACGGCCTATATTATCCCCTACAACGCCTTATTGCCCGAAGTTACTGATACTGCAGCCGAAAAAGTTAAGCTTTCCTCCTTTCAGCAAGCCGGATTTGTCATCGGCATTATCATCAGTTCCCTCGTTAATAACTATGCCGACCTGGTACAGGATTTTTTTCACGTTGCCAACCGCGATTCCGCCGTTCAATATACCATTTGGGGGCTATGTATTCTCGCCGGTTTAATTATGCTGATCCCGGTGCTCGCTATCGACGAAACCAAATATGTGCTGAGTAAAAAGCCGTCGCACCTGCCTGTTTTCCAGGCTATCCGGAAAACTTTCAGCCAGCGCAATTTTAAATACTACCTTATTTCCGATTTTTCTTTTTATACCGGCCTAAGCATTATATCAACCGGCTTACTATATTTTATCACGGTGCTGCTCCGCTTAAAGGAATCGATGGGCGGCTTACTAATGCTGGTAATGGTATTGTTGTCGCTGGCGTTTTACCCGCTTATCAATTATTTATCTAGAAAATACGGGAAGAAGCCTATCGTTTTATTTTCATTTGCCTTGCTGAGCCTCATATTTGCGATGATCTACTTTTTAGGCCGCTTGCCTATCTCGCCCATCGCGCAGGTTTATTTATTGGGCTGCCTGGCGGCATTCCCCTTGGCCTCCCTGGGCATTTTACCCAACGCCATACTTGCTGAAATTGCCGAAAAGGACTCCAAAGAAACCGGTGAGAACCACGAAGGGATGTTTTTTGCCGTTAAATACCTGTTTGTAAAATTAGGGCAAACATTTGGCGGGGCCTTGTTCGCATTTTTAGCAGTTTACGGAAAAGATGTGGGGCACGATTTTGGCCTGCGCCTCAATGGCGTTTGCGGTTTTGCCCTGTGCATTTTAGCTTTTACCTTTTTTACCAAATTCAGGGAAACCAAAACACAGGCTTAACAGCTTACCAATCCGCAACGATAAAGAATACTCAAAAATAGCTGTAAACCGCCTTGTATAACGGTTACCTCGAGGTGTTGTTCGGCCGCGAGTAAACCAGGTGCATTACGTTGATGTTCCGCATTACAAAGGCGGCTTCACAATAGCACAAATAATAATTCCATTTACGGATGAAGGTATCATCAAATCCAAGCGCCCTCACTTTTGCCAGGTTGGCATTAAAGGCGTCGAACCAAAGCTTTAAGGTTTTACCGTAATCGAGGCCGATATCTTTCAGATCGACCATGGTTAAGTCGCCGGTGCGGTTGATAGAACTGTTGATAGCGCCGACCGAGGGCAATAGTGAACCCGGAAAAATATGCTTCTGTATCCAGTCGACCCCTTTTCTTAAGCTTTCATACCGCGAATCGGGCGAGGTGATCACCTGTATGGCCAGGATGCCGTTTTTCTTTAAAAGGTGATGGCATTTCTGAAAATAAACATCCATAAAATTAAAACCGACAGCTTCCAGCATTTCGACCGACACGATCTTATCAAACGCACCTTCCATCAGCCGGTAATCTTTTAATAAAATCTTCACTTTATGGCCCAGGCCTGCAGCTTCAACACGCTCAACCGCCATTTTATGCTGCTCTTCGGATATGGTTAGCGATGTTACTTTACAACCGTAGGTTTTGGCCATGTAAATGGCGTTTCCACCCCATCCGCTGCCGATCTCCAGAACGTGATCGCCCGGGTTCAAATGCAACTGCCGGCATAAACGATCGTATTTGGCAATCTGTGCTTCCTCCAGGCTTAACCCGTCTCTAAAAAAATAGGCACTGGAGTACGTCATAGTCGGATCGAGGAAACTCGCAAAAAAATCGTTGTTCAAATCGTAATGTTCCGAAATATTTTTCCTGGAGCCAGCTATGGTATTAGCCCTTTTAGCATGAAAAACCTTATTGTATAATTTAAGCAGGTTAAGCGACAAGGTTTGGATATTGCTTCCCGATACACCGGGGGCATTTTCAATATTGAGCAGCACCCATTTAATTACATTGGTAATGTTGTCTGTGTCCCATAAACCATCTACATAAGCCTCGCCAAAACCAATATCGCCAAACAGGATGATACGTTTGTAAAACTCCTCGCTGTTTACCACAATACTGGCTGTTATATTGCCCTCGCCTGTACCAAATGCTATTTGTTCGCCGTTTGGCAGGGTAAGATAAAGGTGACCCTTATCCATTTTCGACATGAATTTTAAAACAACATCCTGGTAAAAACTGCTTTTTTTTACGATCGTGATTGTATTGGCCATGGTTTAAAACGTGGTGCGTGTTCTCAATTTAAAATACTTACGTAAATTAAATACCGGAAAGTTTTGTTAAAATACAAAGTTTGAATTAATTGTAAGGTCTGTAAACTTCTTTTTGTAATTGAAGGTCGTCATTCTTTTTGTGATACGGTAATTTTTTTAACCATAATTTTAGAGCCTGCCAATGTATCAACCCAATCACTTTCAGCGTGATAAGCGGAAAACTAAAAAAATAAAGTAACAGGGTTGAATCTTTTAAAGGTTTGCGTGTGCCGCTTAGTGTACTGATGAAAAACCGCTTCCCCGCCCTGTCATAATCATCAATTTTAAGTTGTAGTTTTTCGCCGGGAATATGCAGGTCGAAATCAAAATTGGTATCCATATCAATAAACGGCGACACATAAAAATATTTTTCGGTATTTAGTTTAAATCCATCGCCATTCTTCGTCTCGTTCCCTAAAAAATAAGGCTTCATCTCCAAAAAGGTATTGCAAACCTCCACAATGGAGCAAACGGACTGTTCCTGTTCGTCGTAACAAAAATAAAATGATACCGGGTTAAACTGGTAGCCCAGCGTACACAGGTTGGTGAGCACCATAATGCGCCCCTTGCCAATAGCAACGCCGTTAGCTGTTAAATAATCGTTAATGTGCTGGCGGATGTTTTTAGAAGTATCCGGGTTTTCGCGCGGCAGTTGCAGGTGATCTTTATCCCTGAAATTGAAAAGATTAAAGCGGTTGCGACTCATGAATTTTAGGCGTTTCGCCAGTGTATCTATCTCGTCCAGGTCCAGGTAAAACATAAACACGCTGTAATGAAAGCTGTGTACCTTAGGCCCCAGCCGATGGTGCATTACTTTTGCTTTATACAGGCATGAATTATAGGAAACGTTAGGCATACGTGAATATACGGATTATTCATAATTACGGGTTTGAATAAATATCAAAACACTTAGTGCCCCTCGTGATCCTTGTGGTTAACTTTTAAAGGAGCCGTCAACAAATTTTTCGCTCCAAATTCACAACCAAACATACCGCATTCACATCCGCACAAATTATTAATTTAAAAGCGCTCATATTTGATTCAGAAAAAAACGGAATGAAAAAAATACTGCTTCTTTTACTGTCAACAATTATCCTGGCGAAACCAGCCTTTTCGCAAATAGACTGGGGCAAATATTCGCAAAGTTACCCAAACGGCGCCCAGGAAAATCCTTCGCAAATTGGTTTTTACACCGCAATAATTAAGGAAAACGATTCCTTCTGGCCGACAAATAATGGCGTAATGGCTGATCTGGCATTAAAAAACGATACCTCCTTTCAGCGGTACCGGCCAAAGGATTTTTCAGGCCTCACAACTTTTGATACCGCTAAAGCGCAATTTTTTTTACACGGTGTCAATAAAAGCAATGCGGCCGATTATGAATACCGCGTATTGGAGAACCAAAACAAAACCATGGTGCCCTGGAGCGCCATTACAAGGTTTACAGATGCTACCGTGATAAAGGCATCGGGATTGCCGCAGATGGCTTACCTGGGGGGATATAAAACGACTATAGGAAATAAAATTATAGTCGATATAAGAAAAAAACAGACCGGTAAGATAATTGCGACTTCGGTAGTCGCCTGGCAATATATCAGGCCCGCCCTGGTTGATGTTTACACGCCCGATGAACTGAACATCTTTTTAAAAAGACTAAACGGCGCCTGGCGGGTGGCAAAAGAAAAAACAAAATGGCAGCTGCAAAACCCCACGGACGTGTTTGGAATGCCTGTTAATTCTGCACAAAAGTTTACTGCTGAACCTACGGATAACAACCTGGTATTTTATTTTGATGCGAATATTTACAATAAAGCGCAGATAGAATATCAACTGATTAGAAACGATGACGTTGTAATACCGTGGAAGACAAATGATTTCGACAATTGCTTTGTATGGTTAAAAAACCTTGAACCGGGCGATTACGGGCTAGAGGTGCGCTATACTGCGCAAAGGCAGCACGTGAGCACATACGCATTCGTGATCGGGACACCCTGGTATGAATCAAACCTGTTCAGAATTATTGCAGGGATATTGGCTGCGGCCTCGCTGGGCTTTGTTGGGTTTTTTATTGTAAACATTCAGCAACGGCAAAAGGCGCGCGAAGAGTTTGCTAAAAAAACAAAGCTACAGTTGGAATTGAAGGCAATTTATGCCCAACTTAACCCGCATTTTGTTTTTAATGCATTAAGCTCCATACAGGGCCTTATTAACCGGCAGGATGTAAAAGGGGCTAATAATTACTTGTCCGACTTCGCGAAACTAATGCGCGAAACGCTGAACAACAGCAACAAGGAGCAAATCCCGTTAAAGCAGGAAGCAGAGATTTTGGAGACTTATTTAAAATTGGAGCAGCTGCGCTTTGGGTTCCGGTACGAAATAAATATAGACAGCCGCATTAATGTTTACGAAACCGAACTGCCATCGCTGTTAGTACAGCCCTTAATTGAAAATGCAGTTAAGCACGGGGTTTCTTCGCTGCAGGAAAAGGGCCTGGTAATTGTAGCTTTTTTACGCGATGAAAATAACCTAGTCGTTTATATTGCCGATAACGGTAGCGGTTTCCCGGCAAATAAAAACACAAACGGGTTTGGGCTGAAATTAACCCGCGACCGGATAAAATTGCTGAACGAGATATCAACCGGCCAGGAGATAGGTCTCGAAATAATGGAAAACAGCCCATCGGGAACAAAAATTGAGCTTACCTTTAATAATTGGTTTTTATGAGTATTAAAGCAGTTTTGATTGATGATGAAAAGCACAACCTTAGCAACCTGCAGGAGCTCCTGGGTGTGTATTGTCCGCAAATAAGCGTGTGCGAAACGGCTTTGAATGCAGAAGATGGAAAAACCATCATTTTAAAACACCAGCCAGATATTGTTTTCCTGGATATACAGATGCCCGGGCAAACCGGGTTTGATTTGCTTCGCGGCCTGAGCCATTACGATTTCGAGGTGATATTTGTAACCGCGCATGATCAGTATGCCATACAAGCCATGCGCTTCGCGGCTATCGACTACCTGTTAAAGCCCATTGACATTGCCGAACTGCAATCGGCCGTCGATCGGGCTATAAAAAGATGCAGGTTGAAAGCTCAAAACAGGCAATTGGAAAACCTGATAGATCTGCTGAAAAGTCAGCAGAACAAAGAAGACCAGCGCATAGCCCTTACCACACTAAAAGAGACACGGTTTGTTAAAACCAGCGAGATTATGCGCTGCGAATCATCCAATAATTACAGCACTTTCTTTTTACAGGATGGTGAAGCGCTGCTGGTATGCAAGCCCATATATGAGTTTGAAGAAATACTGAAAGATTACGGCTTCGTCCGTTGTCACCAAAGCCACCTGGTAAATAAAAAGTTCATCAAAAGCTGGAAAAAAGAGTACGGCGACCATTTGTTGTTATTCAATGGCGCCGAGATCCCGGTATCGAGGAACAAGAAGGACGCTGTGAGAAAAGCCCTCGATACAGGTTAACCGAATCATCCGCCTTCACATTCAAGTCTAATTTTATTAAAACGCTCAAAACCGGTCGAAATTTCGGCCTGGCTTGCCACCTTATGTCAAAATTTATCGTCTTTAAAAAAATAAAACAATGAAAAAAACACTATTGTTCTGCCTTTTATTCATAATCGCCAATTGTGTCCATGCGCAGCAAAGCAAGGAAGCTGCCGATTTTAACAGTTATTCCAATGCCATGGATAGCACCTACCGTGTATTTTCCAAAGCAAAAGACTTTCCCAAAGCTATCCAGGTAATAAGCGAGTGGCAGAGCCGTTACGAGCAGCTGTCGCCGCAATTAAAGAAAAACTTTACGGGTTATAAGGCCGGCATCACGTATAATATGGCATGTTATTATGCATTATCGGGGCAAAAGGCAAAAGCCATTGAATGCTTAAATATTGCGTTTGTAGCCGGTTTTAGCGATTACGGAACGATATCCTCCGACAGCGACCTCGCGAGTTTGCATAGCGATGATACCTTTAAAAGCCTTGTACTGCAAATACGCGAAAAAGGCGACTATGGCTATATCTTACAAAAGTCCGGTGCTTACAGTAATCAACCGAACAATACCCTGCCTGCCTTTAGCTATCAAAATTCCGCAGCACCGGAGCTGGCTGCTTTCAGGGCTAAATTCAACCTCGACTCGGTGAGTGGTAATGGCGACGAGATCAGCAAATTTAAAAACCTGCTTTTTTGGGCGCATAATATTGTGCGGCACGACGGCAATTCGAATAACCCTTTAAACCGGAATGCCATCGACCTGATAGCGGTTTGTAAAAAAGATAACCGCGGCGTTAATTGTCGCATGATGGCTACGATTTTAAAAGATGCCTACCAGGCAGAAGGTTTTGAAGCGAGGCTGGTAACCTGCTTACCTAAAGATACTGCCGATTTTGATTGCCACGTGATAAACGTCGTATGGTCGAAAACGCTTAACAAATGGATTTGGATGGACCCTACTTTCAACGCTTATTTACGCGATGAAAAAGGCAATTACCTGAACATTGAGGAAGTGAGGGAGCGCCTGATAAACGGCAGCCCGGTAGTATTGAATGACGATGCCAACTGGAACAACCTCAACAAAGAGACCAAAGAAATGTATTTCAACTATATGTCGAAAAATCTTTACTGGCTGCAATGCCCCGTAAAAAGTGAATGGGACCTGGAAACCCGGAAGGATGGAAAACCGGCTATTGTGTATGTCGACCTCTTCCCGGGCGGGTTCAGCACCATACACCAGCCCCTGCGAAGCGGGAAGGGCATAACTGAATATGCAACCAATAGCCCGGATTATTTTTGGCAGAAGCCTTCGAAAAACTAATCAGCCGTTCTTAATTCAGAAAAAAATCATTACTTGTCACTACCATAAAGGCCTGGCTGCCCAAAATTGCGCACCGCCAGGCCTTTATGCCGTCTCCCCGTTGGTAGAAACCGCAAAACGATTACATGGACAAAGCATAAAAGTTAAATCTATTTACTATTGGCCGCCATATAATCCAGCGTTAAATTGCACAGCGCTTTTGCGCCTAAAGTAAGGCCGCCTTCATCAATAAAGAAATCGGGCGAGTGGTTTGCGGGCGTGTTTTTTGGGTCGCCGCCTTTGGGCATGCCGCCTAAAAAGAAAAACAAGCCGGGTACTTTTTCCTGGTAAAAGCTAAAATCCTCCGCGCCGGTTACCCGCGGACCAAGGCTTACATTTGCCTCGCCTGCTGTTTGCTGCAAAGTCGGTAACATATTAGCGGTTAGCGCGGGATTATTGTAAGTAACGGGATAATTGTTGCCGAGCGTTACTTTTGCAGTTGCCCCCTGCATTTCGGCGGTTTTGGTAACAATCAGGTTCAACTTATCCCACAGTAGTTTTTTGTCGGCATCGGTAAACGACCGTAAAGTACCATCCATCTCGACAGAATCGGGGATGATATTGCCGCGGTTGCCGCCTTTTATGGCGCCGATGGTTACTACCGCCGGGTTTTCGGTAATGTTTACATTGCGGCTTACAATGGTTTGCAGGTTATTGATGATCTCGGCCGATACGACGATAGGGTCGATACCAAGCCAGGGAATTGCGCCGTGAGAAGACTTGCCTTTTACCACCACATGGAACCCGTTTACACCTGCCATTGTGCCTCCCGGGCGGTAAACCAGCGTGCCGGTAGGTATATAGGAGATAATATGCTGCCCGAAGATGACATCCACTTTTGGGTTCTCCAGTACACCTTCCTTAACCATTTCTTCGGCGCCGCCTTTTTCACCCGGCGGCAGTCCCTCCTCGGCAGGTTGAAAAATAAACTTTACCGTGCCATGCAGTTCGCTTTTCATGGAAGTTAATATTTCGGCAACCGCCATCAGCATGGCCATGTGCGAATCGTGTCCGCAGGCATGCATTACGCCTACCGGCTGGCCCATATAAGTGGTCTTTACCGTCGATGCAAAAGGTACCGGCGTACGTTCAGTAACCGGCAGGGCATCCATTTCGGAACGTAATGCAACTACCGGGCCAGGTTTACCGCCTACCAAAATACCCACAACACCGGTAGTAGCTATGCCGGTTTGCACCTGCAGGCCCAGCGATTTTAGATGTTTTGCAATGATATCAGCTGTTCGGAATTCGTGGTTGCCCAGTTCAGGATGTTCGTGGAAATCACGTCGCCATGCGATGATCTGGCTTTGCAGCGAATCAGCTTTTTTAGCGGCGATAGTTTTTAATGAATTTTGAGACAGTGCGGGAAGGGAATAGGCACAAAGGGCAAGCAGGAATAGTTTTTTCATCTCGGGGAATTTTTAACTAAGATAAAAAAAATACGATTAATAATTATTAACACCCTAAACCCGAGCATAGAGAGTTTTCCTTCATGTCATTGCGAACGAGGTACGAGTGAAGCAATCTCGTAGTCAATGCACCGCCGACAAGCGTAGCGACGAGGTTGCTTTGTAGCTTCGCTCCGCGCAATGACATGGTTTTTTATATCATCGCAATAGCAAACCAGCGTTTTTATAATACCGTCCGTATCTTCAACTCATTCATCTGCGCATCGGCAATCGTGGATGGTGTATCGATCATCACATCACGGCCTGAATTGTTTTTCGGGAAGGCAATCACGTCGCGGATGGAATCGAGTCCGGCAAAAATGGAAACTAACCTGTCGAAACCAAAGGCAATGCCGCCGTGCGGAGGTGCGCCGTATTCGAAGGCATCCATTAAAAAGCCGAATTGTTTTTGCGCTTCTTCAGGCGAAAACCCTAAATGTTTAAACATCAATGATTGCAGGCCACGATCATGGATACGGATAGATCCGCCCCCAATTTCAGTACCGTTGATCACCAAATCGTAAGCGTTTGCCCTCACTTCACCCGGCGCCGTATCTAACAGGGCAATGTCTTCAGGTTTTGGCGAGGTGAACGGGTGGTGCATGGCATGGTAACGGCCGCTTTCTTCGTCCCACTCCAGCAGCGGGAAATCGAGCACCCATAAAGGCGCAAAAGTATTTTTATCGCGCAGGCCCAGGCGGGTACCCATCTCCAGGCGTAATTCGTTCAGTTGTTTACGCACCTTATCGGCGGGACCGGCCAGTACAAACATGATATCGCCAGGTTCGGCTTCAAAAGCAGCAGCCCAGTTGGTAAGGTCGTCTTCGTTATAAAATTTATCGACAGATGATTTCAGCGTACCGTCTGTTTGGTAGCGGCAGTAGATCATCCCGGTTACGCCAATTTGCGGGCGTTTTAACCATTCGGTTAGTTCATCGATCTGTTTGCGGGTATATTCGGCGCAGCCTTTTGCGTTGATGCCCACCACCAGTTCGGCATTGTCAAAAATGCTGAAGCCTTTGCCTTTTACTAGAGCGTTCAATTCAACAAACTGCATCCCGAAACGGATATCCGGTTTGTCGGATCCATATAAACGCATGGCATCGGCATATTGCATGCGCGGCACGGTATCAAGGTTTATGCCTTTTACAGTTTTAAACAGGTGGCGTGTTAAACCTTCAAAAATATTTAGAATATCTTCCTGGGTAATAAAGGCCATCTCACAGTCAATCTGCGTAAACTCCGGCTGACGGTCGGCACGCAGATCCTCGTCCCTAAAACATTTTACGATCTGGAAATAACGGTCGAACCCGCTCACCATCAGCAATTGCTTAAAGGTTTGGGGCGATTGTGGCAGGGCATAAAACTCACCCGGGTTCATGCGGCTGGGCACCACGAAATCGCGGGCGCCTTCCGGCGTCGATTTGATGAGCACCGGGGTTTCTACTTCAATAAAATCGCGACCGTCCAGGTATTTACGTACTTCCTGCGCCATTTTGTGACGCAGCATCAGGTTATTGCGGATTGGGGTGCGACGCAGATCGAGGTAGCGATATTTGGCGCGCAGTTCTTCGCCACCGTCAGTTTCGTCCTCTATCATAAAAGGCGGGATCTTCGACGCATTCAACAATTCAATAGCTGTTACGTTGATCTCAATTTCGCCCGTGGCCATTTTGGCATTCTTGCTCGTGCGCTCCAATACGGTGCCGGTTACTTTTATAACAAACTCACGACCGAGGGTACGGCTTTTTTCGCGAAGGGTAGCATCGCTGTCGGTATTAAAAACAAGTTGGGTTAAACCATAACGGTCGCGGACGTCGATAAAGGTCATGGCGCCCAGGTCGCGTGATTTTTGCACCCAGCCGCACAAAGTGACGGTTTCGCCTAAATTACTGATATTTAATTCGCCGCAAGTATGTGTACGTAACATGATCGTGTTTTATAAAGTTCGCAAAAGTACGTTTTTGAGGTGAAAGGGAAAAGGGAAATCCGCCGTCGCTGAAGCTATGGCGGACGAAGAAGGAGAAAGGTAAAAGGCGAAGGGTGAAAGGTTTTCCAATAGGCTAAATTAGATTCCGTTTTTAATTGCAAATGTTAACCCATGAAAAACTTCCTAATTACCGACCTATTCCTCAGTAAAAAACGTATTAGAAAGACAAGGCCGATAAGTAAGATTATAACAAATAAGACTTCTTCAATTATTTCAATAGTACTCTGGGATGCTGCTTTTCGATTTCTTTCTCTATATTCTTTTAAAGACTCCCCATTTCCGGCAGTATATCCCGCATCATACTTAGAAGTACTGCCATCTGTATTTTCTATAATAGGATTACTAGCAGTAGGTTTGTTTCCAGTAGGAATAACATTAACATTTTTATTTGCTGGATTATTAAAGAGATTAATAGATTCTTCTAGCCCCATCCCTTTTGGTGCTTGATTACCTTTTGGTGGTACAATACTGTCCTTATGACTAAGTACATATTTAAGAGCTTGCTCCGGGGGCATGTACCGGGGACTAGTTATTACTGTCTCACTTGATTTTGCTCGTGAATTTATTCTCTTACGATTTATTACTTGACTGTTTGATAAGCTTAGACATTTATATTGTATCCCTATAACATCTTTGTTTTTGGAAACCTTTAATGCATTCAAAGTGTTATCTGATGTTTCAAACATTATGTACTTCAAGGTCGAAGATGCCAATTTTTTAATGTCATATTTTGATAACATATAAACTGCTAAATACACATCGTTTCCATTAAGATATGTTTTTTCAGCACGCAGTAATTTCAATACACTTGTTTGATTTAGGTCATTACTTATAGTTAAATCGCCCGGAGCATAGGCGGTACTTAAATACCTGACTATTGTAGCTAAATAATAGTTTGAACCATTAGTTTGAATAGATAAACCTACTTCTAATTTTTCATTTCCAGCTACCATTTCTGGACGCAGATACCTAACTATAGTACCATCAGGTTTATAGTTAGATTGGATATTACATTGGGTATATCCAATATATGTGCAAAAAACTAAATAAGTTACGGCAATTATCTTTTTCATAAAAGTTCACTTTCAGCCTCCAGTCGAGTTCGAAAAAAAACCTGATATATAAAATCAGATTCTGGTAAAGTGAATTATTTGGGGGCAAGAGGTACCATAATCCGAAAGTCTAAAGTTTCTCTATTGTTACTATACCCTTTGCGTAAAAATTTACAAGTTATTCGCAGCCCTTCAATTATCAAATCAAATGTATATAAATTCGAGTCTGCGTTTTTATACCGTTCTAAGTCCTTATTAAAAAAAGATATTTGGTTCCCTTCTTTCCAGGAATCGGGCTTAATATACTCTAATGGTTCCATAATTTTTTTTATTTGAACAAATGTACGGTGAGGACTTTGCAAAAACCCTAAAAATGGTAACTATTTGTTTTTCTTATGGTTATGGTACTATATTGAGATCTATAAACCTTCTTCTTGGGTTTCTTCTATAAATTGTTTATCTATAATTTTGACTAAGAATTGTAGTCCTTGTTTTTTAGCCACTCTTCAATGTGCTTATTTGCTTCTTCATTAGTTATCCATTGCCCGTTTTCAATTTGCCTGATGCCTTCCTCAACCGCTTCACGCTCTGCATCACTCATTTGATAAACGCCGTTCACAGATTTTGATTCGATATAAAGCATAGTCGATATTTCGCTTAATAAGTCATCATTGTCTGTGTCGTTAATTTGCGCTATCAGTTTTTTCTTTAATTCCGCCGTGCTCATGATATTGCTTTTATCAAATTTAAGGATAATATTAAAAATGAATTAAGGTAAAGTATTGATGAGCAATGTAAATAATTATCCTTAGTCAATCCTGATAAACTTCAAATCGTCTATCAAAAACGTATCCGTATTAATTATAAAAATATCTGCCCGGCCAAATACCTGTGAGCGGGCAAGTAAGGCGTACCTTTTCGTTGAAGCGAAAATTTGTACGCGTTCATTGGTTTTGCGGGTATCCGAATATTCAAAAATATACTGATCAGCGCCGGCAGCCTCCGTTATCTTTAATGTTTCATTAGCGCCATCTATTTTCCAAAGGCCGGCAAACTCCATGATGAATTTATTTATTAAACACTTTGGATGAAAACGGCCATACTATTTTCCTAAGCATTTATCAAAAATTTTCCGTGCCTCCTCATTAGAAACAGACATGCCGTTTTCAATTTGGTATATACCATCGTTAACGGCAATTAATAGTTCATCGTCATCAATATTTTTGATTTCAACGATAAGTTTTTCCCTTAATTCCGCAGTGTTTATCATATTGCTTTATCAAATTTACGGATAATAATATAAATTCGAAATTGTCAAATCTTTACCGAATTAACCTCAATTTCACAAATCCGAAATCGAACATCCGAAACGGCGAAGCCTTCTTGAACACCCTTGAAAATAAACAATTGTGAAAATTCCGAAATCAAACGCTACCTTTGCTTCATAATTTTTCTCAAGGGGTGCCTTGCTTTGAGCAATCAAACTGAAAGACAGGCTGAGATCAAACCCATGCCCCCCGACCCCCTGAAGGGGGAGTTTATAAACTTAAGGCTTTGCTTTAGGACTAAACTCCCCCCCTTTAGGGGGCCGGGGGGCTACACCTGATCCGGGTAATGCCGGCGTAGGGAGAGGTAACAAGTTAAGTGTACTGCGTATCCACCCTGGTACGGAGATGGTTTAACTAATTTTTATTTTATTCATTTTGAAAAACTTTTTTGCGGCGATCTTCGCCCTGCTGCTGCCTGTCATGGCATCGGCCCAATTCTCCGTTTCGGGGAAAATTACGGATCAGCAAACCGGCGAAGCATTGCCGGGCGCAACCATCAGCATTGCCAATTCACCTGTTAAAATCATTGCCGATTTAACCGGCAGGTACCGCTTAAACAACTTAAAAAGCGGTGCTTATACGCTGGAGGTATCTTACATCGGTTACCAAACCATTACTAAAAGCATTGAACTGAATGCCGATGCCACGGTTGATTTCTCGCTGTTGAACAGCACGGTTTTTACGGAAGAGGTAACAGTTAGCGGCACACGCGCGGCAAAAAACTCGCCAACCACTTTTACCGATGTAAGCAAAAAGGATATCGCCAAAAACAACCTCGGCCAGGACCTGCCCTTTTTGCTCGACCAAACACCTTCATTTGTTACCAATTCGGATGCCGGCGCGGGCATTGGCTATACTGGTATCCATATCCGCGGCTCGGACGGTACGCGGATTAACGTTACCATTAACGGCATCCCGTACAACGACTCGGAAGAAGAAGCTACCTTTTTTGTTGATATTCCTGACTTTGGCTCATCGATAGAGAACGTACAGATCCAGCGCGGGGTGGGGACATCTACCAACGGCGCTGGTGCTTTTGGCGCCAGCATCAACATGCTAACCACCACGCGGAATGATACCGCCTATGCTGACCTAAACAATGCAGCAGGATCATACGGAACGGTAAAAAACAGCATTAATGTGGGCACGGGTCTGCTGGGCGGAAAATTCAGTTTCGATGGGCGTTTATCCAGGATATACTCCAACGGTTATATCGACCGAGCCTTTGCAAACCTGCAATCGTACTTTTTAACCGGCGCCTATTATGGAAAAAACACGGTGATAAGGTTTGTGACATTTGGCGGCACCGAACATACCTACCAGGCCTGGGACGGCGTGCCTGAAGATACCATAAGGGCCGGCGACCGTACCTATAACGAACTGGGCCTTGAACCTAACGGCACCTTTTATAAAAACCAAACCGATAATTATACCCAGGACCATTACCAGCTGCTTGTTGACCAAAAAATATCGGACAAGCTTTCTTTCAGCGGGGCTTTGCATTATACGCATGGTTTTGGTTATTACGAGGAATACCAGCCGCAGCAAAACCTGGCGAACTATGGCGTAACACCGGTTGTGATTAACGGCGACACCATCAGCACTACCGACCTTACCCGACGCTTGTGGCTCAACAATAAATTTTACGGCGTTACTTACAATTTAAGTTATAAACCCGAAAAGAACCTGAACATGTCGCTTGGCGGCGCTTACAACCAGTACCGTGGCGCTCATTACGAAAACATTGAATGGACGCAGCAAACTACCGATATACCACCGGATTACCAGTACGCACGGGACGACGCCTTTAAAACCGATTTCAATATCTTTGGAAAAGCAGACTACCGCGTGGGCAAAACTACTTTTTATGCCGATATGCAGTACCGGCACATTTCCTATTCGTTTTATGGCTTTGATGACCAGCTGGAACCCGAACAACAGCAGGTATATCTTGATTTTTTTAATCCAAAAGCAGGCGTAACCTACCAGTTTAACCCCGATAATAATATTTATGCATCCTACGCCGTAGGCAACCATGAACCGGACAGGGACGACTACGTACAATCGACCCCAAACAGCCGGCCCAAGCCCGAAAACCTGCAGGATTGGGAACTGGGTTATCGCACCCGGCAGGGCATATTTACCGGGGGCATAAATGCCTATTATATGCTGTATTACAACCAGCTGGTGCTCACCGGCGCTTTGAACGATGTGGGCGACCAGGTGCGCAGCAACGTAAAAAACAGCTACCGCGAGGGGATTGAGCTAGATGGCGCACTTAAAATAAGCAACCAGTTAACATGGTCGGCAACTGCGGCGGTAAGCAGCAATAAGGTTAAAAACTTTCAGCAGTATTTAGTTGATTATGACAACAATGCCACTGTTGAATACACTTACGGCAAAACAGATATCGCTTTTTCGCCAGATTTTGTTGGATCGAGCACGATCAGCTTCAAACCGGTAAAAGGCGGTGAGATCGCTTTGATCAGCAAATATGTAAGCCGCGAATATTTGGACAATACGTCGAACATCAATCCGCCGGGTTATGCCCCGGCCGATCCCTTATCGAACCGTTACCTTAATGGTTATTTTGTGAACGGGCTTAGACTGGCGTATAATTTCAGTGCGCTGTCGGTTAAAAATATAGGGGTAACGCTGCTGGTGAATAATATCTTCAGCGAAAAGTATGAATCAAACGGGGCTACCTATCCTGATATTGAGAACGGCAAAGTGGTAAATTACAATTACTTTTTCCCGCAGGCGCCTGCGAATGTGCTATTAGGCCTCGACGTCAAATTTTAGTGGGGATTTCACCGATTATGTTTTGATTTCACCGATTTTTTGATTTGCAACTGTATAATCGGTGAAATCATCCTTAATCGGTGAAATCCCGACCAATAATCCCAGAAAATAATGTTAACAGAAATATCACATTGAGTTTTGATTGCTTTACTGATATTTGCCCTTTAAAATAGTATCCCTGATGAAAATTAAATACCTGCTGTTTATAGCGTTTACATTTGTCGTTGTTTCGGTATCGGCACAAACAAAAAAGAAAAAGGTTGCATCCCCCGCTGCCACTGCAACCGGCACTGCTACTGAACTGCCCCGCCCCAAGTTAGTGGTAGGCATAGTGGTCGACCAGATGCGCTGGGACTATTTATACCGCTATTATGATCGTTACTCCGACAACGGCTTTAAGCGGTTGATGAATGAAGGCTTTAGCTGCGAAAATACACAGGTTGATTATATTCCCACTTTTACCGGGCCTGGCCATACCTGTATTTACACCGGTTCTGTGCCGGCCATAACTGGCATTGCCGGCAACGATTTTATTATACAGGCTACCGGTAAGTCGATGTATTGCACCGAAGATACCACCGCGCAAACTGTTGGTAGTACATCTGCCGCAGGCAAAATGTCGCCGCGCAATTTGCTGACCACTACTGTAACCGACGAGTTAAGATTGGCTACCAATTTTCGTTCGAAAGTGATCGGCATTGCATTAAAAGACCGCGGCGGAATTTTACCTGCAGGCCATACCGCGAACGCGGCTTACTGGTTTGATGATAAAACCGGCAACTGGATAACCAGTACCTATTACATGACCGATTTACCCCAGTGGGTGAAAGATTTTAACGACCAGAAACTGGCGGAAACCTATTTAAAGCTGGACTGGAACCCGCTTTACCCGATTGATACTTATTTACAAAGCACCGCCGATAACACGAAATACGAAGGCAAGTTTAAGGGCACGGATTCACCAACCCTGCCGGTAAAAACATCGGCCCTGTACAAAGGGAATTTAGGCTTGATCCGCTCGATTCCTTATGGCAGCACGTTTACGCTTGACTTTGCCATAGCGGCCATCAACTCCGAAGAACTGGGTCAGCATTCGGTGACTGATTTCCTGGCGGTGAGCCTTTCATCTCCTGATTATATAGGGCACCAGTTTGGGATAAATGCCGTAGAGACAGAAGATACCTACCTGCACCTCGACCGCGACATCGCCTCGTTTTTAACTTATCTTGATGCTAAAGTGGGGCGTGGAAATTATACCGTATTTTTAACCGCCGACCATGGTGCTGCGCATAATACCGCTTTCCTGAATGACCATAATATTCCAGCCGGTGTATGGGACGATGGCGCGGCGTTAAAAGATTTGAATGCCTTTTTACTGGATAAATATAAAACCGAAGGCCTGGTTTTGAGCCTGGCCAATTACCAGGTTAACTTTAATTATAAAACCGTTGATTATTTACACCTGGACAAGGATGCATTGAAAAAAGACTGTATTGATTACCTTACAAAACAGCCGGCTATTGCTTTTGCGGTAGATATGAAAAAAGCGCAAACCTCTGATGTGCCCGAGGCCCTGCGCACCCGGATTGTTAACGGTTATAATGCAGAACACAGCGGCGAGATACAGATCATTTTAAAACCGGCCTGGTTTACCGGCCACGGCTCGGGCGACAGCGGCCCAACCGGCACTACCCACGGCACATGGAACCCTTACGATAATCACATTCCATTGGTATTTATGGGCTGGGGTATAAAACACGGCACAGCCACCCGCGAAACCCATATGACGGATATCGCGCCTACCATAGCCGCGCTTTTACACATACAAGCGCCAAACGGCAGTATCGGGGTACCGATAAGCGAGTTGTTTGTTAAGTAGTCGGAATCCCGATAGCTATCGGGACCGGAAGTCCGAAAGACGAAGCATTGCGTTGAACGCAATCATTAAATAATAGCTAAAAACAATCTTCCGGACTTGCGGTCTTTCCGACTTCCGGACTTTTCCCATGAAAAAATACATCTCCAGGTTTCATTATTTAACACAGGATCTGCCTCATCGCAGTCATGCAGAACAGGTGAATATAGCTTGCGGGGCAGGAGCCAACTGGATCCAATACCGCTGCCTTACCAAAACGGACGAAGAATTGATAGAGGAGCTAAACGAAATAGCCGCCACCTGCGATGAATGGGGCGCCACACTCATTCTTACCAATCGTTACCACCTATTGGACAAAGTTGATGCACAGGGCGTACATGTTGAAGATTTTGATGCCGACTTCGAAGCGATAAGGCAGCATATCGGCGATGAAAAAACACTCGGGGCTTCGGCAACCAATATACAGCGGCTAACAAGGGTGCAGCAAAGCGGCGTGGTGGATTACTGCGGATACGGTCCGTTTGCGCATACCGATACCAAGCCCAATAATAGTCCGCTCCTCGGTTTCGTGGGCTACAGCGAACTGCAAAAGCATCCTGAAATTGATGTCCCGGTTATTGCGGTGGGCGGAATTCAATTAGCTGACATCGACCTGCTTTTGGAGACCGGCGTTTATGGTATAGCGGTATCGGCTGCGGTTAATTTGGCTGTTGATCCGGGCCGGGTTTTAAAGGAGATATATAGGAAGATATACTGAATTGTATATGGTGACGTCAAGGTTATTTGGTTCCCTTGCGGTCGATTTGCTGGTATCTTCCCTAACTGATTCCTGGAACATTAATAAATTCGTTTCCGGTTGATTAAACGTTAAGTTTGCAATAATTCCGCGATAATGTTCGATCAGCTTAATAAATACAGGAAAAAAGGTCATTTCTTTTTCAACCCAACCCAATCGCTCGCAGAAGTATGCGATGCACCGGATGACAGGGACGGCGTTTATTTAATTTACGAATTAAAAGACGGCCATGTTACTTTGGTTTATATCGGCACATCGGGTGAAAAAATTAAGGATTATGCTATCAGGGAGGGGCTGCTTGGTTTGCAGACAAGTATAATAGCAGGCACTGAATCAGAATGGAAAGAACGCCGAAGACAACGGTGGCCTGTAAAAATGCTGGCCGAAAACATTGAGGCACTGGATATTTACTGGTGGGTAACCTACAATGGCAATAATTACAGCGGCGATCATCCGGAAGATGTAAAACGGTCAATAATGCGAATTTACAAAAAGATATATGGTGAAGTGCCTAAATGGAATAAAAGATGGCAGTGAAGAGGTGTATTGGTAAAGAAGCCATTCAGGCCCATATTAAATGACGCATTATGAACATTAAGCTAAACAGCTCGAAAACCCCCAACTATTGTTGTTCGCCTTTTCTTATTTTTAATTGTTCAATGTCAATCAAATCTTTGGGCCTCGCATTTTCTTCTTTGTCTTTTATTAAATCAACATAACTTATAAACCAAATCTCTGTCCCCTGTAACTTTACTATCTCTCTATTTTCAAAGGGGTCTCTAAATTTTGTAAGTCCCTTTAATTCGGGTAAAAAATCAAGCGTAAATAGCTCCGTTTCAAATTTAAAAAATGATTTCTTGGGATTTGGAGCGGATTCATTCTTGAATTTTTCTACATCGTGCCCCAGTTCCTGAAGTGCGTCAAGAAGGTGGAAATAATTAGCGTAAGTGGGAGAATACCAAAAATCAAAATCAAGTTTATCGGTCGGCTGTCCTCTGGTATCCATAGATTGTCGAAAATAGCCATGAAGAGCAACCGCAGTGCCTCCTACAATCAGATATTGAACAGAATGTTTACCAAGAACTTTACAAATACCAATAATATTATCCGTTAGATTATTCTGCATACATCATTTTCTTCTTCGTTGTTGCTGCTCTTTTTTATCTATTACATTGTTTCTCAATTGAATAATAAAATCTTCTAAAGCATCCAGTTTCACAAAACTGCGACCAGTTGCTGTATCGGCAGCGCTTGCCTTTAGTTTCTCAAAACTGGTATAACGTTCCAATTTTTTCATCACTATTTATTTAAAACTTTGCCGGATTGAATGTAAATAAATCCTATTTAAACATCCGCCTAGCCAAATATACAACTATAAGTTAACAATTTGGACCGCGTATATAATTGCAGGAGTATGGTTTCCCGCTGCATTGGAGTCATTTCTCTGGCTGTTGGAATAGGTGATAAGAAGAAAGAATAACTAACAAATCTGGAATCTATAAAAAACGAATCAAGGTGGTACTTTACGTTATTCCCGTTATGTTTCTTTTTACACAACGCTTTCCATGTAAATTATTTGTTCCATTGCTTTGCTTTTACAAAAAACCGGTAATTTTAAATCTCTAAAGCTAATTATCTATGAAAAACAAAATTGTGCATCCCGATACGGAGAACGGATCGGATGTGAAAGATAATTCACGCCGTAATTTCCTCAAGCAATCCGCCCTCATAACTGCCGTTGCCTTAACGCCCGAAGTTGCCGTTAAAGCTGCCGAAAAGCATTACGACGAAAGGCTGGCCGAAGTTTTTGAAAAAATGCCGCTGAAAATGGAGGTGAACGGGGCTGCAAAAAGCCTTATGGTTGAGCCGCGATCGACCCTGCTTGACATTTTACGCGAACAATTGGACCTTACCGGCACCAAAAAAGGCTGCGACCACGGCCAGTGCGGCGCATGTACCGTACATATCGATGGGCATAGGGTAAACTCCTGCCTAACGCTGGGTATTATGGTGAACGGCAAAAAGGTAACCACCATTGAAGGCCTCGCCAAAGGCGATCAGTTACACCCCATGCAGGAGGCTTTTTTAAAGCACGATGGCTTCCAGTGCGGGTATTGTACGCCCGGGCAGATCATGTCGGCGGTGGCTTGTGTACGGGAGGGGCATGCCAATTCGGAAATGGAGATACGGGAGTATATGAGCGGAAATATTTGCCGTTGCGGGGCTTATCCCAACATCGTTAACGCCATACAGGAAGTTAAGGAAGGAGGAATGCCGGTATGAAACAGTTTCAATATCTAAAAGCCGTAACACAACAAGGCGCGATAGAGGCAATTGCCAAACCAGGTACAAAAATTATTGCGGGCGGCACCAACCTGGTCGACCTGATGAAACGCGGCGTAACCGCGCCGGACAAGCTGGTTGATATTACCCATTTGCCTTTAAAAAATATAACACCAACCAAAACCGGTCTGCATATTGGTGCCCTCGCATTAAACAGCGTGGTGTCGGAAAATAGCCTTGTGCTGGCTAAACAACCCCTGTTGTCAATGGCGCTGAAAGCCGGTGCTTCGCCGCAGCTGCGTAATATGGCAACGGTTGGCGGCAACATGATGCAGCGTACGCGCTGTACCTATTTTTACGATACCACCATGCCCTGCAATAAACGCGAACCGGGCACCGGCTGCGGCGCAATGGAAGGCATAAACCGCATGCATGCCATATTTGGCGCAAGCACGCAATGTATTGCCGTGCACCCCAGCGATATGTGTGTAGGCCTGGCGGCGCTGGATGCTGTGGCGGTAATTGCCGGAAAAAAAGGCGAACGGCGGATCCCCTTCACCGAATTTCACCGCCTGCCCGATGACCACCCCGAGCTGGATAATCACCTGGCTAAGGACGAAATGATCATCGGTGTGGAGATACCGGATAACAATTTTGCCAAAAACAGCTATTATTTAAAGGTGCGCGACCGGCAATCATACGCCTTTGCGCTGGTATCGGTGGCCGCAGGGCTGGATATCAGCAACGGCACCATCCGCCAGGCACGATTGGCCATGGGCGGCGTGGCGCATAAGCCATGGCGTTTGTTTGAGGCAGAAAAATTCCTGGCGGGCAAACCCGTTACGGAAGACAGCTTTAAACAAGCAGCGCAAATAGCCATGCAAGGCGCAAAGGCCTATCAGTATAATTCATTCAAATTAAAACTGGCACCCGCTACCATTGTGGAGGCGCTGAAACATGCGAGTGGGTTAGTATAGTAGCAATTAAGCTAAAAGCAGAAAGACCAAAGCTGAAAGCTTTTTGCTTTTAGCTTTCAGCTTTTACCTTTTTTCTATGAACCATGAACTATTAACTAGCAATGAACCAATGACCAATGAAATAGCCACCGGCATAAGACGAGTGGACGGCCGCCTAAAGGTGACCGGCTCGATCAGGTATGCTGCGGAACATCCGCTGCCGGGACTGGTTTACGGGGTATTGGTAAGCAGCACCATTGCAAAAGGAGTAATAACCGCCATCGATACCAGGGCGGCCGAAAGAGCGCCGGGCTTTGTTGCAGTGATCTCTCACTTAAATGCACCACCAATACCAGGCTATGAAGTAAAAGGAAGAGGCGGCGATCCAGAGATAAAAACCTTTAACGATAACCGGGTGTATTTTTATGGCCAGCCCGTGGTTCTGGTCGTAGCAGATAGTTTTGAACGGGCCAAATATGCTGCATCACAAATAAAAGTAAGCTATCAAAAAGAAGTTCATCAAACCAGTTTGCAAAGCAACCTTTCGAACAAT
>Ga0206878_10037_pt1 | contig 52051 bp, 51 predicted proteins | sample Alteio_BWOrgCont_8_FD_152621 | JGI IMG/M metagenome (GOLD analysis project Ga0206878, IMG submission 152621) | Enriched cells from forest soil in Barre Woods Harvard Forest LTER site, Petersham, Massachusetts, United States -... | ecosystem: Environmental > Terrestrial > Soil > Temperate forest >... | reverse complement strand
GATGAATGGCAGCCCATCGATAAACTCACGATTAATTATGGCGTGCGCGCCGATGCTTACAGCGCTTTTGTCAATGAAAACGCCTTATCACCACGACTGGGCGCCATCTACGATCTCACCCAGTCGACCCGTCTGCATGCGGGATATGCACGTTATTTCACGCCGCCGCCGACCGAACTCATCGCGCCGCTCAACGTCGCGCAATTTCAAAACACCACCGGGCAACCTGCGAGCACCGGGGCATCTCCCGTCGTGCCGGAGAAAGACAATTACTTCGATGCGGGCTTCATCCAGAAACTTTCGCCTAGCCTCAATTACGGTGTAGATGCCTATTACAAACAGGCGCGTGACTTACTTGATTTAGGCCAGTTCGGCCAGGCACTCATCTATGCCCCGTTCAATTACGAACGCGGCTGGGTGCGCGGCATCGAATTCACCGGCGACTACAACCGTGGCGCTGTTTCGGCCTACAGCAACCTTGCGCTCTCCAAGGCAATGGGCAAGGACGTGGTGTCGGGCGAATATAATTTCAGCCCTGATGAGCTTGCCTATATTAGCAGCAACGCCGTGCATCTTGATCACGATCAGCTGATCAGCGGCTCTGCGGGCGCAGCTTATACGTATCACGATGTCAAATACGGCACCGATATGATCTACGGCAGCGGTCTGCGCGACGGCTTTGCCAATACCGAGCATCTGCCGTTTTATGCCGTGGTCAATGCCAGCGCTGGCTATACGTTCGACATTGGCCCCAGGGCCGGCACGCTTGAGACCAAACTCTCGGTGCTCAATCTTTTTGACCGCGTCTATGAAATCCGCGACGGCTCGGGCATCGGCGTATTCGCGCCGCAATACGGCTTACGGCGCGCCGTATTTATTACCATTGCCAAACCATTCAGTTTTTAGTTTTTCACGAGGATGTCGAGCCCGATATCGACGCTGGGTACGGAATGGGTAAGCCTGCCCACCGAGATATAATCAACGCCGGTTTGTGCCACCTGCCTTGCGTTATCGAGCGTGATGTTGCCCGACGCTTCCAGCGATGCGCGCCCGGCCACAAGCTTTACCGCTTCGTGCAGGGTGGGAATGTCCATATTATCGAGCATAATGCTTTGCGCACCTGCTTTGAGCGCCTCTTGAACCTGCGCCAGCGTGTCGCATTCGATTTCGATCGGCAGCTTATGTGTATTGCCTGCTTTGGCGCGGCTAAACGCTTCGCTGACACTGCCGGCAAGCGCGATATGATTGTCCTTGATGAGAATGGCGTCGTCCAGTCGCATGCGGTGATTGCGCCCGCCGCCGGCGCGCACGGCATATTTGTCGAGTTCGCGCAGCCCGGGCATGGTCTTGCGCGTATCAATCACACTCACACCGGTGCCATGCACTGCCTTGACGTAATGGGCCGTAAGCGTTGCCACTGCGCACATGCGCGCCAGCAAATTAAGCGCCACACGCTCCGCGCTTAAAATTTCGCGGGCCGGTCCGCTGACATCGATGAGCTTGGTGCCAGCCGTCATGCGCTTGCCGTCGTTGGCAAAAAGCTTAGTTTTGATGGTGGGGTCGACTTTAAAAAACACGCGTGTCACCACCGCGCCGCCGCACATCACCAGCGGCTCACGCGTGACGAAGGAAAGCGTGGCCGTGGCGTTTGGCGGCACCAGCAGCTCCGCCGTGACATCGCCTTTGCCGATATCCTCAGCCAGTGCGGTGGCGATGATACGCTCGACTTCTTTCAAATTGGGTTCCATACTGCGCTCCGCCAACCCGTTGTAGCCCTCATCCTATGTCTGTTAAAGCGTATAGCCTCATAGAACACAAGGTAGATGTCGCCATTGTCGGTGCCGGTGGTGCCGGGCTGCGGGCGGCGCTCGCTGCGCGTGCCCAGGGTGCCAGTGTCATTGTGCTGACCAAAGTGCCCCCCACCCGCAGCCATACGGTGGCAGCGCAGGGCGGCATCAACGCGGCGCTGGGAAATCGTGGCGCCGACGACTGGCGCTGGCATATGTACGACACTATTCGTGGCTCGGACTGGCTGGGTGATCAAGACGCTATTGCCTTCATGTGTAAGGAGGCACCCGCCGCCATTCGCGAGCTTGAACAGATGGGCGTGGCCTTCACGCGCGATGCCAAAGGTGCCATCTATCAACGCGCTTACGGCGGTCAGTCGACGGAATTCGGCAAAGGGCCGCTGGCTTACCGCGCCTGCGCCGCTGCCGACCGCACCGGACACGCGATGCTGCATACGCTTTATCAACAAAGCCTGCGCACGGGTGTGCGTTTTTTTGCTGAATTTCTTGCGCTCGATCTGGTGTTTGACAAACAAGGGGCTTGCGCAGGCGTGCTTGCCTGGGAACTTGCCACCGGCGACATGCATCTGCTGCGCAGCCGGCAATTGATTTTAGCCACGGGCGGCTTTGGTTAGATTTATTCCTCGACCACTGCTTCCACTATCTGCACCGGCGACGGCGGTGCCATGGTGCTGCGTGCCGGCCTGCCACTCATGGACATGGAATTCATCCAGTTTCATCCCACCGGGCTTTACGGCACCGGCGTGCTCATCACCGAAGGCGCGCGCGGCGAAGGCGGGGTACTCACCAATAGTTTGGGTGAGCGTTTCATGTCGCGTTATGCGCCGGCGTATCAGGATCTGGCGTCGCGCGATGTCATCAGCCGCGCCATCATGCAGGAAATCCGTGAAGGCAGGGGTGCGGGCGGCGGCAAGGATCATATCTGGCTCAAGCTTGATCATCTGGGCGCCGATCTCATCAACGCCAAACTGCCTTCGATCCGCGATATCGCAAAAACATTTGCCGGAGTGGATGTGCTCACTGCGGCGATTCCGGTTATTCCCTCAGTGCATTACACCATGGGCGGCATTCCGACGCTTACCAGCAGCGCGGCGCTTCATGAAAACGGCAGCGAGGTGAGCGGACTGCTTGCTATCGGCGAGGCGGCGTGCAATTCGGTGCATGGTGCCAATCGCCTGGGGTGCAATTCACTGCTCGATCTCATGGTGTTTGGAAAAGCGGCAGGCGAACGCGCAGCGACTGCTGGTGGTGGCAGCCATCCGGCACTCGATCCGGCGACGCTGGATCGCGCCCTTTCACATTTTGACGGATTGCGTCATGCCAAAGGCCATGTGCCTGCGGCGCAGTTGCGCCGTCAGATGCAGACCATCATGCATCATCATGCGGGTATTTTTCGTGAAGCCCTTTCACTGGAAAACGGCATGCGCGCGCTTGAAAATATCTGGCAGCAGCGCAACGCTGTATTGGCCGTGCGTGATAAAACCATGCTGTGGAATAACGATCTCATCGAGGCCATCGAACTCGATAATCTGCTGCGCCAGGCGTCGGCGACGCTTGCGTCGGCGCTCTATCGCACCGAGAGCAGAGGGGCGCACTGGCGCATGGATTATCCCACCCGCGATGACACACGCTGGCAGGCACACACGCTTTTCACCCTTGATAATAAAGGCGCCATGCATCTGACCACGCGTCCGGTACGCATGATAGACGACAGCGCGGCGATGATGCCGAGTCTTGCACCACAGCAGCGCCAATATTAACTATCCAGGCAATAAAAAAGGCGGGGAATTTCCCCGCCTTTTTCGTCAGGTGCTAAAAACTACTTCTTGTCGGCGTTGCTTGCAGCGGGCGTGGCAGAGGAATCGCTGGGTGCCATCATGGTAGCGCCTGCGCTCGGAGCGGCAGTGGCAGGATCAGTGGCCGGAGCAACTGCAATCGGGGCGGCGGCGGCAGAAGAAGCGGACGGAGCATCGGCCGGAGCGGCGGACGGAGCCGAATTGTCGGTGGGCTGCTTAACGGCATCATCAGCAAAAGCGGCAAAAGCGACGAGAGCGAGCACGGAAGTAGCAGCGATTAAGGTCTTCTTCATGGGAAACTCCACAAGGATGTTTAAAAATCCGCTGGGCAAACTGCTGCAGCGGATGTGTCTTTATTTTTACCGCATTCGGCCGGGTGCGACAAATTACATTTTTGTAATCTTGCCAGCATTTTTTTGGGACAGCGAAAGTTAGTCCTTGCCAAATAATTTAAATGCTGCTGACGCCAGTCCGATGACACCTGCCGCTTCGGTATTACTGCTGGAATTTGAGCTGGTAACGCCGCTTGCAACATTGGCGGCGAGGATATTGGGCATCGACATCGACTGGATGCCCAATTTGCCCGGGCCGGTGAAGCGGTTGAGCGTGAAGCTGTTGCCACCGAACAGGCCGGTGGAAAGATTGGTCAGGTTGGTGTCCATCTGCACGGTGGGGTCTTTATACAGCCAGGCGCTGGGCTCGACGTCGATTTGTTCGCCGGCAGCGAGATTGACTTCGAACACGTTGCCGTACCCGTAGAGCCAGACGATGCCATCGTCGCTGAGTGCGCGGAATTTGTCGATGAAAAAGCCGGTGCCGCCGAAAAGAATATTGGCGATGCCGCGCACCATCTGGAAGCTGTAGTCGACCGAATTGGTGGCTGCAAGAAACTGATGTTCGCGAATGTCGATTTCCTGTCCGCGTTTCAAATGCAGCGGGAAAATCTGGCCAACGCCGTCGCGGCTCATGGCGATGGGGCCGGTGCCCACGGCTTCGGTCATGAAGATGGGCATGCCCGAGATCATGCGATTGAACACGCCGTCCAGTTTTTTAATGCCGATTTGTATGCTTGTGGACTTCCATAGCAGCGTATGATGTTCGAAATAGATGGAGCTCTGCCCGTTGAGGTTGACGGTGAGTGCCGGCACGAGACCGCCGTCGAGATGGTAACTGAATCCGGCGAAGCTTTCGCCTTCGGTCTTTAAGGGAAGCAGAGTAGGAAGTTGCATGAAACGCTCCTTGAAAGTTACTTTTTAAGCGAGGCAGACATAGTAAGCATGCGCTCCAGCGGTGCGCGTGCGGCCTGAATGAGTGCGGCGGGCAGGGTGAGCTGCGGCGTGCGATTCTTCATGCACAGATGCAGTTTCTCCAGCGTGTTCATTTTCATGTAATGGCAGTTGTTGCAGCTGACACAGGCGCCGCCGATGATGCCGGGCGCTTCATGAAAAACACTGCCGGGAGATTTCTGTTTCATCTGGTGGATGATGCCGGGTTCAGTGAGCACGATGAATTCCTTGCCCGGATGATCCTCGGTGAATTTGAGCAGCGACGAGGTCGAGCCAATGTGATGAGCGTAACGCAGAATATCGCCGGGGCATTCAGGATGGGCGATGATATACGCATCGGGATGGCGGGTCTTGAGCTTCACTAACTCCTGTTCGGAAAAACGCTCATGCACGATACAGGTGCCGTTCCACAGCAGCATGTCACGCCCGGTCTTCTTGATGAGATGGGCGCCTAAAAATCTATCAGGCGCAAAGATGAGTTTCTGCTCAGGCGGAAACTGACGGATGATATGTTCGGCATTGCTCGATGTCACAATCACATCGGAGAGCGCCTTCACTTCTGCTGAACAGTTGATGTAGGTCACGACCTTGTGATCGGAATGCTGCTCTTTGAATTTCTTGAACGCCGGGGCAGGGCAAGAGTCCTCCAGCGAGCAGCCCGCTTTGAGATCGGGCAGCAATACGGTTTTGCCGGAATTGAGGATCTTGGCGCCCTCGGCCATGAATTTTACGCCGCAGAACACGATGACATCGGCGCTTGTGGCGGCTGCCTTGCGCGCGAGATCGAGCGAGTCGCCGACGAAATCGGCGATGTCCTGGATCTCGTCCTCCTGATAGTAATGCGCGAGGATGACGGCGTTCATCTCCTTGCGCAGTCGGTCGATTTCGGTTTCGAGCGGCTGGGTAGGATTAAGCATTTAATTGAAATGCTGATAAAGAAGAGAAAGGATGCCGGTGAGCGCGCCCAGCGTCAGCAGGATGAGGCAGACGATGCTCAGTATGACTGCCGTATAACGCTTCTCAGGGTTGCGGCAATAGGCGGTGGCATACGCAAAACGTGCCCCCAGCCAGACCATTCCCACGAGGGCAGAAATATGCGGGCCGATCCAGTTGACGCCGAGGAACTCGCCGCTATACGGCCAGAAGAAACCGAACAGCCACAGGGCGGGAATAAACACGATGAGATGCTCAAGGGTATTTATCTGTATGCGCAGGCGCTTCTCAAATTCAATATGGCCGGACATGGCCGGGGCCATGACTTTATATTTGCCGCGCGCACGACCGACATTGATGAGAAACGAAATATACATCAGAAGCGCTAAAACAGTAACAAGTGCTGGGTAGATCATGAGGATTCCTAGTAAAAAAAATTAAACAACTTTACGGTAAATTTCGCCGCCTTCTTCGCGGAATTTTCCGGCCATTTCTTCCATGCCTTTTTCTTTTTCCTGTTCGGCCGCCGCGAAATCGCGCACTTCATGCGAGATTTTCATCGAGCAGAATTTCGGGCCGCACATCGAGCAGAAATGCGCAACCTTTGCGCCTTCGGCGGGCAGGGTTTCGTCGTGGAAATCCTTGGCGGTTTCCGGATCGAGCGAAAGATTGAACTGATCGGCCCAGCGGAACTCAAAGCGGGCTTTGGACAGCGCATCGTCGCGGTGATAGGCCGAGGGATGGCCCTTGGCCAGGTCGGCAGCATGAGCAGCGATTTTATAGGTGATCACACCGGTCTTCACGTCGTCGCGGTCGGGCAGGCCCAGATGTTCCTTGGGCGTCACGTAGCACAGCATCGCTGTGCCGAACCAGCCGATCATCGCGGCACCAATGCCCGAGGTGATGTGATCGTAACCCGGCGCAATGTCGGTGGTGAGCGGCCCAAGCGTGTAGAACGGTGCTTCATGGCAGAGCTCAAGCTGCTTGTCCATATTCTCCTTGATGAGATGCATCGGTACATGACCCGGGCCTTCGATCATCACCTGCACGTCATGCTTCCATGCGACCTTGGTGAGTTCGCCCAGCGTTTTCAGTTCGGAGAACTGCGCCTCGTCGTTGGCGTCGTGAATCGAACCGGGACGCAATCCGTCGCCCAGCGAGAAGCTGACGTCGTACTGGCGCAAGAGTTCGCAGATGTCTTCGAAATGCGTGTAGAGGAAATTTTCCTTATGATGCGCCATGCACCATTTGGCGAGAATCGAGCCGCCGCGGCTGACGATGCCGGTGGTGCGGTGCTGCGTCATCGGGATGAAGGGCAGGCGCACGCCCGCATGAATAGTGAAGTAGTCCACGCCCTGTTCGCACTGCTCAACCAGCGTATCGCGGAATACATCCCACGTAAGCTCTTCCGCGATGCCGCCGACTTTTTCCAGCGCCTGATAGATAGGCACGGTGCCAATCGGCACGGGGCTGTTGCGGATGATCCATTCGCGGATATTGTGGATATTGTGGCCGGTGGAGAGGTCCATCACCGTATCCGAACCCCAGCGGATCGACCAGACCATCTTTTCCACTTCCTCGGCGACCGAAGAGGTGACGGCGGAGTTGCCGATATTGGCGTTGATCTTCACCTTGAAATTGCGGCCGATGATCATCGGCTCGGTTTCAGGATGGTTGATGTTAGACGGAATGATGGCACGTCCTGCCGCGATTTCGTCACGCACGAATTCCGGCGTGATGAGATCGGGGATGCGCGCGCCGAAGCTGTTGCCCTGTTGGTAGGGCAGTTTGCGTTCGGCCATGGTTTTGCGGCCCTCATTTTCGCGAAGGGCGATGTATTCCATCTCGGGGGTGACGAGCCCTGCTTTGGCATAGGTCATCTGTGTCACGGACTTGCCGGCCTTGGCGCGCAGCACGCGTGCCTTGACGTTGGGGAACTGCGCCACTTCGACCTTGGCGGCGGTCTTAAGGCCGTTATCTTCGGGCTTCACTTTGCGCGCGTCATATTCTTCCACATCGCCACGTGCGAGAATCCATTCGCGGCGCAACGCTGTCAGGCCCTTGCGGATATCGAGCTTCACGTTCACATCGGTATAGGGGCCGGAGGTGTCGTAGAAAACCGCCTTGCTGCCGTCGGACACGGCGATCTCGCGCATGGCGACACGCACGTCCTTATGCACCGTGCCAAAGGCATAGGTCTTGCGCGATGCCGGCAATGCGCCGCTGGTCACTTCAAAGGCGGCCGGTGCAGCACTTTCTTTGGGTGCAGTGGATTTTTTCTGGGTGTCTAAGCGCATTAAAATCTCCTGTTCATATCGGTGCGGAGCGGTAGAATACTGCCCCATGCCCCCTAAGACAAATGATTTTGCTGCAAGTCTGCCCGCCTTCCACCGGGCGCTTTCGCGCTGGTACAAGGCGCATGGCAGGCATGAGCTGCCCTGGCGCATCACGCGCGATCCGTATGCGATTTACGTCAGCGAAATCATGCTGCAGCAAACGCAGGTGGCGACCGTGCGCGAGCGCTATTACGGGCCGTTCCTTGAGCGTTTCCCGACGATTGCGGCACTCGCCGCCGCGCCCGCGCGCGAGGTGATGAAGTCGTGGGAAGGCCTGGGATACTATCGCCGCGCCGCACATCTGCACGAGGCGGCCAAGCGCAGCAAAGGAAAATTACCCGCCTTGGTGGAGACGTTGATGGCGCTGCCGGGCATCGGGCGCAACACGGCGCATGCGGTAGCGGCATTTGCGTATGGCACCCCTGTGCCGGTGATGGAAGCCAATGTAAAGCGCGTGCTCTGTCGCATCTTTGCGCTTAAAACGCCCGACGAGAGGGCGTTGTGGGAAAAAGCCGAGCTGCTGCTCAACCGCAAGCATCCGTTCGATTACAACCAGGCGATGATGGATATCGGTGCGATGGTTTGTACCAAGCGTGCGCCGCGCTGCGACATTTGCCCGGCGGCGACGATATGCAAAGGTAAAATATCGCCCGAATCCTATCCTGCGGCAAAAGCAAAAAAACAGGTGCCGGTGCGCGGACGCATCATCGCCGTCTTTACCGATGGGGCAGGGCAGTATTTTCTGGCGCCGCGCGCTACACGGTTTTTAGGCGGGCTTTACGGTTTTGTCGAAGCGGATGCGGATGCGTTGTCGGTGACCTTCATGGGCCGAATCTATCCGCTCGCGGGAGCAAAGCTGCTGGGGGCGGTGAGCCAGTCCTATAGTCATTTCACGCTCGATGCCCGCGTGGTGCTGCTCAAAATGAAAGGGCAGATGCGCAAGGCTGCGGGCATGATCAAGGCAAATTTGGCGGAAATGAAACGCTTGCCACTGTCGCGGGCCGATCAGAAAGTGGCTGATTTGCTGGCCTCTGCCGAGGCTTTTCGTGCCGCATGATTTTAGTTGACTCGGCAGGGGTGTCTGCGGATAGTAGCGCCCTGTTTTGCGCCGCTTCGCGACCCCTTCGTCTAGCGGTTAGGACACCACCCTTTCACGGTGGTAACACGGGTTCGATTCCCGTAGGGGTCGCCATACTGCACGAGCAGCGGCATCTGCGAATAGATCAAAGGGTTTTCGCAAGGTATACCCGAGAGTTGCGCCGTTCAGCGTCAAGTTCGAGAATATAAAAGCCATTAATTTACGCTTTTGCTCAATACCCGAACTTTCAAAAAGTTTAGGTGCGCGTGAGGCAAGTAAAAACAAGGCTTCCACGGAGTCCACAAAGGCATCATCGGCTTTGCCGTAGTCTTGTAGTTGCCGTTCCAATTCCTGCCTGCGCTGCTGGAGTGTATACGCTTTCTTGTCGTACTCACTCTTAGTAATACTACCGTCAAGCCTCATATCTAAGAGATTGTCCAGCATAGTGCAGGTTTTGCCGTATTCCTTTTGCAGGGCATGTACGGCTTGCTGATGATGCTCTTTCTTAACCGTTACGCTTTCTTTCAGACTTTTAATAAGCGCTTTGCATACAGCTTCCGGTATTCGGATATGCTCAAATACATGCGCCACCTGTTCCAGCACCGATGCCTCGGTTGTCTGAAAGCACTCGCATGCGCCTTTGGACTTAGTAGGCCGCAGGTAAATATAACGTTGTTTCTTGATTTCGCTGCTATATGAGCATCCGCACTTAGCGCATTTAAGTAGCCCACGAAAGACAAAAGGCTTATCTGTGCGCTTGAATGGTGCAAGCTTGCCGCGCCTGCCGACCTGGTGGCATTTTTCGAACAAGCCTAGATCGGTAAGGGTGGGGTAGTTATGAGCAAATAACGCACCTTTTATGCGCATAAAGCCATAATAAAAGGGATTATGCAGCAATTCATGCACCTGCTTGACGCTGAGTGGCCTGCCAGACTTGGAATTGGTTAAACCCCAAGAACGAGCCTGCGCCGCCAGCTCTCGCAAGGAATAACAGCCAGTGGCATAATCTTGAAATATCTTGCGTACTAAGAATGCCCGCTCTTCATCTAATACTACCGTGCGCTTGCTGGTTACGGTATCAGCTGCGTTACAGTAGCCGATAGGGGCTTTAGCAATCCATTCGCCATGTTCGGCCTTGTGATTGATGCTGCGCTTGGCATCGTCGGCCAGTCGATTTATATATTGTTTGGCAATAAATACCTTGGCTTCCCACATAAACATGGCGTTGCCCGTGGCATCAGCATCCAGCACAAACCCATCCTGTACAAAATGGATGGCCAACCCTTCTTTTTTTCGCATTTCATCCAGATCAACCGCATCGCGGAAATTGCGTGTGACACGATCCACATTCATGCACAGCAATGCCTGCACATCTTTATGGCTTTTGAGATAAGCGATCACTTCCTCAAATTTCTTGCGGATTTTAGCACCAGCCGTTTCCGAAAAAGCAAATTCCTTGGCTATAGTTAGGTTATGTTTCTTGGCATACTCTTTGAGGCGATGCACCTGGGCGGGCAGAGAATGCCCTTGTTCTTCCTGTTCCTTTGTAGATACGCGAGCAAGGATAATGGCTTTCATACTCGTACTTTCATACTTTCCTTGTCACTATAGTCCCTCATTCTTAGAGGTTCAAATACTTCCAGACAACGTTGAACATTTCCCACTGCTGCATATTTCATGCGGCCTGTTATATCCATTCCATCCAGTTCTTTTCTAATGCGCTGCCATGTGCGCGAATTACATTGCCCTTTAAGTATGGCTTTAATGCCTCGTATTCCAATGGAGCGCATCAGCATCAATGCACCCAGCCGTTGCAGCAGCTTGGCAGGCTTTGTATTGCCTTTGCCTTCTGCAATCATGGCCTGTATCACGTCTTCCGGCCTGAATTGGCTTAATGCCAATAGCGGGGTGTCCTGCGTGGCTGCCTGCCAGAAATAAAGCTGAATGCCTTTTGAGATCGTGGCGCTGAATATTTCCTGGAAAGTTAATCCGGCCTTGATGCCAAGCTGTGCCAGCAGCGTCTTGAGCTTGGTGCGGTTGCCAAGCCGGATTTCCATCCGCAGAACTTGAAATTGCTTTGGGTATTTGCTTTGCTTAAACAGGTCACGCTGGATAACGCTGTCGCGTTCAATGGCACGTTTTTCGCTAATAGCAGCCTGTTCCATATCTTTCAGCTTGTCGTAAAAAATGATCTCATAACTGTTTGCGTGATAGCGGACGGAATGCCCTTCATTTCGATAGTCGGTTTTATTGAGATCAAGGCGCGTGTTAAGGTCAACCTTTGCCAGCTCGCTCATGATCATCGAGCAGGTTGAGTAATCCGTCAGCGGTATATTTTTGGAGTAATGTACGGCGGATACAGCGGCATTCCTTAAAATATCCTTGCGAATACGGACACCCATGCTGGCCAGTTTGCCCTGCAATATGTCTAGCAACCTCTCAAAATCCTCTTCCAGCAACTCGTCGAAGTTATTGCCAAAAAGCAGTTTTGGGGCAGAAAACTCAATGCGCAAAGTAAGTGTAAATCCTGCATGGCCCTTCCTTTTGGTAAGCGTAAGGCGGGGCTTGTAGATGCCTTTGTTTAATTCCGTTTTTGTAGGATTCTGGACGCAACTGAAATTGCCCCGCCCACCCAGCGGATAATAGGGCGGGCGCAGTAAACCAAGCGCCGAAGGGCTGAACGCATCCGGTGTGTATATTTCAAACTCTGTGTGGTTCAGCGACAGCACAATTGTGTCCAGCATGGGCTTTACTTAATACGGTTTTCACTTCACTGATGATGGCTTGTTCCAGCGCCTTGCTCAGGGGCTTGCAAATGGGGTGAAACAAGTATCCATCACCTTTTTTGGGATAGGTGATGCGGTAGCCGGAGCCGTCCAGCTTTTCATGCACTGCTATTGATCCCAGAAACAACTGGCCTTCCATGACGATGTTGGCAAAGGCCACAAGCCCGCGCTGAGGTGTGACAGGATGAATATGTATTTCCGTTACCTGCATGACGACCTCTTATGGTTGGCGGCGGCTTTCTGTTCTCTGTCTATCTCAACAAGAAGTCATACGAAGCCTAGCAGGTTATTAGCGGCTTCCTGTGCTTCCTTATCGCCTATCGGCGCTGAGTATAGGGTGGAGATGGCATCAGCAAGACTGCGTTTCTTCACATTCACGTCTTTCGTGATTAATGGCTAATTCACGAAATATTTTATGCGAGGTATAAAACCAGGGGTACGTGTGAAGTAAAAGATTAACCGGTCTATAAACTTATAAAGCGGTTAGAAGCGTTTGTAGCTCTTGATTACGGCGATTTCTTCACTGCTAAATGGTGTGACGTTTATGGAAAAATTCTGAACCTTGCACCAACGTGGCATCGTCCATAAGTCTTGTTTGGTAAATACTTTGGCTTGTTTGCTATGAGAGGGTTTAAGAGTTAACATCCATTTTTGTATGTTACCTGCTAATACAAGAAAGCCTCTGATACCTGATATGTCATAAAAATGACAAAACGCATTTTTCTCTGGATCGGCCCAGACCATGAAGAAGGGTAAAAGATAATGGGCAATACCTTTATATTCTTTCCATGCCTTATATATGTCAGATTTATTGCCCATAACATTTGGCTTCTTCATTTTGTCTAGAAAATCAACCGCCTTACTGACACTAGCTCCACCATTTATTTGGGGAAAATAACGCTCAATTCGCATCATTGTAACCAGTATGTGATGGACTGTGATCCAAGATTGTTGAATGCGTGTCTCAAACATTTCACGCGAAGCCGCAGAGGCATTTACATTCATTAAGAATTTCTCTGCATTTTCAGGCAATATTAAATATGGCTCTACAGTAATCTCTATTGCTTGCTTTCTGATGGCTTCTGCCAAATGAGGATTCTGATCCAACACAGGCAATCGTTCTGAAAGAGCCTTAGACATAGGCTCATCCTGCAAGCGATGCTTCAGATCTAAATTAGATAGTTTTAGCCAAACATCACGCTTTTGTTCATCGTTGGGATGAACCATATAAGATAAAATGACATTCCCTGCATTCATGGCAGCAGAGGGTGTATCTGCAAAGTTTCGAGGTAAATTTATTTCTGGCATTTTATAACTTTTACATTTTTAATGATCACGGCTATGGTTAAATATTATTGCATTATCATATAATTAACAACCCTCTCTGAGAGCATGGCTACAGAAGGACTTATTTATACAGATAGCTGAGAGCCATATTTTTATAATGGCCTATTATGAGCGAATTTTAATGTTAGCCTCATAGAATTTTCATTTTAGAAGAGTAGGATAGTCGCATAGCAGGAGAGTGCATGCGTGTCCTAATCGTTGAAGACGAAAAGAAACTTTCCGACATACTTGCCAGAGGGTTCAAGGCCGAAGGCTTTGCCGTGGATGTGGCAGGCGATGGCGCTGAAGGGCTGGAACTTGCGACATTCTACGCCTACGACGTCATTATTCTTGATATTATGCTGCCCAAGCTCAGCGGCACGGAGGTGCTGGAAGGCATACGCCAAAAGAACCGACATGTTCCTATCCTGATGCTCACCGCTAAGGATGCGGTTGCTGACAAGGTAAAACACCTAGATGCGGGTGCAGACGATTACCTGACCAAGCCGTTTGCCTTTTCGGAGCTGCTAGTGCGGGTGCGGGCGCTGCTTAGGCGGGCGCCTACCCAACGCACGGATGTGCTTGCTGTTGCCGATCTTGAAATCAACCGGATGCGCCGCCTAGTCAAACGCGCAAGTAAGCGTGTTGAACTGAGCGCGAAGGAATATGCTTTGATTGAATACCTGATGCTCAATGCGGGCCGCGTGCTTTCACGCAGCATGATTATTGAGCATGTATGGGATCAGAGTTTTGAAGGACTGACTAATATTGTCGATGTGTATATCCGGCAGCTACGCGCCAAAATCGATGAAGCACACGAAGTGAAGCTCATAAAAACTGTTCGTGGCGCAGGTTACACTCTCAATGATGAGGTGTAACAATGAACACCCGCTCCATCTATTTTCGCCTCATCCTGTGGTACAGCGGGCTGGTTATCGCAGTGTCGCTTGCTTTCGGGGCCTATACCTATCAGGGCGTGCGAAGCCGCCTGTACGGGGAAATGGAGCAGACATTTACACGCCGGGCGCATCAGATCGCGGACAATATCCTTGTGCATGTGCATGAAAAATCACCAGAGGAAATCGCAAGCCAGATTCGCTCCGTTTACTCACCTTCGGCCAATAACCGGCTTATTCGCATTCTGAAAAGCGACCGTTCTGTCTTTTATGTTTCTACTGCGCCCAAGGAGGGACGGTTCGATCCTCTCAAGATTCCATTGCCGCAAACACTGGAAGCTGCCCATCGGGTTGAAACGCTCTCTGATAGTGCTTCAATGCTGATTGTAGATGTGCCGGTAACAGCTACAGGCGAACCGTTCCTGATTGAAATGGGGGCGCCGACGGATGAGATAAATACGGCACTGGGTGGGCTGGTGATAACACTGCTCTTCGGCCTTCCTATAGTGATACTCATTGTCTCTGCCGGTGGCTATGTGCTGGTACGCCGTTCATTAAAACCTGTTGAGGATATTCGTGCCACAGCCGAGAAAATCACTTTTGGCAACCTGAGTAACCGTCTGCCTGTGGCAAAGACGGGTGACGCGCTTGAAAACCTCTCCACGACTCTGAATCAGATGCTTGCGCGGCTGGATAATGCATACCAGCAGCTCAGCCGTTTCTCAGCCGACGCTTCCCATGAGCTACGTACACCACTTACCATAATGCGTGGGGAACTGGAATCCATTGCCCAACGAGAATCTGGCTTGTCCGATCATTTGCGCGAGCGCATTGGCAGCGTGCTTGAGGAAGCAGAACGGCTTTCGCGTATCACAGAAAACCTATTTGCGATTTCGCGGCTTGATGCGGGAGAGGCCAGAATTGAGCCAATTACGTTTTATCTTGTTGATCTGGTCAAAACTACTACTGATCAAATGCTGCTGCTGGCTGAAGAAAAGGACATAGAGATCACGGTTAATGCTCTCCATCCGGTTAAGGTTAGAGGGGATGCTGCACGGCTTAAACAGGTAGTGGTGAATCTACTCGATAATGCCATCAAATACACTTCCAATGGCGGCAATATCATCATTACCACCAGCATCGTCGATCATAAGGCTATCCTTACTATTGCCGATACAGGCATTGGTATCCCTGCGGAAGCATTGCCCCATATATTTGAGCGATTTTATCGCGCAGACAAAGTGCGCTCACGTGAACAGGGAGGTGCCGGTCTTGGGCTTTCCATCGTACGGGCCATCTGTCAGGCACATGGTGGCACGGTCGAAATCGAAAGCACAGAAAACAAAGGTACTACCTGTCGCGTTATTCTGCCCTTAGCGAATGGGGAGGCTTGATCCATGTGGGTTGCCCGATATGTATTGAAGCGCCCTTATACCGTTGTCTCTGTGCTGATGCTTGTGTGTCTGCTGGGCATTGGGGCCGGGCTGCGCATGCCGGTTGATATTTTTCCTGAAATCAATATTCCAGTTGTAAGCGTCGTCTGGACGTATAACGGCATGAATGCCAAAGACATCCAGAATCGCATTCTCACACTACATGAGCGGCAGATGGCGTCACTGGTGGATGATATTTCCCACATTGAGGCCACCAGCTATGACGGCGTGGGTGTTGAAAAGGTCTATCTGCATGAAGGTGCAGACGTCACACGCGCTGTCTCGCAGCTGGCAAGCAGTGCGCTTGTAGTACTTAAATACATGCCACCAGGTATCACGCCACCGTTGGTGTTGCGTTACGGCGCTACCGATGTTCCCATCATCCAGTTGAGCCTGTCCAGTAACGCACTGCCGGACACAAAACTTAACGATCTGGGTCAGAACATCATCCGGCCCGCTCTGGCTGTTGTCCACGGGGCAGAGGTGCCTTACCCCTATGGCGGCAAACCGCGCGTCATCATGGCAGATATTGACCAGCAAGCATTACAATCGCGCGGGTTATCACCCTCGGATGTCAGCGAAGCCTTGCAGCATCAAAATGTCATTCTGCCTGCAGGCGACGTCAAGATAGGCTCAAAGGACTATACGCTTTCAATGAATAACAGCCCCGATGTTATCGACGTCATCAATACCTTTCCAATCAAGGAAGTGAACGGAAAAACGGTGTTCATGCGAGATGTTGCCCATGTGCATGACGGCTTTCAGGTTCAGACTAACTCTGTTTCTGTCAATGGTACGCCGGGTGCGCTTATGACCATTCGCAAAACCGGAGGTGTCTCAACGTTGGCGGTTATAGATGGTGTCCGTGAGGCGCTGGTTGATATTAAAAAGGTTTTGCCAGCCAGCGTATCTATTAAAGCCATTTTCGATCAGTCGATTTTCGTTAAGGCTGCACTTAACAGCGTCATCATGGGTGGTGCAATGGCAGCGGGTCTTACTGCCATGATGATTCTTTTGTTCCTTGGAAACTGGCGGCTTACGCTGATTATTCTTGCTTCCATTCCGCTCTCAATTATCACCGCAGTGCTGGTGATGTATTGCGGTGGGCAGACACTCAATACCATGACACTTGGGGGCTTTGCTCTTGCGGTGGGTATTCTGGTCGATAACGGCACAGTGGTGATTGAAAACATTGAGCGCCACCTGCATGAGGGTAATCCGTTGGAAGATTCCATTATACATGGAGCCGGGGAAGTGGCTGTCCCGACGGTACTTTCGACGCTCTGCATCTGTATCGTATTTGTTCCGATATTCCTGCTGGAAGGGACTGCCAAATACCTTTTCTCGCCGCTCTCTCTTTCCGTCTGTGTGTCGTTGGTGGCAAGTCTCGCCCTTTCTTTCACGCTGGTGCCGGTGTTATTTAAATACCTCATACGCAGCGCAGCAGTGGCTCACGATGATTCTGAATGGCTCTCAACGCCACCTACCAAGTTGCATAATATATTCAGTTCCATTCACCGGCAATTTGAAGAAGGATTTCATTCGTTTCGTGAAACCTACCGGCATTACCTCGGTTGGACATTGTCAGAGCCGCGCCAGACAGTACTTTTCTTCGGCATTTTGATGCTGGTTTCATTGCTCCTGTTTCCTGCACTGGGAAGAGACTTTTTCCCACAAGTAGATGCAGGCCAGATGCGTCTGCATGTACGCACACCACCGGGGACAAGGCTGGAGCAGACCCAAACAGAATTTGCTCAAGTAGAAAAAACCATTCGTCAGATCGTAGGGAATGAACAAATTGATGTCATCTTAGACAATATAGGACTGCCTTATAGCGGTATTAATATCGCGCTTAGCGATTCGGCTACGATTGGCCCTATGGATGGCGAAATCCTTATTTCGCTGAAAGAAAGCCACACGCCGACCGCAAAATTAATGGCAGAACTTCGAAACGAATTACCCAAACGCTTTGCCGGACTGCAGTTTTTCTTCCAGCCTGCCGATATTGTCGATCAAGTGCTTAATTTTGGCCAGCCAGCTCCTATTGACTTGCGTATTTCTGGCCCGAAGGAAGAAGAAACTTACGCGCTTGCTGTAAAGCTCACGCATGATCTGAAATCTGTCGCAGGCGTTGTTGATGCCCATATATTTCAAGTGCCGGATGCTCCTTCGCTCAACGTCGATCTTGACCGCACGCTTGCTACTCAATTTGGTCTTAATCAGCAAACAACTGCAAGCAACGTGCTGGTGACTACCAATTCCAGCGCCCAGACGATGCCCAATTTCTGGGTCGATCCGCGCAATAATGTGAGCTATCCGCTCGTGGTTCAATCCCCCACTTACCGCATCAACTCGGCTCAGGACTTATGGTCAATGCCCGTGACAGTGGACGGCAACCATACGAGGGGGCAGCTTCTGATGAATGTGGCAAAATTTAACCGCGCTACCGTGCCGATGGTACTTTCGCAATATAACATCCGTCCGGTGTTTGATGTCGATGCCGATGTGCAGGGACGCGATCTCAACTCCGTTGCAAATGACATCGACAAAGTGATAGCTGCCGACCAGCCCGATCCATCCAAAGCGATCTCGGTGGCACTCAGCGGACAGGCAGAAACGATGCGTAGCAGCTATAACGGGCTGTTTTCGGGCATGGCCTTTGCGGTAATACTGGTTTACCTGTTTCTGGTCATTAATTTCCAAAGTTGGATTGACCCGTTAATCGTGCTGCTGGCGGTGCCTTTCGCACTCGGCGGCGTCATGTGGATGCTCTACCTTACACAAACGCATCTCAGCGTACCCGCACTTATGGGAACACTCATGTGCATCGGCCTTACCACAGCCAACAGCATTTTGGTCGTGACCTTTGCTAACCAGAGAATGGATGCGGGTGATGATGCATGGGTTGCTGCCGAAGTTGCAGGTTATACCCGCCTGCGCCCTGTGCTGATGACGGCAGGCGCGATGATTTTGGGCATGATTCCTATGGCGTTGGGCGTAGGTGAAGGCGGCGAACAGAATGCGCCGCTGGCCCGTGCCGTCATCGGAGGCCTTCTATTTGCCACGTTTGCCACACTGGTGTTTGTGCCGGTGATGTACCGACTGCTACCTCATAAATTGCGCGCACCTTTTAACCATTCGCTTGAGGGAGATTCCCATGCAACCCCATGAACACTCGGTGCAGCAGACAGGTAGAAAAATACGCCGCGCAGCACTCATAGTGTTTGCTGTACTTATCGTGGGCTTTATGATTGTTCATTTCACCAAGTCGTTTCATGAAAGCAGTCTGTCAGCAGACACGGAAAAATCCGCAGGTGCTGCAGCTCTTGTGGATGTAATCACTGTTAAGAAAGCACCGTCTACGCTACCCCTGAAACTGCCGGGAGAGACAGCTTCATGGTATGAGAGCATTATCTACGCGCGAGTGGATGGCTATGTCGCAAAGTGGAATGCGGATATTGGAGACCATGTAAAAAAGGGGCAAGTCCTTGCCACTATCGAGACACCCGATCTTGATGCACAGCTTAATGCTGCTCAAGCAAAACTCAAGGCAGCAGAGGCTTTGGTGAAGGCTCGCCAAGCGGAAGCTGAATTTGCTAAAACAACCTATGCCCGTTGGAAGGATGCACCCAAGGGCGTGGTGTCTGAACAGGAACGCGAAGCTAAGAAAGCGGGTTATAACAGCGCGGTTGCGGAACTGAACGAAGCAGAGGCGCAGGTGACTCTCGATAAGGCGGAGGTTGATCGCTACACAGTGCTGACCAAATTCAAGCAGGTAACTGCGCCGTATGATGGCAGAATCACAGAACGCCGCATCGATATAGGTAATCTGGTGACCGCAGGTAGCGGAGCCAATACTACACCGCTTTACCGTATGTCAAGAAACCACCCAATCCGCGTTTTTGTTGATGTGCCGCAGGATGCAGCAAGTGATATGAAAGCAGGCGTGAGCGCCCAAATAAGCGCAGGTAGCATTCCAGATCGCATTTTTCGTGGAAAAGTTGCCCGTACCGCCGAAGCCATCAACCCACAGGCCAGAACGCTGCGTGTCGAAGTGGATATTGCGAATGATGATAGGGCGTTGTCGCCGGGAATGTATGTCGATGTAAGTTTTGATATGCCCAGCGTGGGCTTGTTACAGGTTCCTGCTGCTGCGCTGGTGTTTCGCAACTCTGGCCCCGAGGTTGCTGTGGTGGATAAGGACACCCGCGTGCATTTTCATAAAGTAGGTATCGCCCGTGACGATGGCAATATTGTCGAGATCAATTCAGGGATTTCAGCAGACGATAAGGTCGCACTAAATATCAGCAATCAGATTGCCGAAGGAGAGAAGGTCACAGTTAGTGATTCTCAGGAAAGTAAAAATGCTGTCACGTCTTCCAAATAAGATATGCATAGGGCTGTTATGTCTTGCGCTTGCGGGTTGCAAGGTCGGCCCCGACTATCATGTGCCACAAATGAAGTTGCCAGAAACTTTTGCTGACGCACAAAAGGATAAAAGCACACCTGCCATAGATGCTGCAGAGTGGTGGAAGGCATTTGGTGATGACACGCTGAGTGGGCTGGTTGACCGTGCCATAAAAGCAAACCCTGATCTGGATATAGCCTTAACCCGCCTGCAACAGGCGAGAGAGCAGGAAGCCGTAGTGTTGGGAGAACAGCTTCCGGAAGTAGAGGCCAGCGGGGGTGGCGCAAATGGAACCGGAAGCGATCTGGCACGCGGACGTGCTGCTCAGACTCTTATTTCCGGCGAGAATACCGAGAAACTTACGCATGTTAACCAGATTTACGGTTTCGATGCCGGGTGGGAACTCGATCTTTTTGGCAAATACCGCCGCGAAGCAGAAGCAGCGCATTATGACACGGAAGCTAAAACGGCAGCACGCAATAACGTACTTATTACCATCGTCGCGGATGTGGTGCGTGCATACACGGATATGCGCAGCCTGCAAATGCAACAAAAAGTATTGAACCAAAATATCGACACCATGAAGCAATATGCCGACGTTGTTCAGCAACGCTATGATCGTGGCATTACCAATGGGCTTGATTTGACACTGGCCCAGCGGCAACTTGCTACACTCAAAGCACAAAGCGCCCCTCTGGGCGCACAGATAAGCGCCTCGCAGTTTACGATTGCCGTATTATGCGGGGAGTTTCCCGAAAACATGGCGAAAGAACTGGCAAAATCTGGCCCAGTTCCGCGTGTACCAGAAAAACTGCAGACGGGGGTGCCGCTTGATTTATTGCGTAATAGGCCAGACATTCATGAAGCAGAGCGCGAACTGGCAGGAGCCACAGCGCGGGTAGGCGTTGCCACGGCCAACCTGTTCCCGCATTTCTCGCTTACAGGAGGGGTTGGCTATCAAAACCAAGGGTTTGGTCTTTCACCCGTAGCAAATAGCTTTATATGGTCGCTTGGCCCATCTGTGAGTATTCCTTTGCTTGATTTCGGTACGCTCGATGCGCAAGTCAACATTGCCGATCTGAATACGCATGCAATGCTGATCAACTATAAGCAAAAGATACTGAATGCCGTTAGTGAAGTGGATACGGCCACGAGCGCCTATGCTGCCCAGCAGGATCGCCTAAAAAACCTTTCGCAGGCGCTGGAGGCGAGTGGGCAAGCTGTAAGCCTTGCCTCACAACGCTATGATCGTGGGCTTACTGATTCCCTGAATGTGATCGACGCCCAGCGGCAGCAATACGATTTGGAACAGCAATATGTCATTGCCGAGCAAACGGCTGCGGAACAGTTCATAACGCTCTATAAGGCGCTCGGGAGCGGCTGGGAGAAGTATCAGTCGATTCCACCTATCCGCCAGCCTCAGCCTGCCATTATTGCGGTATTGCGACGTTCAATCGAGCCGGATGGCAAACAGTGATTGACCCTCTTAAACACAAAATTAAATCAATCTTACTTGCAAAGCGCGAGTATCTTTGGTGGTTGTTGGGGGTAATCATTATGTTGGTTTACGCTTACATAATATACACAAATGTGAACGACATTTGGAATGACTATGATTAAGCCACTTGCTTAAACTCTAAAACCTGTTTCCCAAGCGCGATGACTTCCTGATAATGCTTAGTTCGCAATGTGTGCAATAAGGGTCGCCATACTTATATCAATCGTCGGCTGAGCCGCTAGATATGTTTGTGCTGAACCGAATGCGTTCTTGCCGACAACCTGGCCTGTGCAAATGGATTGGATCGTAAAGGGCTGGCGAATGGGAAGTGAGAACTTAGCGTTCTGCTGCCTGAATGGGCATAACGACTGCGGGGATGAGAATATCGGTTGCCCGAATTTTTTTGACCGTTTTTATGATTATAGGCAAGCATCTGGTCATGCTTCGCAGGCTCTTGCGCCATTTGAGAGACATGCTCATTAAGGGGAACTGCCGTCGTGCCGCCGCCACCATTGCTTGCTACCGTGCCAGTGCCACCTGAGGTGCCTGCATCCGCCACGGCACTATCGCTATCAGTGTATCCCAACGGAGTGGTATCACCGATCGTATCCATGGTGCCGCCGTTGTTATTTGCCACATCGCCGTCGTTATCATTGGTTAGCGCGCCGTCCGCACTATGACTCGCTGCCTGCGCAACACCATAAGAATTTTGCATATCGTTTAATGCATTGTCGGCGGTGGCAGTCATCGTATTCATCGCATTTGCCAACACGCTTGCATCATCATCCGCTGCCCAGACCGGCGCAGATACCGACATGCAAATTATAAATGCTAATGATGAGTACTTCGTGGTGTTGGCACAATACGACATAAGCCTCCCCAAAATTTATAATTATTAATAGTCATTAATTATATAGGAGGAGCGTATTAATATCTAGGCGCCAGAATACAGACAATTTTCCTAAAATTTTAGATATTTCCCGTGTGAAAAACATAATTATTTGTGCAATAAGAGCGCCTTGTCCGAATAACGTTGTAAGCATAAAAGGCGTGGTTATATTACGGCGTTGTTGCAGTCGCCAGCTTCAGGAAAATACATGCCGAAGACCTATGGATACACCTATACCTCGTTCGATATTCTTATCGCCGGCATCGCTTCCTGGATAACAATATTTTTCCCGCTGATATTGCTTGCAGGCCATGTGGCAGCTGACATCGGACTCACGCTCGTGGGGTTGTTGTTTCTTGTGCATTCGTTGCTCACTCGCGATGGGCAGTGGTGTCGCAGGCCATGGCTGATAGCGTTTGCGGTGCTCTGGCTTTATATGATTGCGCGCGGATTGTTTGCCGAACAGCCGGCGCAGGCCTTAAAGCGCGTGCTGCCTTTTATACGTTATGCCATTTTTGCTGCCGCGCTTGCTTACTGGACGTTGCAGCACGAAAAAACGCGCGAACGATTTTTTATGGTTCTTACGGTTGCGGTGGTGTTCGCTGCAGCTGACGGCCTGCTGCAATTGATAGCGGGCCGCGATATTATTGGGCGTCCCGCCATTGTCATGACATACTCCATGTTACGTCTTACCGGTCCCTTCCGTCAGCCGATTTTGGGGATTATACTGACATGGTTGTTTTTTCCGGCCTGTCTTCCGTTACTGATAAACGCTTACGGCGCCATCAAACAGCGGCGCGAGCTGATGGTGGGCATTCTGGCCAACCTGCTTGTGATCGCCGCTATTATCACGTCGGGTGAACGCATGGCATGCATGTTATTGCTGCTGGGTTGGGTTTTGGTAATTTTTCTTCTGCCATTTCACAAGCGATATATAGTGGGTGGTGCCGTAGTGGTCTTGCTGCTTTTTGCGGCGTTGATGGCCGCAGATACCAAGCTGTTTGAACGCCAGGTGCTTTCGACTATTGGCGTACTTTCACACTGGCAGCAAAGTTCTTATGGCCTTCTGTTTGCAAGCGATATGCATATTGCCGCCAAATATCCGGTCTTCGGCGTGGGTACGGGACATTTTCGTATTGTCTGCCCCGAAGTCTATGCGGGCATTCCGATAGATATGAATGTGTGCAATACCCATCCTCACAATATTTATATCGAGTGGCTGATTGAAAATGGCATCATCGGGCTTGGCATTTTTCTGGTAATGCTTGCCGCGGTGGCGACAGAATGCAGGAATTGCTGGTCAGCGATGAAACGTGATCCCCGCTTTATTGGCCTCATCGTCGGCATGATTTTGCATCTGTGGCCATTGGCGCCTTCCACCAGTTTTCTTTCCCCTTGGGGATCGCCCCCGTTCTGGCTGGTATTCGGCCTGCTCATTTCCTGTACGGCAGGGCCTCAGAAAATACCGGTTTCAGACAAGGATTAACAACAGGTTAGTCTCAGGCCAGTCTGGTGGCAGCGAGAACCATACGGCATTTTTATAATCAACAGGACAGACTGCAAAAGTAACGCTCATAATTAAATGGAGTCTGCCATGACTATCACAAAGAAAATACTGTTAAGCAGCGCGGTTTTTTATCTGTTGGGTGCCGCCGCCGCTACGGCCGAAGTGAATGTCGATCTTTCGCTGGGAGGCCCGGCATATGTTGCAGCACCTGCACCGGTGTATGTCTCACCGTATCCTACCTATTATGATCCCGCGCATCGTGGGCATGACTTCCGCTACTGGCAGGAACGCCACCGCGCAGAGCATGTGGAAGCAAGACATGACGTTTATGACGGACATCGCCGCTAGGTAATTGGCGGAGGTCTCACCGAATTTTTCGAGAACTCTTCTTGAGACCCTAAACACTGATCCGATGTCCTGAATTACCAAGATAATAGAGAAGCGGGTCTCCCTCGCATAAGTCTTTGCGGGATTTTGCATATTGACAATACGGGAATATTCCCTGTATATTCATTCTTATGCCATAAGTTCGCAACCGAATCATATATTATGCACACATCGCTTAATAAACTCGTTGTCACGCCCGATGGCATCATGCTTGATGGCTTGCCGCTTAACAAGGATGTATTACATGTCCTGCCGTCAGAATCGCTGTGCTACATTAATCGCGCGAAGCAATTACTTGTCGAAATAAAAAGAGAAGACTGGGACAATTGCACCCCCCACGATACCAATCATGTTCCCACGCTCGCCAAGATCAAGATGCTGCTGGCGCTTGCCATGCCGCAGACTCACAAATACAGCCTCGACCAGCCGCGCGTTCCCGCAGGCAATTCAGGCGGTGGGCAATGGACAAGCGGAGGTGATATGAATGCTGCGATTCAATCACTTCGCAATAGGGCTAAATCAGGCTCAACTCATAACTGCGCGGCTGTTGTCAGAGCTGCACTTAATGAAGGCGGATTTAACGTTCAAGCACCGAACGGTGGTCATGGGTATGCAAAAAACTTTGGGTCTTCACTCGAAGATGCTGGCTTTGAAACTGTCGCAAGTAGTATGCATTCGGGCGATCAGCCGGCCACCTATCCTCCCGCTAGATACGCACCGCAGTCAGGTGACGTAGTTGTTATGGATACCTATCCTACATCAACAAATCAGGCAGGCCACATGGCGATGTATGACGGCACACAATGGATTTCAGATTTTAAACAGAATCAATTCTGGCCTGGGCAGCATTATCAAGATTACGGTTCAAGCTATGTTATATATCGTTACCCATTAAAATAGCTGCACAATCATTCCATATTGAATTTTGCGCCACCCGCGCACATGACTCCATCAAGCTTCCAACGCCCATTTTTCTTAAGTAATCGGTATGTTGCTGATGCATGCAATGACTTTGGCCACGCATAAGCAATAATCGCCTCGCGTTTGCTTATCTGTTCTGTACGATACAGGTAAAATGTATCCGTGACATCCTGTGCGCAAGTGACTGGACTAAAATCGATACCGCATAATTCACCTTGGATATACTTTCCTCCGCAGTTCTCCTGAACTTGCTGCGCTTCCATATCCGTAACAGCTTGCTTATAAGCTGCTGTAAACATATTTGCATAATCCGTAGTTTTTATACCTGGTGTATGGCGCGTAAGATACTCAAAGACATTCACATCATCTTTGTCACGGCTTAGAATTGCATCTAACGCTCTTTCCGGGTCAGTTTTGGCGCGGTGAAAATTCATCGAAACTTCAGATTCAGGTTTGGCCATAGCCCACATAGGGCAAGCCGCCATAAGCAATAAAGCCAGAGCGAATGATTTCATATCCATATCTTAAGATATACTCTTATATCCTAGCGCAATACAAACTGTCTAACCACACGATATTACTTAGATGTTTTAATTCGGGAAAAATATCGCGATTTCACAATCACGTATATTTCAATCGTTTATAGGAGTGGTGGAGGTGAACGGAATCGAACCGATGACATCTTGCTTGCAAAGCAAGTGCTCTACCAACTGAGCTACACCCCCACACGCGGCAACCGCAAAACTAGGCAGAAGCGACGCGGAGTCAAGAAAAATCCGCCCTCAGAGGTGTATAGCGCATGACGTATATGGTCTTTAGGTGTTGTGCGCTGCTAAGCGGGGTTGCGGAGGGGTGGTGACGCGCGCTATCCGGATTTTGGGCATAGCCAACGGCTTTTTGTGGGGTTTGGCAGCCATACGTTCCAGATCCGACATGGAAATATCATTCAGAATAATCTCGCCATGTTCGCGCGCTGCGAGTGCCTTGAGATATTTGCTCTCGCACACTGCATGGAATGTTTCCCAGTGTGTGCCGAGATTATATTCAAATACCCTAAACAGGCTTTTCTTTGAAGATCCATGCGTGGAGTCACCCAAATGGCTTCTGAGCTTGTCAAGAATAGGTGCGGTTCTTCCCTGAAAGAGAAGAAAAATATCGCCGTCTTCACAGAGATAAATTGTTCCCTTGCTGCCGGTCAGCAGATTGACGACCGGCTGCAGGATGAAATGCGCGTAGGCATCGCGCCGCGATTGCAGGGCCTGGTTCCTAAGCCTCAGATAGACGCAGCGCCAGCTGTCATGGGGCTGCTGGGATAAAGTGTCGACTCTCTCGTAAAGCTTTTGTACGCCGTGGGTGTGGATGAGTTGCATAGGGCTTCCTTCTTGTTGTTGCCCTATACAAAGCAAGCAACGTGCCAAAGAGGCATGTGCAATATTATTATTATATATCAAAATACTATGTTGAATTAACCTTCTGTTTACGAAGGGCAGAAGGCAGTATTTGACCATTAATAAATAACTAATGCTTGCGGTGTAAAATGAAGTGGCAGAACGCAGGAAACAGTATGAGTGATACGATTCCTGAGAAGACGCTCCAACATGAATATCATACGTATTTGAGGGAAGGCTGGGTTGCACGCATGCGCAAGCCGGAGAAAGACAATGCCCATACATTGCCGCTCACGGCAAGCTCTCAGGAATTCAAGGAAATGCTCGGCAAAGTCGAGCGCGATAACGGCATGGTGAAATGATGCGGTCCTAGCGTCCGGTGCTGGGCTCGTCGAACCCAAAAGTCGCCTGTGAGAGACGACCTGAGCGGTGTTTTTCGCCCGCCGGTTTGGAAGGTTCAATTAGCGTGGTAAACTGGACGAGTGGTTTTTCAAACATTTGCGGAACGATATCAGGCAGGTCGGCAGACATGGTGTTGAGATCGTACACACGCTCTTTGAAATGGCCTCTCTTGGTTTTATCCTCGAAATCGGCCGGATAGCGTTCAGAGACGGTGATGATCATTCCGGCAATGACTTCGCCGTCGGAAAAATGCGGCTTCAGGATCATACGATGATCACCTGCGCCAATAGTATAGCTGACTTCGCTGGCAAAACCGGTACTGGTTTTTTCAAGCGTGGTGCCATCGGCCAGCTGGATGGGAGTAGTTCTTGCAGCCATGAGGGTTATGCATTTGCGCATGATGTCTGCAGATACAGCGTAACCGCCGGTAGGTTCATAACGGGCAATTAGTCCCTGCGGTGTATCGGGCATGGCAAACACATCCTGTGATGATATTTCTCAGTATAAGGGTATTTGATTAATCAAACATTAAGCGTCGGGCAACCGATAAAAGTTGTTCTAGAACAGCTTATTAGATTGCGCGATTATATCAGTGCCTGATTCCCCCAGCAGCCGGCGCGGTGGAAAGTGTCGTTGCCTGGGCGGCAGGTGGTGCGGCTGCGGGCGCGGGTGCCGGAGGAACTGTCATGGGCGCAGGCATCGGCGTTACTGCGGCGGCCGGAGCAGGAGCGGCAGCGGCGCGCTCTTGCCATTCTTTATGCTGCGCGGCAATGCGCTGATGCAGTTTCTGAACGTCTTTGCTGATATCGCTGACGTCATAATCGCGATGCTTGAGCGATGCGTGATAAGACGTTACTTCCTTATCGAGCTTGCCCAGCTTGCTGATGGCGTCTTGGTCATGCTCATGAATGGAATAGAAACGTGTGGCAAGCGCGTCCAGTTTGCGATCATCGGCCGCGCGCGAACCGCCATGATGTTTGGCAGAGGGTTGAGAGGCGGCCGCTTTATGATGATGATGGCGGGTGGGCTGCGACGCAGTGGAGGAAGACTGACCGCCCGTGGACGATGTGCTAGGCGACTGGCTGCCGTTTTGCCAGGGCAGCGCCTGGCCAAATGCGATCTGAGGTTGCACAAAACATAGGGAAATGGCAGTGGCAAAAGCCAGCTGTCGGAGGCGTGTCTGGTTCATAACGTCCTTATATACGGATTATTGGTTGTTATTGGAGTCGGCTTTGTCGAGTGATTTGCCAACGGAATTGCCCGCCATGCCGCCGATGAGTGCGCCTGCACCCGTGGCAATCAGGCGTCCTGTGCCGCCGCCGATCGTCGAGCCAAGCAACGCGCCGCCGACACCGCCGGCCACTGTGCCGATATCCTGTTTGGAAACGCCACCCACACCGCCACCGGGAGGGGGAGGATTGCAGCCCGCGAGTATAAGGGGAATGAGAGTGATGCAGACGATTTTACGGAGTTTCATAAAGTGCCCTTTCCTTTAAGAGTGACTATCAGCAATGGAGGAATTATCGCATGTCCTGCATTGCTTCGCCATCTTGCAAAGATTAAATCCGTGCAATGTTTCTTAATTATGTCCCCCGTGGTATAAAGCGTCCATGCGTTGTACGGTGAAAGACAATCAGGCGGAGGGCCGCTATGAGCTGGAAGAAGCCGGGCAGGTGGCGTTTGCGCGCTATCACCGCATGGGTGACATACTATATATCGACCATGTGCAAGCACCTGCGGCTCTGCAGGGAACTGGCACTGCCGGGCGGCTGATGCAGGGAATGATGGAACATATCCACAGCGAAGGGTGTAAAGTCGTGCCTGTCTGCAGCTACGCTGCCGCATGGCTTGCCCGCCATGCCGAATTCGACGAATGTATCGCGCACCCCTAAACGCCGCAGCAAGGTTTTATTGACCCGCCGCTTGTGTGTGGGTAACGTAATGGCTTGTATCATTATTGTACGGGGAGAACGGGCATGAATATAACACGCGCTGCCACAGGAATGCTCGCGGCGGCTTTTCTGGCAACCTCTGCGGGCGCACAAGATGCTTCGCAAACGCCAGCTATACCTGAGGCTCCCGACTTTTCCACCGACATGGTAAGCCGCATCGACTACAACGGGCATATCGTGGACATGCAAAGCAAAATGTTCAAGGGCAAAGATAAGGTGCGTGTGGAGACGCAAGTGCACACCGCGCAAGGTACCACAAACGGCGTTTCCATCACGCGCATGGACAAGGGCGTTATCTGGATAATATTGCCCCAGCAGAAAAGCTACATGGAGATGAAACTTAAACCGGCGGATATCGCAAAATACAAGGAAATCAGTGCCGCTGGCGAGGGCAGAGGCAAGTTTATTGACACATTGAAGGTCGATGGCAAACAGGCCGACCGCTACGATATCGCCAAAGCGTCGTGCAAGGGGTACAGTTATTTTCAGACGGGCACGATGCTGCCGATGAAAATCGATCTGGATTGCGGCGCCAAGCACACGATTACGGATTTCAGAAACATGAAAGTCGCCGCCCAGCCGCAATCGCTTTTTGAAGTGCCGGCAGGGTACAAGTTGCTTAATGCGCCGGGCAAACCCCAGATGCCCAGCCAGGTGCAACAGTAGTTTCCGCACGCAAATGCAGACCTGGTATAATCGTATCGCCGGGCAGAATCTCGAGCGACTCGCAGCGTTGTCCGATGGTATTTTTGCCGTCGCTATGACGCTGCTGGTGCTTGATATCCATCCACCTGCATCGGCCTTAGTGAACAGCGAACAGCAATTCTGGCAGATGCTGGGCCATAGCGCGCCGCAATGCGCCATGTTCCTGATGGGATTCCTGACGCTAGGCATTTTCTGGAACGGCCAGCAGACCCAGATTAATCATTTTATCCGCGCCGACCGCAACCTTGTCTGGATTCATCTGGCATTTCTGGCCCTCATTTGCCTCATGCCGTTTTCCACCAGCCTGCTGGCCCAGTTCATCACCTATCGCGGCGCACTTCTGGTGTATTGGAGCAATATTCTGCTGCTGGGGTTGGTGCTTTACTGGGGCTGGCGTTACGCCCGCAAGGCAGGACTTGTCAAAGATGACGTATCGTATGAAACCAGCTGCGCTATCGAGAAGCGCATCATTATCGCGCAATCACTTTATTTGCTGGGCGCGCTGTTATGTTTTTATGACACCGCACTCAGCATCGGGTTTATTTTTCTCGTGCAGCTGAATTATGCGGTGGCGCCGCGCATCCGTTTTCTGGAACGCCTCTAGCCCTTTTATGTCTCAAAATTCCTATCCATCTGCTTTTTTCTATATTAGGCTTACAACACCATAAAAAACTGCAGGACAAGGGAGAAACGTATGCGGCACCTGTGGACACTGACAGCAGTATTCTGCATTGCGATGGCCGCAACGGGCGTATCCGCTGCAAAGCCTTTTACCGAAGCACAGGTGCCTGCACCTCTGAGCCCGTGGTTGCCCTGGGTGAACCACTCGATTGAGCATGACGGTTGCCCGTTTATATATGACCAGGTAAGCCAGCATGCCTGCATTTGGCCCACGCGCCTTTCGCTTGATCTTACGGCCAAGGGCGGCAGTTTTTCCTACAGTATCACGGTCTACGACACTCCTGATAAAAAACCGCAACATGTATTGCTGCCCGGCAGAAATGATCAATGGCCGCAGGACGTAAAACTCGATGGAAGACCGCAGACGGTACTGGCGCGCGATAGCCGTCCGGGACTGCTGCTTAAAGCCGGCAGTTACGTTTTTACCGGCAGTTTCCAGTGGGACAGGATGCCCGCCAGCATCAGCGTGCCTTCGGAAATTGGGTTGGTTCAACTTACCGTGGCCGGCAAAGAAGTGGCGATTCCTGAGATGGAAAATGAACAGCTATGGATAGCCAAAGGCCAGGCAGAGGAGCAGTCCAACAGTGAAAATCTGGTGCAGGTAAAACTGTTCCGCAAAGTGAAAGACGGCATTCCGCTTACGCTTGAAACCTCCATCGATCTGCAGGTGGCCGGCAAACAGCGTGAGGAAGAACTGGGTAAAATACTACCCGACGGATTCATTCCGCTGGAGATCACCAGCGATGTTCCGGCGCGCCTGGATAATGACGGCACGTTGCGCGCACAACTGCGCCCGGGCACTTGGCACATCACCATCAATGCACGCGCGGGCGAGCCGCTTGCGACACTCTCGCTGCCCGCCAAAAGCGGAATACTGGCGGATCAGGAAATATGGTCATTTGAGCCTGCAAGCGAACTCCGGTTGGTGCAGATAGAGGGGGTAAACGCCATCGATCCGTCGCAGACCGACCTTCCCGAAGAATGGCGATCCTTGCCAGCCTATCTGGTAAAGCAGGGCAGCCATTTTAACCTGACCGAAAAAAAACGCGGCATGGCACAGAGCGTTCCTGATCAGCTGACGCTCAATCGCGACATCTGGCTCGATTTCAGTGGCAACGGTTATACGTTCGTCGATAGTATTGCAGGCACCATCCGCAAGAGCGCGCGGCTGGAAGTCAGCGATGGCGTCGAGCTTGGTGATGCCACGATTAACGGCAAAGAGCAGTTCATCACGCAGCTTGACGATAAAGGCGGCAATAACAATTCCGGCGTCGAAGTGCGCGAAGGCCCGCTTTCGATGACGGCGGGAAGTCGTATCGAATCCGGTGCCGAGCATTTTGCTGCGACGGGATGGAAAAGCAGTTTTGACAATGTAAGCGCCTCTCTCTATCTGCCGCCCGGCTGGTCGCTCTTTAGTTATAGCGGCGTGGATAATGTATCGGGCAGCTGGATCGGGCGCTGGTCGCTTCTCGACATCTTTTTTGTCCTCCTCGCGGTGGCGGCCTGTGCCAAATTATTCGGCTGGCGCGTAGCCATGGTTGCGCTGCTGGCGCTCATTCTCACCGAGCATGAGCTGTATGGCTTTACGGGATTCGTGCTGGCGATACTTGCCACGGTGGCACTCATTCGTCACCTGCCGGCGGGAAAATTGCGCCACGCAATTGTATTTTTGCAGCGCGGCATCATGTGCATGCTCATAGTATTGTTGCTGCCATTTATGGTCCAGCATCTGCGCATGGCGATCTATCCTCAGCTCGATCCCGCCTGGGCGCAGAGAGGTTCTTTAATCGAAGAGATCAGAAAACAAAAACAAATTACGAATGCTGCGCTTGGTGGTGCCAGGCCATATAGTCATGCCAAAGAGCATGTGATGGCGGCAGGTGATCTTGACGGGCTCATTTCCAATGCGCCGGTGGATCAATTGCAAGCCGTGCCAATGGAGGCAGCGCAGATGCCGGCGCTTCCTGCCGTGCCGCAAGCGATGTCGAATGGTTTTAATAAGGATTTAGGACGTGGCAGAATGCTCAAATCGGCGTTGGGCCGAGCTATTGCAAAGAAATCGAATAGTTTCGCCAGCAACAGCCTATCCAACGAAGACAATTACCAGCAATATGCACCTGACACCAAAGTGCAGACCGGCTTTGGCAACGCAACATGGCGCAATAACGGTATCACGCTGCGTTGGAGCGGTGTAGTCGATCCATCCGTGACGCTTAAGCTCTGCCTTATCTCCGCCAAGCAGAATCTGATGCTTGCGGTGCTGCGTATCGTCCTTATTCTGTGGCTGCTTAGCCTGCTCCTAAGCGTGCCTGCCGCAAAGATAGGCAGGTTTTTCAGCGGTCATGGCAGGGTGGCGTTACTGCTTGCCGCCAGTTTCTTTTTCATGGATCCCTCTGCCGGCATGGCAAGGGCGCGCATGATTGTGCCGGTATTGCCGCCGGTGCCGGTTAGCGATGAGGTGGCGAGCAATCCTGTGAGTATTGCACCCGCAGGAGCGCTCACATCCGATCTGGTGTTTCCGCCGACCCGGTTGCTTGAAGAATTGAAAAACAGACTGGAACAGACGCTCAATCGGCCGCCGTTTTGCGCGCCGTTATGCGCTAATGTGGCGCGCACCCACTTTTCCTTGAGCGGCAATACGCTGATCCTGCTTCAGGAAGTGCATGCAAGCGATAACGTCGCGTTTCCGCTGCCCGGCAATCTTGAAAGCTGGCGCCCCACGGTCGTGACGGTGGATGACAGTCCGGCGCTGGGCCTCAAGCAGGGCGAAGGGGGCTATCTTTATGTCAATCTTCCAAGCGGTGTGCATCATGTCAGGATGATGGGCAGTCTGCCGTCATTACATGACACGGTAGGCATCAGCTTGCCCGTGATTTCGCATTACAGCTCGTTTGATGCCGCGGGATGGGGTGTGCAGGGTGTGCATGAAAACGGACTCACGGATAGTTCCGTTGAACTCATCCGCACACAGAAACAACAGGTGGCAGGCGCGCCCAAGTCGCTTGAGAAAAGCGCGATCGTACCCTTCTTCGAAGTGGAGCGCAGTTTCACGCTGGCGCAGCAGTGGCTGGTCAGCAGCACGGTGCGCCGCATCACGCCGGCGGAGGAACCGGCAGCAGTGCATATTCCGCTGCTCAAAAGCGAAACCATCACGACAGAGAGCATCCGGGTGAAGGACGGTGAATCCTATATTGCGTTTGGCCCGGGTGAAAGCGAAGTGCAATGGCAGTCGGTGATCAAGCCGGGTGCGACGCTCGATCTCGTCGCCGCCAAGGGCAAGCCGTGGGTGGAAATATGGCGCTTAAGCGTAAGCAATCTGTGGCATGCTGACGTGACGGGTATCCCGCGTGTGTATACCGCCGATCAGGACGCAGGCATCTGGCAATGGCAGCCATGGCCCGGTGAATCGGTGCATGTAGACGTCATGCGGCCCATGGGAGTGGCCGGCGATACCAAGACACTGGATTCTTCCACCATGATCATCAGGCCCGGCGAGCGTTCGATGCAAACCGACCTGACACTCAAACTGCGCAGCAGTTTAGGCGGGCAGCATGAAATAAAGCTTCCGCAGGATGTGGAATTGTTGCAAGTGCAGCAAGGCAATACGACGCTCCCCGTGCAGCTCAAGCAGGATACGCTCTCATTGCCACTGACGCCGGGGGAAAATATCTACACTGTCCGCTGGAAGAAAATAGGAGAGTTCGCCGACGTTTTCACCGTGCCGCCAGTGACGCCCGGTGTGGCGCGTTCCGTCAACGCCACCGTGACCATCGATCTGCCGGCCAACCGCTGGATACTGTTTGCATGGGGTCCCCACATGGGCCCGGCAGTACTGTTCTGGAGCTGGATTGCCGTGATTATGATTCTTGCGTTTGCGCTGGGCAGGGCAGCTCCCACGCCGCTTGCATCCTGGCAATGGTTTCTGCTGCTGCTTGGCTTAAGTCAGTCGAGCCTGTGGGCGGATCTGGTGATCATCACCTGGCTGCTTGCCTTGTCATGGCGCAACAGAAAAGGCATGGCCCTGCAAGGCAAATGGCGTTTCAACCTGTTGCAGATCGCACTTGTGGTGCTTACGCTGCTGGCATTCTGTGATTTGTTTGACAGTATCCATACCGGGCTTTTAAACGTTCCCGACATGAATATTGCAGGCAACAACTCCTACAACAATCATCTTGTCTGGTATCAGGACATCACGGGTTCGATGTTACCGCGCCCGCTGGTGATCTCGGTATCGATCTGGGTGTACCGTGGGCTCATGCTGCTATGGTCGCTGTGGCTTGCTTTCTCGCTCGTGCGCTGGCTGCGCTGGGGCTGGAACGGTTTCGTGCAAGGCGGCTACTGGCGCAGCCGGTCCTAGAGAAGCTCTCTTTGCTTGGGGTCGTAGGCGACGACGAAGTGTTGTACTCTCGCCGCTACCGCTTCGCGCTTATTAATGACGCTGCCGTTGGATAACTTCGCAGGTCTGATGCCCGGCAGTGCTTCAATGATTTTTATGCCTTCTTCAAACGCATCGACAGTCTTCTGGTATTTCTCGCGCCCAGCACCCGTAAGCGAAGAGGGAACGGAGGGTTTTGCGGCGGTGACTTCATCCATTGCTTTATCAAGCTCCTCAATAAGCACCTTGCTGGGCTCACCGTGGTTAAGCATCCAGGTGAGATGCCTGCCGGAGATTTTCTTAAGATGAGCCACCGCGCCTATGATCTGGGCCTGTTGCGGCTTGGGCAGGCTGGTGGCTAATGTCTGGAGTATCTTGGTCATCTTGGGCAATTGTTCGATGCTCATGACAAGCGCCACACTCACTTTTTTCTGACCTTGTTTGAGCATGTCGGAAATGACGCCGCACGCATTCACCATATTGACCTCGGCTTTGCGCACATTCCCGGCCTCGTATCCGCTAAGAGGCTTGGCGATTTCCGCTACGGTAGTAGTAATCTGATCGATAGCGGTGTAGACCGCCACTTCCGCCTTATCCCTTGCCTCCAGATCCTCGCGGCGCAAATTGAGCCTCTCGCGTGCCTGCTCAGCCAGATGGGTGATCAGGTCCTCGCATGGTTTGAGGCGTGGGTTTTGCTTGGCCAGCGATAGCATCCAGTCGGTCAGCGTGTCGACCTCATACATGGCTTCCGCTGTCTTAATATTTTCGCCATCGTGCACGAAAAAATTCTTGGCGACTGCCGCCTTGGTGACTTCGCCCAACTGCGCGCCCAGCACTTCGTCAATATCGGCTTTTCGGCCCTTAAGCCGTACATATTTAAGTAGCGGTAATACCTTGTGCATATGCAAATCGTCCAGTTCATGCTTGCCGGCATTTTCATTCGCTTCATATAGACTGTATTGTTGCTGTGCAATTGCTCGCGCCGGCGCATCTTCGGCTGTTTCCATCGCTTTTTTTGCCGCCATTTTTTTAATATACCAGTCGAGTGTATCGTCGGCGACCACCCCCATTTTATTGACATAGGCACCCGCAAGTTTTGCTTTGGCGAATTCATTATCTTTCATTTCCGCCAGTACGCGTTCGCGCATCTGTATGGCCAGTTCGGCCACTTGCAGGCGTGTAGCGATAGTTGTGCCGCCGGTGATAAGCGTCTCTTTATTATCATCGGCAAAAAGATACGGCGGAACGCCGATACCGTCTTCGGCAATGCCGAAAAAAAGCTGGCGGGCATTGATGAGCAGTTTAAGCGCTTCGGTATGATCTTCAGGATCCGGATAAATACGGATCTTGTAGACCTTATTATTTCTTACCGCGATGTCTTTAAAGATAATGGGCATACTGTCTGAAGCGTTGATATTGCAGCTTAAGACTATACCCGATTACCTAAAATAACGTTAATTCACTGCCGGGCACCAACCCTGCCGAGGCAACAATAAAATCAATAGATTTCAAATGATAATGTGGTCTTGCCGCGCTTACTTGCGCTCATTTTTAGGCGGGTCTTCCTGCCCGCGTCCAAAAAGGCCCATGCGATGTTCAAGAATATGCAGAAGAAAATTCACCGCCACGACCAGCGTTGTGCCTGCTGCTGCAAGCGCAAATTGCCCGCTGCCTGCGATGCCGCCGATGGCTGACGAACACCAGACCGTCACCGCGGTATTCACGCCGCGCACATGGTTTCCCTGGCGCATGATTACAGCGCCGCCAAGAAATCCCACGCCCATCACAACCTGTGCTGCCACACGTCCGGTTTCACCGGGGGCAGAGATTTTGATGCCCAGCAGAATGAAAAGTGCGGCACCGAGTGCTACCAGCGCATGGGTGTGAATGCCGACAGAATGATCGTTGATTTTGCGCTCCAGCCCGATGGCGGTGCCCAGCAATACGGCAATCAGTAAAGGATAAATATCGGTCATGAAGGCTTCCTTGAAGGAGTGGGCGGAATATAGCCAGGAAGTTTTGCCGCATCCGGGTGCGCGGCAAAGGTGAGTGCAAGTTTCAATGCTTTCTTAAAATGCTTGCTTAGCATTTTGTATTTAATGCGTGTGCGAAAATAATCTGCCCAGAGAAATTCGGCAAATGGCTCACTGACTTTAAAAAAACCGCCCTGTTCGCGCACAAACCCTGCCACGCTGCGATAGGGATCATCCTTCAGGCGCTTGAGGTTGCTGGGCACATGATCGCAGGACTTGCGCTTGCCCTCGGCGTCAAAAGGATGGACGCATTTGAGTGCCTGCATTTTTTTCCAGAACGCCACCAGCGAAAGCGAGGAGAGATCATGTTCGATATCCATCGGCGCGCTTTCAAAATTTTCCTTGATGAGGGCGAGCGCCAGATGATGGTGATCGATGACATAGGCTTTTTTCTTAGGGCCGATGACGACGCGAATGGGGTGCTCGAGTATAAAATCAACCAGCTCGCCGGGGCGGCGCTCCAGCAATTTCAGTTGTGCGCGTTTGTGTTTGACCTGCAGCATGCCCACCGTCATCTGGGTGGGCATGAGCTCGGCTATTTCAATGATATCCCGGCGCGTCATAGGCCTAAAGTACGCCTCCTGTGGCTGATTGCAACCCGGATTTGCTGATTCACAGCCATTGCTCCACCACCCACTGGGCAAAAGGCAGGCTGGAGGTGAAGGCGGGAGAATTGGCGTTGAGTACATGCAGACTTTTTTTGTCGCCCTGCACGGTGAAATCCTGCACCAGCGAAAGCGTCTTGGTGTTAAGAAGTTGCGCACGGATGCCCGCTGTACTCCATTCACTGAATTTCGATATATCGAGATTCTTCGCCATGCGCATGGCGTGGCTTACGAGATAGCGTTTACTGTATTTGCGCATTTCCTCAATGGCGAAATCACGGAAACCGAAAGAATTACGCAAAAACAATTCCGCCTGCCAGCGCAGGATTTCAACCATTTCCCTGGGTGCAAAGCCGTTAAGCCCGTGATAATTCTCCCGCCAGAAAGCTGGAATGGCGGTGGGGCCGATTTTGATGCCGCCGTCAGCAGCAATAGCAAAATGCACGCCGAGGAATGGCTTGCGCATGTCGGGTACGCAATAGAGCAGTGTCTTCAGCGGACGGTCGGTGCCTGTATATTTAATATAAACACCCTTAAAGGGCAGGATGGTGAAATCGGAAGCAAAGCCGAAATCCTTGGCGATGTTACTGGCATACAGTCCGGCGCAATTAATGATCATGCCGGCCTCAAACACTTGGCTGCCTGCCAGTACTCCGTGGGTGCCCACGCGCGCGCGATAAGGATGATTCATCAGTATTTGCACGCCTGACGCCGCCAGCTGATCGCGCAGATGCGTGGAAAGCTGTACCGGGTCGATGGTGGCGGTAGTGGGTGAAAGCAGGGCATAGCGGCAGGTGCGTGCATGGGGCTCGATCTCTGCCGCTTGTTGTTCGTCGATCAGCTCTACCGGCACACCGTTGGCATCCCCGCGACGCTTGAGTTCGCGCAGCCCCTCGATTTCATCCTCGTTTCTTGCTACCACCAGTTTCTGGCAGGGATTGAGCAGCAGATTATATTCCTTACAATACGCATGCCATGCGCGGTTGCCGTCGCGACAGAATTTTGCCTTGAGTGAATCGTTTGAATAATAGAATCCCGCATGCAGCACACCGCTATTACGCCCGCTTGCATGGCGTGCCACATCCGGCTCTTTTTCAATAAGCGTGATCGAGGCGCCCGGATGCCGCGCCTGAATGGCACGCGCCGTAGCCAGCCCGATGATGCCGCCGCCGATGATAAGAAAATCGGTGTTCATGCCGCATTATAGCAGGTCGTGCCCATCACCGCATCCTTCATCCGCAGCATGCTGCAGGGCAGCAATATTTTGACTGAAGCGCCAGGAAGGGTACAATGCACAGACATTGTTTGTCTTCCAGCGACAGAGGATTGTATGCAAAAAGATATTCCGATGCCCCCGTGGTACCAGCATCTTGTTTCGATCGTAACTTTTATCTATGTCCTCGGTTCCAACCTGATTTATCACAACAGGCTGCCCGGCGATTTCGCTATCCATTTTAATGCAAGCGGTGGTCCTGATACTTATTGTTCGTGGGCATTATATCTGCTGTTCATGTTGTGCATGATTCTGCTATTTTGCGTAATGGACACCTTGATACGGCGTGATTGGCAGCAAGGTCTGAATAACCAGAAATTCTGCAAGCCGCTGGTGCCTCTTTCCGCTATGTTTGCTCTGCTTGCGTGGGGTAATTACTGTATTTTGCATTATAATCTCGGCGGCAATGAGACCGGCCATTTTCAATGGCACATGGACATGGCGGCGATGTTGCTGCCAGTGGCGGTTCTCTCAGCCATTCTTCTTGAGATGATTCGCATGAGCGCATCATCGCCCGGCAACTCGCCGTTCTGACGCCTTAAAATCCCAGATGCAGGCGTGCGGCGAAAATGCTGACCGGGCCGCGATCAGTGTTGTAGCCCGGATTGGCAATAAACTGGTAATCAGGCGAAAGCGACATATAGGAAGTGATGCGAATGGAATAATAGGTTTCCAGAATCATTTCCGGTGAATAGCTGAGCCGGCCGTCGCCGACGATCAATCCCACCCCGCCTTGCTCAAGAAATTTGCGTTGATCGGCTGAGATGGCGTTTATCACGCCGGCGATGCCCCATACGTCGCCCGGCTCACCCCAGCGCTTTCCGTCAAGACTTGCACCGACGGCGGCGCTTTCGTCAACCTGTGTGAATGTCCATTCCTCTGTTCTGCCGTCATTTGCGCTTACGCGCGCAAAAGTGCCGATGCCGTCCGCCCATTGCTGCTCGTTGCTGATAGCAAAGCCGAACTTGCTTCCGCCGTAACTTCTCGCCTCTATGAGTGCAGCATTCACATCCGCAGCGCCCAGCGCGGCGCTGAAATCCGCTTCCCGGTTGCGGTTATAGAATAAAAGAAAATGGGTTTTTCCCGGATTTCCTGCAATAGTATAACGCTCTTCAAGTTCAGCTACCTGGCCGATATTGTTCAGTCCGTGGAACACGAGATCGCTTTCATTAGGTTCGTCGGGCTCCATGAAAGCGCCGTAGCGTAGCGTCCATTGCTGCTGATTATATTCGACGCTCACGCCGTTAGTATAGCCGCGCGAATTGGCGGGGTAATCCCACGCCGCCGATTCCACCAGACTCCAGTCCATGAATTGCGTGCGCGGATCATGGCTGTAACTGTTATTGTCGAAGATATCGCTGGGAGAAAATTTTCCCGCCGTGAAGGTGATGCGCGAGATGTCCTGTGTCCCTGCCAGCTGATTTTGATCGCCGGCGATCTGTTCGGTAGGCCCGCCAAGGCCAATAACCTGGCGCAGGAACAATCGCGCGCCATTCGTTTTGATAGGCCAGGAGCCTGCTTTGTTGGCCTCGCCGTTGGGGAAGCCCGCCGCGCCGAAAGTATCGCTTAAGCCTTTGCCTTCGTAGAGCTCGCGATCGTAATAGACCTCACCGCCTTGCCATAGCCTGCGGCCAAGAAAGAGCGTTGCCGTGCTGGTGTTTTTCCACTGCGATTCAGGTGACAGGCTGTTAGCACCGCTATAGGCGGCGGGAAATGAAGGATAACCCTGAATGATTTCGGTGCCTTGTGCGTGCAGGCTCCAGTCTTCATGCGCGGGATCGGTATTGCCGATCAGTGTCTGGAAACGCGTGGCGAGAGAGGGATCGTCATCCGCATGCGCAGGCGTGCTACTCAGCAGGCCAAATGCGAGCAATAAAAGAGCGAGGCGCAACGCAGGCGCATGGGAAGTAAAAGAATAGACCTGCATAACATACGCGTCCTCATGATTTTCGGGCGGCACTAGATACCCGTTATCTTTGGCTGTCAAGCGTAATTCAAATGGCCACCTGCCGGCCGATCTCGACCAGCCTGTCCGAAGGCAGCAGGTAATACTCACCCGCCTGCAATGCGTTGCGCTGCATAAAAGCGAATATCGATTCCATCCATAACGGCAAGGCCTGTTTTTCATTAAGCGGAATAATCGTCTCTCTGCCCACGTAATAGGTGACGTCGTCGAGTTTCACCTCACAGCCTTTTTTGTGCGCGCGCGCAAGCAGATTGGGGATATTCGGACGTTCCATGAAACCGTAACGTGCGACCGCGCGCCAGACATTGGGCGCGATTTTGCTAAAGGTCAGGCGTTCTTTATTGCGGATCCACGGGATGGATCGCATATCGACGGTGAGAATAAACACCTGCTCATTGAGCACGTGATTCTGTTTCACATGCCACACCATCGCCGAGGGCACATGTTGCTGGGTGCGCGTAAGAAAGACGCCGGTGCCGGGCGTGCGCAGAATGTTATGCTCTTTGATCTTTGCCATGAAAATATCAATGGGCACCGCTGCTGCATCGCGGCGGATGGCAACGGCCTGTGCACCTTTATGCCAGATCAGCATGGCGCTATAGACAATGGCTGCAAAGAGCAGCGGCACATAACCACCTTCCGCCACTTTGGAAAGATTGGCGACGAAGAAACTGCTGTCGACAATCAGAAACAAACAGGCAACACTCCCTGCCTTAAGCAGGTTCCATTTCCAGACCTGGCGCATGGCAATGAACAGCAACACCGACGTGGCCAGCATGGTCGCTGACACGGCAATGCCGTATGCGGCGGCGAGATTGTCCGACTTGCCAAAGCCAATCACCAGCCCGACGGTTACCACCATCAATGTCCAGTTGATGACGCCGACATAGATTTGTCCGTAGCCTTCCGCTGATGTCTGGGTGATTTGCAGCCTGGGCAGCCAGCCCAGCTGGATGGCCTGGCGCGTCATCGAAAAGGCACCGGTGATGATCGACTGGCTGGCAATGATAGTGGCCACGGTGGAAAGAACCACCAGTGGAATAAGCAATGTTTGCGGGCAGAGACGGAAGAAAATATTGTCGGTTATCGGTGCGCCCGCGATCACAATCGCCGCCTGTCCGGCATAGTTGAGCACCAGGCTTGGAAACACCAGCAGAGACCAGGCAAGGCGAATGGGTTTTGCGCCGAAATGGCCCATATCCGCATAAAGCGCCTCAGCGCCGGTGACGCAGAGAAATACGCCACCCAGCACAAAAAAGCTGGCCCGGCCACCGCTGAGCAAGTAGTGCATTCCATAAATCGGGTTAAGTGCGATCAGCACCAGCGGATGCTGCGCTATTCCCCAAATGCCCAGCACGCCGATGGTGAGGAACCACAGCATCATGACCGGGCCGAATGCCTGTCCGATTTTCGCTGTGCCGCGCGGTTGGAATGCAAACAGCGCCACAAGAATGCACACGGAGGCGGGGACGATATAATGCTTAAGCGAGGGCGCTACGATGTTGAGTCCTTCCAGTGCTGAGAGCACGGATATGGCCGGAGTGATGGCACCGTCACCATAGATAAGCGCGGCGCCGAGCAGGCCGATCGTCACCACTATCGACCTGCGCCCGAGCTTTTCGCTCAGCAGCGACATCAGCGCAAGAATGCCGCCTTCGCCGTCATTGTCGATGCGCATGGCGAACGAGACGTATTTGACGGTGGTGATGAGGATCAGTGTCCACAGGATAAGCGAGAGCAAGCCGATCACCGTCGTGGCATCGGGAGGCCCGCCGGTAAGTTCCAGCACTGTCTTGAAAGTATAAAGCGGGCTGGTGCCAATATCACCAAACACGATGCCCAACGCCGAGAGGCCCAGAAGTGCCAGGCCTGAGGTGGGGGCAGAGTGGCTTTCGTTTTCTTCAGCGGTGGCGGACAATGCGTGCCTCATCAAGTGTTTGCTATCCAACAGCCATAGCAATATTTTGTGCTAAACACCAGATTTCAATATATATTTTATGAGGCTGCCATCCGAGACATTTCATAAAGTATTAAGAAAGTTATGCTAAGAATGCAAGGCATATGACCGCCATGCTGAAAACACCGCTCATTAAGAGCTACCAAGTCGACAAGGCAAAAGGGGAGGTAAAACTTTTCCTTCCGGCAATCTCGCCGGAGATTGCAGAAGTGGTGAGGCGGCATGTGCATAAAGATATCAGGGCGTGCGGTATTAAAAATGTGCATGCGTCATTCCTATATGAAGGCACAGACGGAACCATCACGCTGCAAAGTGATCATTCGTTCCTCCTTCTCTCGGCGGTTAATAACCTGATGATTGGCCGCGTCGTAGAGTTAAAGAACGGTGACTGCATACCCTATGCGGCAGAAAAAGATCTGAAAAAAATCTATGAGAAGCTTGAAGTGCATGAAATGCAAGTTGAGAGGGGCTCGCTGGTTAAAAGCCATGTGGTTGATGTGGAAAACGGCACCGTTACGCTCAATCTTTCAGACCTGACGCAAGAGATGGCAGCGCGTGTGAAGCAGGATGTGCAAAAGGAGCTTAAAAGACACAGTCGCATGGTGCAGGCTGAATTCACACAAGATGGGAAGAACGCAACCATCACGCTCAAAAGCGATACATTCCCTGCGCTCGTAATGGCCACTAGCTTTTTGCTGATGAGAGTGGTGGAAAAACACAAAGGTACATTCATACCCTATACCTCGCCGAAAGAATGTGTAGCAGTGTTGACTCCTCTTTTGCAGGAAGCGAACCGACATCATCCGGCCATGCGCCTCATTATCAATGGCTTTATAGAACGCGCTGCGCACAGCAGATTTTAGCGGCGCCCTCTTCGAGAAATGTTTTCATTCTTACACGCACTCTATAGAATGCGTGCGCCAACCCCTTTGAGGAGCCTTTTCGCTTGAACGATAATCACACCCCGTCGCTGTCGCAGCTTGGGGATATGCTGGTGCAGCTTGGTCGCTACAGCGAAGCGATAGAGTATTATGACAAGATGCTGGCGATCACGCCGCAATCGGTCGAGGTGATGCATAACTGTGCGCTGGCCATGTCAAAGCTCGGTAAATTCGAGGCGCTCGCGATGTGCGATCGTGCGTTGCGGCTTTCACCGCAGAGGCCGGAACTTCACCACATGCGCGGCAGCGTACTGCAAAGCTTCGGGCGTTTAGAAGAAGCGCTTGGTGCCTATCGTCAGGCGATTACGTTTAACCCGCAACTCTTTGATGCCCACAACAACATGGCTAGCGTGCTGCGTGATCTGGGGCGCTACGAAGAGGCGTTGCAGAGTTGCAAGGCTGCGCTCGCGCTACGCCCCCAGTCTGGCGAAGCGATGGATAATTATGCCTGCTGTCTTGTCGGGCTCAATCGTTACGACGAAGCTTTCGCGGCATTTGACGAGGCGCTGCGACTTGCACCACATATGGTTGCGGCACATAACGATCGCAGCAATGCTTTATTCAGGCTCGGCCGTTATGAAGACGCCCTTGCCGGTTACGATGCCGCTATCCGCATTGCGCCGCAGTCTGCCGAAGCCCATAGCAGCAAGGGCTCGGTGCTGCAGCTGCTCGGGCGTCAGGAAGAAGCGGCAGCATGCTACGATGAAGCGATTCGCGTTCAGCCCGATTCGGCCTTTGCCCAGTTCAACAAGGCGGTGCAACTTTTGCTTCTTGGCGATTTTGTACAAGGCTGGCCGCTCTATGAATCACGCTGGCGCAAGCCGGATCAGCGCGGCAACCGCTATTTCGCCGAGCCGTTATGGTTAGGCAAGCAGCCCATCAGCGGTAAAACCATCTTGCTGCATGCCGAGCAGGGGTTGGGCGATACCATACAGTTCTGCCGTTATGTGCCGATGGTCGAAGCGTTGGGCGCACAGGTGATTTTTGAGGTGCCGTCTACCCTCATGACATTGATGCAGTCACTCCCGGGTAAACGCCAACTGGTCATGCGTGGTGACCGCTTGCCGCCGTTTGAACTGCAATGCCCGCTGTTAAGTCTGCCGCTTGCGTTTGGCACAACGATGAGCAACGTGCCGTGCGAGGTGCCCTATTTGTCTGCCACGCCCTCCGCTATCGCCCGCTGGCAGAAAATACTGGGTGCTAAACAACGCCCGCGAATCGGCATGGTCTGGTCGGGCACGCCCAAACATAAGAACGATGTGCGCCGCAGCATGCCGTTTGCCGCACTTGCGCCACTGCTTGCACTGGGTGGGGAATTTCATGCATTGCAAAAAGAGCTTCGCGCCGAAGATGCTGCCGCTATCGCTGCCGGCGCACCGATGGCGTTTCACGGCGAAGCGCTTGGCGATATGGACGCCACTGCCGGGCTGCTGATGGCCATGGATGTAGTGATTTCCGTTGATACGTCGGTAGCGCATCTTGCAGGGGCACTGGGCAAAACGGTCTGGACGCTTTTGCCCTCAGCCCCCGATTTCCGCTGGCATCTTACGCGCAGGGATAGCCCGTGGTATCCCACGATGCGGCTTATTCGCCAGCCGCAGATCGACCAGTGGCCGCCCGTCATCACGCAGGTGATGGGCATGCTACAAAATGAATATCTTTAGCAGGCGGCTTCAATCATGATTTCAACATCGTAGCCGGGCGCCGCCAGTTTTGCTTCCATTGTCGCGCGCGCAGGCGTTTTTCCCGGCACTGCCCATGCATCCCATGCCTGATTCATCTGGGCGAAGTTTTTCATGTTGGTCAGCCAGATGTTGGCTTTAAGAATGCGGGTTTTGTCACTGCCTGCCTGCGCCAGAAGGCTGTCGATTTGTTGTAATACCTCTTGCGTCTGCAGCAGCACGGATTGACCCATGGTCTTATCTGCCACAATGCCGCAGGTATACACCTTGTTTCCATGGATGACCGCTTCACTCATGCGTGCGCCAGGTTCGATACGGCGTATGTCGGACATAAAACCTCCTGCGGAATAATATTGAATCCTCTCTATACATCTTCTTTTTGCTTGTCGATGGCATTATTGGGCGCGCCGGCTAATCCTGCTTTGACCTGCGTAGTTGCGAAAGGTATCTCTAACGTATGCAGCGGCACAAAAACATTGCCATTATCGGGGCTGGACCCTCCGGGTTGATGGCTGGCGAAATTCTCGCAGGCGCAGGACACCGCGTGACGATGTATGACCGCATGCCGACGCCGGGCCGCAAATTACTGATGGCAGGGCGCGGCGGGCTTAATCTTACCCATAGCGAGAAGCTTGAAACGTTTCTTAAGCATTATGGCACTGCCGCAGACTGGCTTGCGCCTTGCATTCGCGCCTTCCCGCCGGAGGCGCTCCGCGCATGGTGCGAAGGGTTGGGGCAGAAAACATTTATCGGCAGCAGTGGACGTGTTTTTCCGCGCAGCATGAAAGCGGCTCCATTGCTGCGTGCATGGTTGTTGCGGCTCGAGCAGCTGGGCGTACGATTTATGCCGCGCCATATCTGGCAGGGATGGGAAGGCGAGTCACTGCAGTTTACCGATGCGGCGGGACAGAGGGTTTTGGCAAAAGCGGATGCTACGCTGCTCGCGCTTGGCGGCGCTTCATGGCCGCGTCTTGGAAGTGACGGCGGCTGGAGCAAGATTCTGGCTGCATCAGGTGTTGCACTTGCTGCGCTGCGCCCGGCCAATTGCGGTTTTATGGTGCCTTGGTCGGAGTATTTCCGCAGCCGCTTTGCCGGCCAGCCGCTCAAGCCGGTGACGCTCTGCCATAACGGCATATCACGCCAGGGCGAGGCAATGATCACGACATCGGGCCTGGAGGGCGGCGTAGTGTATGCGTTGTCGGCAGGCCTGCGCGATGCGATTGCCGTGCAGGGTAGCGCGGTGTTGCAGCTCGATCTTCGCCCCAGCATCGCGCTTACGTCGCTCGCGCAAAAACTGGAAGCACCACGCGGCAGTCAATCCCTTAGCAGTTATTTGCGCCGCGGCGGATTATCGCCACTTGCTATTGCCCTGCTGCGTGAAGTGACCCCTTCCGAGCAACTGGCGCAGGCAAGCCCTGGCGCATTGGCTGCGCGCCTCAAGGCGCTGCCCATCACACTCACTGCCGCTGCAGATATTGGCCGGGCCATTTCCACCGCCGGCGGCATTGTGCAAGATGCGCTGAACAAGGATTTCATGCTTCAGGCCAAGCCCGGTGTCTTTGCTGCCGGCGAAATGCTCGATTGGGAGGCGCCGACCGGCGGCTATCTTCTGCAAGGCTGCTTCAGCACCGCCGTGGCGGCGGCGCAGGGTATAATGCGTTATATTTCAGAGGTATAAAAAAGCACCCGTTTTGCAATATTTACTTATATCGGCGTATTAATTGAACAGTGTATAAAATATATTGAACAATGTTCATTAATAGGGTAAGATATCTCATACATCGAAAAATATTGTGCGGAGGCCGTCATGGAACATTCTCGATTACACCCGTTATATACCTGTCTGGCGGCGTTCATGGCGCTGCATTGTTTCAATGTGCAATCGCAGGCGGCAGAGCCGCTTGCGCGGGTCAATGTGCAACAATTGGCAAAACGCTTACGGGTGGGGGATATTGTGTTTATCCGGGTGGACATACTGCCGTTTCGCAAAATTGCACATGACACGGGCAGCTGGACGAATCATGTGGGCATCGTGACCGATATCTCCGGCGCCGAACCCATCATTGCCGAAAGTACATTTCCTGTGTCGCGCTTTACGCCTTTTTCGAAGTTTGTGAAACGCTCACAAGCGGGGAGAGTGGCAGTGAGCAGGCTTAATACGCCGCTCACGCAAACGCAGCAAGGCGCATTAAAGCTCGCGGCGCTCAAGCGGCTTGGCATTTTCTACGATACCGGCTTTAACCTGCATTCGCACCGCCAGTTCTGCTCGCGCTATGTTCGCGAGGTGATAGCGGAGAGTACCGGCATGCAGATTGGCGACACCGAGAATTTTACCGCGTTATTTGCAAAAAATCCCAACGCCGACCTTGTTTTCTGGCGCATCTGGTATTTTGGCCGCATCCCCTGGAAACGCGAAACAGTTACGCCCGCCAGCCTGCAGCGCAGCAAAGATATTCACGTTATTTTTTGATGGATATGCCAATTGCCAAAATAATGAGAAGCCTATCGCCAAAGCGTCATCAACCCTGTGATTATGCCTTGATACTGATGCCAGAGGATGAGGCGCCCGAACTTGCTGCAGCAGAAGTGTGACTCGTTTGCGTATTGGCTGTCTGCGATGCATGGGGCGGATGTTTCTTGTTGCCTTGCTCAAGCTGGGCAAGCAGCAATTCAAAGCTTTGATTGCTGCTATTCGAACTGGTTTTGCTGCTGGTCTTGCTGCTGCTTTGGGCTTGCTGGCTGCTTGCGGCGGCCATTGCTGCCCCGGCGCCGGCTGCGCCTACTGCGGATGCTCCTGCCATACATAATCCTCTTACTAAATAAATTTATTCCTCCTAATACCCACGCAATCTTTGTGCCACGCTAAGAGACTGATTGAGATGGATTTGAAGGATGACTGTTTTGGCTTGCGGCAAAAACTACCGGGACATTGAGCGCTACTGTCTGTGCATATGCACCTCATTGCAAAGAATTCATGTTGGGGAGAGAAGGGGCCAATCATGAGTATGCTAAGCTTGGAATTGCTTGAAATAAGCATCTCAACTTAAACAATTTTTTTACAGGAATTTCATATGAAACGTCTTATGTCCACCACCATCCTTGCTATTACCCTGCTGGCCAGCCCGGTATTAGCGCAGACGCCGGAAGCCGAACCGGCTCATGAGAACCACCCGGCCCATCATGATGGCCATAAAGCAGCACACCATCATGGTCATAAGGGTCATCACAAAGGCCACCATAAAGGTCATCACAAGGCGCATCATGACGAGCACCATGAATAGTTGCCGTTCACTCTAAGTCATCACATGGAGAACTCTATGAAGAAACTACTACTCACCGGGGCAGCGTTTTACTTGCTGGCGAGCGCTTCCGCTTTTGCTGAGGTCAATGTCGGCATTAATCTGGGCGGAGCCCCCCAGCCGGTGGTGGTTGCACCGCAACCTGTGGTCGTCGCTCCCCAGCCTGTGATCGTCGAGCATCCTGCCGGTTATGACCCGCATCATCTTGATCGTGACCGCAGAGACCGTGAGCGCAGAGAGCGTGAACGCAGAGAACATGAGCATCATGACGATCATCACCACGACGACCATCACCACGACGACCATCATCACGACGACCATCATCACGACGACCATCACGACCATCATGACGATCATCACGATGACCATAGATAATAGCTAACACCAATCGAGGCAGCCTGCGCTCCAGGCTGCCTCGGGCTTTCTTTACTAAAGCCCTATGATAAAATCCCTCGCTCTTCTGCTGTGTTGTATGTGCCTTGCAGGCTGTGGAGCGGCGGCGGCACCCTGCCGCGTGGCCTCCGCCGGCCTCAAGATTATACCGCTAGTGGGCTCTGTGGCGGCTGCGCCCACCGATGCCTGTGCCGACGTAATCGACCCATAGCGGCACTCTGCAAATCAGTATAATGTAATTCCAACAGAGAATTGACGCCGTGGTGTCGTAGTATCTGCCGATGCAATATCAAAAGGAAACTGTATGAATCTTCGCCCGTGCGCTGCCGCAATGACGCTTCTTGCCTGCGCCTGCACTTTTACACCTCAAACCGGCGGCAGCGATGCTGAGTTTCATCCGCCTCTTGTCGATAAATACTGGCAGGTGGAACATTTCACCACGCAAAGCGGTGCCAGGGCCTGCAGTATTTCCTCCGGCTATAATGGCCTGACGGTGCTTATGAGCCGTAAATCGAAAAAAGAAAACCTAAGACTTTCTGTGAAGAGCAATCATCACCTGGAGCCCGGTGCGACGCTCACCGCCAATGTCGATAACGCCACCTTGCGAACCTCGGAGGATATTTTCCCGCCGCAGGTTGGACAGGAGTTGGTAAAACATTTGACCAAGGGCGACAAGCTGTATCTCGAATGGTCTGAAATGACCGGCCCCTTCGGAAGTTCAGACCGCATACGCGTGCAGAACATTGTGCAGTTGAATGGCTTTGCCGAGCAATTGAAGCAATGCCGCGATTCCCTATAACGCGTTGGGCAATTACACTTATTATCTATGCAAAATAATAAAAGCTGTTTGGGACGCAGAACTTTTCCTCTTCTTGTTCTCTTAACAGCCACGTTGATTACTTCCTGCACGCCTGAGCCCAAACGCATAACTCCTCAACAGGTGTTAAACAGCCCCCCTGCCTATAATTATCCTATCAACAATCCTTATGCTGCAACCATTATCGGGTTGCCGCCGGAAATGAGAGTGGATTATTCCGCTATCCCGGCGCCTAAAGATGAAACGCTCACGCTGTTTAAAGATCGTCCTATCCCTGAAGGATTCTGGTATCAGGACGGCTTTAAATATAGCCAGCTTCTGCAGCCTAAAGCAGCGCCCGTGGTGTATGTCATTGCCGGCACCGGCGCGGATAGCCGCAGCGAAACCATACGCATTATCTCCAATATCCTCTATGCCTCGGGATTCAGTATTGTTTTGCTGCCCTCGCCAACACACCCTAATTTTATCATCAATGCGAGCCAGAATTATATTGTTGGCCGCCCTGCGCAAGACGCACAAGACCTCTATAGAGTGATGAAAATCGTCGATAGGAAAATTGCTGTGCAAGCGACGGTGACCGGCCATATGCTTATAGGCTACAGCCTCGGCGCGTTGGATGCAGCCTATACCGCCAAACTGGATGATGAACAGAAATCCCTGAATTTCAGCAAAGTGCTGCTGATTAATCCCCCGCTGAGCCTCTACAGTTCGATGAAGGTCCTAGATACTATGCTGTACCGCGCGCTTCCCGATGGGGTCAATGATGCCGACTATTTTGTAAAGACGGCTCTCTCGCGTCTTTCCAGAGTGGATCAGAGCAGTGATGCGCTGGACTTCAGCAATGAACGACTGCTGCTTGACGCCTATAATCAATATAACCCGAGCGATAGTCGCCTGGCGACCATCATAGGATTGAGTTTCAGGCTTGCGGCGGCTGACATGATATTTACCTCTGATGTCATGAGCCATTCGGGCTATATTTTTCCAAAGAATCAGCGCTTCACCACTTCAACGTCACTCAATCCCTATTTGGCGGTAGCGCTGCGCACCAGTTTCAGAAATTATTTCGATGATATATACACGGAAAAATTTCGAGCCGAAGATCGGCGCTTAACCAAACAGGCCCTGATTGATGAAAGCAGTCTGCAATCAATGGCCGGTTATATTTCGCACCATCCAGAAATGGGTCTTATCACCAACCGGGATGATATTATTCTTGCCCCGGGCGAGCTTGATAAACTGGTCCATTTGTTTGGAAAAAAATGCGATGGTTTTTCCTAACGGAGGACATTTGGGAAATCTTGGAACACCTGCTGTTGCCTATCACATCGTTGACTTTATGAAACACTAGGCACATGCAAAAGAATGTATTTCTGGTATTAAATAGTTTTCTGTTTCTTGCACTTGCTGGCTGTGAACCGCAGCCTCAGGAGGGCCTCGAGACCCCGCGCCGCCATTTTACCGATGCTGCCGAGAGGGACTATGCGAATAAGGAATTCATGGTATATGACCCAGCCGAAGGGCTCAATAAGCACATCTACAAATTCAATGCAGAACTTGATACGTATTTTCTGTTACCTGTAGTCAATGCCTATACGTATATAACCCCGGAATTTGCCCGCACAGGCGTTTCAAATTTCTTCCTGAATGTAGGTGAGGTGAATAACTTTGCGAACGCTGTTTTACAGGTCAATCCAGAGAAAGCGACCACTACATTGGTGCGTTTTATTCTCAATACGACTATAGGCGGACTCGGTACTTTTGATGTCGCAACCCGTATGGGTCTTGAGCGACAACCAGAGGATTTCGGCAAAACACTGGGCTATTGGGGCGCGGGCGGAGGTGCGTATGTCGTGTTGCCGGTCCTGGGCCCGTCAAACATACGTGATACGGTGGGAAAAGTGGTCGACTACGCCACTCTTACCTTTCTTGTGCCGAGCCATATTCAGGATACTACTGCGTATGATGTTATTGCCTATGGCCTGCAGCCGATTAATTTACGCTACAGCAATAATTTTCGCTATTATTCGTCAGGCTCGCCTTTCGAATATGAAATCGTACGTTATATTGTGACACAGTCACGTACGGCAGAGATTGAAAAACTGAAACAGCATTAATACTGTTCCCTACTATAAGAGGGCATATCCTTAAGGATATGCCCTCGGTCGAGAGAGAGAAATTTCTTAGCTGGCGATTAAAGGCCCAGTAATCTTCCGATTAAGAAACCTACACCCAGCGCAATTAATGCCGATTTAATCGGCTTTTCCTTCACGTGGGTTTCGACGGTATGAAAT
>Ga0206878_10046_pt2 | contig 52204 bp, 41 predicted proteins | sample Alteio_BWOrgCont_8_FD_152621 | JGI IMG/M metagenome (GOLD analysis project Ga0206878, IMG submission 152621) | Enriched cells from forest soil in Barre Woods Harvard Forest LTER site, Petersham, Massachusetts, United States -... | ecosystem: Environmental > Terrestrial > Soil > Temperate forest >... | reverse complement strand
GGGTCATCCGAATTGATCTGCGCAGCAAGACCATTGAGCGTATTGAAGTAGTTGACACCCGTCGCAGCGGTAGGCTGGTTCTGCAGATCAAGTTCCTGCACCCAGTTGATGCCGGACAACGGGCTGCTGCCGGTGGTGCCGGCGGCGTTGCCGTTGGAGAACGTCACGCTTTCATTGGCATTTGCGGCGCTCACATACAGCCTGCCACTTTGCACGGTGGCGGTCAGTTGGTTGCCGGAACCAGCATTGATGGCGGCGGCAAGCGTGTTAAGGCTGTTGAACTGGCCATCCGAAGCATCAGGGTCTGCATTGTAAGTGAAGGTCAGCGGCGAGTTGTTGCCCACCGTGATGTTAAAATGCAGAGCGTTGGAAGCAAAGTCCGCTGTTGTCGTGCTCGATCCGGCGGGGCTGATAAAATCGGCATCCGCTGTCGTGGCATTCAGGATGTTGCCGGTGAACGGGTAGGTGGTGTTGCTGACCGTGATCGCACCGGTATTGTGTGCCGAACTGGTTGAAACGGAGGAGGAAGCGAGCTGTACAGTTACCGTGTTGCCTGAAATGGAAGCAACTGTAAACTGTCCTGTAAGCTCGGCAGGAGTGAGACCGCCGATATTGCTGCTGCCGATATTGGAAAGGCTGATAGCGCCGCCTACCTGATAATCCGCGCCGTTAGCAACGGTGAGCTCGACCTGACTTGTTGTAGGAGAGGCGAAAGGACCGGCAATCGTGAAGGTGGGATCGCTGTCGGTCACGGCAGGACCGCTGATGCCGGTGGCAGAGGCACTGGGGATGCTGACTATAAGTGACATATTGTCCGCATTGCCGGTGACGGTTGCCGTGGAACCGGCCACTGCGGCTTCGATTTTGCTGGCAATAGTTGAAAGGGTATCACCGCTGGCAACGGTAACGACTTGCCCATCGATGGAAAAGGTGTTATCCGGGCTGGTGGCATCGAACAGACCGGTGCCGGTCGCGCTTGCTGGACCTGAGTTTGCTACATTGATATTGTTAATGGCAACGGTGGTAGTGGTAGCAGTAGAAGCGCCATTCGTTGTCAAGTTGCCCGCAGCAACGCTTTCGGTTACCAGCGTATTGGCGCCGTCACCGGGATCGTTGGCTGTGGTTACGCTGCGGCCGACGGTGAATCCACCGTAAGTGAACATGTCGGGTGCAGAACCACCACTGGTAATATCAAGTGTATCGCCGCGCACGAGTCCGCTGCCGGTGGCAAGACTGTCATAGTCGTTGCCGACGATAATTGTCGATCCGGTGATGCCATTATTGGCAGCGCTGGTGCCGAAATCGCTCGACATGGTACCCACGGCACTGGAACCCGGAAGCACCGCCTGCTGCGAATTGAGGTTGGCTGACAGGTTGACACTGCTGGTGGCTGTTGCCGTCCCAGTGGCGTTGGAATTGACGTTGACGGTTTCCAACGCGCTGTCGGGTGCGGTTGCACCGCTAGCCAGAATCGGCAGGCCCTGCAGGTAATAACCATTGGAATTGACGAAATTGCCGTCGGCGTCCTGCGTGAAATCACCCGCGCGGGTATAATAGAGGGTGCCGCCTGCGGCTGCCGTAGTGCTGACCGCAATCAGACCGCCGCCGGTGATGGCGACATCGGTGGAGGAAGAGGTCGCCTCGATAAGACCCTGCTGGTTAACGAGCTGCTGGGTATTGCCGATCACGCCGCCGGGCGAGAAGCTGGTGGTGCCTGAGGGAACAACGAGGGTGTCGAACGACGCGGCGCCTTGTTTATAGCCGACCGTATTGACGTTCGAGATGTTGTTGGAAATGATGCCGATCGCATTGGACTGTGAGTCAAGACCCGACACGCCCGCGAAAAGTGCTCCTAATAGACCCATAAAAACCTCCTAAGAAAAAACCAATTAAATGTGAAAAATGTTTACGAAATTCCCTTGTTGTTATGAACCAGACCCGCTTGTTGAGGATCCGGAAGATGCCGATACCGCAGATTCACCTGCGAGGTTGGTGACGCTGAACACATTGCTCTCCGCTACCTGCAGATTATTGCCCAGATTGAGCATGACCGTGCCGTTGCTGACGGATGCCGACGTCACTGTGCCGACTTCAAACGGCGTGGCGGTGATAGCCTTGCCGGTGGCATCGGTAGCGGTGACCGATACGGTATACGTGCCGTCGGGTTCGGTGGCGCCGGTAACGCTGTTCTTGCCATCCCACTGCACCAGATTCTGGCCGGCGGCGGTGTTGCCGGTGCCGGTGAATACGGTATTGCCGGAGCTGTCCTTGATGGTGACATTGACGGTTGTTGCGGCGGAAGCAAGCGTGTAACCGAAATTGCCGGCTCCGTTGGTCAGGCCCACCTGATCGCCGGTGGCTTCGACGGTCGTGCCGATATAAGAGGAAGCGGCTCCGATCTGGCTGCCCTGCGCCTGGGTGAGCAGTGACTGCAGCAACGTGTTGGTCTGCACCTGTTGCTGCACGCCGGCGAATTCGACAAGCTGTTGGGTGAACTGGTTGGAATCCACCGGATCAGTGGGGTCCTGGTTCTGCAGCTGGGTGGTCAGCAGGTTAAGGAAAGTGTTGAAATCGGAAGCGAGTCCAGTTGTGCTGCTGGCGCTGCTGCCGCTGGAAGCTGTGCTGCCGGTCGTTGCCGTTGTCGAGTTGGAACCCGGTGTAGTGGTTCCATTGGTGGCAGTGGGGAACGGCGAGACGATAGTGCTAAGATCAGTGCTTAAACTCATAAAATTCTCCTTAAACGCGAATATCCAGTCCCTGCTCGACCGACATACGGTAAAGCATGGCGCCTGTGTTGGTGGTAATGTCGTCATCCTCCTCGCCGATGGCGGCTACTTGCGTGTAACCACCGCTTTTGGCAGGACTCTGTTGATTCTGTTGCTGGCCGCTCAGGTTGAAGGCAAGGCCGCCGGTGTTGGTTTTAAGACCGATATCGCGCAGGGCTGATTCCAGCGAACGCGACTCATTTTGCAACATGTTGAGTGTCTGGCGGTTGTCGGCGGTAATGGTGATGCCGGTCTTGCCATCCGCGCCGGTGTTCATCTGCACGACGACACGACCCAGATCGGTCGGAGTAAGCTGGATTTTGATTTGGCTTGCGCCGGTGATGGCAGCATTTTTTATCTGCACCAGCACTTGATCCGCAGGTGATTGTGTAGTGGTGGCGGCAGCGTTTGACACCAGCTTCACGAATTCGCTGCTGGAAGCCTGCTGGCTTGTCGAAGGGGCGACAAGGGCAGAGGCGTTGGTCGCAGCATTGGTATTTGCCTGGTTATTGGTGTTGTTGCCGGAATCATTCTGCTTGTCGCCGGTGGTGGCGCTTGCCAGCATATCGGTGATGCGCGAAAGAGCCGTCTGCAATGCAAATGCGTTATTAGCTGCCGACTGCGAAGTGTTGTTGAGCAATGAAGAGAATGTCGCATCGCCCGTAGCGGCGGACGCATCCTGGGTTTTAGTCGCATCACTTGCAGCAGCAGACGATGTGCCGGAACCCGCGAGGGTCTGCTGAAGCAGTTTATTTAATTTGGTGAGCAATGCGGCGGTGCCATTGTTGCCGACGCTCTGTGTCTGATCGGTGTTTGCCGAAGTGGCGGTCGCAGCAATCTGTGCCGCGGTCTGTCCGGAAGCGCCAAGCAGCGAAGCAAGCTGTGAAAGAATCTGGCTCAATACTGTGCTGTTATCGTCGGTAGATGTGTTTGTCTGCGTGTTGTTGCCTGCAGAAGAACTGTCCGAAGCATCAACAGCAGAGGTCGTGTCGGTGCCGCCGGTCTGGCTATTGCTGTTTCCAGCCAGAGCCGACTGAAGCAGCTGTTGCAACTGCTGTAGTAATTTCTGTTCCTGCGGAGTCAGAGCTGCGGGTTGTGACGAAGGCTGTGTCGCCGGCTGGGTATTGGTGCCGGCATTCGTTGCATCGATCGCGGCGTTTGCGGCATCATCGCTGTCGGTGCCGCCGGAGCTATTGCTGGTGGTTTGAGCGGCGAGGGCCTGGAATTGAATCAGCACAAACGCAGCAAGTGCGCTGATGTCATCAGAAGAACTATTGCCCTTAGAAGTCTGTTTCGCGCCTTGCGATGTTGCACCCTGCGTCTGATCGGTATTGGCGGCAGCTGATGCACCCGTCGCGGCAGAACTGCCGGTGGAGGTCTGCTGTGAATTGTCCTGCTGGTGATTGTCGAGCAATTTGCTGAAATGCGAATTGTCGTTGCTGTTGTCGGTATTTGTTGAAGCGGAGTTATCCGTTTGCGCGGCCGAACCCTGCTGTGTGCTTGCCGTATTCTGCGAATTGGTGTTATCGCTGGCATCGGTTGCGGACGTATTGGTATCCTGCGCTGCCGACGAAGGAGCGGCCTGCGGGGGAGCGGGCGTGGCAGAAATCGGAAGATTGATACTCAGGTCGGCGGTCATTTAAGTACTTGTATGGTTGAACCGCCTATTAATAAGCAAGGGCCGTGCCAAGACCGGTCAATAAATTAATATGTTGTTTTATAGAGATTATTATTGGTAGTTATGGGGCGGCTAGGGGTTTAAACCTAGGAGCAAACCCTGCCAATTACGGCACACGGAAAAAAATGCCGGGCGAGGTATGGACAAGCAAAAAAGTTGCAAAACCGTAATTTATTTTGCTATCGGCTGCGCCGTAGAATGTCTTTTATAATCAGTTATAAAGCCTATGTTGCTGCGATAAGTTTCGGGCTGATAAGGCACAGTTCATTGGTGCCCGCCCGGAAAAATGGCTGGGTCATCAAATCGGTTGCTCCGCACACGAGCAATCAGTCGCTCACCTGCCAGCGAACGTGTTTTTTAGCATGTTTTATGCATCTGCATGCACTACTGAAGCGCTCAATCCAATGTCTTTTTCAAGAGCGGAGCCTGCCCTATATCAAAGCCCTGCTCGTCTAATACAACGCAAAGAATTACGCCGAAAGCGTAACGTTTACTTCAGCAGCCACAGGTACGTTAAGCGGCTGACTGGCCGGCGGCACATCCGTGCCGGTGGTGTCGAGCGTACGATCAATATTATCCCATACATCGCGCATCTGCTTGAGCTCTTCGATAATCGATTCGCAATTCTTCTTGCTCTCCTGAGGCTTCAGGTTGACCGACAAAATACGTATGGACATGTCGGTATAATAACGAAACAGGGTATTGGCTACATCGCCGCCTTTTTCAAAATCAATGCTGCCCTGCAAACCATTGATGATCTTGGATGCTTTAAGCAGCAGGTTAAAACGGTCTTCAATGCGCTTTTCCTCAAGGGCAATAATGGCCTGCTTGAGAAAACGGATAGCGCCATCATAAAGCATGACCACTTGGCGTGTTTTGGGTACCGTGCGTGTGGCAAGAGAATAGGCTTGATAGTGCGATTGCTTGGATACCATAACCGGCTAACCTCCGTGACTATTAACTTGAACTACCCGCTAACTGCTGTGCATTGAGTAAATCGAGAGAGCTGTTGGCAGAATTGATAGCGGCTTCGAGGGCGGCGAATTTTTGCAGCAGTTGCTGGCGCGTGGTCGCCACCTGACTGGTGATAGTGGTAATCTGCGTGTTGATACTGGTGTTTTTAGTCTGAAGCGCCGTCTGATCGGTGGCCAGCAAACCCGTATCAGGCGTGAGTGCCTGGGTGATGGCATTATTCATTTGGTCGGCAACACCCTGCGACAGGTTTACCGTAACGCCGCTGGCATTCGCAGCGCTGCCATAAATAAGCTGCATGCCGGAAAGTGCCCCATCACCCGCCGGCACACTTAGCAATAGACCGCTGCCGTTGAGGGAGCTCGAGGTGAGGTTGATAGTGGTCGACTGTCCGCTGGTAGGATCGATATACGTTGCGGTAGACGTACCGGATTGATTAACATTGAGCGTAAAGCTGGTCACGCCCGCAGTGGTAGGACTCTGAAACAATGCAATGTCAGACAAGGTTCCACCGCCTGAGGCGGTGGCGGTAAGATTGGATCCAAAGATATTTTCCACGGCGCTAAAATTACTCTGCAGCGACGAAAGTAAACTAGCGCTGTCAATCGACAGCGTGTTATCGACCTGGGGCGTGGTGCTGGTGGCGGGAGTATTGGCAAAACTGATGCCAATCGCCGAGAGTGTATTGGGCGCGCTGGTTGAAAGGCCCTGTACGAGGGTAGCGGCTTCCTCTGTCAGCTGGTTATAGATGGTGCGCAGTGTCGTATCGGAATAAAGCACTGCCGAGGAAGCAGGTGTTCCCGAGCTGTTAAGTTGCGTCTGCTGCGCGTAAAACGTGAGAAAACTGTTATAGGCATTAGCAAAAGCGGTGATGCCTGACTCGATAGTCGAGCTATCGGGCGCAATCTGCAGGGTGAAACTTGCACCCGATTGCGAGGAAGTGTTTTGCAGCAGGTTAAGAGTAACACCCGGAATGAGATCGGAAATAGTATTAGTGGAGCGGGTGATGGTCGCTCCGTCATAAGTGAAACTGGCATTCTGGCCTTCATTGCCGGTCGGGCCGCTCACCATGGTCTGGAACGAAACTTCACCCAGAGAATTATTGGATTCAGTGCCTACGGTGCTTGCTGCAGTGTTGGTAAAATCGAACAATGAGCCCGTTCCGGTCGTGGTGGATGAGAAACTCAGCTGATATACGCCCGCAGAAGTTTGCAGCACGGTGGCCTGAATGCCGGTCTGACTTGTCGCAGCGTTGAAATCGGCAGCTACTTGGGTGAGGGTGTCGCCGCTGTTAAGTGTGACGGTGCCTGTACCACCCGGCCCGGTGATCTGGATGGTTCCGGCGTTAAAGTATCCGCCTCCGCTTGTGCCATTCGCGCCTGAAGCCACAGTGACAGAGCTGCTGGCAGAACTAAACTGAGTGGTCATCAGCTGCGTGGTATTGCTTGCTATACTTGTGATATTGGAAATGGTGTAAGTGCCAGCCGCAGTGCCCGACGCCACATCGGCAGTAATATAATTGGAGGCGTCCTGCGAAGTATTGGAAGTGAAGTTGCTGGTATTAACTGCCCAGATGTTATTGGTGGGATCCGGACTCTGCGGTGTGGCAAGGGTAGCAGCTGCTGTTTGAATGGAAGTCAGCAGCTGCTGCAGCGTATTGAGCGCGCTTGCTTGATTGTTATTGACCGTAACCTGATCCTGCAACGGAGTGATCTGCGAGGACTGAGCTGCAACAATACCGTTAATAACGGCTTGTGTGTTCAGTCCTGAAGAGAGCCCTCCCAGCACGGTTGCACCGCTGCCGTTGGTGAAGACATTGCCTAATGATATCGGTGATATTGTCATATATTCCTTTTGTATTCTAGCAGTTTACTGAAGAATTGTCTCTCATCATCAGCATTCCGCCAAACATATATAAGCAATAACTATGCCAACACTCTTCACGCATCGATAGACAGTTGCGCTCCGTTAGAAGCCGTCTGGTGCGGCTTTACATATTGTGGCTGGGGCTCATACGTCACAGTGCCGTCACGCAGACTTACGTAACGTGTGATATATGTTCCCGTCGCATCCTTAAAGATCGAAAATTCTTTATCGCTTACGGCGTAGACATTCTTAAACGATAAAGCCGCCTGCAAAGTAGCTTGTGACTGCAGCTCTTGCGGGCTTTCTTGCGTCGATGCTGTCGGATCGGTTGCTCCGGCCACCGCAGGAAATTGTACCTGTTCCTGCGGCGCAGGTTCGGATACTTGAACGGGAGTAGAATCAGTCGTTGCCGTCTTGATAGCTGGTGTAGCGTTAAACTGAGGTACTCCCGACACTGGAATATTTATTTCCATAGTCGAATCTCCATGCTTATCACCATCGTGAGGGCGGGGTTACCGCCCCCACGACAGATGATTACTCAGATTACGCTAAGAGCTTGAGCAGGTTCTGCTGGAGCTGGTTGGCCTGGGCCAATACAGCGATACCCGCTTGCAACTGGACCTGGTTCGTAGCGAACGTGGTCGAGGTTGCAGCAACGTCGGTATCAAGCAGGCTGCTTGCGGCAGCACCTTCGTTCTGTGCCGCGCTGCTAAGAGCGGTCGTGGCGAAGTTGAAGGACTCTTCATCGGCACCCACAGTGGCGCGTATGCCGGTCACTGTATCAAGTGCAGACTGCACCGCAGTTGCGGCAGAGCCGGCGGCTGAGGTGGAGCTCACAGACGAGCTGCTGATGGACAGCGTGCCGGTGTCTGCGCCAGAGATCTTCACAGTGAGCGTATCCGAAGAAGCCGTGCCCACCTGGAAGGTCAGCGTAGAACCACCCGAGGCAATCAAATTCACGCCGTTGAAATTGGTCTGTCCAGAGATGTTGCTGATTTCCGAAGTAAGAGCCGTGAATTCCTGGTTAAGGAAGCCAAGCTGCGTGGTGCTGAGCGAACCAGAAGCAGCAGAAGCTGCAATGGCTTGCTGACGCTGCAGAATGCTCTGAATCTGCGAAAGCGCGCCGTCCGCCACCTGCAGAAGGCTTGAACCCTGTGAAGCGTCGGAAATAGACGCATTCAGAATGTTCACCTGGCTTTGCAGACCGGTACCGGCGGCAAGTGCCGACACGTCGGTTGATGCATTGACGATGCGGTTACCGCTCGATAATGCAGCGACGTCGTTGTCAGTGTTAGTTGTAGCCGTGCTGATGTTAATCTGTGCAAGTTCGGCTGCAAGATTGCTGTTGATTGAACTAATAGACATGATTGAGTACTCCTACTTGGATGTTAAGAACAAAGGGCTACTTGCCCAGATATATATAGCCTCAAAACCCTTTCGGATTCTCAGACTACTTAACTACTGTTATACCCCCAACTGATTAAAGAAAGGTTAACAGCGCGACAAAAAAATGCGCAAATTTCAAAGCAGGCGTGGGACGGGGCCCTTATTGTTATTCTTCAGCATTCATTATATAGAGAAACGCAACGCTGGTAAATTGCTAGCACGATTTATTTTTCAAGGCAAGTTCGGCTATAATTATTAATATATTACAGTAAGTTAATATGTCTTTTTCCTCCCAGGCCCCTGCCAAATCCAGGACCGATATCATCGCGGCACATATTAAAGAGAAGCGGGCGCAAGAGGCAGCACCTTTGGTAGAGGCCTTACTTAAGGACGAACCTCAAAACGCCGTTGCCTGGCATCTGAAGTCATGGGTGGAATATTATAATGGTAATGTCGCGGAGGCTATTGTCAGCCTTAACACGGCACTGCAATACGACCCGGTCTTTAAGGAAGCTTGCGCGGATCTCGGCCGCATGCTGGAAGCGGCCGGACATTCCCAGCTTGCTGTAAAAGCGTATGAGCATCTAATCAAGATTGAACTTATGCAGCCGGCAAGAACGCCCAAGGTGGTGGTAAACGAAAGCGGGGCGAAGTCGGCCAAGAAATGGTTTCAGGAAGGACGTCTGCTGCAGGCAAAAGGAGATTCGCTTGGTGCGGTCACCGCGTTTCGCAAAGTGCTCAAGCTCTATCCTGCCATGCCCGAAGCGCTTACCAATTTAGGAGTGGTGCTCTCGTCACTGCGCCGTTACACGGAAGCGCAAGAAGCGCTTTTGACCTGTCTGCGCATCAAACCGGACTACACGCCGGCACTCGTGACGCTGGGCACCTGCTATAAAGATACCGCGCAGAATGGCAAAGCCATCGCAGCCTATCGTCTTACGCTGGCTGCCGATCCCAAACATGTTCCCGCCGCCGTCAATATCGGCAGAACGTATTTTGAAAAGAATTTTGAAGAAGCTATCAAGGCGTATGAATATGCGCTCACCATTGATCCTGAATGTGTCGAAGCGCTCTGCGAACTCACGTTTTTGTCGTACCGCATGTGTAAATGGGATAAGGCAGAGGAGGGGCGCAGGCGAATGCAGCAGTGGATTGCAGAGGAAAGGCGGCCCATGGGACCGTTCACCGTCGCCACCATGGTGCCATCACCGCAGCTGCAGCTGAAAAATGCCAGACGCTATTCTATCGGAGCCTATGCGGCGGGCAAGCACTACGACCCCGCTTTTACTCTGCCGGCAGATGCTCGCGGTGATGGCAAGTTACGCATCGGTTACCTTTCTGCTGATTTCCAGGACCATGCCACTGCGCGCCTCATCAGCGAATTATTCGAACAGCATGACAGAAGCCGATTCGAAATTTTTGCATATTCCCATGGCAGGGAAGATCATGTAAAAGAGCCGCGTTTACGCATTCGGGCGGCAGTGGATGCGTTTCACGATTTACATAGGATGGATGATCAGAATGTCGTTTCACTTATCAAAAAAGATAAAGTCGATCTACTAATCGATCTCAAGGGTTACACACTTGATCATCGCTTGAGCATTATGGCGGAGCGTCCTGCGCCCATCGCGATGCATTATCTTGGATTCCCCGGCACGACGGGCGCCGTGTTTATCGATTATTTCCTGACCGATCACGTGACGTCGCCCAAGGGAGCAGACAGCTTTTTTGCCGAGCAGCTTATCCGCCTGCCGCATTCCTACCAGATCAATGATCGCAAACGTCCTCTGCCGACACGGGCATTATCTCGGGAGGCGTATGGATTGCCCGCGCAAGGATTCGTGTTCTGTGATTTTAACAATGCCTACAAAATCACGCGTGACGTGTTTGCGGTCTGGATGCGCTTGCTGCAGGCGGTTGCGGGCAGTGTGCTCTGGCTCTCGGAGGCTGATGCGGGCGCCACCGCCAATTTACGTCAGGAGGCGCAGGCATACGGCGTCGATGCGGCGCGGCTTATTGTTGCCAAAACGGCGCCGCAAGAGGAACATCTGCAACGGTACCGCCATGCCGATCTGTTTTTAGATACGTCGCCGGTCTGCGGCCATACTACCTCAAGCGATGCGCTGTGGTGCGGTGTGCCGGTGATAACGCTCGCAGGCGAAAGTTTTGTTAGCCGCGTGGCGGCGGGCCTGCTTCATGCAGTGGGGCTGCCTGACTTGGTGGCAGGCGATCTTGCGGCCTATGAAGCACTTGCCCTTGCCCTTGCATGTGACAAAACAAGGCTGCAGCAGTTGCGCCAGCATCTGGAAAATGGCCGCATGCGCTTTGCGCTCTTTGATGCCACTGCCACTGCGCGCGCACTCGAAGCTGCGTATAGCCAGGCGGCAGAACTGCACCGTCAGGGCATCGCGCCCAAAGCCTTCTCGGTCTAAAGCGGCAAGCAAGCCAGAGCCCGTTTGAGCATCGGCACCTGTGACATCGCGCTGAAAAGTTCAAAGCCTTTTTGAGCGATAGCGACGCGCCCATCGGACTGCGCAAGCATAATCAGGCAGGTATCTGCCAAATTCTCATAAGGTGAAAATGCGATTCCCAGTCGCAGCGGATCTTCCAGCGCAGGGTCATTGCCGGTTTCGGAGACGACACATTTGCGGTTGGCAAGCAAATAGGAAACGCGCACGATTTCAAATATCTGGGCATCGTAGAAATGCAAATTCAGCACCAGTTTTGAACGGGCGATAAGCGCGTCGCGCTCTTTACCATATAAGTTATATCCCGCTGTAACTTGTTTGCCCGCAGCGGCGATCTTTTCAAGCACCGCCTTACGGCGGGGATTGAGGGAGCCGATAAAAGCGACATCGATATCTTCCGCTGCCGGTGCAATACAGCTGAGTTCGGGCATATAGCCAATACCGCAAAGCGTGACGTTTGTTACACCGAAATGCTGCTTGAGGTTTGCGATATTGCGCGCGCTGTAATCCCACACCGGATAGCGGCGCAGCAGACCCACATATTCCTGCTTGAGCCACGGCGAGTCTTGCTGGACTTGCTCGAGATTATAGAGAATCAGTTTCGCTGGCAGGCTTTCTCTGGGAATATGGGGAAGCAAGTTAGCCCCCAGCACAATGGCATAATCTTTCACTTGCGCTGGATCGGTGACAATGGGAGCGTCAAACCCGAGCGTGCGAAATGCGGCACGCAGCGACAACGACACTTCTTCAAAAGCGCGGCTATGCAGATAGCCTGCTGGCGTGACTATCCAGATGCTAAAATGCCCTGACATGCGTTATGCATCTCCCAGCAATGCTCGCAACCTGCGCTTCTGCAACCAGCCGGTCTCCTGGTAGATTTTAAGTGAGAATTCGGGTTCGGCGAGATGATCGAGTAGGCGCGAGAGACTTTGTACCACGCGTATGACTTCTTTTTCGGCGGCTACTCCTCCGGCTTCGGTGCAGGCGCTCATGATGGCAAGCTTCACGGTGGCAAGACGTATGCCGATGATGGCGATGCGTTGGCTTGGTGTCTGTCCAAACCCGGCAAAAGGAAAAAGCGCTTGCGATAATTGCGCCGCCAGATAGCGCTTAAGAAGCACGGAAAAATGCGTTTTCCACTCCTGCTGCCAGCGCGCATGTAAGGTTAGCATTGCATGTGAGCTGTCAGGAAAAGTGGCGATGGCAAGCGTGTCCCAGGGAATACGCACATGTAATGCGCGCTCCATTTCTGCTATGGTTTTCATCAGGCGTGTGTTGCGCAGCTTCTTTGCAGCGGCCACCAGACCGCAGAGCGCCTGCAGAAGATACACTGTATCCGTATCGCGGGGCTCAGGCGCCGGAAGTGTGGCGTCCGCCTGATCGAGATAGAAGGGTGCAGACTCCAACCAGCTGGCGACCGGGATACGCATGAGCGACTCCATGGCTGAAAAGATACGCATCAGGCTGCGCTCGGCGGTAACATCGGGTGTAAGAGCATACTCCAGAAATATACGATGCAGTTTCCATGCCTGATCAGCAGTAAGCGGGTCAGGCAGGTAGTTCTGCAATCGCTCGGGTATGCGCCCCGCTTCTTGGTGAATATCTTGCGCAAATGCGCCCTCTTCGAAAAGCGTAAGGCGCGTAATTTCGGGGCAGGAGAGCGCGGCGGTGAAAGTGGTTGTCGTGCCTAACTTGCGCACCACACGCGGATAAAAATAACAGGCGTCACCTAAAAATTCCTCGCCCAGTTTACTTTGAATGCCGCAGAGGCCGCCTTCGAATTTGACGCAGAAATCGCTCGTGGCATCTCGCTTCATGATGTGATGGTCATCCTCCTCGCCGGTCACTGACGCAAGCAGCTGTGGCGCTTCTTTAGCATAGCGATCGAGCATGAAATTATTGAGCTGCATGTCCCAGCCCTGGCAGCAAGTATCCTCACACTCCGCACCCAGGCATTGGAAGCGCGCAAGGAATGCGGGGCGGGTGGTAGAAGCGTTCACGGAGTAATGTAATGCTGGACTTTATATTTTTCCGACTGGAAGACGTACTGCGCGGCCAGACGGGCAGAGGAATCGATAAGCAGCGGTGCGCGCGCATTGACGGAAAGCGAGACTTTCTGCGGCGTACGGTGCACGGAAACAATGAGAAGCAGCGCCAAATTTTCGACTTTGATATCGAGCTCGCGCGAAGCGGCGGATAAATCCTCGCTGGCGATGATGCCATTCTGCAGCGAAAGCGGCAGGGTGATAAAGGAAAGATTATAGTCATCCAGGCATTGCAGCAGTTTGAAGCGGCGCAGTTTTTCGCTGGGGAATTCAGTGAGGAAGAAATGAAATTTGTCCGGCATGCCGAGCAGGCCGCGCGGAAACACGATAGGATTATTCTTGTGCAGCGTTATTTTTCCGAAGCGCGTATCAATCACCTCGGGCTCATCGGTCGTCATAAATGCACTGCTCTCTAATCGAGTCAAAGAGGCTCCCATCATATCGTGGCGATCCTTTCGTGGTCCATTATAAGGTAGTCAGAATTGAAAAACACTAGCAAAATGCGAAGAAATTTCTGTTAGGAAGTCAGGTAGCTGGCCAGAGTGAGTGAGCTGATACGGGCATACGTCTCGTAAGTGGCTTCCAGCACCGTCTGGTCCTGCGCTACCTGGCTAGAGAGCGCTACGGGATCGGAGGTGGAGATATTTTGCGCCAATCCGTTATAATAGGTCTGCAGCGTCTGGTTCTGGGTGTTGACGCCCTGCACCGTGACGATATTGGCATTGACCGTTGCCTGCAGCGCGATGATACCTTTCACGCCGTTGCTGACCAGTGTCTCCGCATTCTGAAAATTGGGCGTGCCCACGGCGGTAGCGCCTGTGGCGCTGAGCGCTGCAGCAGGTGGCGTGGTGGCCGTTACGCCGGCCACACTTATCTGGAAGGTGTTACCAGAAACGTTGCTTACGGTGTAGACCTGCCCATCCGCAAAAGTGGATGAAGGAACGCTGCCAACCGTGACCGGACTTGTAGGTGCATTAAGAGTGATCTGATCGCCGTCTGTCAGTGTATTTGTGCCCGACGTCGTAACGGTGATGGTGCCATTGCTGGTGGCCTGGAAACTTTGCAATGAAAGAGAACCAGTAGACTGCAATGCCTGGCTGATGCCCGCGAAAACCTGCTGGAACGCTGTATTGTCAGCACGCACGCCGTTGGTGAGCGTCTGGCCGTCGGCGATGCGCACGGTGGTGTCCTGTGCGCTGCCCTGATAGTAGGAGATGTCGGGCGTGCCGATCATTGCCGGTGTGGGCAAGGGGCTTGCCACGGGGGCGGTATTGGTATTGGTGCCGCCGAAGAGATACTGGCCAGAAAAAGAGGTATTGAGCGCGCTGGCAAGCGAGGCTTCATCTGCCTGTAATTGCTGTTGGAACGATGTGGTGCCCGTGGCGCTATTGCTCTGGGAGCTAATCAGGGTTTGAATGCTGGTGGCCAGCTGCTGAATATTGCCCATCACCGTATTGGTGGTCTGCAGCTGGCTCAGGTAAGTGGTATTGCTCTGCTGGTAGCTTGCAAGCCTTGTGGCCTGCGCAGTCAGCGACGTAAACTCTTCGGTATTCGCACCCAGACCATCGAATGTCTGCGACACTTTACCACTCGATATTTCGACCTCGTCAGTGTTAAGCGAATCCTGCGTCTGCGCCATGTTTTGCAGAAGGGTTTGCAGGGAGCTATACGTGCCGACAGTAGTAACCGTCATAATCGTCTCCTTACTGGAAGATGCCTATAAGCTGGGTGAAAAGCTGGTCAATCACGGAAATCACTCGCGCCGAAGCGGAGTAAGCATTCTGGTAAACCACAGTATTGGCCAGTTCCTGGTCAAGATTGACGCCGGATACCGCCTGGGCACGTTGCGAAAACCCGCTGAGCAATGTTTGTGCATTGGTGGCTGTATTGGTGGCCTGGGTGGAATTGGTAGAGGTATTGGCGATGATCTGGCCGGCATATTGCGACAGCGTGGTGCTGCTGGCCGGCTGACCGCCCAGGCTGGCAAAGCTGATCGTGGAGGTGGCAAGCCCTGCCAGATTCTGCAGGTTGCTGGTGTCGCCGGAACTGACCCGATAGGTGAAATTAGGCGCCGCCCCGGCGGCGGTGGGCTGTTCGCCCAGTGCCAGTGAGGCGCTGCTGATAGAGGATGGATTAGTAAGGATGTTGCTTGCCACCGACATATTAAGGGCGCTGTTTGCCAGTGTGCTGCCCGTGGTAGTCTGGCCGTTGACGTTGAAGAAGTTATTGAGCCCGAAATATTGTGAAAATCCCTGATTGGTGGCGGCGACAGGCGGTCTGGCATCGGGTTGGCCCAACTGCTGGCTGTTAAGTTCATCAATGGCAATGGTCTCGGTGCTGTTGCCGGCAGTGATTTTAAGATAGCCCTGCTGGGTGCCGTAACTGCCGTTGGTGGTCGTCAGCGGATTGCCGTTGGCATCCACCAGCGATGCGGTGGCGAGCGCCTGATTGGTGGTGGGCACCACGATAGTGCCGCCGCCGCTTGCAATAGAGGCGGCGCCTATGAGATTATTGTCGACATTGGTCTGGTTATTATTGACCTGATAATCGACCGTGGATGTGACCGGATTGCCGTTGGCATCGGTGGAAACGACGGTGGCCTGCACGGTGTAAAACGAGCTGGGGTCAGAGCCGATGTTAGCAGTGATGATACCGTTACTTTGCGTATTCACCGTATTGCCCGAACCGACCGTGGCGTAAGGCGGCAGCACTGTCGCCGTCACGGCATGACTGGCTGAATCGGCCGTCGTCGATACACCTGCCACGGTGATTTGGAATGTATTGCCTGAAACGTTGCTCACCGTATAAAGCTGATTGCCAAAAGTAGAAGAAGCTACACCGCCGACCGATGCAGGCAGGCCGGTGGAAGGCAGATAAATCTGCTCGCCGTCCGTGAGGGTGTTGGTTCCGCTTGTGGTGATGGTGATCGTATTGGTATTCGTCGCCTGCATGCTGCTTATGGCGACACTAGGTGCGGTCGAAGTGGTTGAGATTGGGTTGTTGGAACTATCAAGCACCGTGACGCCGGTGACATAAAAATTGGCACTCTTGCTGCTGATATTATTAAGGTTGAAACCGACATTCAGATTGCCATTGCTGTCAGGCACCGTGTTTGAAGCAATGGACAGCTGCACGTTATTGAGGCTGCCGAGTTCCAGTTTGTTCTGCGGTGGGCCGTAATTCTGATTGATGGCGCTGATGATATTGTCCACTGACAAGACGCCATTGCCGTTGCCGTAGTTGAGCTGAGAAAGATTAAGCGTCAGCGGCGCAAGGCCATTGGTCTCATCGGCATACGGCGAAGCCAGCGCTGCGCCGTTACTGCCCAGCACGGCGATGCGCAGATTGCCGGAATATTGAGAGGTCGTATTGCCGCTGACCAGCAGCGAGCCGGTGTAGGAATTAGACGGCGGGTAGCTCACGCCCTGATTCTGCACCGCATTCACCTGAGTAGTTAGAGTGTTTGCCAATTGGTCGAGCTGATCGAGAATATCAGGCACGACCTGATCACGCATGGTGAGCAATCCCTGTATCTGGCCGCCGGTAAGCGACGTGGTGACGCCGGTGGAGGGGCCGCTGGTCGCAAGCACGGTGGGGCTGCCCACCGCCTGACCGGCACTGTTTAACTGGCTGACCGTAAGGGCGGAAAGCGAGCCGCCATTGATAAATGTCTGGGCGGAACTTGCGCCCGTATAGCTCAGCTGAAAAAGGTTTGTGCTGAGCAGGTTCACGCCAGCGGTGGTGTTGATGGTTACTTCGCCGTTTGACTGGAAGCTGGGCTTAATATCAATGTATTGCGCGAGATCGGTAAGCGCTGCATCGCGCTGGTCGAGCAAGCCGCTGTTATCCTGGTTGGTGGCACTTGCCAGTTCCAGTCCGTTATTGATGGAATAAAGGTTTTGCAGATCGGTATTGACGCTGCTGACCGCACTGGTGATCGACTGATCCGCCTGCAGCCTTAGGCCCTGCAGCGAATTGGCGAGCCCTGATATTTGGGTGGCAAGACTCGAGGCGTCATTTGCTACCGTGGTTTCACCCGCGACGCTTGGTGTGTTCGCCAGACTCTGTAAAGCGGTGAAGAACGACGTGACCGCGGTGTCGATGCTGTCGTTGCTGCCAGGCTGTCCGAGCAGGTTCTCAATCTGGCTGTAATAATTCTGGATAGTGGACGCTGAGCTGTTGGTCGATGTCTGGCTCTGCACCTCGCCATTGAGGAATTCATTGACCTCGCGCGTCACGCTGGCGGTAAGCACGCCTTCGGGCTGGCCGTTGATGAAATTGGCTTCCTGGTTGACCACCTCTGCCGAATAGTTGGGCGTATTGGCGTTGCTGATGTTCTGCGACAATATGTCCAGGTTCTTCTGGTTGACATTGAGGCCGGAGACAGCGTTGGTAAGTGCGTTAAGTAGACCCATAATTCAGTCCTCGCGAAGACGCGTTATATCGTCTGGTTAAGCGTTACGGATATCGGCATGTGCCGCCCGCTGTTGCCAATAGCGCCGTGAGCATTGTAGGTCGAATTATGACCTTTTTTGATCGTGGCCTGGGTAACGCATTTGACGATGGAGTTATTGACGGCGCGCGCGACCAGCAACGTCTCATAATTGATTTTCATCACCTGATGGAAGCGCTGCGAAATCTTCTCAAGCTCGCCTTTATCCTGCGGGGTTACCTGCGCCATCACTTCCGGATGGTTATGCAGATAGCGCGTATAGCGCTCAAGCAGGGAGGTGAGTTTGAGTTTGCGCTCCTGCAGGTCTGCCACCTTGCGAATCTGCATGGTGTTCATATAGGAAGTTTCTTCCACCAGCAGCTCAATCAATGCCATTTTGGCGCTGATCACGTCGCGGACGGTTGCCGGTGTTTCGCGGCTGGCGGTGGCGTTGCGTGCGGTTGCGGCTCTCATAGCGAGACCTCCTGGGTTTTGAGTAGTTCTTGCTTCACTACAGAAGCAATTCCTATGCCACCCGCCTGAGCCATTGATTTTCCATATTCATTTAGAAGATAGCTTTTGTAAATTTCGCCGGTTGAGCCGCCGCCGAAGAAATTAGTGATATCGTCCCCGGCAAACATTTGCTGCATCATCTGCGACAGGAAGACGGCCTCAAAATCCTTGGATACCGCATCCACCTGCTGGCTGCCGGTGCCGTTGATGGTCCCGGTGCTGCCGTCGCCGCTATCAAGCCCGTATGGGGCGTTGGTTGCGGCGGGCGATATCAGAAAAGGATTGCTGCTCATTTCGCGAGGATCTCCGCCTGCAATGCGCCGGCTGCTTTGATAGTCTGCAGGATGGTGATGAGATCGCGCGGGCCGACGCCCAGTGCGTTGAGGCCCGAAATCAGCTCACGCAGTGTCGCTCCGTGCTGCATGATAGCGACTTTGCCTTTGCCTTCTTCGACGGAGACGGCCGTAACCGGCGTGACCACGGTTTCGCCGCCGGGTGCCAGCGGTGCGGCCTGCGAGACTTGCGGCGTTTCTTCGACCCTTACCACGAGATTGCCCTGCGCCACCGCAACGGTATCAATGCGCACATTCTCGCCCATGACGATGGTGCCCGATGCTTCATCGATGACGACCTTGGCCACCTGATCAGTCTGCACCGATAAATGCTCAATCTCTGCCAGCAATTTGGCGACATTGTCCTTGTAATCGATGGGTACGCGCAGATGCACCGTGCCGGGGTCAACCATCTCTGCAGCATCTACGCCCAGATGCTTGTTGATAGCTTCAGTGATGTGTTTGGCGGTCGAGATATCGGGATTGCGCAGGCCGATATTAAGCGAGGCCATTTTGTTGAGCGAGAAGTCGATTTCACGTTCGATGATGGCGCCGTCCGCCACAAATCCGTTGGTTGGCACGCCTTTGGTGACGGTAGTAGAACCGCCGCTGGCTTCAAAACCGGAGATGCTGATGGGGCCTTGTGCAACGGCATAGACTTCGCCGTCAGCGCCGTAGAGCGAGGTAGCCAGCAGCATGCCGCCCTGCAGTGATTTTGCGTCACCCATCGCACTGACCGTGACATTAATTTTGCCGCCCGAGCGCGAAAAAGGCGGCAGCGTTGCGGTCACTGTTACGGCGGCAATATTCTTGCTTTTGAGCTCCGTGCCGCGGGTATTGACGCCCTGGCGTTCAAGGAAGGCAATCAAGCTTTGCGAGGTGAATTCGTTGTTTTTGAGTTTGTCGCCGGTGCCGTTTAAGCCGACCACCAGACCGTAACCCATGAGCAAGTTGTCACGCACGCCTTCGAACGCGGCGATGTCTTTAAGGCGCGATTCGGCATGGGCAGCGGAAGAGAATGCCAAGAACGCCATCATCATCACCACCAACATGGCGGCAGGCAGTACGCATTTGGAAAGCACGATATCCAGTCCGTCCGCTATGGAAGGGTAAAATGCATGGGGAGCGATGAGCTTGTCGAGGCTGCCGCGTACAGGCAGCGCATAGCTGGCGCCTTCGGAGAAAAACGAGGTGGATTCACGAAGCGTGGATTTGCCGGCCATATTTGCCAGGGATTTTTTCACCACAGCCGGGTGGGCGTGATGGGGTGATTGGTGGGGGATAAGGTCGTTTTGCATGGTGCTCGCTCCCATTTATAATTTTGCTTTATATATATGCGATTTTTGTGCCAAGGCTGTCTTGCCGCAATATTATATGTATTTTAATAACTTAGACGGTTTAGACGGAAGAATCGTTTTGGGCAAAGAGCAAGCTCTGCAGCCTCACCCGGCAGTATTTTCCTAGTGATTTTTTCAGCATCACCAATGAGTTGCTATTGTTGGTGGGGTATGTTAGGCTTTAACACAAGATATAGTGGGATGAGTGTGTGATTACATGCATCCTTAACAGGGCGTCACGATGAAGATTAACGAATATTCGCCTACCCAGAAATCAGGTGCCGCAAACAAGAAAAAAGCGGCGTCCTCTTCCAGTGGCACCGAGGGTGATTTTCTCGGACTTTTATCGACGAATGAGACCGAAAGTGTGGGGCCTGCACCTGCGACATCAGACATCCAGCCCGTGTCATCCATGGATGCGCTGCTCTCGCTTCAGGAAATTCCCGATGACGAATTGCAAAAACGCAAGGCTATGCAGGAAAGCAGCGGCACGATTGAAGCGCTCGAAACGCTTCGTCTCGCATTACTTTCGGGCAGTATACCTGAACATCTGCTGACGACGCTTGGCAAAGTTGTCGCGGTACAAAAACAGCGCGTAGACGATCCAAGACTGATGTCGATTATCCAGGATATAGAGTTGCGAGCTGCGGTGGAACTCGCCAAGCTCGAACGTGCACGCAAGCACAATTAACCGACCCGCATCTCATCCTTCCGAATGTCTTACTAACTTGTCCTAAATAGGCATTGATTCTTGCGTGTGATTGTCTACAAGAAACCTATGGTTGAGGTGGTGTGCATTGGAGGCGGCCCCGCAGGACTTACGGCGGCCTACTATCTTTCACAAAAAAATACTGAAGTGATGGTACTTGAGGCGGATACGCGCTATGTCGGCGGCATTTCGCGCACGGTGCAATGGCAAGGCTTCCGTTTTGATATCGGCGGCCACCGGTTTTTTTCCAAATCCGCCGAAGTGAATGATTTATGGAAAGAAATATTGGGCAATGACCTGCTGGTGCGCTCTCGAAAATCGCGTATCTATTACCGCGGGAAATTCTATCCTTATCCGTTCAGCATTTTTAAAACCCTGTCGAATCTCGGCCTCAGAGAATCTTTTCTGTGCGGCCTGTCTTACCTGCGCGCCCGCCTTGCGCCGACGCGCTCGCCGCAGAATTTCGAACAATGGGTGAGCAATCAATTCGGCGCACGGCTTTTCAGGATCTTTTTTAAAACCTATACCGAGAAAGTATGGGGCATTCCCTGCACCGAGATCTCGGCAGACTGGGCCGCACAGCGTATAAAGGGCTTATCACTCTCTGCGGTTATCACCAATGCGCTGCGGAGTGCATTTCGTTTTATCGTACCTAAGAAAAACACGATCAAAACCTTGATTGAGGAATTTCTTTATCCGCGCAAGGGACCCGGAATGATGTGGGAGGCGGCCACTCAACGTATCCGCGACTATAAAGGCGAGGTGGTGCTTGATGCGCCGGTTAAATCACTCGCGTACGACCCGGCGCGGCGAGCATGGCGACTACGCTACGGTGTTTCAGCGGACAAGGAAGTCTATGCCAAAAATGTGATCAGCTCCATGCCGCTTAGAGAATTGATTATGGCGATTGACAACGTTCCGCCCGCTGTGCGTGATGCAGCCATGAAACTGCGCTACCGCGATTTTCTCATGGTCGCGTTGGTATTAAAAGATCACCACCATTTTGACGATAACTGGCTTTATATTCATGCGCCGGAAGTAAAAGTCGGCCGTATCCAGAATTTCAAGGCCTGGTCGCCGGAGATGGTGACGGATACGGCACTCACCTGCTACGGCATGGAGTATTTCTGCTTTGATGGCGATGCGCTTTGGCAAAGCAGTGAGGAAACACTTATTGCGCTGGCAAAAAAGGAAATCGTATCCATCGGTCTGGTGCCAGAGCAGGATATACTGCGCGGTTGCGTCGTGCGCCAGCCCAAAGCGTATCCGATTTACGATCACGAATATCGTGTACATATTGATGTCATACGCGAGTGGATGCACACGTCCTGCCCCAACCTGCAAATCGTTGGCCGCAACGGTATGCACAAATATAACAATCAGGATCATTCGATGATGACGGCATTGCTTGCCGCAAAAAATATTCTGGCAGGCCAAACCGTGTATGATGTATGGAATGTCAATCAGGATGCCGAATATCATGAAGAGGGCCAAAGCGGCGCCAGCGGCGAACGACAGGTGCCTACATCGCGCCTGAAGTCAGAGTAGGTTTCTGTTGGCACAGCCATCCTAAATGGCTCATATGCCAGGTCTTGCTGGTAGGCTCATGAGACCATTGCTCCGGTGGATCTATCGCTTGCAATTGGCCTTGGCTATTGCGCAGAAGATAGCGATATTCATAGGCAGCCATGTGGGCCTCGTTGCGCTCTGACAGTACGGAAGAAGTATAGAATTCTGCCCGAAGGGTGAAAGGGGAATCGGCCGAAAGTGTCAGACGATTAACAGAGGCAGTGCGTGATGCGTCAACGGCTGGGCTGGCATCAAGCAATCGGATAGTTTTTGCCGTCACTTGAATGCTTAAACGATAAAGTTTGTCTGTCTTCGCCGCTTCATCAAAGAGACAATGCTGATCCTTAGCGGAGCTTGCCGCACAAATTCTTACCCATTTGGCCGATGGAGGTGTGGTAATATTGACTGATAAAAGCTGTGCCGTATCTTTTTGCAGCCGCAAGGGCACCAGCCTGGTCTTAGGCACAATAAGCGGGTTTTCACTGTAAGTACCGTAGGAATCAAAGCGGAAAAACTGACGCTGCGGATACGCATCGAAAAGTTTAAAATTTTCCATGCTGCGGTTAACGGCATAAATAACCGGGCCTTGCGGCACCCCGTCATTGGACAGCATTTTAAATGGATGCAGCAGGTATGGGCCATAGATGGGTGTGACAAAGATGATGTCGTTTCTTTGTGCAAGCGCGTTGCGCTCGGCAAGGGGACGGTAGATCTGTTCAGATTTCGCAGTGAATTCGGCGTTGCTGCGCAGAATATCGGCAAGAAGGCAGCAGGTCAGCACAGGCATGACAATCATCAGCAAGAATGCAGTGATGAAGGCGGTGTTCCTGCGGCGCATCAATAAGCGAAACCCGCGTGCAGCAAAAATGGCAAACGGGACAAGGCAAGGCAGATAATAATTTGGCCCGAGGTAATAGAGCGCACCCCAGCTCATCATGTTAAAAGGCCCCCAGAAAAAGAAATAGCCCAGAGGATAAACCGCCAGCATGGCACACAGAGCCCGTTCACGCCGGCGCAGGCGAGTTTTTGCAAGAAAGCCCACTACTACGATCACGGATATCAGACTGCCAAACACCCATAGCCCAAGCTGCCAGAAAGATTTGGCGGTGGCATCCAAGGCGGCATTCAGATCGAAATAGAGAATGCCCACGCCCATAAACACACGCTTGATACCAAAACCAAATGTATCAAACGCATATTGCTGGAAAGGAAATATCAGCGGATGACCAGTAGTCTCTGCGTTGAAGAAAAACGCCATTATTAATATGGGAACCAATCCGGCAAGCGCCCAGCCGCAGTGGGAAAGTGTGGAGCGCATGGATGTTCTCCAGGGCAGATAAAAAATGCACCAGACGGCTGAAAACAGAACGGTATCATACGGCCGGCAGAAGAAGGTGAGGCCCTGTATTATACCTGCCAGACATAATAGCACAGGCGAACCCAGCCGCATGCCGCGCAGCAAAAGCGTGGCAAACGCAAGTGTCAGAGCGAGGGAGCTGCAATAAGGCAGATACGTAGCACTCAGAATCAGAAAAGCGGGCGACAATAGGACAAAAACACTGGCAAGCAACGCCGTCTTGCGCGGCAGGCCCAGTTCGCGACAGAAAGAATACATACAAAGTATCGTTACGACAGCGATGCCGGCCGGCGCAGATGAAAAATTTCCGCTCAGATATTTTGCCGCAGCTAAGATAAAGGCATGTACTGGCGTGTATTTAAAAACGATCTTATCGCCATAATATTTTTCAAACCAGGAAAGGAAAAAGTCACTGAGCGGCGTTCGCGGCAGCCATAATTTGCCTTGAAGCAACGCTTTAGCCTGCAGCAGGTACACTGCTTCATCGGTGTTATTGGAAAGATAGGGAAAAATACTGTGTCCAATGCCTACTGCCCATAAAGCCGCGAAGACAGCGCAAAATACCAGCAGGCTGTGTATTGCAAAACGACTCTGTAGAAGGGGCTTACGTGAGTGCGACGGAAAGAGTAAAGGATGGATAAATAACTGTCTTGCTTTCATTTCCCGTGTTTTTCGTATCAAATACAAACTTATTGTTTTTTAGACCGCTGTTATCTGTTAGTTGTCAGGGAAGATCATCGCTGAGGGCAGTATGAAACAAGGCTTTACTTTGCTTGAAATGTCAATCGTGCTTGTCTTGATTGGTCTCATCGCAGGCGGTGTCCTCGTCAGCAGCCAGCTTATCGCGGCGGGTGAAATCACTGCTACGATTGCGCAGGTCGACAGATTTCGTGAGGCCGCCAATACGTTTGATCAAAAATTCGGCGGTATACCTGGTGACATACAGGCAGCACTGGCCTCGGCAAACGGTCTTAGCATACGTAACGGAGCTGTGGGTAGGGGCGATGGCAACGGCCTTATTGATGGCAATGGCGGCCCTGGCAGCCTGCTTCAGGGAGGCGGGGAAACAGGGCTTTTCTGGGTAGATCTGACGACGGCCAATGGGCTCTCCCTGAATCTGCTGGATCAGTCTTTTTTTACCGCCACTCAGACGCTACAGCCCAACAGCCAGCCCTCAACCATCGGACTTTATATGCCAGAAGCGAGACTGGGACGTGGAAATTATTTCTATGTTTATGAGACGAATAATCAGAATTATTACGGACTTTCTGCTGTCACCAGCCTGTCCTCAGGAGTTATGACCTCATCGCCGACACTTACAGTGATTCAAGCCTACACGATTGATAAAAAAATTGACGACGGATTACCCCAAAGCGGCAAAGTAATTGCTTACTATGTTGATCAGGGCGGGGTGTATGCGGCGGCGGGCGGTGGCGGCTATAGTGGTGGCCAGGTGGGTGTAGCAGGTACTTTAGGAGCAGTTCCAGGCCCTACCAGCTGCTACGACAATCAAGGCAGTTCAGGCGCAACACAAAACTATTCCATTACCTACAATAAAGGCAATTTTGCCAATTGCGCCCTTTCCTTTGAATATTGATCCCCATTGACCTATGACGTCTGCACTTTCTATCCGCCAGCTCAGAAAAACCTATTCTGAAGGCAAAACACGCAAGCCCAAAGAAGCCTTGAAGGGTATCGATCTTGAAATTCCCCAAGGCGCATTCTTTGGTCTGCTTGGGCCCAATGGTGCGGGTAAGTCGACCCTGATCAACATCATGGCGGGGTTAACCGTGAAGACCAGCGGCATAGTCAGCATTTGCGGCTATGACATTGAGAAGCAAATGCGTGAAGCGCGTCGCGCCATCGGTGTGGTGCCGCAGGAACTCGTGCTTGATACGTTTTTTACCGTGCGCGAAGCACTGGAGATTCATGCCGGATATTACGGCGTGCCTAAAGCCAAACGCCGCACCGATGAAATTATCGAAGCCATGGGGCTTACCGATAAGGCTGACGTCAATTCACGCAGGCTTTCCGGTGGCATGCGCCGCCGCCTGCTCATCGCCAAGGCGCTGGTGCACACGCCATCCGTACTGATACTGGATGAGCCGACCGCCGGTGTTGACGTGGAATTACGCTCGCAGCTCTGGGCCTATGTGCGTAAACTCAATGCGGCGGGAACCACGGTGCTGCTTACCACCCATTACCTCGAAGAGGCCGAGGAGCTCTGCGACACCATTGCCATCATCAACCACGGCGAAGTGATTGCCTGTGAAGACAAACGCAGCCTCATGCGCCGGCTCGATTCAAAGCAGCTGACCCTCAAGCTTGCCGCCCCTTTACGCGCGTTGCCTTTGGCATTGGAGTCCCTTGGCGCACAACTTACATCCGAAGGTGATGTGTCGCTGCGTTACCGGCCCAGCCAGGCCAATATGGAAGAAATTCTCAGCAAAGTGCGCGCTTCGGGCATTATGATTCGCGATCTGGCTACGCATGAGTCCGATCTGGAAGATATTTTCCGCCACCTCACCAGCGCTCCTGCTTAGGCTGTGAGCGCGAAAACGCATGACAGCACGGCGTATTTGGGCTAATCCCTAGCCCTGAGCGCACCCGTAGCTCAATTGGATAGAGTGCCGCCCTCCGAAGGCGAAGGTTGTGGGTTCAAGTCCCGCCGGGTGCACCATGTATCTTAACCCAGTGATAAGAAAGCTTGGGCGAAAATGTCTGACAACGCTTTGGAAAAAGTGAAAGAATATTTTCGCAATGGCAATGCGTTCTACACACAGGGAAATTTTGACCGGGCGGTGAAAGCCTATCGCCAGGCGCTGACTATTCACACTGCCATACCTGAGATATATGCCAATCTTGGCGCAGCACTCCATGCGCTGGGGCGCACACAAGAGGCGCAGGAAGCGCTGCAGGAAGCACTGCGCCTGAAACCGGGTTATGCGGACGCGCTCAACACGCTGGGTAACAGTTACAAAAGTAACGGCAATTCCCTGCGGGCAGCAGAAGCCTATCTTCGTGCGGCTGAGTCAGAGCCCGGGCATCTTGTGTCCTGGCTGAATCTTGGGCAGATACTGCATCAGATGAAAGATTTTATCGGATCGATTGCCGCGTATGAAAAAGTGCTTACCCTCGATCCGGGCAATCTCAAGGCGCTGGGCGAGCTGACCAGTATGTTGCATCTGCTGTGTCGTTGGGATCATCTGCCTCAGACTACTGCGCGCCTGCAGCAGGCTATAAAGAACGGCGGTTGCACGGAGCCATTTGTCGCCGCACTTTATGTGCCGGAGCTCACGCTGGAGAATGCCAGGCGTTATACGGCAAAACTTTACCCGCAAGGACTGCCTTACAACAGTCTGCGCCCGTTGCCTGCGGCCAAACGCAAAGATGGCAAATTACGTATCGGCTATGTTTCTGCTGATTTTAATCGTCATGCCACTGCATACCTTATCAGCGAACTGTTCGAACGCCATGACCGCAACCGCTTCGAGATTTACGCTTATTCACATGGCCTTGACGATGCCAGTGCCGAACGCACCCGTATCATAAATGCGGTAGATATATTCCGCGATATTCGCGACATGGGCGATACGGCTGCCGCCAGGGTAATTCTTGCCGACGAAGTGGATATACTGGTCGATCTCAAGGGCTACACGCTTGATCACCGCTTGGGCATACTCGCGCAGCGCCCTGCACCCATACAGATGCATTATCTGGGCTATCCGGCCACGACCGGTGCGTCCTTTATCGATTATTTTGTGGCAGATAGCGTGGTGGCGCCTGAATATACACAGAAAGATTTTTGCGAAAATCTCATACGCCTGCCGCATTCCTATCAAATCAATGATCGGCGACGTCCTCTGGCTCAAAATGCCAAGCCACGCAGCGAATATGGTTTGCCCGCTGAAGGCTTGGTGTTTTGTGGTTTTAATCAGTCGTTCAAAATCACCGCTGACATGTTTGCGCTATGGATGAGGTTGCTGAAAGAAGTGAAGGGCAGCGTGCTCTGGCTGTATGAAACCAATCCCGAAGCATCCACCAATCTGAAGCTGCAGGCAAAGGCACTGGGAGTCGATCCGGCGCGGATTGTGATTGCCCCGCGCATGCCCCCTGACGAACATCTTGCGCGTCATACATATGCCGACCTGTTTCTCGATACCGCACCTTGCAACGCGCATACTACAGCGAGCGATGCGCTATGGTGCGGCGTGCCGCTAGTGACGCTGGCAGGCAAGCATTTCTTTGGCCGCGTGGCTGCGAGCCTTTTACATGCGGTAGGACTACCTGAACTGGTGACAGAGGATCTCGCTGCGTATGAAGCGCTGGCGCTATCCATTGCGCGTGACAAGGCAAAACGTATGGCCTTGCGCGAACATCTGACGAACGGGCGTATGGATTTTCCGTTATTTGATAGTGTGGCGACTACGCGCGTTCTGGAGACAGCCTATGAACATGCGGCAAAACTCCATCGGGAGGGTATTACTCAGACGTCATTTGCAGTTTCAGCTGCGCAGCAAGTAGTTTAGAATCATCACGCCATGCACAAGATATTTCAAAGTTATTACGATGATCTTTCCAAGCATTATCTGGATAAAGCTGCAGAACCTATAGATGTCAGTTTTAATCTTGGGCACCCGCTTTTCGAATATAATATTTTCAAAACACTGCTGGCGAACGGGACGATGAATCCCGATGCGGGACCAGTCGGGCTGATTTCCTGGAAATTTAAGGCAAAGACCCTGATTGACGTAGGTGAATTCTCGGTTCTGTGTGAGAAAGCTTTTGCGCACGGTGTCGACGTCGCATTCATTAATCCAATGATCGGCAGTGAGGCCATATATAAAAATGTCTGGGAGCAAGGAGAGCATTGCGGCCATGTGGGCATGCAAGCAATCGCTAATGCATTGTTTTCTGAACAAGAGCTGAAGCGCATCGAATTTATGCCGCAATCGAAATTCGCTTTTTGCAATTATTTTGTGGGTAACAGCGCATTCTGGGAGCAGTACATTGCATTCTGCGATAAAATTATCGCGAAGATTGAGAAATTTAAAGAAACCAATCCCACCATATTTTCTCTGATTTATCAAAGCGCGGATTACCAACGCAATAAATCACTCACTTTCATGCCTTTCATTATTGAGCGGCTCTTTTCTACTTTCCTAATGCTGCATCCACATATCAAAACAGCGAATTCGCAATGCGTTCCTGTCTTGTATGAAAAAAAATTTGATGGGACTTTAGGAAACTATCTTTATGCGCTTTCAGGGCTCAGAAACAAAGCGATTCAGTCCATGCAGCCCGAGATGCTCAAGAAATGGGATGAATTACGCCAACCGGCCTTGGATGCAAAATTGGCGGAAGATATTTGGGTTAAAGATGGCCCCGAACCCCATTGGACGGTAACGCGTAATGGAACGACCGTTACTATAAAGGAAATTGAGCCTGCCTTTAGCCAGATGCTTGAACGCGGGGATTTCGAAGACTTATTCGAGAATATTTTCACTATTGCGCATAATCTCATGACGCCCTCAACACTTATAGGCCAAGCACTTTTTGCTCCACAACTGGATAGTCTTTTACAGAAAGCCTCTGCTGTTTTAGTCAAGGAAACTTTGCAGCCTAAGCCAATCGACTTAATAGTGCATGTTGCCAGCGAAATAGGTGAAGTGGGCGGACATACACGTGCGATTGAAGATATTATGAGGGCAGCGCCTGACTATCGCCATGTATTGATCTTAACTGACCCCAAATCATTTTATAGTAAGGGAACACTTACGTTGGATCTTCTTAAAGAACGGTTTTTACAGCTTAATTTTGAGATTATTCTTCTGAAGAAAACAACCCAGTATCAAAAAGCCTTGGAGCTGTCAGAACATATTCAGAAATTATCTCCAGAAACCATATTTATCCATCCTCATCAATATGATGTGGCCGCTAATACTATATCAGTTAAAAGTGCATCGCGGGTATTTTTCCATCATCATTGTGATCATACGCCTTCGTTGGGCGCTACACGCAACGATTTTGTCCACATAGACGTAACGCCGCTTGCTTATGAAGCGTGTCAGCAGGCTTGCTCAACACAGCCAATTTATCTTGGCTTATGTGCAGAAGACAAAGGCATTATTGATTTACGTATGGCACCGCTTATCGGCGCTACCTGCGGAACTTACAATAAATACCAGGGCCGCCGCGAATTTAATTATGCTGAATTGCTTGCAGCGCTTTTTGCAAGCAACGTCACAAAAATGTTTCACATAGGCGATGTGCCCGAAGAGCAAAAACAGAAAATCAAGGATGAAATAGATGCTTTAGGTCAAAATGCGGAGCGACTCATCTTTCTTCCCAACACTCCTTCTTTGGCTGTTTTATTAAAAGAACTTACTCCCAGCTTCTTTTTATGCTCATACCCCCTTGGTGGCGGTAAAACGATGATTGAAATGATGAGTTTGGGCCTGCCGATACTAAATCCCCGTGCAGATAGCACGCCACCGCTGTTATGTGCCGATATGTCTCTCGGCGGTGCTTTGACAATCAAGACTATTCAAGACGTACCGCAGGTTTTGGAACGGCTGCAGCATGAAGGTAAACACTTAGGTCAGCATAACCGCAAAATTTTTGAACAACATTATTCTGCCTCGGCTTTTCGTAAAAAACTTATGCAAATTATTACTAATTAGCGCGGGCTACGCAAACGCCTTCTTTGCCATAGGCATTGCCATTATAGAACATATAGGATTGGCCTGCGATGGATAGAATAGAAGGGTAGGATCGCATTTCGTTGTCATGTCGCCAGTTGTCATTGTTGAATTCGTTCATCATTTCGTCTTTTCTATTCCATCGTTCACCATCGTTGGATTCTGCATAGCCCATGAGATAGCCTTTTTCCAGATGGCGGAATCCATACCACATTTTCCAGATGCTGTTCTCTTTCATCACGAACGGGCGGCCAAATCCGAATTCTTTTTTCATTTTATCTGGCGAAAATACAAGACTGCCTTGATCAGGCCAGTAAACACCATCTTTAGATATCATCGATTTTAAATCGTAAGTAGGAACTGGCTTACCCGCTATATCGACCGTGTTGGATCCAGCAGCGTAGAGCATTTTCCAGTGATTTGCCTCCCGATACACACAACAACCACTGCGGATAATCAGTTCTTGATCGCTGCGTTCAAGTACGGGAGTTTTTTTAATGCGTGTAAATGTGACTCCGTCGTCGACACTTTCGGCGAGTCCCGTATAAATCAAGTAACGGATTTTATCATTGAGCTGCCAGCCCGCATAATACATCCATAATTTGCCGGTATCCTGCCGTGTAAGGCAGAGTGGTGAGATGCCGTTATCATCAAACGTGCCGGGTTCGCCGACATCCAGTGATGGTTTTTCACTGTAGCCAAGTAATTCGAGGGGGTTCTTGGCCGAGACATCCAGATAACCCGCGCGCCCGATCGTATGCTTATCCCAGAAAGCAAGAACGATACGAACGGTTTTTTCATTGAGCAGAAAAGCATTGGGAATATAGGCATGAGAATGCATCCATGAAGGACGCAGCGAAGGAAGCGGAATCAGCCCGATTTTTTCAAACATACTTCATTTTTTAAGATGTTTCTGACGCCAGTCTTCCACATCCCTGGCAGGATTCCAGCGATAGCCAAGAAAATTATAAAGGAACGGATCGTTACTTAAATCCCTTCCCTGTTTGGCCAGCATGGAGGGAATATCAATCTGCTGGCCCATGAATGGCAACCCAACTACATGGTTAAGACCGCGTCGCGTGAAATGAGGAAGCGTATTAATACCTGCGCGGTGATAGGTCATGCCGTCCATCATCAGAACGGAGCCTGCAGGTGCCTCAAGGCAGATCTCATGCTTTTTTACAAACGCATCGGATGGGAATTTTTCATAGTGATGCGAGCCTGGCAATACCATCGTAGCGCCGCCCGCGAAGGTAAAAGTATCCAGTGCGATAAGAAAATTAAGGACAAGCGGGCGTGTGCTGGTCCAATGCTGGTAGTTCAGATCACGATGCCAGCGCGACTGATACTGCTCGTTCATTGATTTGTTGATGATCGCATTCTGCATGACGAGCACATAATTGACGCCCAGCAGTTTGGAGATGATAGAATGAATTGTTTTGTGCGTCGCCATGGCAAGAAAACACTCATCGTATGCCAAAGGGCAGCGCACGATATCCAGGTCGTTGATCTGTGCAAGCTTCTTGGCACCGAAAGTCTGCGTCTGTAAGGCGTTCAACTTATCAATCGATATTTGTGCGTCGGCAATTTCTTTGGCGGAAAATACATCGGGCAGGATGGTGCATCCGCGATTAAGGATCTCTTCGACGTGCACATCCAAGGGAGCAGACAGGGTATTCGCTTGCGTAACACCGTAACTCAGCACCTCATTATCCCGCTTCATTGCTGCTTCCTGTCCAACGCATTATTGCGTGTATCGGCATTTATACAGTTCGATGCAGTCTTCAACAAGCCTCTTGCACAATACGGGACTAGCTGTGCCCTGCAAATTGCGCCAATAGAAAGTTTATGCTAGAAACCAGAAAGGGTAGGGCATGGCTAAAAAAATAGACTATAACAGCTTCACAGAACTTACTTTTGACGATTTTCGCGCCCGTGCACGCGATGCATCGCTTTCTCCCAATGAAAAGATCGGTTTCCCTGATGCCTACCGCGAAGGGTATGACGATGCCATCCTGGAAAACATGGTGCGGCTACTGCCGGTATTGACCCGGAAGGGCAAGACCGTTCTCGACCTAGGTTGTGGCTGTAGCCCGCTAGCCAGTAAACTCATTAAATTTGCCGAGAAAAAAAATCATACGCTTCTTATGGCTGACAGCAAGGAAATGCTTGCCCATCTTCCCAAAAGCAAGGCTGTCTATAAGATGCCGGGCCTGTTTCCGGAGAATTTTTCACGTTTTGCATCGTATCGGGGCAAAGTCGATGCTGTGATCGTTTATAGTGTACTGCAGCACGTCATCATTACCGGAAGCGTATATAATTTCATCGATAGCGCCTTGGAACTGCTTGTGCCAGGGGGTGTCCTGCTGCTGGGGGACATTCCTAATATTTCCAAACGTAACCGTTTTTTTTCAACGCCGCGTGGCATCGCATATCACCAGAAGTTTACTGGCAAAAAGACAAAACCTGAACTTGATCTATTGAGTGCCAAAACACATAAAATTGATGATGGTATTCTCTTTGGCATATTGCAACGTTATCGCAATTGTGGCTGTGAAACCTATTTATTGCCTCAGCCAGAATCTCTGCCCATGCACAACCGGCGCGAAGACGTGCTCATCGTAAAAGGATAGATGCATGAAACATAAATCGCTTGTTATCATAGGAGACTCGGCTTTCGCTGAAATAGCTTATGAGTATTTCACCCATGATTCGCCTTATGAAGTAGCCGGATTTGCGGTCGAGAAAGCATATTTGACGCGTGACATGTTCATGGGATTGCCAGTCGTAGCGCTCGAAGAGGTAGAAAGCCGTTTTCCCAAAACTACTCACGAAGCTTTTGTAGCGCTGGTCTACGGACAGCTTAATCGCGTTCGTACCCGTCTTTACCAGGCGATGCGCGCCAAGGGTTACACACTTGCTAATTACATCAGCTCACGCGCCTTCGTTTGGCATAACGTCACGATGGGCGACAATGTATTTATCTTCGAGGATAATACAGTGCAGCCATTTGTGAAGCTTGGCAGCAACATCATTTTATGGAGCGGCAATCACATTGGCCATCATTCGAGCATTGGCAGCCACTGTTTCATTTCGTCGCATGTAGTGATTTCGGGTTTTTGCAATATTGGCGAATCCTGTTTTATGGGTGTCAATGCATCGGTGGCCAATAATCTGAATGTAGGCAAAGATAATTTCATCGGCTTTGGCGTACGCATTGCCAGACATACGGCGGACGATGCTGTGATTCTTCCCACCCCCGAAGTGGCGCGCGAGACTTCCGCCAGAGCTTTTTGCAAGGTAAGCAGTGCTTAGCATCAAGCGATATAGTGCATCAGACAAGGCACAATGGGACATTTTTGTGGATAATGCCAAGAACGGCATGTTCATGTTCAAACGCGATTACATGGAATATCACGCCGATCGTTTTACCGATCACTCATTGTGTATTTATAAAGATAATGAATTATTCGCTCTGCTGCCTGCCTGCGCCAGGGACAAGGAATTTCTCAGCCATGCGGGTCTCACCTTTGGCGGCATTCTCAGCGATACACGTATGCGCACACCTCACATGCTCGAGATATTCGACGTTTTGCGTGAATACCTTCTCGCGCAACAGTTCACTTCATGCAACTATAAGGCGATACCGTATATCTATACCCGCTATCCAGCGCAGGAAGATCTCTATGCGCTGTTTCGTGCTGGCGCTCACGCAAGTAAATGCGACGTAACCTCTACTATCTGCCGCGCCCATCTTCTGAACTATTCCGAACGTCGTGAACGCGGCATTAAAAAGGCGCAGAAAGCAGGTCTTGTCTTTGCCAAATCAACTGATTTCAAGCAGTACTTCTCGCTGGTGGGCGACATTTTACAGGAAAAATATCAGGCGCGTCCAACGCACAATGCTGCTGAAATGCTTTTACTCGCTTCACGCTTTCCAGAAAACATCGCACTATGGACGGCGCAGCTCAGCGGCAAGATGGTGGGCGGAATCATTATGTATGTGAGTGCCCAGGTGGCACATGCGCAATATATTGCTGCCAGTCCCGATGGCAAAGAAATAGGCGCCCTTGATGCGTTGTTTGATCATTTGATCGCGCAGGTCTATATAGATAAGCAGTACGTTGATTTCGGCATTTCTACGGAAGAAGGCGGCAGGCAGCTCAATACAGGTCTTATTACGCAGAAGGAAGAATTCGGTGCGCGTGCCGTAGTGCATCAAACTTTTATTTGGACTCTTTAAATTCAACGAGGAAGCATTTATGCCTGTCGAAGAATGTAGAATTATCAATTTCAAAAAGATACTCGATCCGCGCGGTAATTTGACGCCAATCGAAGGTGGTAAGGACGTTCCTTTCGATATTAAACGCGTCTACTATCTTTATGATGTGCCAGGGGGGGCTTACCGCGCAGGGCACGCGCATAAGACACTTGAGCAGGTTATCATCGCCATGAGCGGTAGTTTTGACATTATCGTCAAGGATGGTGTTTCGACGGTGCGGCATCATCTCAATCGTTCCTATAACGGACTTTATCTTCCCAAAATGGTGTGGCGCGAAGTAGATAATTTCTCTTCGGGTGCCGTGTGCCTGGTGCTAGCTTCCAAGCCCTTTGATGAAGGAGATTATTTCCGAGAGCATGCAGACTTTCTCAAGGCACTCAAGGGATGAACCACGTACCTTTCTACGAGCTTGATGCTCAGCATCGTGACCTAGAGCCTGTTATAAAAGAGACGTTCGCACGCGTATTGGCGCGTGGGACGTATATCATGGGGCAGGAACTTGAATCATTTGAGTCGGCATTTGCAAAATGCGCAGATGCAAGGCACTGTATAGGCGTGGGAAATGGGCTGGATGCGTTGACACTTATTCTACGTGCGCTGGGAGTAAAACATGGTGACGAAATTGTCGTTCCCGCCCATACATTTATTGCCACCTGGCTGGCCGTCAGCCAATGCGGGGCCAAACCGGTACCGGTAGAACCGGATCGTTATTTTCAACTCGATGTTGCCAAGCTTGCACAGGCTATCACCCCTAAAACCAAAGCCATCATGGCCGTGCATCTGTATGGTCATCCTGCAGACGTAGATGCCATCAGTGCGGCGGCAGGCACTATCCCCGTGATTGAAGATTGCGCGCAAGCGCATGGCGCACTTTATAAGGGCAAGAAGACTGGCGGACTGGGCATTGCCGCTGGATTTAGTTTTTATCCTACCAAGAATCTTGGTGCGCTTGGCGACGGTGGTGCGGTCACTACTAACCATGATGCGCTTGCAGCAAAAATCCGCAAACTGCGTAATTACGGCTCGACGCAGAAATATGTCCACGAGATTCAGGGAACCAATTCGCGGCTGGATGAATTGCAGGCCGCATTTCTTGCCACCAAACTTCCCCATCTGGACCGCTGGAATGAAGCGCGCGGAAAAGTTGCCGCTTCCTATCGTGAACAGCTTAAAGACTGTGCGCATGTGACATTGCCGGAAGTGGCGCCGTGGGCAGTGCCAGTCTGGCACCAGTTTGTTATTCGCAGCAGCAAACGCGATGCCTTGCAGGCACATCTGAAAGCGCATGGCATCGAAACGCTGATTCATTATCCCATCCCCAACCATCTTCAGGGGGCCTATAAAGGTCTTTATGAGGACGGAAAATATAGTGAATACCAGAAAATGACGGCAGAAATTTTAAGCCTGCCTATGTATCCCACGCTAAAGGATACGACGATCCGCAGCATCTGTGAGACCATAAAAAAGTTTTAGGTAGGTAACAGAAATTCCACTATCGCGATCTGCGCAAGAGTTTGCGAAGTGTCAGATAATGCTGGATTTTACCATAGAATGTATGGTATCACTCTTCCATTACAATATATAGTGGTACAACCACATTGAACATTAATTATGGGGACGGCATGACGAAGCATATAGGAATCACTCAGAGTTTGGCGGTGGTGTTTGCAAGTCTCTGCCTTGCGCAGCCGGCGTCAGCGGCGCCTGGACAAAATGTGTGGAGTGTGGGCGCTGAAGGCTTTTACGACGATTATAAAGAATCACAAGGCAATGTGGATGACCACACGAACTACGGTTCTTTCACCGCAGGCTATACACGCGACTTCGGAAATTATTTTTTCTCGGCGAATGGTCGCGTCTCTTACGGCACGGATAATTACAGCTCGGACACCGGTTCTTCTTCCGGCGCACCGCAATGGGAAACAGAGGGCCGTCTGCGCGGCGGTGTGACGCTCCATATGAACGGTGGCGACACACTCTCTCCCTACGCCGGTGTGGGCGTGCGCTGGTTTACCGACGAAGGCAAGGATATTGTGACCACGACCGGCTTTACCGGTTACGACAGGCGTATCACCCAATATTATATACCGATTGGCGCTACTTATACGCATAGTCTGCGCAACAGCTTAGGCGAAGGCTGGACCATTTCTCCCAATCTCGAAGTTGATCCGGTGCCTTACGGCAGTGTAAGCAGCCGTTTAGGCTCGCTTGGGCCCCCCTTCGAAAACGTCGTGAACAATCAGCATAGCGGATTTGGCGTGCGCAGTGAGGTAATGCTGGGAGAATATACCGGCGCAGGTTTTACCTGGCAGGCAGGTCCCTTCGTACGTTACTGGTATTTTCCCGATTCCGATGCCTCTGCTTGCGGCGCCCCGTTCCTTCCCGCGGGCGATTGCGGCATAGAGCCTAAAAATACGCGCATACAGGCGGGGTTTGGCTGTCAGGGTATTGTGGTAATCATCGATTGCTGCCGAAAACGAATCGCGTGTAGAACCAGCTGAGTGCCATCAGCGACATGCCCAAGCCCAGGAAAGAAAACACCCGGTATAGTCCGCTAAGTTCCGAAGCATCGTAGAGGAACACTTTGCCGACGGTGATGATCATAAGCGCCAGCGATGCAAGGCGTATGACCTTATCTTCGCGCATCGTGCCCACTACCAGCAGCACCACACCCGAGATGAGCCACGCCGCCGAGTAAGTGTAGAATTCAGCGTTACTGGTGATGCCCTGGTCGAGATACATGCCGTGGAATAGCTGGCGGACGTTAAATGTGATCAGCGCCAGTACCAATACCAGCATCAGCGGGCCCGTTAAACGAAGATAAAATTCCCGGCCCAACTCTACCAGGTACTGGTTAGCGATGACTACCCAGAGTATGGGCAGACCATAGACCAACAGCAGCGCATTGATGATGGGCGTGCTTCCTACGTCGGCATGCGACCATAGCGGGTTATGGATAAACAGGTCGAAATACACGATACGAAGCAATGCAACGAGGGTAAGTATCACGGCGCTGCGCGCAATAGCCGGGCGATTCCACTGCAGACCTATCTGGAAGCAGCAGAGCGCAAACACCATGAGCAGGTTGGTGATGACGCCGCGTTCGGCAAATCCGGCTTGTGTCACCAGCACATCTGTTGCCGGATGGAAAGCATGGCGGACAGTGTAGTAGCCCGCCAGCGCCGCCAGAATTACGGCGACAATCTCCATTCTTGCCACCGCTGCACCATCTGCGTCCCTGCGCAACACAAGACTGGTAAGCGCGAACATGGCGGCGGGAATACCCAACTGTACCAGCGGTGTGTTGACGCTTGCCAGCGAATTGCCCGTGCCGTAAGGCACGGTGGAAAAGAGACTGTCGAGTATCAGCCCCAGCACCGAGAATGCTTCGGGCAACATAAGCACGCCGAATGCGCCGGCGAGTATCAGCGTGATGGCACGCAATGCCGGCACTCTCAGGCGGGTATATATCAGGCTGACCGCCAGCATCTGCATGGAAATAGCCATGGGCAGGAAGTTATATTTAAGCTCCACGGCAAGACCTATCGAAATGAAGGCGGTCGCCGTGGCGGCAAAGCCCGCTACCAGCTCGTTCTTTACTTTCTGCTCCCCCGCAAACTTGTTTAGCACTTCTTGAGTGATGCAGACGAAGAATACAGAAAACATTAACGCAAGACCGCCCCAAAGCGGCAGATGCGAGGCCCAGTGGGCTGGATGAGCAACGACGTACTCGCTGGTGAAATGGTGCAGGCGCGCATAGCCCACAAGGTAATAAAGAATATTGGCGGTCAGCATCAACCCGCCCCAGAGCATGGGCTCACGGGAACGCCACATGCTGGCGTAGGCGCTGATGCCATAAATCGACAGGAAGATAGTAAGAATGAACGCCAGCATTTCAGGTGAAGCGTCTTTCCACATCAGTGCCATCACCGCGGTGGTGAGCATGGAGAGCCAGGGCACAAAGCCGTAGAGTGTGGGATTAACATAGGCAAGCACAATGCCACCGACGGCGAGCAGTCCGAACATTCCCCATTCGCTGACGGTAAATCCCGATTGTGAGGATACGACGCCCATCAGCACCACCGCGCTGCCCAGCGTGAGGTAATTAAGGAGAGAGGCGAACTCGAAGCCGTCTGCCACCAGCAAGCCTGCTTCCATTGCCTGTTTTGAACAGACCACCATTGTCGTGCTCACCGCAAACAGGAAGAAGCCGAGCCAGATGCCGTCAGAAGGCGGGAAGCCCTGCGCCACCCAGAACACGACCCAGAGCAGTGCGCCGCCCACTGCCGGGATAGAAAGCCACCACCAGTTTTGCTGGCGTATAACGAAGAACAGGCCGGCGAGTACAAAATAAAGATAAAGGAAGAGCAGGGGCGCAGAAGTTGCCCCGCCGCCTACTAATGCGGGCGTGAGCATGCCGCCTATCAGGCCAAGCAGTGCCACAGGCACGCCGTAGCGCAATGAAGAAATCACTGCAAGCGCCGTCACCAGCGCCATGCCGATAAACCCGGCAATAGGGCTTAACAAGTGATAGAAATGCGTACCGGTGAACAGGCATATATAAAGATCAGCGATGCCCGCCCCTGCGAGCGCCTGAGTAATGCGGGCGCTGTCAGCGACCTTAGGCTTGTGGTGCAGGTAACTGGCGCTGGCCACCATGCCCATGCCGAACATCAGCCCCATGACAAGACGCACCAGGGGATTGAGCAGTCCGCTATCCACCGTGTATTTCACAAGAAAGAAGCCAGCCAGTATCAATGCAATGCTGCCAATCCATACCGGCAAACGCTTTCCGAACTGCTGTTCGAAATTAAAGCCGAACTCATATGCGTGTTCAGGTTCAGGCTTGTGCGGAGTTTGCGGGGGCTGCTGGTAGAATTCTGATTCCAGCGGCGATTTCACCGCGGATTCTTTCTGTGGCTGAGGGGCGGCGGAGGGGATGGGAACGGATACCGGCTCTATCACCCGGGATTGCCACATGTCAGCGTTGCGCATGGGCGCTGGTGGCATTACTTCCTTAGGTATGATGGCATATGGCGCCTGGGGCGCCTTAGGGGACTCAGGATGCAGTACGTCTTCGGGCACCTCAATTTTCCTGTCATGCAATAGTGCTAGAATCGAGCCTAACTGACTACGCAGGTAACGGACCTGTTCCTGCAGGTCCGCAATTTGTGAGCGGTGCACCCACGGCAGCACCAGCGACCCGAAGAAAAGTATTATAAGTCCAAGCCCAATCAGCCATCCCATAGCCGCCCCCGCTTTTTACGGTTGATTATTACAAATCATAGCTTATAATTAAACAATGTTCAATATAAATTATTCACTGTCTAATTAATAAAAATATGGCAAGACGTTCCGATCATACACGTGAAGAGCTTAAGGAACTAGCCATTGACGCGGCACTGAAAATTATCCGTAAACAGGGCTTTTCAAGTTTCAGTGCGCGGCGGGTGGCAGGAGAAATCGGCTATACTATCGGCACCATTTATAATGTATTCGGTACCTATGACGATTTTATTCTCCACATCAACGCCCGCACGCTCGACAGTTGGTACGAGGCGATGCAGAAGGCGCTCAAGGCCCATAAAAAAGGTGATCCGGTTCTAGCGCTGGCCCGTGCCTACATTCATTTCAGCCGCAACAATTATCAGGAATGGATTGCCTTGTTTGAGCATCATATGGCCGGTGATAAAGATGTACCGCAGTGGTACGCCCCCAAAATGACACGATTTTTCGCCATGGTGGAAACACAGCTCCTGCAACGCGTGGGCGGCAATCGCAAGAAGGCACATCGTGCGGCGCGCGTGCTCTGGGCGGGTATACATGGTATCTGCATCCTTTCGCTGTCACATAAGCTTGATCGGGTAGAAGGCGAATCGGCCGAAGTGCTTGCAACCTCCTTTGTCGAGCATTATCTCAAGGGACTCGCACGAGGCTAGAAAAGCTCGTTATGCTGCAGGGCGTATTTGCGCGCATTTCTGTGAAACAGCCGTTTTCAGTAGGTTAAGAGCCCCTTTTACGGGAGGCTTATATCTTAGTCCGGTTTACCAACGGAGAATTTTATTCATTTCTTCTAGGCTTTAACTGTAGGCAGGTAGAAGTACCTGAAAGCGTTAGTTTAGGAGGCATATATGGTCACCGCAGTCAGTTCAGTAGCCACCACCCAAGCGGCCACTCCGCCGGTGCAGCCCAGTGATACGGCGAACTCAGTCAATACCAGCACCAGTGCGCGCGCCGATGCCTATGCACAGTCGCAGGCAGCGAGTAATGCACGCAACAATCAGCGCACGTATGCAAACTCGAATGTGAATGCGCAGCAAGAACTCGAAGCATTTGAGCAGATTCTTGCGCTTAATGCCGAGCTTTCCGCACTCGATGAAATTGATGCCGATAGCAGTTCTTCGACCGATACCACGGACGACAGCGTGCTGCTGGGCGCCGACCTGGTAAATCTGAGTCCGGCAGCCCTCAATCTGCTCAATGGCGTGAATACCGGTATTGAGAGTGTGCCTATAAACATTAACACGGCGGCGAATACCAATCTTACTCCCGCCCAGCAGTCGGAGCTGGCTACGATTCTGTTTAACTTCCAGAACGCCCCGCTCACCGACCAGACCTTCACCCAGATAGAAAATGCCATGGTGGCGGCAGGCCTCTCACCCAGCCAACTTACCATCGACGATCTGTTGTTGTCGTTTAATCCGTCGCTGACATTGCTCTTTGCCGAAGACACGCAGGCACAGGCAAGCACGTCACAGGATTCCCAGTATCGGGTGGTGGAAGAAGCCGCCTAGTATATCCCTTATTTCTTGGCCGCGTCGGGCGTGGTGGTGCTGGCAGCATGCCAGCCGCCGCCTAATGCCTTTATCAGCATCACGCTTGCACTCAGTCGGCGCGTGGTAATATCAATGGAAGAAAGTTCCGAGTGCAGCGATGCGTTCTGCGCTACCACCACATCAAGATAGGTTGCAATCCCGCCTTTATAACGATTCTCTGCCTGGGCAAGAGAACGTTTAGCTGCAGTCGCAGCGGCCGTCTGGCTTATATCCTCCTGTTCGAGCTGGTGCAGGGCGACAAGACTATCTTCCACCTGCTGAAAAGCCGTTAGCACCGTCTGGCGATAGTTCGCCACCGATTCGTTATAGGCCGCACGTGCCTGATCGCCCAGCGCATTGATTCTGCCGCCGTCGAACAGTGGCATCATCGCCGAGGGGCCAAAAGACCAAAAAAGACTGGGAGTTGATATGAGCTTGGAAAGAAATGCGCTTTCAAATCCGAGGGTGCTGTCAAACGTGAAATCAGGATAGTAGGCAGCGCGTGCCACACCGATATCGGCATTGGCGGCTTCCACTCGCAGACTTGCTGCCGCGATGTCGGGCCGTTGTTCAATAAGAGTGGAAGGCAGACTAGGGACTTGCGGAGCAATAGCGACGGTTTGGTTCTTAGGCTCAATCTGGAAAGTCGAGGGCATCTGTCCGCTCAGCACGGCAATAGCGTGCTCGAGTTGCGCACGCTTAAGATGATTGTCCGCCGCTTGCGTTTTAGCATTTCCCAATTGGGTCTTGGCCTGATCAACATCGGCTTCCGCTGCAATGCCGCCCTCATGACGGGCTTCAGTGAGCTCAAGGGCTTTTTCATAGGCCTTGACGGTGGCATCCAGCAGCGTCTGCGACGCGTCATCGCCGCGCAGGGCGAAATAATCCATCGCCAATTCCGCATGCAGGCTCAGATCCATAGTCGCGAGATCGGCGCCCACTGCGGTAGCACGGCTCTCTCCCGCTTTCACGGTGTTGCGTACCTTGCCCCATATGTCGAGCTCGTAGGAAAGATCGGCACCGATGAGGAAATCGTTGAAGGGATGATCAACACCCACTTCAGCAATGGTCTGCGAGCTGGCCTCGCGCGTGGCATTGCTCGTAGCGGTAAGCGTCGGGAAATAGCCTGCCCGGGCCTGGGCGGCGATGGCGCGTGCTTCGTCATAACGGGCGAGTGCAGCTTTCAGATTCTCGTTGGCCGCGGCAACTTTGCTTTCGAGTGCATCCAGATCGTCATCTTTATATTCTTTCCACCACGGGCCGCGGTCTTTGTCCGCAGAACTTGTATCGACCGTGGCCCATTGCCCATGGTCTTCTTTGTAGCTTTGTGGAATGTCCATAGTCGGGCGATGAAACACTGGCGCGAGCGAGCAGGAGCTGAGCCATGTCATGCATAACACAGAAACCGTCGCGGTGAACCTGCGCGCCGTCTGCATCATTTCTTCTCATCCTTCTTACCGTCATTCTTTTTGTCGGCATCCTTCTTGCCATCGTCTTTTTTATTTTCCTCTTTCTTAGGCACAATCACATGCACATGTTGGCCCTTAGCAAGAGAGTCCGGCGGATTGATAACCACGCGATCCTCAGGTGAGAGCCCGGAACTTATCTCCACTTCATTGCCGTAATCGCGTCCCATCACTACCTTTTTAAGCACGACTGTGTCCGATTCATCCAGTGTTGCAACCTGTAGACCTGCGGCACGGAAGATCATGGCATTCACCGGTAGCTTCAGGCTGGTTTCCGATCCGGGAAGTTTGATGTGTGCTTCCGTATAGCCGCCTGCAAACAGTTTTTCGTCTTTATTCTCGGCGACGAATTCAGTGAGCAGAGTGCGACTCGCGGGATCAATCGCGTTGGCGCTTTTATAAAACTTTGCCGTAAATATTTCACCTGGATGCTCGGTGAAATGCAGTTCTGCCTCCACGGAGGCATTAATGCGGGTGGAGTAGTTTTCCGGCACCTTGACATAGATGCGCAGGCGGTTTGATTGCACCATCGTGAACAAAGGCTGCTGTGTATCTGTGCCGGCGGTCACCAGCATGCCGACATCGAGCAGACGCGAAGAAACAATCCCGTCAAAAGGCGCCCGAATGGTCTTAAATGAGGTAAGATCACGCAGATGATCGCGGTTGGCTATGGCCGAGGCGAGCGCGGCCTCTTTTGCGGCGGCATCGCCAACCTTCTCATCCGTCTCCTGCTTGGATACCGAATCCGTCTTGAGCAAGTCCTTCCAGCGCTTGGCAGTGATCTGTGCAAGCGTGTTGTTAGCCTGCGCTGTCTTTGCATCGGCTTCGGCCTGGCGCAACTGCGCATCGAGCTCCGGTGTCTCCAGTTCCGCCAGCACATCGCCTTTATGCACATGATTACCAAAGGCAGTCTCCCAGCGTTTGACGTAACCGTTGGCGCGGGCGTAAAGCGTGGCCTGGTGCCAGGCTTCGACATTGCCCGGCAGTATCAGCTCTTCCACCGCGGGCGTTCTCTTGGGCGAAATCACCGAAACCTGGACATCTCCGTCCGTCTCGGCGTCATGGCGCAGTGCCCATGCAGCATGCATGCGAAACGCAATCACCACGCCTGCGACGCAGGCAGCGAGCACGAAAATCAAAATAATCTGGCCGCGATGGCGGGAGCGGCTATCACGCCTGTACATGGCGGGGGTCTCCTTCTTGTTTTTGCTGACGAGTGCCGTGGATGATGCTGAAAACAGACGGCACGAAGAATAAGGTGGCGACGGTGGCAAACAGCAACCCACCGATGACCGCGCGTCCAAGCGGGGCGTTCTGCTCGCCGCCGTCGCCAAAGCCCAGCGCCATTGGCACCATGCCGATGATCATCGCAAGCGCCGTCATGAGTACCGGGCGCAGACGTGTGTAGCCGGCTTCAAGCGCAGCGGAAAGCGCATCCGCTCCCTCCTGCATACGTTCGCGCGCAAAACTGATGACCAGAATGCTGTTGGCGGTGGCGACACCCATGCACATGATAGCGCCGGTGAGCGCAGGCACAGACAATGTGGTGCCGGTAAGAAACAGCATCCAGACGATGCCGGCAAGCGCCGCCGGCAGCGCCGTGATGATGATGAAGGGGTCGAGCCACGACTGGAAATTGACCACGATGAGTAAGTAAACGAGGATGATGGCGAAGGCCAGGCCGCTATAGAGGCCCTTGAAGGATTCTTCGCGCGTTTGCATCTGGCCGCGTGCCACAATGCTTGAACCTTTAGGCATGTCCTTGGTCATGTCGGAAATGATGTTATGGATATCGTTTGATATGGCGCCCAGATCGCGATCCTGGGTGCCGGCATAAATATCGATTACTGGCTGCACGTTGTAATGGGATTCCACCGCAGAAATCGTGCCGCGCTCAACGGTTGAGAACGCTCCCAGTTCCGAGGGTTTTGCATTAGGGTCCGTGCCCGTAATCGGCAGATTGCGCAATTCGTCAATCGAAGTGAGATCATATTGCGGCATCTGTGAGACAATGGAATATTGCACGCCATTCTTCGGATTTAGCCAGAAAGTTGGCGAGGTCTGGAAACTGCCCGAAAGCGATACTAGCATGTTGCTGGCGACATCGCGCTGGGTAAAACCCAACTCCTGCGCGCGGCTGCGATCGACAGTGACCTGCAGCAGCGGATAGTCAAACGCCTGCTGAATACGCGTATCCACGAGGCCCGGCACATGGCGGATGCGCTCATAAAGCGCATTGGCGAATTCCCGGTTCGCGTCGGCCTTAAAGCCGATGACCTGCACATCGATCGGCGATGGCAAGCCGAAATTGAGAATCTGGCTTACGACATCGGCGGGCAAGAAGGCAAAAGTGACTCCCGGCATATCGGCGTTAAGTTCTTTGCGCAACGTCCGCATGTAGCCTGCGGTAGGCTTATGATTTTCTTTAAGCGAAATCATGATATCGGCATCGGACGGGCCGATAGGCGCCGAGTTGCTGTAGGACAGGTTGATACCGCTTACCGGCATGCCGATATTGTCCACGATACTGTCGAGCTCAGCAGCCGGAATAACACGGCGGATAACACTGTCCACTTCGTCGCAGAGTTTCGCAGTCTCTTCTACCCGCAAACCTGAATGAGCACGCAAATGCAGCTTGATCTGCCCCCCGTCAATGCTCGGGAAAAAGTCCGATCCCAGCCACGGGCCCAGCAGTATTATCGATGCGACGAGTAATGCGGAAAAGATGCCCAGAAACAGGCCGCGGTGATGCAGGGCGTTTTCCAGCATCGAATGATATCCATTGCGGAACCGTTCAAACTGATGTTCAAAATTTTGCTGAAAACGCACCAGCGGATTGTGTGAAAGCGGCGGCTGATGCCCTTCTTCGCGCGGGGCATGTTTCTTGAGCCAGTATTTGGCAAGCGTAGGCACGAGCGTACGCGAAAGGATATAGGATGCGAGCATCGCGAACACCACGGCTTCGGCCAGCGGCACGAACAGAAACTTTGCCACGCCTGTGAGCGCGAACATGGGTACGAACACGATGCAGATACATAAGGTTGAAACCAGTGCAGGCACGGCAATCTGCTGCGCGCCGTCGAGAATGGCTTCCTCTACATCCTTGCCCTTCTCAAGATGCGCGTTTATGTTTTCCACCGCCACCGTTGCGTCGTCGACCAGAATACCTACCGCCAACGCCAAACCGCCCAGCGTCATGATGTTGATTGTCTGCCCAAGTAGCGATAGCGTGATAATAGAAGCGAGCACCGACAGCGGAATAGAAAGAGCGATGATAAGTGTCGAGCGCGCGCTGCCCAGGAACAACAGAATCATAAGGCCGGTAAGCACTGCGGCAATGATGCCTTCGCGCACCACCCCTTCAATGGCGGCTTTGACGAAGATCGACACGTCGGCAAGCATGTTGATATTAAGCCCGTCCGGCATGTTGTCTTTGATGATCGGCAGCAGGCCTTTAACACGATCTATAATATCGAGAGTCGAGGCATTGCCGGTTTTCTGAATCGTCATCAGCACCGCGCGCGTGCCGTCCACGCGCACGATATTGGTTTGCGGCGCAAATCCGTCGCGCACATGGGCCACGTCGCGCACATAAATCGTGGCGCCGTTGGTGATTTTTACCGGCAGATCGTTAAGCGCATCGACCGTGTTGGTGCTCGCATTGAGCTTCACGCTGTATTCATAGGCGCCGATTTTTTCCGTACCTGCAGGCAGAATGAGGTTCTGCGCACCGATGGCGTTATTGACGTCCTGCGGGGAGACGCCGTAGGTCTGCATCGCCTTGGAATTAAGGTCGACCTGCACCTGGCGGCTTTTTCCGCCGTAAGGATAGGGCAGGGCAGAGCCCTGCACGGTCGCAAGCTGTGTGCGGATGAAGCTGTTGCCGTAATCATTCATCTCCTGCTCGGAGAGCTTGGCGCTCGACAGTGCCAGCTGGATCACGGGAATAGTCGAGGCGTTATAGCTTAAGACCAGCGGCGGCGTTTCCCCCGGCGGCATGTTCTTGAGCATGGTCTGCGAGATAGCGGTCACCTGCGAGAGCGCCACGTCGATATTGACGCCGGGCTGGAAAAAAATTTTTGTTACCGAGACGCCAGTTAAGGATTGCGATTCCAGATGTTCGATATCGTTGACGGTCGTTGAGAGCGCGCGTTCAAAGTTAGCGGTGATGCGATTGCCCATTTCATCGGGCGGCATGCCCGTATAGCTCCACACCACGCTCACCACCGGGATGCCGATGTTAGGGAAGATATCCGTCGGCGTGCGCAAAATGGCCAGCGGGCCGAAAATGAGCAGCAGCAGGCTCAGCACGATAAACGTGTAAGGCCGGTCCAGCGCTATTTTGACGATCCACATGGGTTATAGTGCCGAGATATTTAAAGGTTGAGAAAGCTTGTGAGCAAGGCGCGTCAGCAGGCCTACCACCATGTCGGCTTCTTCCTGCGTGAAATCGGCCATCAGATTGTTGTATACATCCACCACTTCGGGAAGAAACAGTTCGGTGATTTTCAGGCCTTCCGCGGTGATCTCAAGCGCAACAATGCGTCGGTCCTGCTTGCTGCGCTTGCGCTTAATCCATTTGCGCTTTTCCATTTGATCGAGCACGCGCGTCAGCGCACCGCTGTCATGGCAGAGACGTTGGCACAACTCTCCTGCTGTGCTGGCAAGCTTGTCGCGCAGGTTCATGAGGATGACCCATTGGACAAAGCTCACATCCCGCTTGACGAAAATGGCTTCTAAGTGGCTGGTGATGAGTTTTCCATTAAGACGAAGCAGATAGCCGACGCTTCGGCGCGCCTGATAATTCTTGACCTTATAATACTGTTTCGGCATATTCTGCTTTGCCAATTACTGCCTAGGCAGGGATTATGCGTGAAAAAGCCCGCCATGTCAATGTTTGCGCAGGAATCATATACAAAAATTATATCGCATTTCAGATAATACACGCCCTTAATACCTTGCCCGCGCCCCGCGGCACTATACTGACAAAGGAGATAGTATGATTGCAACCAAAGGTTATGCAGTTGCCAAATCCAAAGCACCCCTTGCCCCGTTTTCTTTCGAGCGCAGAGATCCCAGGCCGTACGATGTGGTCATCAGCATCAAATATTGCGGCATTTGCCATTCGGACATTCATCAGGCCCGCGATGAATGGGGCAACGCGACCTTTCCTATGGTTCCTGGCCATGAAATTACCGGCGTCGTGATGGCCGTAGGCAGTAAAGTCAGCAAGTATCGCATTGGCGATCATGTCGGGGTAGGATGTTTTGTCGATTCCTGTCGTGAATGCACCCCTTGCAAGAGCGGCCTTGAGCAATTTTGCTCCGGTGGCATGACCCCCACCTACAATGCCAAGGAACGCGATGGCAAGACGCTTTCGCAGGGCGGTTATAGCGACCATATCGTGGTCGATGAGAACTATGTGCTGAGCATTCCGCAGAACCTGCCACTTGATAAGGCAGCGCCGCTGTTATGTGCAGGCATCACGCTTTATTCGCCGCTTAAGCACTGGAAGGCTGGCCCGGGCAAGAAAGTGGCTATCATCGGGCTGGGGGGTCTTGGCCATATGGGCGTGAAGATCGCCCATGCGCTGGGTGCCGAAGTAACGGTACTGAGCCAGTCTACCAAGAAAGCCGCTGATGCTAAACGTTTGGGAGCGGATCATTTTTATGCGACTTCCGACGCAGAAACATTTAAAAAATTGCAGGGCCATTTCGATCTCATCATCAATACCGTTTCCGCGCCGATGGACTGGAACCAGTATTTGAATCTGGTCAGAATTGATGGCGCTCTGGTCGTGGTCGGGGTGCCGGAAAAGCAAGTGCCGATTGGCGCGTTTTCGCTTATTTTCGGACGCAAGAGTCTGGCCGGTTCGCTCATCGGCGGCATCAAGGAAACGCAGGAGATGCTCGATTTTTGCAGCAAGCACAATATCACGTGCGACATCGAGATGATTGACATCCAGAAAGTCAACGAAGCCTACGACCGCGTCGTAAAAAGCGATGTTCGCTACCGCTTCGTTATCGATATGGCATCGCTCAAGAAAAGCGCCTGATCGATGGTAGCGTGATACGTTTTTTACCCGCGCTTATTCTATCCCGGCGGTTTTTGGCAGGAATTCGGCCACGACCTGCGCATCCTTATAAGATAAAAATACTCACCTGTGCGTATGTGTGGTGCCGTCGAAGGGACTCGAACCCCCGACCCTCGCATTACGAATGCGATGCTCTACCAACTGAGCTACGACGGCACGCCGCCCACTATAGCGGGCGGTTTTCTTACCGACAACGGCTGAAAAATACAAGGAAAATAGAGTTTCTCGCTCCTGCGCTCAGTCTCAGAGCGCCACGTCATCGATAAAGAGATCAGCGGATTCCCGGCCCTGCCAGACGTTAAGCCGTATCTGTCCTGCGAGTTTGAGCGATTTGCCCCGGGCGTTAAGCAACGTCTGGCCTACGATCGTATCCGCACTTCTGAAGGCCATTGCCTTGAGGCTTAAAGACGAAGCGTCTGGCCCCGCTTCGGTGAGGATGACGCGCACATGCCCGTCGCCGACGATATCGCTGTTGACGACCTTCACCCCGTCAAGCAACAGGCGTACGGAGGGATTGCCCGCACCATAAGGCCCGGCCTGTTCGATAAGCCTGGCAAGATCCGCGGTGATACCAGGAAGACTTACCGTGGCATCCAGATGCAGTACGCGCTCACGCGAAAGCGTTGCAACCTGCGTGCTCAGCCGGTCGTTAAAAAACGCGCGCAATCTGTCGATGCGATCCTTGGCGATGGTGAATCCTGCTGCCATGGCATGGCCGCCGCCACCCAGCAATACATCTGCCTGCACGGCGGCGAGTACTGCGGCGCCCAGGTCAACGCCGCTGATCGAACGTGCCGAGGCTTTACCGGTAGCGCCATTAAGCGCAATCACGGCGGTGGGTTTATGGAAATGTTCCTTAAGCCTGCCGGCAACAATGCCGATGACACCGGCGTGCCAGCCCTCGCGTGCCACGACGAGCACGGCGTCGGATGCAGGAAGTTGCGAGGCATCCTGCATGGCCTGTTCAATCACGAGCGATTCAATGGCTTTGCGTTCGGCGTTGAAACGATCAAGTTCCTCGGCCAGTCCTTTGGCCTCAAATACATCTTCGGTGGTCAGCAGACGCACGCCCAGATCGGCTTTACCCACGCGCCCGCCGGCATTGATGCGCGGGCCGATGATGAAACCCGCGTGATATGTGCCCGGTGCTTCCGTAAGACGGGCGACATCCATTACCGCAACCAGCCCTGCATTGCGGCGCTGATGCGCCATCTTGAGGCCCTGGGTGACAAGCGCACGGTTGGCACCGGTGAGCGGCACGACGTCACACACCGTTCCCAGCGCCACCAGATCAAGCAGTGACATCAGATCGGGTTCCTTGCCGTTTGCGAAATGTCCGGCTTCGCGCAGCAGTTTATTGATTGCGACCAGCAGCAGGAACGTCACGCCGCACGCGGCGAGCTGCGTGTGCGGGCTTTCCTCATCGAACCGGTTGGGATTGACGATGGCATAGGCCTCAGGCATGTCCGGACTGCCTTTGTGGTGATCAACGACGATCACCTCCAGTCCCGCTGCTTTAGCGGCAGCCAGCGGCGCATGTGCCATGGTGCCGCAATCAACGGTGATGACCAGCGTGGCACCGCGTTCCTTCAGTGCCAGCAGAGCAGGGGCATTGGGTCCGTAGCCTTCTTTCATGCGATCGGGAATATGCACCAGCGGGCTGAGATCAAGCATGCGCAGGTAACGTATCAACAACGCGCTGGAGGTTGCGCCGTCAACATCGTAATCGCCGAATATCGCGATAGTCTCTCTGGCAGCAATGGCTTGCGTCACGCGCTGCGCTGCCTTTTGCATGTCTTTAAGGTGAAACGGATCGGGGAGGTATTCACGCAATGTCGGATGCAAAAACGCTTGCGCCTGCTGCACGGCAATGCCGCGGCCAGCAAGAATTCTTCCTAAAAGCTCGGGCAGTCCTAACTGTTGAGAAATGGCAAGAGCCGTGCGCGCATCATGCTCGCGCATATGCCAGCGCTGCCCTGATACCGAAACAATGTCAGCAGCGGTTGTCGTCGTTTGTGTTACTATTTGTGGTCGACCCACGTTTTGCGCCCGAAATTATGTTCGGCTTCAATGACTCGCACCGTGCCGGTGCGCGAGCGCATGATGATGGAATGGGTATGCGCTCCACCCGGAAAACGTCTGACACCCTTGAGCATCGAACCGTCAGTGACGCCGGTCGCGGCAAACATCACGTCGCCTTTGGCGAGATCTTCAAGAGCGTATTTACGGCTCAAGTCTTCGATGCCCATGCGTTTGGCGCGCGATTTCTCGGCTTCTTCGCTGAAAATCAGCCGGCCTTGGAACTGGCCACCAATGCAACGTAGCGCGGCAGCGGCAAGCACGCCTTCGGGTGCGCCGCCGATGCCAAAATAAATATCCACGCCCGTGTCCTGGCGTGAAGTGGCAATGACGCCGGCGACGTCGCCGTCGGTAATGAGCTGAATGCGTGCGCCGGCGGCGCGCACCTTGGCGACGAGCTCATCATGGCGTTCCCGCTTTAAGATGCAGGCGACGAGATCCGACACGTCGCATTTTTTGGCTTTGGCGAGGCGCTTGAGATTGGTAGCCGGGCTGTCGTCGAGATCGATGACACCGTCAGGCAGTCCGCCGCCGACCGCGATTTTATTCATATAGACATCGGGCGCATGCAGAAAACCGTTTTTCTCGGCCATCGCGACCACGGCGAGTGCGTTGGGTCCGCCGGTGGCACATAACGTCGTGCCTTCGAGAGGATCAAGCGCAATGTCGATTTTGGGGCCGCCGCCTGAGCCGACCTTTTCGCCGATATAAAGCATCGGCGCCTTGTCGCGTTCGCCTTCGCCGATAACCACGGTGCCGTCAATCGTCAGGCCATTGAGTGCTTCGCGCATGGCAGTGACCGCGGCCTGATCAGCTTCTTTTTCATTGCCCCGCCCCATGAGGCGCGAGCAGGCGAGTGCCGCCGCTTCGGTGACACGCACCGCTTCAAGCGCGAAATTGCGATCCATGGTGAAGCTTTCGGAATAAGCAGCCTTGGCGGCGTTTTTGGTCATAGCGGTTCGATCCTTATCATATGTGGCGGCTCCACCACCGAGTCGAGTTTGCTGATGGATTGTAGCGCTCTCTTCATGCTGCGTTCAAGTGTTTCGTGGGTAGTCAGCACCACCTGCACCGGCTTGCCTTCGGACTGGCCATGTTGCAGGAAGGAACTGAGGGAAATGCCCTCGTCGCGGAACACGCCGGTGACACCGGCAAGCACGCCGGGCTTATCGACCACGACCAGGCGCACGTAATAGGAGGTCTTAAGCCCGTCCATTGCCGCGCGCGTCACGGGTTTCATCTGTGCCACGGGGATACAAAACGGTTTGCACATCGTCCCGCGCGCGATGTCCACGATATCACTTACCCCTGCCGTATCTCACGGACTGCGCCTGGGCA
>Ga0206878_10045_pt2 | contig 52740 bp, 51 predicted proteins | sample Alteio_BWOrgCont_8_FD_152621 | JGI IMG/M metagenome (GOLD analysis project Ga0206878, IMG submission 152621) | Enriched cells from forest soil in Barre Woods Harvard Forest LTER site, Petersham, Massachusetts, United States -... | ecosystem: Environmental > Terrestrial > Soil > Temperate forest >... | reverse complement strand
GCAAATCGACAATTGATTTTACAATAGGCAGTCCCAATCCCAAGGTTCCCGGTCGACTGCGAGCTGTCTCCACTTGATAAAATCGTTGAAATAGATGGGGCAGATGTTGTGTATCAATACCTGTCCCGTCATCACAAATTTCAATCAAAACTTGCTGATGTTCTGGAGCGGATATCTTCACCGCAATCACACCGCCATTCTCGGTAAACTGGAGCGAATTAGCACATAAGTTGCATAGTGCGCGCTGAAGCAAAATGGGATCTGCCGTCAACTGAGCCATCCCAGAACAAGACAACGTAATGTTTTTTTCATCAGCCCATGCTTGATAATATTCAAATATTTTATCTATCAATTGAGGAAGATCAATCAACTGCTTATCGAGTTGAATTTGAGCCTGTTCTGAACGTGAAATAAAGAGTAACTGCTCAACCAGCCTCGATAAATCTTGAAATTCTTTCATGTAAGTAACCAGTACATCATTTGAGACTTGCGCATCCGGTTTTGACAATGACAGTTCGGTTATTTGCATCAAATGATGAATCGGATGACGCAACTCATGAGCGATGTCCGAAGAGAATTGTGCCAATTGATCAAATGCACGCTGAAGACGTCCAAGCATGTGATTAAACTGCTCACCCAGTGGTCTTAACTCTAATGGCCAGTTGTTTACGTCTAACCGCTCTTCCAAGGCCTCTCCAGAAATGCGTGTCATAGCCTGTTGAAGCTCATTAATTTTATTGAGCCCTCTTCGTGCAATAAATTGACCTAACAATATTGCACCTACCGAAACACACAGTGACATCAGCATGATTTGCTTGAAACATTCAAGCGTCGCATTGGGATTATCATGTGATAAAATGCGGACTAACGAGGGAAAAAACAACAAGGCGACCACAAACAGCAACCCCATGGTTGAAAAGGTATAAAGATAAGTTAATCGTCTTGCCAGAGACGTCGTTTGTCTTTGGGGTGAATCAGCGCACTTCCATAACATAACCTACTCCCCTGATGGTATGAATCAGTTTAATTTCATGATCTTGATCGATTTTTTCTCGCAATCTTTTGATGGCAACATCAATGGCATTTGTATTGGAATCAAAATGAATATCCCAGACCTGCTCTGCAATATACGTTCGTGTTAATACTTGCCCTGTTTTATTTAAAAACAAACACAGCAAGCTAAACTCTTTAGCGCTCAGTGACAATACTCGACCACCTCGTATTGCGCGATGCCTGTCTTTATCCACCACCAAATCAGACATTAACATCACTTGAGAGGCGATTTCAGGCTTACGTCGTACCATGACATTCAGACGCGCTAACAACTCAGAGAATGCAAATGGCTTGACCAAATAATCATCCGCGCCCAACTCCAAACCTTTAACTCTATCATTCACGGCATCCCGTGCTGTGACAAAAATGATGGGGATGGTTGCATTGAATTTTCTTATTTCCTGAATCAACGTCCAACCATCTATTTTCGGCAACATCACATCTAAAACAACAACGTCATATTGCTGATTTCGTACTAAATGGAGCCCCATTTCGCCATCAGAAGCAATTTCAGGCGTAAAATAGTGCTCCTTTAGCGCTTTATAAAGAAAAGCTGCTGTAGTAGGGTTATCTTCAACGATCAGAATGCGCATGTTTACAGGATCTCCCCAATTGAATGTCCCATGATTAATGCAGTGATCTTTAATTATATCATATGTTCCATATGTGATCCATGTATAGCATGATCCTCTCGATATAGCAGGGTAACTAATGTGCTAATAAGTGAAGCCCGTTGAATATGACAAAATTGTAATCAATCCGTCATCTTTCAGTCATCTGTCATGTTTTATAATAGACTCAATTCGGCATACTCATAAGGAATAATACACATGACAATCCAAGGCAGCATAAGCACTAAACCTAGCTTGATACAGTCCCTATTGTGTGTTTCAGGTATCTTATGTTTTGTTTTTTCGGGACTGATGATATTTAAAACGAGTCTGCATAGTATTATCTTACTCAGTATATTATGGGTCATTTTGCATGCTTTATATTTAAACCCAGATCAATCTTTACTCAAACAAGGCATGATGTCTGCCGTACAAAAATCATCTCCAGTTTTCTTATATTTCATATTGCTAGGTGCTGTGATTGCCGCATTTACAATGTCTGGTGCTATCCCAACACTGATCTACTACGGACTTAATTTTATTACGCCTCAAAATTTTTTACCGATGGGGATGTTATTATGCAGTTTGATGTCATTGGCCATTGGTAGTTGCTGGGGTACCATCGGTACGATGGGAATTGCCTTGATGGGTATTGCTTCCATTTTACATATTCCAGCACCCATGGCGGCGGGTATGATTGTATCAGGCGCATACTTTGGTGATAAATTCTCACCTATTTCGGATACCACTATCTTATCGGCACTTGCCACAGATACGGATCTCTATACCCACATCAAAGGCATGACTTACAGTATCATGCCGGCTTATCTGATAAGCTTGGCCATTTTTTGGTTTATTGGACATCACTATGTGATTGATAATCCTGCTTACTTGCAGGATATTGCATCAATTCAACAACTCATCCACACCCATATTCACATTGGATTGATAACGGTGCTACCCATTCTTGTGATGCTTGTGATGAGTCTCAATAAAAAGCCCGCTGAATTATCCATGCTCATCTCTATTGTGATTGCTTTATGCATCAGCGTGTTGATGCAACACTTGAAATTAACAGATGTCCTCAATGGCTTGTTCAGTGGACCACATTTTTTGCCAACCGGCTCTGCAATTATAGATACTGCTTTAAGTCGTGGCGGCATACAAAGCATGCTCTGGTCCATGTCATTGGCACTACTTATTCTTTCACTGGGCGGACTACTCGATAGCTATCATTTTATTAGTACTTTATTTGCACGGATGATTGTTAACCTCAACCATCCTGTGAGCTTGGTATTAGCTACTTTATTTATCGCTGTGACCTGTAACCTTCTGATGGGAGAAGCCTACTTAAGCATTATTCTCACAAGCAAGTTGTTTAAACAGGCCTATCATAAAATGGGTTTAGAAAGTTGTGTGTTATCTAAAGCCATTGAAGAAGGGAGTACGTTTTCAACACCGCTCATTCCATGGACAACATCTGGCGCTTTTATCGCAGCAACGCTGGGTGTGCATCCAATAGACTATTTATTCTGGAGTGTATTCAATTGGGTCGCACCGATCGTTTTCTTAATCTTGGTCGCTGCCAACTTTGTTGGTATCAAAATGTATTGCCAAGATCCACTAGTGTCCTGAGGGGGTTTAGTATGTATGATAATTTAAAAAACATTCGCAATTTATCACCGTGTATTTTAGCTAGTCTCAATAAGTTAATCGTTAATAGAATGGGGAAAACGCCCGAGGCCTTTATGCTGACGCGAGATATTGTTAGTTTTATCTCACCGAATCAAACTTATCGTTTCGGACCCGATATCAGTTTATGCACCTCTAAACCATCATCTCAGTTGGTGGATAAAAAATTATTTAAAATACCCGACTATGCTGTTTTAACAGGTATCTGGAATAATCATGAATCCACTTTTAACCCGACTGCCAATATTTTAGGTGGCATGGGGATGTTAATGTTGGATGACAATCAATCCGTGCAAATTCCAGTGATCACAGCGACGGCCGAGAATTTGGATTTTTATCATGCGCGCTTACTTTCAATCGGCGATACATTAACTTTTGAAACACAACAAAATTTACCATTGACGGAGGTAACGGTTGGTTCAGATTACGTCGATTTTTATTTATCGCTGACAGAGCGCGGTGGCGGTGAATATATCGAATATCATGATGAGCCCCACTTATGGGCGCCTAAGCATGCTCATTGTGGTGGACACATTTTGTTAGGTAAGCAAGTACAAGGTAAGTTTTACTTCACAGGCTTCCGTATTCCATTTGGACAGGCAGTCTACTTAAGCCCCAATATTTTACATTCAGATGCCTATCTCATTGGTGATTATTTAGTGGTCTATACTACAACTGACGCATACTCGACTGTCATTTTCAGAGATAAAGCGAAACAAATAAAACGGCTTGAATTCATATAGAGGCTGTTGAGCCAGGAGAACATCCAAAAATTGTACTATAGTTACATATATAATCTTTTTTTGATAAACATATGCTTAAATTAAACCATGAGCTGTTAACAGTAGAAGGAATCATCGCCGCCTTTGAAAAAGAGGTCATGAAGAAGACTGAGCCAACATCCGCGAAAGCCCCTTCTCTCTTGTCCCAATTTAAAACTAAATTAAAGGCCATCTATTTTCCTGAAAACAAAAAATCGGAAGATAATAGCATCCTTGCCATTTTAGAACAGGATTCACGTTTTAACTCCGATTATCCTGAAATAAAAAACGCATTACAGTGTGTTTTTTCATCCTCCGATAAAGAAACGCTTCTGTCATCACTCAAAGCCTGTCAAACTTCACAGAATAACATCAATCCGCGTACTGAAACGTCATGGGCGGATCTCAATACCGACTTTGGCTATTTTAATGATCGCCCGGATTTGTTTCCCTTATTTAATGAACTAGTCAACGCGTGCCGTGCAATGATTGTTTTGGTGGAACAAAACAACTCACCCGAAGATACAATGGCCTATAAGTACGCTTATCGACTGATGGCTTTATACATTGATCCAACTAATCCTACTCTGCCTGATCTGAAAAAAATGGCCCAGCATGCTGAGGATTTAATTAAAAGCATGACGACTAACAAAAACACGCCGTATCATGACGTGTTATTAAATCAAGTCCAGTTGCCTAATGCGCAGGATGTGAAGAGCATGCCAGGTTGGCGTCAATTTATTAGCCAACATCTCAAAGACAATGCAATCACTGCATTACGTTTTTTTGCAATGGCTCCCGATATCGAAAAACAAATTGAAAAACAAAGCGATTCAACGATACGTATCACAGGCTTTGCACCGCAATCACTGGCTGAAGCAAAAGCCATGGCTGCTCGTGTCCATTATGCACGAGGTTCTGAAAATCCAAAATTGGCCCTCATTTGCAGAGAATGTAGCATTCCTGAAACCGGTCCCGAATGCTCATTCGACACATGCCTGGATTATTTGAAAACCGTTTCATGGCCCATCAAAACAAGTGATTTACTCCCTCATCCTGAAATCATAGGCGACGGAGTAGCTGCTGCGTATCGTTGGGTCAAACTCCCAACTGATGATCTCCGGGCTCTTGTTTTAGGTGTCATCACCGGATGCTGTCAAAACATCGGAGGACCTGCTCAACGATGCGTTGAAGACGCAATCAGTTTACCCGAAAATGGGCTTTATGTTTTACTCAAACTAAAACCAGGCAAAGCATTCGATAGTCCTTCATTTCTTCCCGATCAATCGATTAACTACCCGGCATTTGAGATTGTCGGCCAATCTTACGGATGGATAAGCCAAACAGGAAATCTCACGTTGGATTCACTTGAATGCTCTGAAGACAGAGTTCCCACACAAGTTGCTCATGATCTTCTTCTTCAATTTGCCAATCAAGTATTAGAAGACAACCCAACAATAAAACGAGTTGCCCTAGGTACAGGCGGTGGAACACCGAGAGCATTGGGCTTTAATTCGAGCATTATTACCGAAAAAATTCGTTCAGGCTATCATTACGGTGATTCAGATGGTCAAGTTTGTATTGCAATAAAACATCAATTAAATCAGCATCAATATGAACAGTTAGACGAGCTTTTAAAGACTTACAGCGCTAGATCTAGAAGGCATATGTACGAACTTGGCGAATGCATTGCCGACCCAGAAAATTTTGTTGATGATCTCAAAACGCTACTTCAAAAAGACAAAGAACCTGACTTTGAACTGAAGTTAACTAGATCGAATTCATTATCTAAGTTGCTAAAACTGAATCCTTGTCCTCGAGTAGCTGATCTGGAATCTCTATCGTTTGAACAACTAAAAAAAATGAGCCAGGAAGAAAAAAGAAAACTGTCTTTTACTCGATTATTTTGGAATTGCAATAATATTGAGTATTTTGTAGATGCAATAAACCTTGTTTCAGATGAAAAAATACGCTTTTACCTCATTTTTTCATCCGACTTATTCTTTCAAGGCCATAAATCAGCGATAAATCAGGCTTTAGAATGGGCTGCGGCAAAGCCTGAATATTTAATCACTCTGTTAATGATGATACCCAAAACTCAACTTTTTCAGCTATTAAACGAAAGAAACTCTTTTAATGAAAAAAATAGTTTTCAATATGCACTATATTATTGCCCAATTGCCTTACCCATTATTTTCGATTATTTGCCCATGGAGGATCGTCTTTCTGCGTTAACAGCTGAACAAGGAGGCTCTTATAGTGTGTTGGCGCATATTTTAAATCGTAAGCAGTCAACCGATCTTGAATTGCTGAAAGATCTTTTAAATAAATTGCCTCTGAACTCTTTTCGCCAAGTATTGCAATTAAAAAACAGTTACACAAATAAGCCTTTCCTCTTGGAACAAACTCGCCGAGATCCGACTTGGTTAACGGCCATATTAACACTTTATCCCAAGAATCAACTTGTTTCAGTATTAACAGAGAAAGGTAACCAGGACACGAGTATCTGGGATAATATAGTGAGCGATTTTCATGGTCTGCTTCCTGTACTAAACTACCTGGATAAAGATGTGTGCGCCCAGCTATTCGCTATAAAAAACAAAAAAGGAGACAATGCATTATCAACCCTATTCCAATCTTATGCATCTTTTCATGATGAACATAATGAACATAAAATCTCACGATCAGAAATTTTAAATTTTTTATCTCTGGAAGATCAACGAGATCTACTAAAACAAAAAAACAAACAGGGTTGCAATGCATTTAATGACGCATTTAATTACCGGTCTTTTTCTGAGGATTTTTTGACGCCTTTAACAGAAATGCTCTCCGCATTTACCGCGGAGGAATGCCTCTCTATTTTTTTAGAGTGCATTGAAAATCCGGACTTTCCATTTTATAAATTTGACCCTCCACCAAACCACCCAAGATTATCTGGTTCTAAAACATATGGACCCGAATTAAAACAAATTCTACTGGATAAAATTAACTCCATTACATTGGATTCATCTATATCATTTACTCCGAATTCCTATTTACCTAAAAAAGTCAATTTAGATAGCATTAAACGAGATATTGAGAACGCAACAAAAACAAGACCTCAAATTATTGAGTCTATTCAACATTTCCAAAAATTGCTCACGATCCAAAAATCAAAACAATATAAGCGTACGTTTAACGAATCACTCAGTAATGAAAATCCAAATAAAGATCCCGATGAAACCAAGGGCCAGAATATACCCTAATCGTAACTACTCGCTCCGTAGTAAGGAACGGCCATATCACCCACTGAATTTATAGACTAGAGATAAAGTGCCTTCTAATGTTGCAAACGTGTTGTTGTAATTTTGCGGTGCTAATGAAGTTGATTGACCTAAAGACATGCTCGAACCATACGTTGTATAAATCATATCTCCACGGAGTGATAGATTCTTCAAGTGACAGGGGACTTTGAACCCTAATCCTGCTTGAAAACCATTGCGTGATAATCCCGTATCAATGAACCCATAATTACCAGTATCTTTGAGATTAAATTTGCCATAAGAATAACCTAATATCACGTGTCCCACCGTACCGCGAGAAAATTCATAACCAGGTAATAGGCGAACACCAGCACTGTACCGCATATTAGCGTTAAAAGAGGGTTGAGTTTCATATTTTTGTTCTGCTGCAATGTTTAATGCTGAGCCATTAATAAAGCCTTCAACACCTAATTTGATACGATCCATCACGCTTAAGTCATAACCGATCAGACCACCACCAACAAAACCCGTTGAACTGAATTGATGCATATCATATAGCCCGGGTGCATAGGGTGTTGATTCTTTATCAGTTAAATTTGCAACACCAATATCACCTCCTATATAAAACCCGCTAGAAGGTTCAGTGATAACCACAGGACCCATGGTGCCTGCAAATACTGTTGAAGAGAGAAGTCCAATTCCAAACAAATATATTCGAGTACCCATCGTAATCCTTGAAGTCATGAAAAATACATCCTGTGAATCACAGTAATGGGAATAAAAAGAATAGTCAATCTGTATCACCAGCGATTTCCGCTTAAATTGAGGCTATCGTATACATAGGTATGTGAGCATCCCCGCCTCTGCGGGGACAAGCTTTTCGAAATCGTTTTCGTTCAAAATGCGCCAAATATGGCCGTCCCTTGCTACGGAGCGAGTAGGGTCTGTTGACATTTCAGATCTCGACGTCCCGCGGCTTCGACAGAGCAAATGTCAACAGCCTCTAGTTACCTTATTTTTTATTTAATATAGATTCAGACTGAACAGAAGAATCTTTCATTTCCATTAAATCAGCCTTATACTGCCGCTGCTTCATCATGAGTTCAGCCTCATCTAAAAATGAAGCTAACTCACGATGATACCTATTAGGGTATTTATCAGGGTTTCGTTCAACAGGAATCCATTGCTTTCCAATATCGTTACGAAGAATTAAACGTTGTTCTGGCAAGAGAAACTCCATCACCTTATGTGTATTCTCAATCGCGTCACATAACTTCACTAGCTTGGGCCTTATTTCATCAAATAAAACATGTTTCTGTTCAGGAAGAAGATGTTTCATAATGCTATTAACTTCATAAGGCTTATTAATAAGTGCTGGTAATCGAGAATAAATTTCATTAAAAATACCTGTCATGTATGAAAAGTCGGTCGTTCGTGGCGGACAAAGGCACTCCATTATACGTTCTACGTCTCTAATGGTTATTATAAATCCAAGTATTTTGTAATGTACACGCTCCAAAAAAGATGCTTTTTTATCGGATGAAATGGTATTCGCATACATGATGCTTGTAATATCATCCATTGTTTCACAAAGCTCCGGCAACTCATCAATAATTGCCGCATAGATCATACTCTTAGTAACAAATCCGCTGGAAAAGTTATTAACTCCACGAGTCTTTGGCCATAAATCAAGCATATTATGGCGTAAAACATCAAGACCTTTCTGGCATTGGGCAGCGGCTTCATCTGACGGACAATTAACACTAACACTAACAAGCATCATAGATGCGCTTGAAGATGGGCATATATCCCAACACGCAAACAAACCATTTATTAAATTATCATCGTGAATATATTCTTCTCCAGGTAATGAATTAGGATCCAATAACAACCAACGCCGAGTTTCTGCACGATACGCAAGAAGAAGCTCATGAGCTCTATGCGAAATATTTAATACAAAAGAATGATCACCCAAATTCTGCTGTATTGTTTTTAAGTAGTCTTGAAAAGCTTGTTTATCGATAGCATCTGTAGCTAAGTCGGTAGTAACCAGCTTAGCACCTTTTTCAATCATGGTTTCTAATCTTTTAGAAATGGTCATTTGCATGGCCTTTTGCGCATTTGTCATCATGGGTATTTCAGAATGCTCTGGAAGAAATTCACGATGTTTCCCCGAATTGCTGTGTAAAATTACACCATCAAAAAAAGCCATTAAATCAACAATTGTGTTGCGAACTTCATCTGCGTTATCTTGCTGACCTTCTTTTAAAAATTGATGTTCTTTTTGTTTAAGATTAGCAAAATCATTTTTAAAATCATCCAGGGGTATTTCATAGATAGTCTGCAAACATGCATTGAAATTTTTTAAATCATCGGCTAAAAATGCTTGCGTCGCCATACGTGATATGCCATCACATAAGCCAATTTTCCTGACATCATAACCACCAACGGCATTAATTTTCTCCATTAACCAACGTTGTCCACTTTTTCGAGTATCTATTTTTTGATCAATAATCAATTGGATTTGATTAATGAGTTTAGACAATTCCGTATTCATGTCTTCAGGTAGAATTGTTGACTCTTCAGACAATAGTATGTCAAGACTAGCGAAGATATCCCGCGATACATCATCACTGACTTTATAAGATACGACCATATCTCGCACATCGTTCAGGAATGGCTCTAAGTCCTGATAATGGGTTCGTTTACATGCATCACGCAATTCATCGACTAATTCCGACCAAGCAAGCATTATTTTTACCTCATCGCGAGAGTTTCTCGTAAAACTCATGTGAAATATAATGTAATAAGAAAGCCATATCAAGAATGGTCATCGAGAATCCAGGGCTTCAATAAACACGGCCGTAATATCAATGATATTTGAAGCAAACAAACAACAAAAATATATAATCGATTGACTCATGTTTAAGCATCCATAGAAAACTGCTCACATTCAATTGATAGCGTATCCATAGATAACTGCACACACTCAGCTGACAGTGCATCATGAAATGATTGCAACGTCGGCCTATTACCAGGTAATGTGTTTAATGCTTCTTGAGTAAAATCAGCTATTGAAAGATACATTGTTGCCAAAACTGATTGGTGTTGCCAAATAATACGGCTAAGCATTGCCCCATATGAATAAATATCTTGATTCGTATTTGGTATCAATGGTGTGTTGCGATTTGTACGTTCTGGTGCCCAATAAGAGCAGACTTCACTGGTAACTACAGCGAGAGGATCCGTCACAGCATAGCTATACTCAAAATCAATAAATTTAACTTCATTACCATCCTCCCAAATAAGGATGTTTTCCATTTTGATATCTCCGTGGATAACTCCATTTTCATGAAGTGACATCAACTCTTTTGTCATAAGCAGAATTAAATTGGTCAGTATTTGGGCTGGAAGTCGTTGGTTGAACACGGCCAGTGCTGGCTTGCCACGAATCAATGGCATAATCATACGTTGTGTATATAATTGTTGCTCGCCACTATGATTTTTTTTAAAAAAGAAATGTTTGAATACCCCCCCTTCAGTGTATGACTTTTTCATAAAATGAACTTCTTGTCGCCCTTCTTCTAATATAGAATTGATTTCATCACAATCCTTAGCAATCGACCAACCACCTTTTTTGAAACATTTCTTGACAACAAATTCCTCATCACCCGGGCCAACAAATTTTCCTATGTAACTCCGTGTTGTTTCAGCTATTTTTGCTGTTTCTCTAAACACAGCAATACTTCTCCTCTCCCAATCGATCCCCAAACAAAAAGAAGGATGTCGCCCAGCTATCTTATATTGATAATCAATCGCTGTTTTATCTTGAAAATCCCCCAGTATCTGCATCATTTTTTGATTACTCAGAATGAGGCCGGCATTTTTTTGATTTTGCTGAAGTAAATCAAGCGCTTCATCCAAGGTGTTAATAAAATCTAGTGCCCCAGCACAAATTAAAATTTTAACAACCTCCTCATGGCCACAGTTACTAGCCAAGGTCAACGCATTGACTCCATGCCCGGGTCCGGTTAGCGCAGGATCATAACCAACAACATCTAACTTAGCTTGTTTACCGACCAATAACTGAACTATTTTTACATAACCACGACTGGCCGCGTGCATCAACGGTGTCATATAAAAATGATCGACTACATTGAGTAACAATGGGTATGTTTCAAGCAAAAATTCAATTATCTCAAAACAGCCCATACCCGCTGCTATATGAATAGCCTGCTGGTTGGCATTGTCCAATGAAACGCGAAGAACTTCCGGATTATCATGAGCTCGTTGTTTTAGGGCAGCAAGATTATTATGTTTGATAATACCTATCAACTCTAACTTTAATCGTTCGTTTATTTCCATTTAATAAGAATACCTCTTTATGTAGAAATCTCACAAACGGTGCTAATTCTCCGATAACACCTATCGTACGATTCGTTAAAATGGATTTCAAGTGGAGTATAATATAAGGCCGGCTCATGAGGTAGAATCGTTACTATACTGTCCCGGATGAAATGCAAAAAAAAATCTGGCGGCTTTAGCTCCACGCAAGGTGCGGAGCAATTTGCCCGTACTCGCGGATTTATTAGCACGATACGGAAGCAGAGTCATATTGGGGTTCAGAAATACGGAGGTTTGGATGGACTGAGTTTTCAGTCAACGAAGGTCGCATTGTACGCCGTTTTTTGGTAATATAAAGCGGTTCAGTAATTCTTGGTTCAATATATCGATATCGTTTTTCGGTTAGTAAAATGGACGAATTTGTATGGAAATAGGATATGCACGTGTCGTTTTATTGATTGGTATACAAAAACGTGTCTTAGGGTGTTTATCAAGTTTCAATGCTTATCCACTTTATAGCAAAAAAGATAAAAGGTTAATAAGATGCTTACAGCAGAAAAATTGAACAATATTGCTAAATTGAAAAAACAACATAAAGACAAACAGCAGTCGTTAGACAGTGGTCAATATGATGCTAAAATAAAACGCCATTTAGATAACAGCCAAAGAAGAGCAATAGAGCAAATTCTCGGAGCGGAAAAATATAAAAAATTAGCTAGGTTTCATAATTATGAGTACAGGAACCAGTGTGACAGGTTAATAATCATTGACTTGTATGGGTTTGCCATTCAAACCGATAGAAATGCATTGCTGCAAAACGCCATACTACAGCACGCTCCATATATCGGAGCGGGATTAATTAATGATTTTTGTAGAGATGTTGAAGCGACCTTAGATGATTTATCTGATCAAAAAATAGATCTGATAAAACGTGAAAAATTGATTAAAGAGCATGATGTTTCTGATGCTGAATCAGCGTACCAAAGTGCGATCCAATCTGTGGTTAACGAAATAAATTCCACACGAACCGAACAAGATAGAATGCGTCAATTATTAATTCAAGATACAATTGATGGCAACACCATAGGCCATACTTGTTTGCAGGGAAGCGAACATTCTAAATCTTGTTATATTAATATATTACTCAAATTAAACTCAAAAAACCTGTTGCAGGTACTATTTAGATGCAATTATGAATCAGTCTCAATATTGGACCTATATGTTAAAACAAAAAATAGATTCTTATATCTAGCATCCAAGTTAGATGGAGATGATTTATATTCATTACTGTCTACGAATAATTTTTTTATTAATATCGTACATATTAAGCACCAAGTAATGAATTTCCTGGAAGATTATTGGAGTTTATTAAAGGAAAAATTTGAATCTTCAGAATCAGGTAATGATCAATTATCACAATTATTGAATCTGAACTGTGAATATTTAGCACCAGCAAATAATGGGTGGACAATTGGGCATGAGATTGTCAAACATGAAAAAATAAATCTTTTATTAGATTACATTGATTTTTTATATAAATTATCTAAAGACAAGCCCCTGCACCGATTTAATCAACCTAACTTGCAGAATGAAACTTTTATTAGTTTAGTTATTTATCGAATTAAACTTTCAAAGTTCTCTAAAGGAATGGACACACAGGCAGATAAAATTGAAATTACTGTTAGATTACTTGATAAATTTGATTTTGATCAGAAAACCATCCGAACCCTTGTTGATATACAAGGATTAAAAGCAGGCGTGAGTAATTACTTATTAAACTTGTCACCCAACGCAACAAATTTAAATTTATTAGAGCGCATCGTTGATAAGAGCTCTTCCTTAGGGTTATTTTGTTGGGAATGGAGGACATTAAAAATGTCCTTACGCGGACTAAAAAAATCGTTTTTTTCTAAATCAGATAAGAAAGATGAACCGACAATAATTACGAACGTCCGTGCTCGTATTATTGAAATGAATCAGTACCTTAACAACAATAAATGTATTCCAAGTGCTCCGCCTTTAATAGCACTAAATATTGATAATATGCCTATTGAAAGCGATGAATTAACGGCCATAGTAGCTCGACCTATTTCAGATGATGAAGCTCGTCATTTAAACTTAGCGGTTGCTGTCATCGCAAACTCTAGAGCGGAGTCTGATTATACAAATTGTCAATTTACATTAGCATTACTTGGGGCCTGTATAGCGGCATTGTGTTTTGGAAGTTATTTATGGTTGAATTATTCTCAAAATCAAGATGAATCGATCCATGGATATAGGGCGTCGCCTTAAAAAATAGTCATGGCCTTGAAATTAAGGGCATTTAGAAGGCTGTTTAATTCAGAATTAACATTTTTGGTGGTTCTTCCACACGGCCCCGAAAATAAACAACCCAAGGCATCCTCTCAAAAAGCCCGGGCAACGCTCATGTTTTTCAATACAAGCGAAAGCTCGCGATGGATACTACTGTTGGCAAACACTTGTTTCCGGCTTTCAAATGTATTGAAAAACATGACCGTTGCCCGGACTTTTTGAGAGGACCCAAATCATGCGGTACCGCAAGCCTCATCACAATGCACACCTATATGGACAACTCACACATCATTATGTAATCTCCATCCCAAAATGGCTGTGCACAAGTAAGTATTCGGCCAACCCCGCTATTGACAAGCTCCATTTTTCAAGACTGTTTTAAAATTTCGAGCCAAGGGTATAAAAAAATATCCTTTACCGGCACGCTTTGCACCCCGAATGGTCCAAGTTTACCTCGTCCTTTTGTACAACCGACATGGGTCCAATTTGTTATGCGCGTCCCTGCCAAGGATCAATCAACAGATCCCGAAAAGCTGGATTTGATTCAAGTTTCTTATCTTGGGGTTTAAAAATTGTTAGCCGTGATAAGTCACTATTCTCAAGTGCCCTGGATACACCCTTCAATAATAAATTGTCTGGATCTTGAGTGGATGCTAATCGGGTCTCTAATTGTTGTAAACGGTTAGCAGGCCATGAATAAATATGCTCCAGTTTATAAATGAATAATTGCACTATCTCTAGTAAATTGAATCCTTCTTTTAAATCAAGCAGAAGAAGCCGTTCATCTTTGATAAGATCTGCCAAGCCTACAATCAAGTTATTAATTTTTTCATCACTTGAAGAAGCTCTTATGAAAGATTTCGATTCCAGAAGACAATCTAGGCCATGTGCAAGACTAAATATTGAAAGTTTCCAATCATTCGCCAATTGATGAGCGTTAACCAATTTGGCATACCATGAAATGAGTAAACAGATTTTATCTGGAGTATTCCGATAATCATGAAAAGCCAAACGAGCCATATCAGCGCAAAATGCCTTGGAAAATTTGCCTTCTATCTGATTACTTTGAGTGATTGAATTGACTGTTGTGAGGAAAGGTATGATTTCTTCAAAACCGCAAGAGTATGAGGTGAAACTATCCGCAGGAATTGGGCCATTTAATCGATTTGCTGTGATTAATTGATTTAAACAAAACAATACGGCTTGATCATGCGAGGCATGATTAAAGTATTTTGTCGAAATGCCCCAAGTGGTAGTATCACGTCCTTCGGAGAGTTGCATGAGCCGTACAAATAAGGATACTGAAATGGGTGTAATCGATGGGTCGATTTCGACCAGTTGAGCCAGATCCAGCATGATGTGTGTTAAAGCTTCAAGATCTTCCTGGCCACGATGATACCAATGACGTTCATTATTGCGATTGTAAGTTAAGTCTAAAAACTTTTCTAATAATGGATTAAAATCAATATTCTCTCTCTCAAACCAATGCATTAACTTGAAAATAGCTGCAATATCATGGTGTGTAGGCGAACTATTGACTAATTTAATTGTGAGTATTGAGAAAAAGTGAACACTGAGTGCTCCATCTATCGCTTGAGATTCGCTTAATTTTTGAAATATTCCAAAGATTTTTATGATTTCCTGAGCATTGAGATTTTGATCGAGACTAAAGTAATTCTGAATCACTTGTTCTATCTCACTCGTTCTATAAGATATCTTTAATCGCGCTAACGCTGGCTCACTCATTTGATTTATTTTTTCAAAAAAAACACACATTTTTTCTTGATTGGTCGGTTCATTCAGTAACTCGTTTAGATAAATAATTTCGTTGCCCGCTGTTCTTTCATGGAAAGACGTTTGATTTGAATTCAAACGTCCGGCGTTTATTTTTTGGTTATTTTCTCCAGAAGAGCCAACTGAGTATGATTTTGTCATCACGTTTTTCCATATATTACTGAACAAGTGATATAATATTAACAGAAAGATCATTGGGTTATCAAAACAAATATTTATTGGCTCTTTTGAATTTTGAGTGGGTAACGGCTCAAAATTACTTCTGCCCATCGTATTGCAGCTTGTCCTAATTTTTATACTGTATAGTTATAGTCTTGAATTTTTTCTAACTCTTCTTTTACGGCAATAGCAATAGGTCGCTGAATTGATTCTAATGACCAACATTGAAGAATAAGAGCAACCATTGAACTCGGTGTTTCGAAAGAAAACTCATCGTGAGCGCCTTGAGTAATTTGAAGTTTTAATTCAGCGTCATTTTTACATGTTTGATAGGGATTATCACGATTACATATCTCCCAAAGTACAATAGCAAGAGCCCAAATATCAGTGGCCTCTGAATATGTAGCGCTTTCATATACTTCTGGAGCCCAGTATTTTGGTGTACCTGCTTTGTGGTTAGATAAGGTCTGATTAAAAAAGCCTAAATCAGAAGGCTTTACCGCACAACCAAAATCCCCAATCTTAAGCTGCATGTACTCATTGACCATAATATTTTGACTTTTAATATCACGATGTAAAATACCTTGCTCGTGTAAATAAGATAATCCATTTGTAATCTCTATTGCCATAGTTAAACGCATAGACCAAGGTACATCAATTGTAGTATCTAAAAGGAGTTTAGATAAAGAACCCAATTTCATAATCTCGAAGACTATGAATATATGGCTCTGGTTATAGTCAGCGTTTCTATGAAAAGCGAGCAATTTTAGAATATTTGGATGAGACAATGTACGTTGCATCTCAATTTCATGACTAAATAACAAACACGAAATAAGATCGTCATCATCTTTAATGTGTTTTATAGCAACTGATTTTTTTTGCCAGTGGCCTTTTGTTACAACGCCAAATCTACCCGACCCTAAGACAAAATCATCAAGGTCCGCTAGTACATGTTGTACTTCTTCTTTTTCTTCTACTGTTTCAGCTAAATGCCCGAAGCAATAGTTTCCAATATCTTCTTCTCTATCTTCTATATTGCATGATGCAAATTTCATTAACTGTGCATTTTTCTCTGTATATTCAATCTCTATTGGATCAATACCTTTAAACGCTATCAAACGTTGTATTTCAGACTTATCTTGCTCTGCTGCAGGCAGATCACCAAGCCTTCGATATGATTTTGCACGATATTTAAAAGCATCTATTGCCTGGAGTGGATAACCATCAATAATCGTTTTGTCGTCATTAATAATTAATGTAAAACATGTAATTGCGTGTATATGTAGGCCTTCTTTTTGAAAATGTTTGCCTAATATATTTAAGAAAACTTTATCATTGATATGAGAAAGAATATGAGGATGGGATTGAAAAATCGGCTTAAAGGCCGAGTAAGCTTTATGTCTATTTCGCTGAGAGCCATCGCTTACGTTATACTGGCTTACCTTATAAGTATCTATTATTAAATCGATTTTTTGTAAACAAGTAATAATTAAAGCATCTTCAGCTGCTTTTTGATTGTCATTTACTACTAAATAAGAATCTCTACGAGAAATAAACTGATTAGTCTGAGTTGGTTTGAGGTAAATTGCCCTTGTAAAGCAATCAATTGCCTCAGGATGCTTAGTACGCATTTGATATATCATACCAACTTGATAAAAAATCTCATAAGCTGTCCTGTGTTTACTGAGTTGTTGTTCCAAGTTTGGGTGTATTTGAAGTGCGGTTTCATAGTAACTTAAGATCTTATCTAATAACGTTTGATTTTTTGGAATTCCAAAATGAAGATGCTCAAAAATTGGTTTGACTAATTCTAGTGTTTTTGCATATTCACTATACATTGAGTCCTCGTACAAGAGTAATTAAATTGTTCATAATTTTAACACATCCCAGGTATATAATGCAAAATCACCAATGAACGCCATTCTCAACTTTAAATTGAAAAATTCAACGCAACTACAAACCACGTCATCCTGAGCGTTAGCGAAGGATCTCCATGATTTAGCACAATGCCACTGTCAGGAGATCCTTCGCTAACGCTCAGGATGACGTGTCGTTGTGTTTTTAAAAACAGTAATTCATTGAAAGACATGATCTTTTTATGTAATTTTGGTTTCGCCAAAAATCAAGATTACAATGGAGAAGATCATGTCAATGGAAGATTTTATCATTACGGTATACTGCCTAATAGATGAGTTGCTTAAAAAACAGGAAAATTCCCACAAAATAAGAAAAAGAGGTTTTCAACCCGCACTATCTGACTCTGAAATGATCACAATGGAAATAATATCTGAATTTTTAGGGATTGATACCGACAAAGGAGCATGGGAATATTTTTGTAATCATTGGCGATTCTTGTTCCCTGCCATTGGCTCAAGAGCAAACTTTGCTAAACAAGCTGCCAATTTGTGGGCCATAAAACAGTGCATTCAAAAACAATTGGCAACAGAGTTAGGCGCTTTTCATGATTCACTTCACTTGGCAGATGGTTTTCCTATGCCAGTTTGTCATTTTAGGCGAGCGAATTTTAGCCAAATATTTTCTGGTGAAGCTGCATATGGGTACTGCGCCTCCAAAGGTGAGACATATTATGGATTTAAAGGTAATTTATTGATCAATTCAGAAGGTGTTATCGCAGCGATTACTGTTACACAGGCAAATATTGATGAACGTGAATCTTTATGGGATCTTGTTGATGATATCCATGGTACGATTATTGCTGACAAAGGCTTAATCGGTGTTGACTATAAAAATGAACTCTACCAGTTTACTGGAATAAATTTGCAAACCGCAGTGCGCTCTAACATGGAAGAAAAACGGAGCAAAAATTTTCTGAAATCGTTGATTTCTAAACGACGACTTGTTGAAACAGTGATCGGTCAGCTGACGGATCGATTTCATATTGAGAAAATAAGAGCACGTAAACTCTGGTATTTAACCAATCGTATTGCTAGAAAGGTGTTAGCTCATACTGTTTGTGCATGTATTAACAAAAAAATTGGCAACCCACCGCTTCAATTTGAACTGTTGCTTAAGTCATGAAAAGTTGAGAATGGCGTCAATGAATATTAGTTTACATAAATTGAGTCGGTGAGCCACTTACTCTCTTTTCATTAGGTGAAAATTATTAGAAAATTAGGCCTTCTACCAGCGATTCCCGGCAATAAAAAAAACAGTGTAAAATAGGGGTTTGCAGGTGCATCGCAAAAACATTTCTCGTAGACTATGCCCCAGTGAGTAAGATTGACGGAACTATTGATTACTCAGAACAGCCCCCTCGCCCGCGCCGGGAAAACGAATAGAAAACTGGACTATTTCGCGGGAGAGGGGGCGTCCTGAGTTATCCATGGTTTCTGCGTTAATACGTTGATGTTAAGGATAATGTAGTGGGATTTGTACGGAAATATCTATCCGCGGATGGTTTACTGAGTATTTCGAACGTTAATCAGTATTGGAGTTTTTAACAGTTGGCATCAACTGTATACCTTTATTGGCGATCCGGCATCCCGACCGCCTCCAGGCGAAATGGGTTGGTTAATAGGGTAAGATTGGGACGAGATATAGAGTGCTCGTGGTTTTTTGTTGCCTGCAATGTTAATTTTGACTGAAATGAGCACAGATAGGCTCGTCTTCAAAAGGCAATTGTGTTGGGACAACCACATGTTTTGATTGAATTCAAACCACATGGATGCTTTGTGGGGTATTAATTAATTCGAGCGGGAATACTTGTCAGTGACATAGATTTTGATCGTTGCCAAATACGAATTACCGAGGGCAAGGGAAAAAAGGACAGGATCGTCCCGTTTCCAGATGGTTTTAAGGAAATACTAGCTATTCACGCGCACAATACACGTGAGAAAAGTGGCGAGTACCTGTTTGAATCATCATGGAAAAAGCCTTACACTGACCGAGGAATACGTAAAATTCTTGAGCAATATTCACTTGAAGCGGGGATGGAGCACTCTATCTCTCCACACAAGTTGAGACATTTTTTATTTACTTGGCTTAAGAAACAGGGAATTGATGACGCGTTAATACAGCCTTATTCAGGCCATGAGAGTCGAAAGTCGCTTGAAATATACTCAAAGCTGTCGATTGCTGACGCACAAACTGAGTATGAGGATGTTATTGGTAAGTTTCCCGTCTAAATTAATTTATTTAAAGTGGCCTCTCGTGACACGAACCGTCAGATGGGATTGAAGACTTAATAATAGACATGGTAATAGGACTCAGCCTTGAAGGCCTCGATATGCTCAATTAATTGGTTAAGAAAAATAGCCAACCGTAGTACAGACTGCGGGATTGCGTTTGCTGCCAAGTTACTCCTTTATTGTATGGCTCATCGTGAACAATTAATCGTGAACAAATGAGCAAATCGCCAGCAACATGCTATAATAAATGGTATTGAAATGGAGGTGCAAAATGAAAGAAAAGGCCGAAAAAATAATGAAGATATCATTAAAGCCGTAATGGTTTCTTTGCCTTTAAATAAACAACAATATTTTATGGAATTCGCAAAAGAAGTAGCAAAATTATCCCATCGTGAACAGCAATATTTATGGAACAACGCCTCTCCCGTAAAGGACTATCCAACGGGATGGGGAGCACCGTATCGAATGATCTTGACTAAGCCGGATCAAAAACGTATTGACATGTTATTATGGGGATTTACATTAAAGCTGAATGACATTGTAAAATCTCTTAGCCAAGAGGAGGCTATGCTGTTTATTAAGGCAACGCTCATGAAAGATTCTCTCCCTCTTAAAGAACTAGTTCAGCTTATTCCCACTACATTGGCAGATGTTGCAATGAGTGACGCTTTAGACAAATATCGTTGTCCCATATCATTAGACGTGATGACAGACCCTGGTTATATTGAAGGCGATCCCACGGGTCAACGATTTAACCATCCTGAGCTTGTAGCCTGGGTTACGGATCATACGAACCATCCAACATCACGGATACCTTGTTCATTAGGGCAGGTAAAACACGATGATGTGCTAAAACAAGAAATTGATGACTATCAGGAAGCGGTAATTCGGCAATTCCGATTATGAGGAGGGTTTGGTTGACCTGATCTCGTCATTCTACTCAACCTAATCTCGTTCAGAATCCATGGTAAATAACGATTCTGGTACAAATGTATTTATTAGCATAAATATTAGCACCTAGAAACACGTGTGTCGGTAAAAATGGTGCATTCTACGGGGTAAAAAAGACAAGATCAATAACCATCAAGAGAACGAGCACGAAAAGCAGATAATTACGTTAGAACAAATTTACCGTGTGCATTGTGATGAGGCTTGCGGTACCGCATGATTTGGGTCCTCTCAAAAAGTCCGGGCAACGGTCATGTTTTTCAATACATTTGAAAGCCGGAAACAAGTGTTTGCCAACAGTAGTATCCATCGCGAGCTTTCGCATGTATTGAAAAACATGACCGTTGCCCGGGCTTTTTGAGAGGATGCCTTGGGTTGTTTATTTTAGGAGATAAAACTGCCTTACGTGGGCGGTAATTGATGGAAGCGATACAAAGTTTAGCATGAGCTTGGTAATGAATAATTCTAATTTATTTGGCGCGGAAGGTGAGATCAACTGCACACGTATCCTGACTGGCTCCGTCAAATATTTCAAACAAAAAAAAACCAGGAAAGCCTGGTTTTTTAAATACTAAAACATAAATTATGCTTCAGCTTCTGCAGTAGGTCTGTCAACGAGCTCAACAAGCGCCATCGGCGCATTATCACCAGGACGAAAACCGCATTTTAATACGCGAACATATCCACCTGGACGTTCAACATAACGAGGCCCCAGAGTTGTAAATAATTTTCCCACTGCACTTTTAGAACGAAGTCTATCAAACACATGACGACGAGTTGCAACAGAATCAACCTTGCTAACAGTAATTAACGGCTCAATGTAACGTCGTAATTCTTTTGCTTTTGGCAATGTTGTTCTAATCAGTTCATGTTCAATCAACGAGTTACACATGTTAGAAAACATTGCTTTACGGTGACTGCTTGTACGGCCTAATTTACGGCCTGTATTACGGTGACGCATGACTAAGACTCCTAATATTACTCGCCAAGATTTTCAGGCGGCCAATTCTCAAGTTTCATCCCAAGGGATAAAGAGCGTGACGCAAGTACGTCTTTGATCTCTGTTAGGGATTTCTTACCTAAATTTGGGGTTTGTAACAATTCATTTTCGGATTTTTGTACTAAATCACCTATGAAATTAATGTTTTCAGCTTTTAAACAATTCGCTGAGCGTACTGTCAATTCAAGATCATCAACAGGTCGAAGCAATACCGGGTCAAAGTCATTTCGTACTTTGTTATCCGCACATGACTCTTCGAATTTCATATCCACAAAAGCGTGTAATTGACGTTGCAAAATACTGGCTGCAATTCGAATAGCTTCTTCGGGATCAATTGTACCATTTGTCTGTAAATCAATAGTTAATTTATCAAGATCGGTTCGATTTCCAACACGAGCCTTATCAACAAAATAAGCTACTTTTTTTACAGGTGAAAAAGTATTGTCAATTTTCAGTTTACCAACAGATGTTTGTTCAACTTCTTCGTCAAGCAAGCGAGCAAACGTATCAGGTGAATGGTAACCAACACCTTTTTCTACCTTCAACGTCATTTCCAGCTTACCATTCTCATTCAAATGGGCAATCACCAAGTCAGGATTAATTATTTCTACACCATGAGACAGTTGGATGTCACCTGCAGTTACTGCACATGGACCCTGCTTGCTCAATGTCAACATGGCTTCAGAACCAACTGATATTTTAATGGCAATATCTTTCAAATTAAGAAGTATATTAACCACATCTTCCTGTACACCTTCAATCGTACTGTACTCGTGCAGCACACCATCAATTGTTGCTTCAGTAATTGCACTACCCGGCATAGAAGACATCAAAATACGTCTTATAGCAGTTCCCAAGGTATAACCATACCCTGATTCCAAGGGTTCCAATACAATAGTTGAATGATTGGGGGTCTCGGATTGCACTTTAAGAACTTTGGGCGTTAGCATTTCATTCATATCAGTATACATTCGGCTTTGTCTCCAATCTTACTTAGAACTTAGAGTAAAGTTCTACGACCATGTTAACGTTAAAATCAGCAGTAAAGTCATTCATTGTCGGGTTTGTAGTAAACGTTCCCTTGAATGCGCTAGCATCTACAGTTAACCAATCACAAGCGGCACGTTGCTCAGAAAGCGCTACTGCTGCCAGTATACGGCCTTGAGCTTTAGCTTTTTGTCTAATGGCAATCACATCGCCAGGACTAACTAGAAATGAAGCAATATTCACAACGTGTTCATTAACTAAAATTGCTTTATGCGCAACCAGTTGACGTGCTTCAGCACGTGTACTGGCAAACCCCATGCGATAAACCACATTATCAAGACGGCTTTCAAGCATCGCCAACAGATTTTCACCTGTAGCACCCTTATGTCTCGCTGACGCTTTATAGTAATTACGGAATTGTTTTTCCAAAACACCATAGATACGCTTCATTCTTTGCTTTTGACGCAGCTGCTCACCATAACCACTTAAGCGCGGACGCTTATCACCATGCTGGCCAGGTTGCTTTTCAGATTTACATTTTGATTTGTGATCACGAACACCACTCTTCAACAGCAAATCTGTACCTTCTCTACGTGACAATTTACATTTTGGACCAAGATATCTAGCCATTAAATACTCCTAAATCTTATACGCGACGTTTTTTAGGCGGCTTGCAACCATTATGCGGTATGCCGGTCACATCGGTTATTTCAACAATCTTGAATTCCTGCGATATCAATTCACGGATAGTTGACTCTCGACCGGGGCCTGGGCCATGAATAAAAACAGCTACGGATTTCATACCATACTCTTTCGCTACAGAAGAAGCTCGCTCTGTTGCGATCTGTGCTGCATACGGGGTGCTCTTACGTGAACCACGAAAACCAGATCCACCTGACGTTGCCCAGCATAATGCATTGCCTTGACGATCAGTAAAAGTAACGATGGTGTTATTAAATGATGCATGTACATGTACAATACCATCAGATACAACACGTTTAACTTTTTTTCGGATCTTCTGTTGTTTTGCCTTATTTATAGCCATTTCAATATCCTACATGAAAAATCAATTAGTGGTGCCTTTACGACGACCTTTTCGAGTACGTGCATTGGTCTTCGTACGTTGTCCACGTAATGGTAAGCCACGACGGTGTCTCAGTCCTCGATAACAACCAAGATCCATAAGACGCTTGATGTTCATCGTAACCATACGACGTAAATCACCTTCAACAGTCATTTTAGTAATTTCTGTTCTCAACATTTCCAACTGTGCTTCAGTAAGCTGAGATACTTTGGAAGCGGGATCAATGTCCACCTGCTTACATAGTTTGATTGATGTTGACCTTCCAATACCGTAGATAGAGGTAAGCGCAATCACAACATGCTTGTGATCTGCTATGTTAACACCTGCAATACGAGCCATTAATATCTCCGAACGTTATTTAGTTCTGCCTGAAAGGGCAGAAGAATACTATTTTCATACATTAAAATCAAGCAAGATTTAACCTTGCCTTTGTTTGTGCCGCGCATCTTTGCAAATAACACGTATTGTTCCATGTCGCTTGATGACTTTGCAATTTCGGCAAATGCGCTTTACTGATGCTCTAACTTTCATTACTAACTCCAATAATAATCATAACAGACCAGGCAGTTTGTTGCCCTTGAAATTGGCTTTTTTCATTAATGAATCATATTGTTGTGTCATTAAATGGGCTTGTATTTGAGCTACAAAATCCATAATTACAACCACAATAATCAACAACGAGGTCCCACCAAAATAAAAAGGAACATGCCATGTATACATCAAAATTTGCGGCAAAAGACAGACTAACACGAGATATATTGCACCAACCAGTGTTAATCGGGTCATAACCAAATCGACGTAACGTGATGTTTGTTCTCCAGGACGAATCCCGGGTATATACGCACCAGATTTCTTCAAATTGTCAGCTGTATCCTTCGGGTTAAATACCAACGCAGTATAAAAGAACGCGAAGAATAATATTGCTACAGCATAAACAATAAGGTACAACGGTTGTCCGGGAGATAAAGCCATTCCTATATCAGCCAACCAGTCCATTCCCTTACCACGGGCAAAAAATTGCGCCAGTGTCGCCGGCAAAAGAATAATACTTGAAGCAAATATTGGAGGGATTACTCCAGCCATATTAATTTTTAATGGTAAATGGCTTGTCTGTGCAGCATACACTTTGCGACCTTGCGTTCGCTGAGCGTAATTAACACGTATTCGCCGTTGCCCACGCTCCATGAATACAACAAAACCAGTCACTGCCACCACAATAATTGTAACCAATAAAAGAGTCAGAGCTTGCATTTGCCCTTCTCTTACCTGTTGAAATACTGAGGCAATTGCATTGGGCATACTTGATACAATCCCCGAAAAAATAATCAGGGAAATTCCATTTCCAATTCCTTTTTCAGTAATTTGTTCGCCCAACCACATCAAAAACATGGTTCCAGTTACTAAAGTCACTACAGCAGTAAAATAGAATGCAAAATCTGGCTGCAAGGCAATTTGTTGACCGGCCAACCATCTTGCCATACCCAAAGATTGGAATATAGACAACAGCAGGGTCAAATACCTTGTATATTGATTAATTCTACGACGGCCAGACTCGCCTTCTTTTTTAATCTGCTCCAGTGCAGGAAGAACAACAGAAAACAACTGAATCATAATCGATGCCGAGATATAAGGCATAATTCCGATTGCAAACACAGTTACCCTCGATAACGCTCCACCAGAAAACATATTGAACAGACCAAAAATAGTATTTTGTTGTTCATTAAAAAAATTAGCCAGCTTCTGTGGGTCAAGGCCAGGAACAGGAATATGTGCGCCAAGGCGATATATCAAGATACCTATAATGACAAACAGTAAACGAGACTTTAGCTCGGCCAATCCACCACGTGACTGGCTCGATATTTGTTTCTGGTTTTTCATGGTCACTCTTCTACGCTTCCACCAAGATCTTCGATGACTTTACGAGCGCCCTTAGTCACACGTAAACCCTTCAGCTTGACAGCTGCAGTCAATTCACCAGAAAGAATCACCTTAACTTCACGGATTGCTTTATTAATTAATCCAGCCGCCTTTAGGACGTCAAGATCAATAATCGCAGCGTCAAGTTTAGCAATCTCGCTTAAATTAACTTCATCAGTTGTTTTAGAAACACGTGATTTAAAACCCATTTTAGGCAGTCGACGCTGAATAGGCATCTGTCCACCTTCAAAATTGATCTTGTGAAATCCACCAGCACGCGCTTTTTGACCTTTATGTCCTTTACCACTTGTTTTACCAAGCCCTGAGCCAATACCACGACCTAAACGCTTACGATCAGGTCTTGAACCAACATCAGGAGATAGTGTATTTAAATTCATTATGCACACTCCTCAACGACCAGCAAATAATTAATTGCATTAACCAATCCACGAATTGCAGGAATATCATTATGAACAACCGAACTACGGATTTTGGTTAATCCAAGTTGTTTGGCAATAAGTATATGCTTTGGCAACCGACCTATAAGGCTTTTAACCAAGGTAATTTTAATAGTCTTTTCCATTATTGTTCTGCCATCAGTTGAGCAACTGTTTTGCCGCGCTTAGCAGCTACGTAATCAGGTGTGCCAATGTTAGTTAATGCGCCTATAGTTGCACGAACAATGTTGCTTGGATTCGTGGAACCAATACTCTTAGCCAAAATATCATGTACACCCAACACTTCGAGTACAGCACGCATGGCTCCGCCTGCAATAATTCCGGTACCTTCACTAGCTGGCTTCATAAATACTCTTGAAGCACCATAGTTCCAAGATATTTCATGGTGGATTGTACTGCCCGCCAAAGAAATATAAGTCATGTTCTTGCGAGCTTGGTCCATTGCCTTTTGAATTGCAATAGGCACTTCTCGTGCTTTACCACGGCCGAAACCAACCATACCCTTCCCATTACCTACGACTACAAGAACAGCGAATCCGAAAACCCGACCACCCTTGACTACTTTCGCAGTACGCGTAACAGATACCAATTTCTCTTGGTAACCGTCAGTTTTTGTTGAATCATCAAATGCCATAACTGTTCCTTAAAAATTCAAACCAGCTTCACGAGCGCCATCAGCTAATGCCTTGACTCGTCCATGGTATTTATAGCCGGCCCGATCAAAAGCTACATCCGAAACATTTTTTTCTTTTGCGCGAAGAGCGAGCAATTTTCCAACCTGAAAAGCTCGTTCAGATTTGTTTCCGGTTAATCGTGACTTCAATTCAGTATCCAAAGTCGATGCAGACGCCAAAACCAAATCACCTCGCTCACCTGACACAATGATTTGTGCATAAATATTCGATCCGCTACGGTGAACAACCAGTCTTGGCCTTTTTGATTGGCGAATAATGGCTCTTGTTTTGAGTGAGCGTCGAGTACGAGCTTGCTGCTTATTCATAATTCACACCTTATTTCTTTTTAGCTTCTTTGCGTACGATTTGTTCTCCGGCGTATTTAACTCCTTTACCTTTATATGGCTCAGGCGGTCTAAACGCACGAATTTCCGAGGCAACCTGACCAACTCGTTGCTTATCAATCCCTCTTAATATAATTGTTGTGTTATTTGGTGTCTCAGCAACAATTCCTGCAGGCAATATATATTCAATCGGATGTGAGAATCCAAGAGATAATGTCACTGTTTTATCCTTGGCTGCCGCTCGATATCCTACGCCAACAAGTTCAAGAGTTCGTTCATAACCTTTAGTAACACCATGAACCATATTATTAACCAAAGCGCGTACTGTTCCCGCCTGAGCCCATGCATTGGGTTCATTTGACGCTGGCTTAAAATTAACTTGACTGGCGTTGGAGTCAGATTTTGTTATGCAGACCAATTTATTGCAATGCTGGGTTAGGCTTCCCTTTGGCCCTTTTACAGTTACTGTATTGTCGCCAAGGGACAGCTCAACATTAGCAGGCAGTAATATAGGGGCTTTAGCTACTCTAGACATATCAATCCTCGTTCGTATTAAGCCACTTCACAAATGACTTCACCGCCAACACCTGTTATTTTGGCGGCTTTATGAGTCATCACGCCTCGAGAAGTTGACAATATTGAAATTCCAAAGCCCGGTACAGCCAATAAATCTTTAGCTGATTTATAAACACGCAACCCTGGTCGGCTAATTCGTTTAATTCGCTCAATTACAGGGCGACCTTGATAATACTTAAGGTGCACAGTAATAGATTTAAGGTTATTTTCAAGAGCTTCTACTGAATAGTCAGATATAAATCCTTCTTCTTTCAGTACTCTTGCAATTTCTTCTTTTAATATTGATGAAGTTAATTTCACCTGTTGGTGCTTCGCTTGCTGTCCATTTCTAATTCTAGTCAGCATATCAGCAACTGGATCATGCATACTCACAGTCGTTCTCCAATGAAAAAGGTTTACCAGCTAGATTTTCTGCCACCAGTGACATTTCCAGTCATTAATTGCTGGCGCAAACAAATCCTGCACAGTCCAAATTTACGATATACTGCATGCGATCGGCCACACTGTTGACAGCGTGTTGTAAGACGCACAGGATTAGAATTAAGCGGCAAGCCATGTAACTTATCTTGAGCTGCACGAATTTCATCAGGATCAGTAGATGATTTGATAATTTTCTTTAGTTCAAGCCTTGGAGCTCTATATTTTTCTACAAGGCGCCCGTTTCTTTTTGCGCGTTCACGCATCGATGTTTTAGCCACAGTTATACCCTTCTTATTTTCTGTCTCTATCTTTCAACGGAAGATTAAAGGCTTCTAACAAAGCTTTTGCTTCCTCATTTGTTTTGGCGCTAGTCGTAATACAGATATCAAGGCCACGTATTCCATCAATCTTATCAAAATCAATTTCAGGAAATACGATTTGTTCATGAATACCCATACTGTAATTGCCAGTACCGTCAAATGACTTGGGATTCAGACCACGGAAGTCACGTACACGTGGTAATGTAATAGTAATGAGTCGATCAAGAAACTCATACATCCGATCACTACGTAACGTTACTTTACAACCAATCGGCCAACCTTCACGAATTTTAAAACCAGCCAAAGATTTTTTTGCCAAGGTTATAACAGGCTTTTGACCTGAAATTCTTGTCATATCATCAACTGCAAAATTCATGACTTTCTTATCGCCAACAGCCTCACCAACACCCATATTGAGTGTGATTTTTTGAATTTTCGGAACTTGCATAACACTAGTGTAGCCGAATTTTTTCATCATCATTTCGACAACATTGTCTTTATAAAATTGCTTCAGTCTAGCCATTTCAATCACCTAATTAAACAAGGTCAACTACTTCATTATTCGATTTAAAATATCTTACTTTGTTGGCTTTGCCGTCTTGTTCAAGATATTTGAAACCAACCTTATCAGCTTTTTTAGTCATTGGGTTATAAAGAGCAACGTTTGACACATTTAAAGGTGCTTCTTTTGTTACTATTCCACCTTTTTGCTCTAACTGAGGATTGGGTTTCACATGCTTCTTAATTAAATTAGCACCTTCAACAACGATCTTCTCTCCAATAACTCGCGCTACTGTACCGACATGTCCTTTACTTTTACCAGTAATAACTATGACGGTATCACCACTTCTAATTCGTTTCATAATTTGTCCTTCTCACAATACTTCAGCAGCAAGAGAAATAATTTTCATAAATCGCTCTCTTAATTCGCGAGTCACAGGCCCAAATATTCGAGTACCAATAGGCTCGTACTGATTATTCAAAAGTACTGCCGCATTGCCGTCAAAACGAATCAAGGAGCCATCATCACGACGAACACCTTGCGCAGTACGAACAACAACAGCATTCATAACAGAGCCTTTTTTGACCTTGCTACGAGGAATAGCATCTTTGATGCTTACTTTAATAACATCACCTACTCGGGCATAACGTCTGTGTGAACCGCCAAGCACCTTGATACACATAACTTTGCGTGCTCCGCTGTTATCTGCAACATCGAGCACAGTCTGCATTTGTATCATTATATTCTCCAGCTCTAAATTCGACCAGAAAAAGGCTGCTGAGTATACCAGCCCTCTTAGGATATTAAAAGTATCAACCGCAAATATTAAGCAATTACTTCGACCAACACCCAACTTTTCATTTTTGAAAGAGGTCTGGTCTCGCGAATTCTTACGGTATTTCCAATTTTACAAACTTGATTTTCATCATGAGCATGTAGTCTGGTTCTACGTCTCATAATTTTCCCATACTTCGGATGCTTTACTGTCCGCTCAACAACAACAACAATTGTTTTTTGCATTTTATCGCTGACGACTTTACCGATCATGGTTCTGCCATTTGTTTCAGTATTCGACATGACTCTATCCCGCCTTTTCTGTCATAATTGTTTTAACTTTGGCAATCGCTCGTCTCACCATCGTTACAAAATGAGTTTTATCAAGCGCACCACTTGCTTTTTTCATACGTAGCGTAAATTGTTCTTTACGTAGATCTAGCAATTCAGTTTTCAATTCTTCTAGTGTTAATTTCTTTAATTCATTTGTGTTTTTCATCACATCACCTTGCGCTCTTCAAACATCACTTTGAAAGGAAGCTTGGCTTTTGCTAAATCGAACGCTTCGATCGCAAGCTCTCTGGTTACACCTTCCATTTCAAAAAGGATCTTTCCGGGTTGAATTTGGGCTACCCAATACTCAACACTTCCTTTACCCTTACCTTGTCTGACTTCCAATGGTTTTTGTGTAATTGGCTTGTCAGGAAATACACGTATCCAAATTTTACCACCGCGCTTGATATGCCTAGTCATAGCTCGTCTGGCTGCTTCAATCTGTCTTGCAGTAAGACGACCACGCTCTAACGCTTTCAAGCCAAACTCACCAAAGCTAACACTAGAGCCTCGTTGCGCAAGGCCACGGTTTCGGCCTTTCATTTGTTTACGATATTTTGTTCGTTTTGGCTGTAACATAGTTGTAAATCCTCACTCACTCACTTACTTGCTGCTGTCAGCGTTGCGATTCTTCTGGGGAATGCTCTCACCTTTGAAGATCCAAACCTTGACCCCAATAATTCCATAGGTGGTTTTGGATTCAGCAGTACCATAGTCAATATCGGCGCGAAAAGTATGTAAGGGCACACGACCTTCACGATACCACTCACTACGAGCAATCTCTGCTCCACCAAGACGACCACTTACACAAATTTTAATCCCTTTGGCACCAGACTTCATCGCTGAAGTAACTGCGCGCTTCATAGCACGACGAAACATAACGCGTTGCTCTAACTGCTGAGCAATGCCTTCAGCCACCAAAGTTGAGTCCAATTCAGGCTTACGGACTTCCTCAATGTTCAAATGGACAGGAACACCCAACTGAGTTGAAATTTCAGCACGCAATGCTTCAATCCCGCCACCTTTCTTACCGATCAAAACACCAGGCCTGGCTGTGTGAATAGTCACAACCGCATTATTAGCAGGGCGTTCAATTTGAATTCGGCTAATTGCAGCAGACATCAATTTTTTTTTCAAATACTTTCGTAAATTAATATCTTGATTTAACAATTGCGCATAATTTCTATTTGCGAACCATTTCGAGTTCCAATCTTTATTAATGCCCAGTCGTATACCGATTGGATTTACTTTCTGTCCCATGGCTATTCCTCGTCAGACACTTTAATGGTGATATGGCAGGTACGTTTGCAAATACGATTTGCACGCCCTTTAGCTCTTGGACTAATACGCTTCAAGGTAGCCGCTTCATCAACAAATATCACGCCCACTTTAAGTTCATCAATATCAGCTCCATCATTATTTTCTGCATTAGCAATTGCAGATTCTAATAACTTAAGGATCAATTGTGCGCCCTTTTTAGGCGTAAACTTGAGAACATCAAGCGCCTTGGAAACATTCATGTTCCGAATCATATCGGCGACCAATCTGGCTTTTTGCGCAGACATTGGTGCACCTTTTAATTTTGCTGTAACTTCCATCGTCGCCTCTTACTTACCCTTGGTCTTTCTGTCGCCAGAATGACCTTTAAATGTTCGAGTCATCGCGAACTCACCTAATTTGTGACCAACCATGTTGTCTGTAATGTAAACAGGCACATGGTCTCTGCCATTATGAATGGCAATTGTCAAACCAATCATTTCAGGTAAGATCGTAGAGCGTCTTGACCACGTTTTAATGGGCTTTTTAGATTTCGATGCAATCGACACTTCCACTTTATTTAACAAGTGTTGATCGATATAAGGACCTTTTCTTATAGAACGAGCCACCTTGATATCCTCTTAACTAATTATTTTTTCTTACGTCTTCTGACAATAAAACGATCAGTACGCTTGTTACTTCTTGTTTTATAACCTTTGGTTGGAACACCCCATGGACTAACTGGATGGCGTCCACCTGACGTTCTACCTTCACCACCACCATGTGGGTGATCAACAGGGTTCATGGCAACACCACGGACTGTAGGCCGTATACCTCGCCATCTGGATGCACCAGCTTTACCAAGCACACGCAGGCTATGTTCACTGTTACTTACTTCGCCAATTACTGCACGACAAGCCAACAGAACTTTTCTCATTTCACCTGAACGTAGCTTCAATGTAGCGTACGCACCTTCTTTAGCGACGACTTGACCACTGCAACCAGCACTACGCAACATTTGTGCGCCTTTACCAGGTTTTAATTCAACACAGTGAATCGTCGTTCCAAGCGGAATGTTTTTTAATGGCAAACAATTACCATTACTGATTGGTGAATCATCACCACTCAGAACCACTTGGTCTTTTTCAACACCGGCGGGAGCGATAATGTAACGCCGTTCGCCGTCTTTGTAAACAAGTAATGCAATTAAAGCTGTGCGATTGGGATCATATTCAATTCGCTCAACTCGTCCTTCAATCCCATCTTTAGTTCGTTTGAAGTCAATTATACGATATTGACTACGTACTCCGCCACCGATGTGGCGTACTGTAATGCGACCCTGATTGTTTCGTCCACCCGTTTTATTAAGCTTTTCAACCAAGGCAGCATGTGGCTTACCTTTGTGAATGTGATGGTGAACTACACGAATTTCACCACGTTTACCAGGTGACGTTGGTTTCGATTTTATTAATGCCATCTTGATCTGCCTTATTCTGTCACTGTGAAATCAATGTCATAATCTGGTTGCAAAGAAACAAATGCTTTTTTCCAATCATTGCGTTTTCCGCTAGTTTGTTTGAAGCGCTTTTTCTTTCCCTTCACATTTAAGACAGAGACACGTCGGACTTTGACACTGAACAATTGCTCAACAGCCAGCTTAATTTCAAGCTTGGTAGCAGTCTTCATCACTTTAAACGTAAACTGTTTAAATTTATCAGCCATAACGGTTGATTTTTCAGAGGTATGCGGTTCTCTAAGAACCATTAACAACTTTTCAGCATTCATTGCAACTGCTCCTCTAATTTTCTGATGGCATCTTCAGTCATCAGAACCCGCTCATATCGCAACAGGTTAACTGGATCCAAAGCACTAACATCACAAATGTCATATTGGAACAAGTTACGCGATGCCAAATATTCAAACTCACCTACTTCACTCATTACAATTAGTGCATTATTCAACTCCAAATCACTCATTTTTTTAATGAATTCCTTGGTTTTTAATGATGCGCATTGAAAATCACTAACGACAATTAAGTTGCCTGTACGGTGAAGTTCGGAGATTATACTACGCATTGCGCGTTTGTACATTTTTTTATTAATTTTTTGCGAATAATCTCGTTTTTTAGATGCAAATGTTACACCACCCGAACGCCACAAAGGGCTTCGAATCGTTCCAGCACGTGCACGACCAGTACCTTTTTGATTCCATGGCTTTCTACCCCCACCACGAACTTCTGAGCGTGTTTTCTGGGCACTGTTACCACTACGTGCATTGTTCATGAAGGTTACAACCGCTTGATGGACCAAGCCTTCATTGTAATCATAACCAAACACAACAGGGCTCACAATTATTTGCAAGTTTGTATCTTTTGTCATGAGTTCCATTATTTGCCCCTTCGTAGCATTTTAACTGCGGGCTTAACTTCGACTCTCACACCTGGTGCGCCTGGAATTGCGCCTTTAATCAGGAGTAAATTGCGGTCGGTATCAACACGCACCACTTCTAGCGATTGTGTTGTACAACGTACATTACCCATATGGCCAGCCATTTTCTTACCTTTGAAAACTCTACCCGGAGTCTGATTTTGACCAATAGATCCAGGAACCCTATGTGAACGGGAGTTACCATGTGTCGCATCCTGAGTACGGAAATTATGGCGCTTTACAGTACCAGCAAATCCTTTACCTTTGGATACAGATGAAACATCAACAAACTGTCCATCTTGAAAAACGTCAGACACATTTAAAACTTGACCCAACGTAAAATCAGCAACTGAGTTCAATCTGAACTCACATAACATATCGCCAGCCTCAATCTCAGCTTTAGCAAAATGTCCAGCCATTGGCTTGCTAACACGGCTTGCTTTTTTAGTTCCGCCAGTGAGCTGAACTGCATTATAGCCGTCACTATCAAGATTCTTTACTTGTGAAATCCGGTTCGGGTGAACTTCAACTACAGTAACCGGAAGGGAACTTCCTTCTGCTGTAAAAACCCGCGTCATACCGATTTTACGACCTATAAGGCCGAGATTTTCTAAACCGATGCTCATTCTAACACCTCATTAATATTTTGTTCCTGTCTGTCCAGAATTGATGGACATTACACGCATTAAATAATACAGACGTTTTTTGCGTGAATCCTGCAAATTAACTGCAAGATTTAATCATCATCCAGACTAATTTGTACGTCCACTCCGGCCGCCAAATCCAGTTTCATCAGTGCGTCAACTGTTTTTTCTGTAGGATTGACTATAATAACCAACCGTTTATGAGTACGTAGCTCATATTGATCCTGTGCATCTTTATTGACATGTGGCGAAACAAGCACAGAAAACTTCTCTTTGCGCATTGGCAAAGGAATCGGCCCCCGGACTTGTGCACCGGTACGTTTAGCAGTTTCAACAATTTCACGTGTTGACGAATCAATCATTCGATGATCAAATGATTTAAGACGAATTTTAATATTCTGATTATTGCTCATTTTTATTACTCAATAATTTTAGCGACAACACCGGCACCGACTGTGCGGCCACCTTCCCGTATAGCGAAACGCAACCCCTCGTCCATTGCAATTGGTGCATGCAAGTTAACAACTAATTGAACATTGTCTCCTGGCATAACCATTTCAATACCTTCAGGTAAGTCACATGTACCAGTTACGTCCGTTGTTCTAAAATAAAACTGCGGACGGTAACCATTGAAGAATGGTGTATGACGACCACCTTCATCTTTTGACAGCACATACACTTCTGCTTCAAACTTTGTGTGAGGCTTAATCGAACCTGGCTTAGCCAAGACTTGTCCACGCTCAACATCATCACGCTTGGTTCCACGCAGCAACACACCCACATTATCACCGGCACGACCTTCATCCAGTAACTTGCGGAACATTTCCACACCTGTACAGGTTGACTTCACCGTATCACGGATACCAATGATTTCAACTTCTTCACCAACTTTAACAATCCCACTCTCGACTCGGCCTGTTACTACAGTTCCGCGTCCAGATATGGAAAATACATCTTCGATGGGTAACAGGAAGGCCTTATCAATATTACGCACTGGTTCTGGAATATATACATCCATCGTTTCAACCAGCTTTTCAATTGATGGAATACCAATTTCGCTGGTGTCCCCTTCCAATGCTTTTAGCGCTGAACCCACAATAATTGGGGTATCATCACCAGGGAAATCATAGGACGTCAATAAATCACGAACTTCCATTTCAACTAATTCTAATAATTCCGCATCGTCTACCATGTCGGCTTTATTTAAATATACAACCAGATAAGGCACACCAACCTGACGAGACAATAAAATATGTTCGCGTGTTTGTGGCATCGGACCATCAGCTGCAGATACAACCAATATTCCACCATCCATCTGAGCCGCACCAGTAATCATGTTTTTTACATAATCAGCATGTCCTGGACAATCAACATGAGCATAATGCCTGTTAGCTGATTCATACTCAACGTGAGCAGTAGAAATGGTGATACCACGTGCACGTTCTTCTGGTGCCGCGTCAATTTGGTCGTAAGCTTTTGCTGTACCACCATATTTTTTCGCCATGATTGTCGTAATTGCTGCTGTCAATGTCGTCTTACCATGATCAACGTGACCAATTGTGCCTACGTTAACATGCGGTTTTTTACGCTCAAATTTTTCTTTCGCCATTTCAATACCCCATTAACTATCGTTCAACTTTTATTGTTTCTTAATAATTGCTTCAGCAATGTTCGCTGGCGCTTCTGAATACTTTTCAAATTCCATAGTGTATGTTGCCCGTCCTTGAGTTGCCGACCGCAAGTCGGTTGAATACCCAAACATTTCAGCTAAAGGAACCTCAGCGCGAATAACTCGACCAGCGGGTGACTCATCCATGCCTTGAAGGATACCTCTGCGGCGGCTTAAATCGCCCATCACGTCACCCATATATTCTTCCGGCGTCACAACTTCGACCCCCATAACAGGCTCAAGCAATACAGGCGTCGCTTTTTGAGCGCCCTGCTTAAAGCACATTGAACCAGCAATTTTAAAAGCCATTTCACTGGAATCAACTTCATGGAATGATCCATCGAACAAAGTGACTTTAACGTCAACGACCGGGTAGCCAGCAATAACACCATTTTGGAGCTGCTCTTGAATACCCTTATCAACGGCAGGAATATATTCCTTGGGAATGGCACCACCAACGATTCCGTTGACAAACACATACCCCTCACCGCGTTTTTGTGGTTCAATTTTAAGCCAAACATGGCCATATTGTCCACGACCACCAGACTGACGAACAAATTTACCCTCTTGTTCAACAGTCGCTTTAAGTGTTTCACGATATGCTACGCGCGGCTTACCTACGTTAGCTTCCACCAGAAACTCACGCCGCATACGATCAACAATAATTTCAAGATGAAGCTCGCCCATGCCTTCAATAATAGTTTGTCCTGATTCTTCATCAGTGTGGACTCTGAAGGATGGGTCTTCTTGAGCCAATTTAGTCAAAGCAACTGACATTTTTTCCTGATCAGCTTTTGTTCTTGGTTCTACTGCTACAGCTATAACTGGATCCGGAAAATCCATGCGTTCCAAAATGATAATATGATTCAGATCACACAGTGTGTCGCCAGTAGTTACCGTTTTCAATCCAACCGCTGCAGCAATATCACCTGCTCTAACTTCTTTAATTTCTTCACGTGAATTCGCGTGCATTTGTAATAAACGTCCGATACGTTCTTTTTTACCTTTTACAGAGTTATAAATGGTATCACCGCATTTTAATACACCGGAATAGGCTCGGAAGTATGTTAGCGTTCCAACAAAGGGATCCGTAGCAATTTTAAAAGCCAGTGCAGAAAAGGGTTCATCATAAGCTGTTTTTCGGAAGGCTTCTTCACCGTCTTCATCAAGTCCCCTAATAGAAGGAACATCAACAGGAGCTGGTAAATAATCAATAACACCATCTAACACAGCCTGCACACCTTTATTTTTGAATGCAGACCCACAAAAAACGGGTACAACTTCGTTATTAATTGTACGTTTCCGTATAGCCGATTTGATCTCTTCTTCAGTAAACTCTTCGCCTTCAAGATACTTCGCCATCAACTCATCGGAGGCTTCAGCAGCAGCTTCAATAATCTTCCCACGTAAATCTAAACATTGAGCCTTCAATTCAGCAGGAACATCGTAGTATTCAAAAGACATACCTTGGCTTTGTTCATCCCATGAAATTGCTTTCATCTTAATAATGTCAACAACACCGGTATACGTCTCTTCAGCACCAATAGGTAACTGCACAATAATCGGGGTCGAGCCAAGTCGTTGCTTTATTTGTTCAACTACACGCAAAAAGTTAGCGCCCATACGATCCATTTTATTAATGAATACAATACGAGGTACTCCATACTTATCAGCTTGACGCCAAACTGTTTCCGACTGTGGTTCAACACCAGATACTGAGTCAAAAACAACAATCGCACCATCAAGTACGCGCAGAGAACGTTCAACTTCAATCATGAAGTCAACATGCCCCGGTGTGTCAATAATATTGATACGATGCTTATCATACTGTTTGTCCATACCAGACCAATAGCATGTTGTTGCAGCTGAAGTTATGGTAATACCGCGTTCCTGTTCCTGAACCATCCAGTCCATGGTCGCGGCACCATCGTGCACTTCACCAATTTTATGAGACGTACCTGTATAAAACAGAACGCGTTCAGTTGTAGTTGTTTTCCCCGCATCAACGTGCGCGGCAATGCCGATATTTCGGTATAACTCTAGCGCAGTAGTTGACACGGGTAATTCCTCTCTTCTAATTCCATCTAAAATGTGCGAAGGCCTGATTTGCTTTTGCCATTTTATGTGTTTCTTCTCGTTTTTTTACAGCTGATCCTTTGCTTTCAAAAGCATCAACCAATTCGCCTGCCAGTCGCAACATCATGCCTTTCTCACCACGTGAGCGGGAGGCTTGTACGATCCAACGCATACCTAGCGCAATACTGCGATCCAATCTAACTTCAACTGGAACTTGGTAGGTTGCTCCACCGACACGCCGTGAACGTACTTCAACAGTAGGTCTTACGTTGGTAAGCGCCTGTTCAAAGTAGCGCAGCACGCTTCCACCAGCATTACTACCGGCTTCACCTGTATCGTCATCAGACTTTTTCAGTTTTTTGAGCCGCTCATCCATAACGGAAAGCGCGCCATAAATGATTTTCTCAGCAGTTGATTTTTTTCCGCTAATCATCAATACATTAATAAACTTTGCTAGCAATTCACTGTGATGCTTTGGATCTGGCAAAATTTCTCTTTTGGGGACTTCTCTTCTTCTTGGCATATCTCGTTCCTACGCTCAGGTTATTTCTTGTCTTTCGGCTTTTTGGTTCCGTACTTAGAACGTCCTTGCCTACGATCACTAACACCAGATGTATCTAAACTGCCTCGCACGGTATGATACCGTACCCCAGGTAAATCTTTAACCCGGCCGCCTCGAATCAATACAACAGAATGCTCTTGAAGATTGTGGCCTTCGCCGCCAATATAAGAAGAGACTTCAAAACCATTTGTCAAGCGAACACGCGCAACCTTACGCATAGCTGAGTTAGGTTTTTTAGGCGTAGTTGTATAGACACGGGTACACACACCTCGACGTTGTGGGCAAGATTCCAATGCCGGGACGTTACTTTTCTTTTTGGCGTCCACGCGAGGCCTTCTTACTAACTGATTAACAGTAGCCATTTATTGTTAACTCCGAACTTTAGCTTGAAATTATTTCGTATGCATAAGGAGGCCGGATTCTATATAGGTCTAACAGGTTTGTCAAGTTCAAACCTGCTAGATGATGTAATTTTAAATGAGATAATTTTATCTAACGACAATATGAACATAATACTGCCATTATCTCATTCCAATCAAATCTCCTAATGAACCGAAATCTCCTAATGATCGCGCTTGTCTGCATCTGCATTAAGTGCTTCACTCAATGCATGTTCTACATCACTCGCTGTTACCACATGTGGAGACTGCTCACCCGCTGCAGCTCTTGCACGCTTTGCCTTGCGATTTAAATGGTAGGTATAACCCGTCCCAGCAGGAATTAGTCGCCCAACCATTACGTTTTCCTTAAGACCTCTTAATTCATCTACCTTGCCACTTACAGCGGCTTCAGTCAGAACTCTTGTTGTTTCCTGGAATGATGCTGCTGAGATAAACGATTCCGTTGCCAATGAAGCCTTCGTGATACCCAATAGTATTGGAGTTCCACGTGCTGGAAGTTTATCCTCAGCAATCAGCTTATCATTCTCCTGCAGCATGGCTGTGTCTTCAACTTGCTCGCCCAGAAGGAATTTCGAATCACCAACAAACGTAATAATACGTTTTCGTAACATCTGACGAACAATCGTTTCAATGTGCTTGTCGTTAATCTTCACGCCTTGCAGACGATATACGTCTTGTACTTCATTGACAATATAGTTTGCCAAAGCACCTACACCCAGCAATCTTAAAATATCATGCGGATTGGGTGGGCCATCAGCAACAGTTTCCCCACGTGCAACGTGCTCACCTTCAAACACAGAAATATGACGCCATTTCGGTATCAATTCTTCATGTGATTTATTCTCTGACTCAGTGATAATCAAGCGTCGTTTACCCTTGGTTTCTTTGCCAAAGTTAATCAACCCTGATACTTCAGCCATAACAGCTGAATCCTTAGGTTTTCTGGCTTCAAATAAGTCTGCTACGCGTGGCAAACCCCCTGTAATATCGCGGGTTTTCGATCTTTCCTGCGGGATACGAGCAATAACGTCGCCCACTCCAACATTGTTTCCATCTTCAAAATTAATAATCGCATCAACCGGAAGATAATATTGCGCAGGCACATTTGTGCCGGACAAGAATATCTCCTCCCCTTCATCCGACACTAATTTTACCATAGGACGCATATCACGTCCCGCAAGACTACTACGCTGTTTGGCGTCAATAACAACAATATTACTCAAGCCTGTCAGCTCATCAGTTTGACGATTCATGGTTATACCTTCTACCAGATCGACAAATTTAAGCTTACCACTTACCTCGGAAATAACAGGATGAGTATGTGGATCCCACGTTGCAATAACTTGGCCTGCATCAACTGATGAATGATCGTGTACTGAAATCACCGCACCGTAAGGCAATTTATAGCGCTCACGCTCTCGTCCGAACTCATCAGCAATTGTTACTTCGCCTGAACGTGATACGGCAACAAGATTGCCGTTTGCATGCGTTACTGTCTTGATGTTATGCAGTCTAATAACACCTTTATTTTTGATTTGAATGTTATTAGCAGCAGTTGCTCGCGAAGCGGCCCCACCAATGTGGAAAGTTCGCATGGTCAGCTGCGTGCCCGGTTCACCGATTGATTGTGCGGCAATAATACCCACAGCCTCACCAGTATTAACCAAATGTCCACGTGCCAAGTCACGACCATAGCAATATGCGCATAAACCAAAACGGGTTGTGCAAGATATTGGTGAACGAACGAGAACCTGATCGATACCCAATTTTTCCAAGCGATCAACCCACTCTTCATCAAGTAAAGTTCCTGCTTTAACAACGGGTTCATTTTGATTGGGAATAAAGACATCTGTCGCCACAACGCGACCAAGAACTCGTTCATGCAATGGTTCAACAATATCGCCGCCTTCAATCAACGGCTGCATCAGCACACCATTTTCAGTGCCGCAATCAAGCTCAGTGATGACTACATCTTGTGCAACGTCAACGAGTCGTCGCGTCAGGTAACCCGAGTTCGCTGTTTTTAATGCCGTATCTGCCAAGCCTTTACGAGCACCGTGAGTAGAAATAAAGTATTGGAATACATTTAATCCTTCACGGAAATTTGCCGTAATCGGAGTTTCAATAATCGAGCCATCAGGTGCAGACATCAAACCACGCATCCCAGCAAGCTGTTTAATCTGTGCTGCCGAGCCACGAGCTCCAGAATCAGCCATCATGAAAATCGGGTTAAATGAATCTTGTTTAACTGTTTTTCCATTTCTGTCTGTGATTTCTTCTGTAGCGATATTGGCCATCATTGACTTGGCAACCATTTCAGTGGTGCGTGACCAAATATCAATGACTTTATTGTATCTTTCGCCATTTGTGACCAGACCTGAACGGAATTGGGATTCAATTTCACGAACTTCATTATCTGCCTGTTCAATAATCACTGCTTTATCTGCTGGAATCTGCATGTCTTCGATTCCAATTGACGCGCCAGCCCGAGTGGCATATTTAAAACCTGTGTACATGAGCTGATCAGCAAAGATTACTGTTTCTTTAATCCCGTAATTTCTGTAACAACCATCAAGCACTTTTGATATAGCTTTTTTAGTCATTGGTTTATTAATTTGAGAAAAAGGCATGCCCTTTGGTAGAATATCCGAGAGAATTGCTCGTCCAACTGTCGTTTCAACCAGCTCATAACCGAGTGGATGTTCCGATTTGTCAGCTGGCATGCGAATTTTTACTTTTGCATGAATATCAACGATATCATCTTCATAAAAATTCTGTGCTTCTTGAGTACTTCCAAATACTTTACCTTCACCTTTTGCGTTAATTCGCTCACGAGTCAGATAGTACAAACCTAAAACCACGTCTTGACTAGGTACAATAATCGGTTCACCACTTGCGGGTGATAAAATATTATTTGTAGACATCATCAATGATCGGGCTTCGAGCTGAGCCTCAATGGTCAATGGAATGTGTACGGCCATCTGATCGCCGTCAAAGTCAGCATTGTATGCAGTACAAACCAATGGGTGTAATTGAATGGCTTTGCCTTCAATCAGCACAGGTTCAAAAGCCTGAATCCCCAATCTGTGCAATGTTGGTGCACGGTTTAACAGGATTGGATGTTCGCGGATAACATCTTCTAGAACATCCCATACAACAGCCTCCTCACGATCAACCATCTTTTTGGCAGCTTTAATCGTGGTAGCCAGTCCGCGGAACTCAAGCTTACTAAATATAAATGGTTTGAACAGTTCGAGTGCCATTTTTTTAGGCAATCCGCATTGGTGCAAGCGTAATGTAGGGCCTACAACGATAACTGACCGTCCAGAGTAATCTACCCGCTTTCCAAGCAAATTCTGACGAAAACGGCCTTGCTTGCCTTTTATCATGTCAGCAAGAGATTTTAAAGGGCGCTTGTTTGTTCCTGTGATAGCACGTCCACGTCGACCATTATCAAGCAATGCGTCAACTGACTCCTGAAGCATGCGTTTTTCATTGCGCACAATAATGTCTGGCGCATTCAAATCCAAGAGCCGCTTCAAACGATTGTTTCGGTTAATAACACGACGGTATAAATCATTCAAATCAGATGTTGCGAAACGACCGCCATCCAAAGGAACTAACGGACGTAAATCTGGTGGCAACACAGGCAGGACATTCATGATCATCCATTCTGGTTTATTGCCCGATTCAAAAAACGCCTCCAGCAATTTAAGTCGTTTGGTAATTTTTTTAATTTTGGTTTCAGAATTGGTAATTGGCAACTCTTCACGCAATGATTTAATTTCTTCTTCCAAATCTATTTGACGTAACAAATCGCGGATTGCCTCAGCACCCATACGAGCATCAAATTCATCACCATATTGCTCAATTGCATCGAGGTAGACTTCATCATTCAGTAATTGTCCTCGTTCCATTTCGGTCATACCTGGATCAACCACAACAAATGCTTCAAAATATAAAACGCGTTCAATATCTCGCAGTGTCATGTCCAGCAATAATCCTATGCGGGAAGGCAGGGATTTCAAGAACCAAATATGTGCAACAGGGCTCGCCAGCTCAATATGTCCCATGCGCTCACGTCTAACTTTGGCCTGCGCCAGTTCAACTCCGCATTTTTCACAAATAACTCCACGATGTTTGAGGCGTTTATATTTGCCGCACAAACATTCATAGTCCTTAACCGGCCCAAATATTTTAGCGCAAAATAAGCCATCGCGCTCGGGTTTGAACGTTCTATAATTAATCGTCTCTGGCTTTCTCACTTCGCCAAAAGACCAAGAACGCACTTTCTCAGGTGACGCTATATTGGTCGTAATTTTATCAAATTCTTCACTTTGACCTTGTTGCTTGAGTCGCCCAAGCAAATCACTCATTACTATAGTAGCCAAGGTTGTGCCTCCAAAAATAGTCAGTCAGAACACCCGTCACGCATCCTAACATTGTTGCGCGACGGCAGGTGGTGTTACACGCAAGATAATTAGTCGTGATCCAGTTCGATATCAATACCAAGAGCACGAATTTCCTTGAGCAATACATTGAAGGATTCTGGCATACCTGGATCCATACGATGGTCTCCATCGACAATATTTTTATATATCTTGGTTCGTCCTCCAACGTCATCCGATTTAACAGTTAACATTTCTTGCAACGTATAAGCAGCACCATATGCCTCAAGCGCCCAGACCTCCATTTCCCCAAAGCGTTGTCCACCAAACTGTGCTTTACCACCCAATGGTTGTTGAGTGACTAGACTGTACGAGCCGGTAGAACGGGCATGCATCTTATCATCAACCAAGTGATTCAGCTTGAGCATATACATATACCCAACAGTAACAGGGTTATCGAACTTTCTTCCAGTTCGTCCGTCAATCAGTCGAGTTTTTCCGTCTAATGGCAGTCCAGCCAGTTCCAGCATTGCTTTTATTTCAGACTCATTTGCTCCATCAAAAACTGGCGTTGCCATTGGAACACCACCACGAAGATTGTTAGCAAGCGTTAGAACATCATGATCACTAAAAGATTCCAGTTCAACACGCTTCTGTCCATCATGATTGTAAATTTTCAGCATGAATTCTTTGATTTCAGCTACAGGACGTTTTTTGTCCAGCAGTTCAGCTATACGATGACCTAATCCTTTGGCTGCCAGTCCCAAATGCGTTTCCAACACTTGGCCAATATTCATCCGTGATGGTACGCCTAGTGGATTAAGTACGATATCTACTGGTGTGCCATCTTCCATATAGGGCATATCCTCCATGGGAACAACTATGGAAATAACCCCTTTATTACCATGTCGACCAGCCATTTTGTCGCCAGGCTGAATACGACGTTTAACTGCCAGATATACTTTAACAATCTTCAATACGCCTGGCGCCAAATCATCACCTTGAACTATTTTTTTACGACTATCATTGAATCGTTTTTCAATTTCTTTCGCCAGCGATTCCAATTGCTTGGATGACTGCTCTAGCTGTTGACTGATTACATCATCTTCCAGTCGCACATCAAACCATTTATCACGAGTAGTTTTGTTAAGATATTCCTCTGTAACTTTAGATCCAGGCTTCAACCCACCAGGACCGCCAGTCGCAACCTTATCCATCAACAGCGTAAATACGCGGTTATAAATATCTTCTTCACGAATTCTGCGCTCATCAATCAAATCCTTTCGGACAGCGGCAAGATGTTCTTCCTCAATACTCTTTGCCCGTGCATCTTTTTCAAGACCATCACGTGTAAAGACCTGAACATCAATGATAGTACCATTCATGCCAGAAGGAACCCGCAGGGAAGAATCTTTCACATCGGAAGCTTTTTCGCCAAAAATAGCGCGCAACAGTTTTTCTTCAGGGGTTAATTGTGTTTCGCCTTTAGGCGTAACTTTACCAACCAAAATAGCACCCGCGCTAACTTCAGCACCAATATATACCACGCCGGACTCATCAAGACTCGCCAAAGCAGATTCACCAACATTTGGAATGTCCGCTGTGATTTCTTCCGTTCCTAATTTTGTGTCACGGGCAATACAGGTCAACTCTTCAATATGAATCGTAGTAAAACGGTCATCCTGAACAACACGCTCAGAAATAAGAATCGAATCTTCAAAGTTGTATCCATTCCACGGCATAAATGCCACTAACAGATTTTGTCCAAGAGCAAGTTCACCCATATCCGTACAAGGACCGTCTGCCATTATATCACCACGACTAATACGATCACCCTGATTTACAATCGGAATTTGATTAATACAGGTATCCTGATTGGAACGGAAGTACTTGGTCAGATTATAAATATCTACACCCGTCTCTCCAGCCGTAGTTTCATCATCATTGACGCGCACAACAATACGTGATGCATCAACCAGGTCAATAATACCACCCCGTTTAGCTACAACACAGACACCAGAATCAGACGCAACTGTACGCTCCATCCCAGTCCCAACCAGCGGCTTTTCAGCACGCAATGTCGGAACAGCCTGTCGCTGCATGTTTGAACCCATCAATGCACGATTAGCGTCATCGTGCTCAAGAAATGGGATCAGTGATGCGGCAACAGATACGATCTGCTTGGGCGATACGTCCATATAATTAATTTTATCAGGCGTTGTTAACGAGAACTCATTTTCATGTCGACAAGGCACTAAGTCAGCAATGATATTGCCTTTGTCATCAAGAGCAACATTTGATTGAGCAATGTATTGATCAACCTCTTCAATAGCTGATAAATATTCAATAATATCGGTCACTCTACCATCAATTACTTTTCTGCATGGCGTTTCAATGAAACCATAATTATTAGTTCTTGCATAAACTGACAAAGAATTAATCAAACCAATGTTTGGTCCTTCAGGCGTTTCAATCGGGCAAACACGACCATAATGGGTTGTATGCACGTCACGTACTTCAAAGCCAGCTCTTTCTCGCGTCAAACCACCTGGTCCTAAGGCAGAAACACGTCGTTTATGTGTAATTCCAGACAATGGATTAACTTGATCCATAAATTGTGACAACTGGCTTGAGCCAAAAAACTCCTTAACAGCAGCAGAAACAGGTTTTGCGTTAATTAAGTCTTGCGGCATAAGATTATCTGATTCAGCAAGGCTCAAACGTTCTTTAACTGCGCGTTCAACTCGTACCAGACCAACTCTGAATTGATTCTCAGCCATTTCACCAACACTACGTACTCGTCTGTTCCCCAAGTGATCAATGTCATCTACCATGCCATTGCCATTACGAATCGCAATCAATGTCTGTATTACAGCAAGTATATCTTCTTTCGTTAAAGTACCTGGACCAGTATCTTCTTTACGACCTACCCTACGGTTGAACTTCATGCGTCCAACAGCCGATAGATCATATCTCTCTTCAGCAAAGAATAAATTTTTAAATAAAGCTTCAGCTGCTTCCTTGGTTGGTGGTTCACCAGGTCGCATCATTCGATATATTTCAACCAATGCTTCAAGCTGTGAAGAGGTGGGATCAATTTTTAGTGTGTCAGATATATATGAACCATGATCCAAATCATTGGTATAAATCATGTCAAACTCATGTATACCACGTTGAGTCATGGAATCCAGGAGATCATTAGATATTTCATCATTCGCTTTCGCAAGCAATTCGCCAGTCAGAGTATCAACAATAGTCTTAGCCAGCACTTTACCAATAAGGTAATCACGAGGAACGATGAGGTCCTGCATGTTACTTTTTTCCATTGTTTTAATATGGCGTGCGGTTACGCGACGACCTTGCTCGACAATAACTTCACCTGTACTAGGTACAATAATATCAAATAATGCAATTTCGCCACGCAAGCGCGCAGGTATAAGATCTATATGGAACTCACCGTTTTTAAGATGGCATGATGTTGATTCAAAAAATTCAGACAAAATTGTTTGGGTATCATATCCTAAAGATCGCAACAATATGCTAACAGGTAATTTTCGACGGCGGTCAATCCGCACAAAAACACAGTCTTTTGGATCAAACTCAAAATCGAGCCATGAGCCACGATAGGGAATAATACGGGCAGAATATAATAATTTACCAGATGAATGAGTTTTTCCTCGATCATGTTCGAAAATCACACCGGGTGAACGGTGTAATTGCGATACAACAACTCGTTCTGTACCGTTAATTACAAATGTACCCACATCAGTCATCAGAGGAATTTCACCCATGAAAACATCTTGCTCACGAATATCTTTAATTGGCTTTGGATCGCCAGAGGCTTCTTTGTCAAGAACGATTAAACGTATTTTAACGCGTAGTGGTGCCGAATATGTTAAACCTCTTAGCTTACATTCTCGCACATCAAAAGCATGCTCACCTAACTTATAACTGACATACTCCAATCGGGCATTTCCAGAAAAACTATTAATTGGAAATACAGATGTAAATGCAGAATGCAATCCCGTTTTTTTGTAACTATCAATATCTGCGTCAGTTTTTAAAAAATCTCTATATGATTTTAGCTGAATTTCAAGCAGATTCGGGATTTCCATCTTATCAGCCTGTCTACCAAAGCTCTTACGAATTCGTTTTTTCTCAGCATGCGGATATTTGATAGCATGCGAATCTTGTATGTTAGAAACGGATACGGCCATGGCGGTTCCTCTATAAATTATTGATGTGTTCAAACACGTAAACCCAGCCATGAAGACATGGCTGGGTCATATAACACGAATTACAAAAACTATTTAATATCGACAGAGGCACCAGCTTCTTCAAGCTGCTTTTTAATATCAGCTGCGTCAGATTTAGACACGGCTTCTTTAACTGTAGACGGTGCGCCTTCTACTAAATCTTTAGCTTCTTTCAAACCAAGACCAGTAATTGTGCGGACAACTTTAATCACGCCAACTTTGTTCTCGCCAAAACTTTTCAGAATGACATCAAACTCAGTTTGTTCTTCGACTGCAGCAGAAGCAGCAGCAGGTCCTGCAACAGCTACAGAAGCAGAAGCGGCAGAAACATTAAATTTTTCTTCCATTGCTTCGATTAATTCAACAACTTCCATTACAGACATATTCGAAATCGTTTCAAGGATCTCATTTTTTGATACAGCCATTTCTAGCTCCTAAGTTAAAATTTATTTAAAGATTATCTAGTTAACCTGCTTTTTGCTCTTTGATTGCAGCCACTGTACGTACCAGTTTGGCGTGAGGCTCTGCAAGCGTTCGAACCAATTTCTCAACAGGGGCTTTCATAACATACATAAGCTTCGCGATCGCTTCATTCCGTGTTGGCAAGCTAGCAACTGCATCAAGATGTTCAATGCCATATACCTTACCACTAACGGACAGAGCCTTGATTTTAAGCTTATCAAATGTTTTGGAGTACTCCTTGAGCAAACGTGCAGCGTCGCCTGGTGCTTGCATGGATAATGCTACAAACAAGGGACCTACTAGCAAATCACTTAAACAGGAGAAATCTGTTTTCTCAAATGCTCTGCGAGTTAGTGTATTTGGCACCACACGCAAATATACATCCGCTTTACGAGCCGCAGCACGAAGTTGAGTCATTTGATTAACAGTTAAGCCACGATAATCAGCAACTACTGCTGAAATAGCCTTGGAAGCAACTGCAGTCACCTCTTCAACAACGGCTTTTTTTGCAGCTAAAGTTAAAGTCACGTTACTGACCTCCTAAGTTGTGCAAATCACAAGGATTTGACAGTTATGGTGGCCGTCTCAGAAGGAACTTCAGAGCCGGTTCACCGTCTGCGCAGGAAATTAAGCTTACGCACCTGCGGTCTTCGACAGCATCGAACCAATGTCTTTGCCGTGAATTTTTAAAATGGTTAAATATATTACACGGAAATTGATGCAAGATCAATAGGTAACCCGGGGCCCATTGTTGTGGACAAGGTGACCTTCTTAATATACATACCTTTAGATGAAGCGGGTTTCGATTTTTTCAGGTCAACAAGTAACGCCGCAATATTTTCAATTAAATCATCTGCAGTGAAATCGGCTTTACCAACAGTACAATGTATAATTCCGTTTTTATCAGTTCTATAACGTACTTGACCAGACTTGGCATCGTTTACGGCTGCTTCAACGTTCATTGTGACTGTGCCTACTTTTGGATTAGGCATCAACCCTCTTGGGCCAAGAATTTGACCAAGTTGTCCAACAATACGCATAGCGTCAGGTGTCGCTATCACTACGTCAAAATTCATTTGACCAGCTTTTATTTGTTCGGCCAGATCTTCAAAGCCAACTAAATCAGCGCCTGCGTTTTTAGCTTTAATCGCATTATCACCTTGGGCAAAAACAGCAACCCTCACAACTTTACCAGTTCCTTTAGGTAAATTAGTTGAGGAGCGCACAACCTGATCTGATTTACGTGGATCTACACCAAGATTTACACTAATATCAACACTTTCTCTAAATTTGGTGCTTGCAAACTCTTTGAGAATAACAATTGCATCATTGGCTTTATATTGTTGGCCAACCACTATTTTTTCTCTCATTTTCTTTTGTTTTTTATTTAACGCTGCCATGATAAATCCTCACTCAGAACCTTCGACTTCCAAACCTTCAACCACAATACCCATACTGCGCGCTGTACCTGCAATGCTGCGAACTGCGGCATCTAAAGTAGCTGCTGTCAAATCAGGCTCTTTTGCTTTGGCAATTTCTTCCAGCTGAGCACGTTGAAGCGTTGCAACTTTTTTGGTGTTTGGTGTAGCACTGCCACTTTTGAGACCGGCAGCTTTTTTAAGCAACACAGAAGCAGGTGGAGTTTTGGTAACAAAGGTAAAGCTTCGATCGCTGTATGCAGTAATTACAACAGGAATAGGCAAGCCTGGTTCCAAATGTTGAGTTGCAGCATTGAATGCCTTACAAAATTCCATGATATTCAGACCACGTTGGCCTAATGCTGGCCCAATTGGTGGACTTGGGTTTGCTTTTCCTGCTGGAACTTGCAGTTTTACATATGCTTCTACTTTTTTAGCCATTACGACTCCTCATTGGGTATAACACCATTTCATTATAAATTACTTTGGCTCCCCGGTTACTTTCACTTGAAATTATGTTTTTTCTACTTGACTAAATTCTAGCTCTACAGGTGTTGATCGCCCGAATATCAGAACAGCAACACGCAATCGGTTTTTTTCAAAATTAACTTCTTCAACAACACCGTTAAAATCTACAAATGGGCCATCTTTAACTCGTACAACCTCGCCTGGCTCAAACAATACTTTTGGCCTTGGCTTCATTACGCCATCTTCAACGCGCTGCATTATCGCTTGAGCTTCTTTGTCAGATATGGGTGTTGGTGTCTGACTGGTCCCGCCAATAAAACCTAAAACTCTAGGTATTGCACGAACCATGTGCCAAGTTTCATCGTCCATGACCATATTAACCAAAACGTAGCCCGGAAAAAATTTCCGTGTACTTTTACGCTTTTGGCCAGCTTTCATTTCGACAACATCTTCGGCTGGAACTACAACTTCACCAATCTTGCTTTCAAGATGATGGTGTTGGGCGCGCGCTGTTATTTCGCGCATGACAAACCCTTCATATCCTGAATAGGCATGTACAACATACCACTGTTTAGATTTTTGATCTTCCACGGTCATATCAACCCAAGTGTGTTATTTTACCTATAGCCCACATCATTCCTGAATCTATTCCCCAGAGAACGAACCCTGTAACCGTCACCATAATCATAACGATTGATGTTGTCTGTATAGTCTCCTGGCGACTAGGCCAGACGACCTTTTCTAATTCAATCTTGGCTTCTGTGGCAAACAGATATGCTTGCTTCCCTTGCGGGGTCAAGAAACCAAATGCAAGTGTTAACACCAACCAACCAATCCAAACCAGCGCCATTACAGGTGCCGAGAAATGAAAATAATACGTTCCAAAAAATGCTGCGGCGGTTACCACTACAACTGCTAACCAAGCCATGTATTCACGAAAATTTAATCTGGAATTAAGTGTGGTTTTCATAGTTTTCAGATAGTTGGCAGGCCAGGAGGGAATCGAACCCCCAACCTGCGGTTTTGGAGACCGCCGCTCTGCCAATTGAGCTACTGGCCTGTATTTCAGGTGTGAAGTATACTCCCTTCACACCACGATTTGTTTTACTCTATGATCTTCGCAACAACACCCGCGCCTACTGTGCGGCCGCCTTCGCGAATAGCAAAACGCAAGCCTTCGTCCATTGCAATTGGCGCGTGCAAGTTAACAACTAATTGAACGTTGTCTCCTGGCATAACCATTTCAATGCCTTCAGGCAAATCACATGTACCTGTTACGTCCGTTGTTCTGAAATAAAACTGTGGACGGTAACCATTGAAGAACGGCGTATGACGACCGCCTTCATCTTTTGACAGAACATATACTTCTGCTTCAAATTTTGTGTGAGGCTTAATCGAGCCAGGCTTAGCCAAGACTTGTCCACGCTCAACGTCATCACGCTTGGTTCCACGCAGCAACACACCCACATTATCACCGGCACGACCTTCATCCAGTAACTTGCGGAACATTTCCACACCTGTACAGGTTGACTTCACCGTATCACGGATACCAATGATTTCAACTTCTTCACCAACTTTAACAATCCCACTCTCGACTCGGCCTGTTACTACAGTTCCGCGTCCAGATATGGAAAATACATCTTCGATGGGTAACAGGAAGGCCTTATCAATATTACGCACTGGTTCTGGAATATATACATCCATCGTTTCAACCAGCTTTTCAATTGATGGAATACCAATTTCGCTGGTGTCCCCTTCCAATGCTTTTAGCGCTGAACCCACAATAATTGGGGTATCATCACCAGGGAAATCATAGGACGTCAATAAATCACGAACTTCCATTTCAACTAATTCTAATAATTCCGCATCGTCTACCATGTCGGCTTTATTTAAATATACAACCAGATAAGGCACACCAACCTGACGAGACAATAAAATATGTTCGCGTGTTTGTGGCATCGGACCATCAGCTGCAGATACAACCAATATTCCACCATCCATCTGAGCCGCACCAGTAATCATGTTTTTTACATAATCAGCATGTCCTGGACAATCAACATGAGCATAATGCCTGTTAGCTGATTCATACTCAACGTGAGCAGTAGAAATGGTGATACCACGTGCACGTTCTTCTGGTGCCGCGTCAATTTGGTCGTAAGCTTTTGCTGTACCACCATATTTTTTCGCCATGATTGTCGTAATTGCTGCTGTCAATGTCGTCTTACCATGATCAACGTGACCAATTGTGCCTACGTTAAC
>Ga0206878_10043_pt1 | contig 53651 bp, 54 predicted proteins | sample Alteio_BWOrgCont_8_FD_152621 | JGI IMG/M metagenome (GOLD analysis project Ga0206878, IMG submission 152621) | Enriched cells from forest soil in Barre Woods Harvard Forest LTER site, Petersham, Massachusetts, United States -... | ecosystem: Environmental > Terrestrial > Soil > Temperate forest >... | reverse complement strand
CATAACCACCTTTCGCGTTAGGGATAGTAGCGGATACCGGCCAAGTGGTTAAGGCCTGTGCAGTATAAGCGGATAGCCCGGCCGCAGGCAACGCCCAAATACTCTTTCATTCCCTGCCAAAACACCAGCCCTCGAAACCCCAACCCATTTCCAAAAAAACCAATCACCGTCCGAAACCAAATTATCGATTTATGTTTGAATATTTGACAGATAATTATGTTTTGCGTAAATTAGCACAATGGAAACGGGAGTACTTGTAAAGAAGATAGATTTATTATCCGAAGATCAGAAGCTGAAAGTGGAGGGCTATATCGATGCTTTACTTTTTGATAAATCTGATCAGTATATACCAAACAATAATCTTAAGGTTGAAAAGGGATTTGGTGGTGGTAAAGGATTGATTGCCTATATGGCAGACGATTTTAATGCGCCATTGGATGACTTTAAGGATTATATGTAATGAATTATCTATTAGATACCCATGTACTGTTGTGGTATATTGATGGGAATCCAGCTCTACGGGTAGCAATTAAAACTATAATACAGGGCACAGAATCAACAAAATTTGTGAGTATTGCAAGCCTTTGGGAAATTGCGATTAAAACTAGCAAAGGCAATTAGTTTTAACCCGACCGTTTGAAACCCTTCCGGATTACATACAGGCTAATGGATTTTTTATGTTGCCAGTTCACCCTGAACATTTATTTCGGATAGCGGATCTCCCTTTCCATCACGGCGACCCCTTCGACCGCCTGTTAATCGCCCAGGCCATCTCCGAAAAATTGACTATCATATCTGCCGATAAGGAATTTCGTTCTTATCCCGTGACAGTCACCTGGTAACCTACCCACCCCCTTTGTCCTCCCCAAATCTTTTTTCCGTTAATAACTTGCTATTCCTTTAAAATTTCACTAAATAACCGTACCTTTGCGCCAAATTTCAAGGCGCTTTCATGCAAAAAATTAGAAATATAGCGATCATCGCACACGTTGACCACGGCAAAACTACCCTGGTTGATAAAATTTTACACGCCTGTTCTATCTTCAGGGATAACGAACAGACAGGTGAATTGATACTGGATAACAACGACCTGGAACGCGAACGCGGCATCACCATCGTTTCCAAAAACGTTTCGGTACGTTATAAGGATGTAAAGATCAACATCATTGATACCCCTGGTCACGCCGACTTTGGCGGCGAGGTGGAACGCGTTTTAAAAATGGCCGACGGCGTGTTGCTTTTATGCGATGCCTTTGAAGGCGCTATGCCGCAAACCCGCTTTGTTACCCAAAAAGCTTTGGCCCTTGGCTTAAAACCTATTGTGGTAGTAAACAAGGTGGATAAAGAAAACTGCCGCCCCGAAGAAGTTTACGAACAGATATTTGAACTTTTCTTTAACCTGGAAGCCACTGAAGAGCAACTGGACTTCCCGGTAATATACGGTTCTTCCAAACAAGGCTGGATGAGCACCGACTGGAAAGTGCCTACCGATAACATTTTCCCGCTGATGGATGCCATCCTGGCGAATATTCCACCCGCCCCAATTTCCGAAGGTACTTTGCAAATGCAGATCACCTCGCTGGATTATTCGTCATTTGTAGGCCGTATAGCCATTGGCCGTGTTGCACGTGGTACCATTAAGGAGAATATGGCAGTTTCGCTGGTAAAACGCGATGGAAAAATTGTAAAGTCGAGAATTAAAGAATTATACACTTTCGAAGGTCTTGGTAAGGTAAAAGCTACCGAGGTTAGTTCGGGCGATATTTGTGCGGTGGTTGGTATTGAAGGTTTTGACATTGGCGATACCATTGCCGATTTTGAGAACCCTGAGCAACTGGAGGTTATCCATATCGACGAGCCTACCATGAACATGCTGTTCACCATTAATACTTCACCGTTTTTTGGTAAGGAAGGCAAGTTTGTTACCTCGCGCCACCTGCGCGACCGTTTATATAAAGAAATGGAAAAGAACCTGGCGCTGAAGGTTATTGAAACCGAATCGCCCGATTCTTACCTGGTATATGGTCGCGGTATCCTGCACTTATCGGTATTGATAGAGACCATGCGTCGCGAAGGCTACGAATTACAGGTAGGCCAGCCACAGGTAATTATAAAAGAAATTGACGGTGTAAAATGCGAGCCGGTTGAAACCCTGATCGTTGACGTACCCGGAGAAGTTGCCGGTAAGGTAATTGAGCTGGTTACCCAGCGCAAAGGCGACCTGCTGGTGATGGAACCAAAAGGCGACCTGCAGCACCTGGAGTTTGAAATTCCTGCACGCGGCATCATCGGCTTACGTAACAACGTATTAACAGCAACAGGCGGCGAGGCTATTATGGCCCACCGTTTTAAATCATACGAGCCATGGAAAGGCAGTATCCCTGGTCGCTCAAACGGTGTACTGGTATCGATGGATACCGGCAAAACCACTGCTTTCGCGATTGATAAACTGCAGGACCGCGGTCGTTTCCATATTGATCCGGGAGTTGATATTTATGAAGGCCAGGTGTTGGGCGAACACATCCGCGATAACGATTTGGTGATCAACTTAACCAAAGGCAAGCAGTTAACCAACATGCGCGCTTCGGGCAGCGATACCAACGTGCGCATAGCGCCGGCTATCAAATTCTCGTTAGAAGAATCGATGGAATACATCCAGGCCGACGAATACATCGAGGTAACCCCGCAAAGCATCCGCATGCGTAAAATATTTCTGAACGAAAACGAAAGGAAAGTTAACGCCAAGAAGTTTGTGAATCAGTAATTTATGATGTTTGACAAACGGACTTATCGGCAATAGGTTGAAGCTAAGTCAACATATTGGTATATTGTTACAGTTAATGAAATATTTTGATACTTTAACTAAAGACAATCCGAACGTTCCTAACAACGGATATTTTTTCCAGGGATCTATGCATGAACTAAGCATGTACAATAGGGCGCTTCCACTAAGCCAAATTCAGAAATTGCACAATTTATCTTATTAATTACTGATGTGAATGTGGAACACAAATTGGATTTATATACCGAGTATTTAATAGTTGCTTCAGGCCAAACAATCGCTACAGGTCTATCAGCCTTAGATGAAGGAAAAAAATCAGTCATGATCAGGTGACCTGTTTGTTATCATCAGGAAATATAGATTCTACAGCATTGTGGAAAGAAGTAAGCCTATATATGGAGCAATTGGAAAACACAAATCTTGATCGCTGCTACCAAAGCGGCCGAGTACATCATATTATCAACACCCTCAAATGCTTCTACTAAATTCAGTGCATAATATCAGTCATTTAATATTTTTTAAGAGATGCCTGATCCTTAGGAAAATTAATGTAAATAGAAATATCTTTTTTGCTGCGGGGATAAATTTTGTTCACGTTAAATAAATTACTTATGTTTGATAGTTATTAAACCCCAATAAACAATCACAATGAAAAAAATCATTTTCGTTATATCCATTGCGTTTGCCATATTAACCTCGTGTAAAAAGCATGACCCAACTCCTCCTGTTGACCCTTTACAATCGATTAGTATTGGTGCGGACACATTGTCGATATATGTTGGAGGAAAACGGCAAATAGATTTCACGACCACTCCTGCGGACTACAGCACGAAATTATTAATATGGACTTCGTCAGATTCAACAAAAGCATCTGTTGGCAGCAGCGGAATTGTAACTGCAAAGGTTCCTGGAATTGTAAAAATCACCGTAAGTAATGCCGGAAAAACCGTTTGGACAGATTGCCTGGTATTCGTATTGCCGAAACCAATAGTTCCGCCGGTTGACAGCCTAAAAATAGGCCTTTTGGCTAGGTACGATTTTAATGATAGCGGTATTGATTCGTCAGGCAACGGATATAACGGAACAGTGTATAACATAACATCCGCTACCGACAGGTTTGGCAATGGTATCGGGGCATATTCTTTTGATGGCATAAGCAGTTATATTTCGATACCTGATCACCAGAGCCTGCGATTAAATGGTACCGATTTTACAATAAATGCATGGGTTAAAATAAGCGATTACGGCGGTTCATACGAAAATAACATCGTAACCAAACGTTTTACCGGAGCTAACAATGGCTGGGCGCTGGGTATAACAGGCCCGCTAAATAGCCCAGCGGGCGATATTATGTTCGGCCCTGGGGGCCCCGTTGCGAATGCTTTCGGCAATAAAGTTGTTACTACCAACCAATGGCATATGGTTACTGTCATATATACTTTAGCAAGTCAGCAGCTAAGTACCTACGTCGACGGGGCATTCAGTAATGCAACAACCGGCATACTTTCGCCAACTGCATCAATAAATGCGCTGATGTATATTGGCAAGGATGACCCAAGTGTACCAAGTACCGGATATTTCTTTAATGGATCTATGGACGATATTCGTATCTATAGCAGGGCTATCAGCAAAAACCAGCTTCAACAACTGTTTATGGCTACCAATTAATACATACCAACGGTATTTATTTAATCACTAAAGCAAAATAAACAATAAGAGCCTCCGTTATAAGGGGCTCTTCGCTTTTTTATACATTTGTGCAAAATATGCGTTTCCCTAGTATTCCAGGTTTCGACCAGCAGGCATTTGAAAAGTATTTTAAAAATACCGGGATGCTGTTTATCGGGCGCATTGGCAGTTTGCTTATAAAAATGCTGGTAAGTATAAGCGTAGCCGATTACCTCCACCGCGGGAATAATGGGATATTGAACGGTGCAATAGTCTATTTTTATTTTTTTTCGGCCATAGCAACATTGGGGCTCGATCAATTCATCGTTAAGGAGCTTCACCAATATCCCGAAAACCGCGACCAGATACTAGGCACTTCTTTTTTTATGAAGGTATTGGCAGGATTGTGCTGTATACCGTTAATATATCTCGCTTACCTTATTGTTCCCGCCAAGGGAACTCCTTATAGCTACGTTTTTATTTTTTCATTTACCGGGGTTATCCAGGCATTTAACGTAATCGACTCGTATTTCCAGTCGGAGGTGCAGTCCAAATATATTATGCAGGTGCAAATTATTGGCAATGTTATATCTGCTATAATAAAGTTGCTGCTCATCCGGTTTAAAATGCCTTTGCTGTATTTTGTTTATGCTTATACATTTGATTTTTTATTGCTGTCAATAGGCTATTTTTTTACCTACCAGCGCAAACAACGAAGCATTTTTGCCTGGACCTTTAATTTAAAATTATCCCAAACGCTGCTAAAATACTCCTGGCCTATAATTATATCAGGCACAGCAGTAACCTTATACATGAAGATAGACCAGATCATGCTGCAAAATATGGCGGGCGTTAAGGAAGCCGGCGCTTATGCTACTGTAGCATCACTAAGCGAAGCATGGAACTTTATACCTTTGATTATTGTTAGTTCGCTGTTCCCGGCAATTTTAAACGCCAGGCGTGATGATATTGCCCGATACAGAAAAAGGGTACAGGATTTATATAATTTGATGGTTTATCTTAGTGTCCCAACAGCTTTGGTCATAACATTTGCCGCGCCGCTGATCTATAAATTATATAAGCCCGAATATGCTTATGCGGCCCCTGTTTTGTCGGTGCATATTTGGTCGGGCGTTTTTGTTTTTTTGGGAGCGGCAAGCACACAGTTCCTGGTTGCCGAAAATTTTACCAAACTCACTTTTATCCGCACCGGCTTTGGCGCCGCAATCAATATCATTTTAAACTTAATATTAATACCACATATGGGTATGATGGGTTCGGCTATAGCTACGCTTATTGCCTATGCATGCGCAACCTTCTTTATCATATTTATTCCGAAAGTTAGCAACCAGGGCGTGATGATGTTTAAAGCATTATTTTTAATTTCGCTTGTTCAAAGAATCATGAAACGATGAGTAGTAAGATCCATTTGCTTTATAAAGTATTTACAAGCCCGCGGCGGCTGCGTACACTGCTGTCATTTAATGATAAAGGCTACCTTGATGAAATTGGCTGGTTTACCGCCTTTGACAGCAAATCGCCGGTTGATGAGAACAATAACCCCATACCCTGGGTAACTTATTCTTTCATCGACTTTATAAAGGGCAGACTAAAAAAACAACACGCAATTTTTGAGTTCGGATCAGGTAATTCAACTTATTTTTATGCTAAATACGCCGGAGTTGTAGTTTCTGTTGAGCATGATAAAGAATGGTACGATAAAATTGTTAGTACAAAACCCGAAAATGCCGAACTGGTCTATTGCGAGCTCGTTAGGGATGGTGATTATTGCAGGGTGCCACTAAAGCTTAAAGAAACGTTTGATATTATTATCGTGGATGGACGCGACCGTGTAAACTGCTGCAAGCAAGCCATAAACGCACTATCCAACCATGGCGTAATTGTATTGGATGACTCAGAGCGGGCAGATTACGCTGAAGCGGTTAGTTTCCTGGTAAATAATGGGTTTAAACAGTTGTCATTTAGCGGGATATCGCCTGGTTTATTTTATAATAAAGCTACATCGGTGTTTTATAAAACAGATAATTGCCTTGGCATATAAGTGATAAATTGGCACATAGGCATTTAGTAAATTGGTACAAAGCGTAATTTTAAAAACATGGATAAATATTTTTTGGGTACGGCCCTGTATGGAAATGACTTTAATAAAGAACAAATTCAGCAATGGTATGATGAGGAAACCGAAGCCTACGCAGACCTTGGAAGCAAGGAAAAAGAAAATTATAATTATGGGTATAACCCCCTCAATATCTTACATGGATTCAGATATCTGAAAGATAAAAATTTTGAAAATGTATTAGGTATGGGTGCTGCATGGGGGCATGAGTTTTATCCTGTTATTAACCGCATCAGCAACCTTTACATTATTGAGCCATCCGATAATCTGCGCTCAGAGCATATTAAACACTTGACACCGGTTTATAGCAAACCTACAGTTGAAGGTAATATAACGTACCCGGATAATTTTTTTGACCTGGTAACCTGCTTTGGCACCCTGCATCATATTCCGAATGCGTTGCATGTTTTAAAGGAATTGTACAGAGTTACAAAACCGGGAGGGTATTTACTGATACGTGAGCCTGTGATTTCAATGGGCGATTGGAATAATCATCGCAAAGGGCTTACACGCAATGAACGGGGCATACCTTTAAATCTTTTCAGGGACACGTTTAAGGAGTTAAATGCTAAAATAATCAACGAAGCATTATGTTTTAGTATGACCGCTTTTTTTCAGCGTACATGGAGCAAGTTTTTTAAAACGCCTGTTTACACTTTCAAATCGTATGTATTGTTTGATAAGTGGTTGTCGAAAATGTTAAGCTGGAACCTTCATTATCATGCCACAAAAAAACTGCAGCGTATTGCTCCCCAAAGCGTATTTTATGTAATACAGAAACAATAGCTAACTACAATTTGTACTATCAGTATTGTCCCTCTGAATAGCCTTTAATTCAACCTTATTAAACGATGCAAAACCTGGCGCCAATTGCTTTATTTGTATACAACCGTCCTGAACATACACGCAGAACGTTGTCATATCTTCAAAAAAATTTGCTCGCAGATGAATCGCGCCTTTTTATTTTTTCCGATGCTGCAAAAAAAGACGAGGATAGGCCAAAAGTCGAACATGTAAGGCAACTGATAAAGGAAACTGCTGGTTTTAAATCTGTAAAAGTAACGGAGAGGAAAGAAAACCTGGGACTGGCCAATTCAATCATAAGCGGAGTTACACAATTAGTGACCGAATATGGGAAAGTAATCGTTCTCGAAGATGATTTGCTTTTATCTCCATTCACTTTGCAATATTTTAACGAAGCTTTAACCCGTTATGCTGCTAGCGAAAAGGTGATGCACATTGGTGCCTACATGTACAATCTCCATAACAAAAACCTTCAGCAAACATTCTTTTTCAGGGCAGCAACCAGCTGGGGTTGGGCAACCTGGGCAAGAGCCTGGAAAGACTTTGAACCGGATATTGATGTACTGTTAAAGCAATTCGATACCAAAAAAGCAGACCAATTTTCCATAAATGGCACCATGAATTTTTGGAAACAACTGGAAGGCTTTAAAGCCGGAAAAAACGATTCCTGGGCCATTCGCTGGTATGCTTCGATATTTTTAAAAGGCGGTTTAGCACTAAACCCCTCGGTATCGTTCGTCCAAAATATCGGTAATGATGGCAGTGGGACGCACTCCAACAAAGAAAACATGTACCAGGTGCGCATTGCCCAAAAACCTGTAAAAACGTTTCCATCCGAAATAAAAGAAGACGAACAAGCCTACCAGGCCGTCAAAAACTTCCTGAAAAACCGTAAAGGCACACTCCTGCAGCGTGGCTTTAGGTTTGTAAAGCAATTACAGGCTAAATATCTTGCCAAAAAAGCATAGAAATTTAATGCAATTTACCAACGAAGTAAATACCCACCGCAAGATTTGTCAACTTTTAAAAAGTTCACAAATCTAAACCGCTGTCGCTGCCAGGCGTCCTCGCTTGTGCCCCCGCTTATAGGCAGCAATTGTCTCTAATATTTTGGCGCAGCGTAATATATCAAAGATTTTTAGACCTTTATTTTCCCTAAATTGAAATAAAATTACCTGATTATAGTAACGTACCCGGCTATCGGCGCGGCATTATTTTTAATATCAATTATATAATAATAAGTACCAACTGGGAGAGGGGCCCCGTTATAAGTGCCCTCCCAGGGTTTACTATAGCCTATGGAATGATAGACAAGAGAGCCCCACCGGCTAAAAATGTTCACCGTGCAACCGGGATAATAAGTCAGGTTGCTTATATCCCAAAAGTCGTTAATACCATCTCCATTTGGTGTGAAAGTATTCGGGATCACCAGCAGGCCTGAAAGTATTACTTTAACGATCCCGGTAGCGCTGCACCCGTTGACGGATGTTACCGATAACATATAGGTAGTGGACACTTGTGGGGAGGCTACGGGATTGGCTATGGCAGCGTTGCTTAAACCTGTTGCCGGCTGCCAGCTGTAACTTTGCACGGTTCCACCAGTAACTACCGGCTGTAACTGAACCCCTTTATTCCCATTTAAAATGACATTGCCGCTGAATGAAACGGAGAGCGTCGGATATACAGATACCTTTACCGGATTGCTCGTTGCGGGTATTATGCAGTTTATATTATTACCGATTGAGCAGGTAACAACATCATTATTATTTAAATCACTTGTGGTGAAAGCAGGGCTGTTATTGCCGGCGTTGTTACCGTTAACCTGCCACAGGTAATTTGCATTTCCGCTGGCGCTGTTAGCCACCGCAGTAAATGTTATCGGTTCACCGGCACAAACGGCCGTTGAAGAAGCAGTAATTGTTATGGTTGGCGTAAAATTCTGATCGACGGTGATCTTTAGCGTGTTGGATGTTGCTACGGGCACTGTTAAACAAACTCCCTGATCGGTATTAGTTAGTAAGCAGCCAATTAAATCTCCATTGGCTAATGTGTTGCTCTGAAATACATTGCTATTGGTGCCGGCATTATTGCCATTAACCTGCCACTGATATGTCGGATCAGCACCGCCGTTAGCTGGCGTCGCCGTAAAAGTAACTTCCGTTCCCTGGCAAATGGCGACTGGTGCTGAAGAGCTTATATTAATGGCAGGTATTATTGCAGCGTTAACAGTTAGTTGTTGTGTTACTTGTGCACTGCCATTAGAAACACTGATGACCGTTGTTCCGGCGCCGGTTATATGTACTTTACCCGAAATAATTGTCGCCACCGATGTATTACTGCTGCTATAAGTTACCGGAATATCGCTGCTTGCGCCGGCATCAAAATCAGCATCGCACACCGTTTTTTTTGAAATTGCCCCAAATGTGATTGGAACACTTGTAATTGAAAGTGTACCTGCAACATATGAGAAGGTATAATTTGCCGAGCCTGCCCCGCCTACAGTTATAGGATAGTTACCTACAGGCGATGTAGCGATTGCTGAAGTAGCAACCATTGGCTCAGCCGTTAATATTGACATATTGTCGCCATTTACAAAACCGCTGTAAGTCAGGGTTAAAGGAGGATTGGCCGATGCGTAAGGCCTTGACTGGTTATTGGCGGTAATTGTTAATACCGCGGGGTTAACAGTTAATTGCTTTGTAACAGGCGTGGCTTTGACATAAGTACCGGTGCCCGCCTGCGAAGCTGTGATAGTGCATGTACCTACACCGACTACATGTATTTTGCCATTGACTATAGTTGCCACTGCCGGGTTGCTGCTTGTGTACGTAATAGGTATAGCAGTGATTGTACTGGTGGCCCCAGGGTCAAAATCAGCATCGCCATAGGTTGTTACGAGAGGTGCAAAGGTTATTACTTCTGCCCCTACTACCGTAATACTGACGGGGGTAGAACTGCTCCCGAATGGGTTATAAGCCGTTACGGTGTAAATCGTTGTTGGCCAAATAGTAGTTGGCGTACCGCTAATAATACCAGTATATTCGTCAAAGGTTAATCCCGGAGGCAGTGTTGTGGGACTAATGATATAAACAGCGGATACTACCCTCCGGATGACGCTGTTTCCCCAATCAGCTACGTAAAGATAGCTTGCCCCATCGGATATTATCCCAAATGCAAAATTAAATTCAACGGCTGGCCCTATGCCATTTACATAGCCTGCCATAGTATTCCCGGCAACAGTTGTAACTACTCCTGCCGGCGTTATTCTTCTAACGGTATTGCCCAGGTCGTCGGCTACGTATAAATTATTTCTGTTGTCTATGGTTATACTGTTTGGATAATTAAAGCTGGCCGAAGTCCCTGCGCCGTCAACTTCTGCCTGCGCGCCGCTGCCGGCTATTGTTGAAACCATCCCTGCCGACGTTATTTCCCGGATGGTAAAATTTAGCCTGTCGGCAACGTATATATTTCCGACGGCATCTAATGCCACACTAATAGGGCTATTGAAAGTCGCTGATGCAGCGGGACCATTGCTAGCTCCAACCGCCCCGGTGCCTGCCACCGTTGTAACAACACCCCCTGGGGTTACTTTCCTGATCCGGTTATTATTAAAATCAGCTACGATCACGTTTCCCGATCCGTCTATAGCAATACCGCAGGGATTAAAAAAACTTGCCGCTGTGCCGGTGCCATTTACAGCGCCGGCTGAGCCATTCCCGGCAATGGTAGTTACCACCCCCGAAGGGCTAACCATTCTAATAAGGTTGTTCAACTCATCTGCAACGTATAAATTCCCTGTTGCATCTATTGCCAAACCTCCCGGGTGATTAAAGCTTGCAGCAGTGCCGGTACCATCTGCGTTACCAGCCACACCACTGCCAGCTAATGTACTGACAATGCCGGCAGGGCTGATCTTCCTGATAAGCTGGTTAGCGGCATCAGCCACGTAAACGTTTCCCGCAGCATCAATAGCTGTTATGAGCGGAATATTAAAACTTGCGGTTGCAGCCGGCCCGTTTGTCGCACCCGCTGAACCATCTCCGGCATAAGTTGTAGTTTGACCATAAATAAATACAGGGCCGCCCGCGTTTGCAGGAGTTAGCGGTGTGATAACAGTACCTACCGGATAAACATTTGGCGTAGTATAAGAAATGGCAGGCGCCTGCGCCAAAACACTGTTAAAGCAATTTGAAACAAACAGAAATAAAACGAATAGTATCCCTTTTACAGTGTTTTTAATCATTATAAGCCATTTATTTTCACTTGACTGTTTTCAGCACAATATAAGGAGAAAGTAAATAACGCGCAATTGGGATAATTAGGGTCTGCTGAAAAACTCAAATAATCCGTAAATTCCAATTTTCAGCCGTGGGCGACCAAGCTAGGAGTTCGTCCAGCCGTAGCTTCAATACCGTCATTGGATGGCGCACTGCTGAAAAACGCTGACGTATTGTTTTTATTAATAAGCACAGGGGTGCCGCCCCGGCCAGTTTGACCAGGTTGAGCACCAGGAAGATGCAGGCAACCCATGATTCGCTGGTACCTTTCAGGCGGGCCCTGATGTTTGCTAGGCCATAAGCCGTTTTCGCCTGTCCGAATTTCCCCTCGACCGGGTTCCTTTCTCCCGGTCTTACGTGTTGTTTTTTCACTGCCGATGGTCTTCCCAGTGGTTTGGCCAGCAGCCGTATCCCTTTTTCCTTCAATTCCTTTCGGTTACTTCGGTTGCAGTAAATCTGGTCGGCTAAAACCTCCTCTGGATAGTAGCCGAAACGACGCCGGTATTGTTCCACATAAGCCATCATGTGACTGCCCTCGTTAAAGGCATCCCAACTCAACTCGTCTAAGAATGCGTAGCCGTTTACCAATGAGATGTGAATTTTCGAGCCAAATTCTACTTTGGCATTAGTTTTACCCCGTACAATTGGCCGTACATGTGGTTGATGTATGCTTACAATCCTGTCCGGTACCGTATGCCCTTGGGCGTCAAACATCCCCTTCTGCTGCTGATAAAGCGTATGGATGACCATCAGGTATTTTTGCTGACGGGGATCAAGGGGAAAGAGTTTATATTGATCCAGCAGCTTATTGATACTTTTAAGGTTTCTGGCCAAATAACGCAGTTGTTTCCCTATGCCCTTTCTTATAGCTGAACGGGTCTTATTCTTTTTTTGAGCGATCTTCAAAAACTCTTTTCTTGCCTGCTGTCTGTAGGTGCGTGGCTTCTTATGGTGCAAGGCCTGGCAATAGATTTCATCAATGAGTTCTTCTGATTTCCCGCGTGCTTCAGACAGCAGCCCCAAATCTGTAGGGTAAGCGATGTCCTGCGGACAAGCCGTGGCATCAAAAAGAACCCTGCCCTTATGGACCGACGCCGCTGCGGGCTGATCTTCTTTTGATTGGCTTTCTTGCGGGGCATGGCCCTCGTTTGTTGTATTTTCGTCAGGCCTTTTTGATCCGGGTACACGCTCTGTTTGGATGCCATTATACAACGCATGTATCCTTTCATTAATGGCGTTGATCTGTTCCAGTCCCATACGGGTGCGAAATTCTACAAACAGCGAGGCATCAAACGGGGGCTCGGGATTGAAACTCGAATAGCCAAGAAAATACTGCATGTACATGTTCTCGGCTATTTGGGCAACTGTTTCCCGGTCATCCAGGTTGCACATGTGTTTAATGATCAGCGATCCTATTACAATCCGGGGGCTTATCGGCGGCCTGCCGGTGCGGCCTACACCCACCTGCCTGGTATAAATATTGCAGATTTCATCCCATGGAATCTTATCCGCTAGAACAACCCACCGGTTCGTCCGGCGCAGTTGCTGCGAAAATGGCGTCTCGAAACCCGACAGAACCAGCTGCGACGGGCTGACGAAATTCGCCGGTGATGCACGCCTTTTTGAACCCTTTTGCATATTTCCTTGCACTTGTTACGCCGAATTTCGACATAACCCGCTGGATTACAAAATAGTTTAGATTATTCAGCAGACCCTAATTAACTGGCGATAATCCCATCGCTGTCTCAAGTATCGCCTATGGCCGGAAGATAGCGATGTATTTGTCGGCGATTACTTGTTGTTGACTATATATCTACGGGTACAGATATTGCAATCTTCTGATACTCCAACGACAATATGAAGATTTCGGCATAGAACTTACCCAATGAGGGGAAAGCCCCGGTCACAGTAATCTTGTAAAACTTATAGAATAAATAATAATACATTTTTTTCGGGCTCATCTCACTTTTTTCCTATTCGGTGTCCCCCCTCAATTTTTACTAAACCACTCTGCCCTAACCTCGTTAATTGCAAAAGTTATACTATCAATCTTCGGCCGGTATTTATCCGTTTGTTCTTTAAATTCAAGATAAAGCAACTGGTAATACTGGCATTGAAGGCCCACAAGGGTGCTTTCTGTTTCAGCCTCTTTTTTTAATTTCCCTGGCAGCTTAAGCGCTTTAAACTGTGGGACTAATCTTCTTAACTTTTCGGCATCGGGGAGGGCCAATTCTTGTATGGTCTTTAATCGTTGTTGCCTGTCGGTGTCCACTCCGCTGCCATAATAATAGGTATTAAGTTCGTTGGCAAGAAATTCCATTCTATCTGTCAGCCCCTGGTATTCTTCTACCTGGTAACGCGGTAAAAACAAGAACGCGCTTATCCGGTTTTTATGGGAAGCGAATGTCTTGCGCCAGTAAAAGCGCACGGTTAGAATGCTAGAAAAACACGAATTAGCACTAAAAGGACAAATTAAAATTCAGTCAAACCGATATTAAACCGATGATTAGTAACTATAAATACCGAATGAGCTTTAGATCACAAACCATCTTTGCCGATGGTAGCTAAAATGGCAATTTGTAAATCACCGATATTTACTCCAGTCCACCAAACTCATTAAGTAAAATGAAAATATTAACATACTTGCAACAATTGCTACGGACACGATTACAATAATTGTTCCCTTTCGGTTTTTCTCAACCGGCCAATGGTCGAACTCTTCGACATAACTCTTGCATATTTCTTCCCGATAAAAAATATACCTGTTAATCAAAGAGATAGCAAGACCTGGGATTATAACCTTGCCTGACACTAACTCCAAAGTAGCATATCTATTTATAAATACGTTATAGAAAATGAATAAGGAAAGTAATAGAAAAAACTCCATCGACATTATAATAACTTCAGCATAAAACCCACTCAAAGACGGAATTGCTCCTGTTAATCCCAACTTATAAAGCTTATAATACAAATAGAAGTACATCTTTTTTAGTGTCATGGCAAAATAAAGTCAAAATCGTCATCATTCAGTTATATAGTTAGCCCTTTGTATTCTAAAATTCGTCCCACTCGGGAAAATTCGTGTCTATATCTCTTTCAGTGCCTCTATTTCCTTCAATGTTTTCGGCAGATACTTCCCAAGCAGGTGGCTCCCGCTGTCAGTAATTAAAAAGTTATCTTCTATCCGTATGCCGCCGAAATCGCGGTAGGTATCCAGGAGTTCATAATTTATAAAATCTTCAAACTTTCGTTCGGCTTTCCAGCGGTCTATCAGTTCGGGGATAATATAAACACCCGGCTCAACAGTAAGCACAAAGCCTTCTTCCAGTTCGCGCCCCAGGCGCAGCGATTTTAAACCGAATAACTCGGTTTCCTTTTTCAGCGAACCGGTGTAGCCTACGTATTGCTCGCCCAGGTCTTCCATATCGTGGGTATCCATGCCCAGCATGTGGCCAAGCCCGCATTGAAAAAACATGGCATGGGCACCTGCCGCAACTGCTTCCGCCGGATCACCTTTCATCAACCCAACTTGTTTCAATCCATCTGCCAGTTTTTTGCAAGCCTGCAGGTGTATATCCTTATAACTTATACCCGGCTGCAGCAGGCTTATGGCGTGGTCCATAGCGCTAAGCACCACTTCGTATAATTCTTTCTGCCGGGTGGTAAAACTTTTGCCTACCGGGCAAGTGCGGGTAAGGTCGCCGCCGTAGTGCAGGGCATTTTCGGCGCCTATGTCGCTTAAAACCATCCGACCCTCCTGCAGCGTATTGCCATAATAATGGGTATGCAGTGTTTGCCCGTACGTAGTGATAATGGCCGGGTAACCCAGCCGCGAATTGGCGGCAGCAGCTGTTTCCAGCGCTTTTGCCACCAGGTCATATTCTTTAATGCCCGGCCGTGTATGTTTTATCACCGCTAATTGCATATCAACACTGGTAGAAACAGCTTTTTCCATTTCGGCAACTTCCAGCGGCGTTTTTATGATGCGTTGTGCAATTACCGATTTGATCAGCTTAAGCGATACATAACGCGCAATATCATCCAAACCTGTATTTAACCAGGCGGCCAATTTTAATTTGTTTTCGGGGCGGTATGGCGGTAAAATATGTATGGACCTGCCCGACGTAATTGCCCTGTGCAGAAAGTGTACCATCTGGTCTGTCGGTTTGGTTTGCGATACGCCGACCATAGCGGCCATTTCGCTAACGGTGGGCAAGGTTCCGGTCCAAACAATATCATCAATGGTGAGTTCGTTGCCAAATATTACTTCTTCGCCGGTATCTGTATCAATAATTGCAACAAGCGAAGGCACATCCAGCCCGAAATAATAAAGAAAACTGCTGTCCTGCCGGAAGGGGTAGCAATTGTCCTTATAGTTCATACTGCTATCCTCGTTACCAGGCATAAGTATAATGCCATCGTGCCCGAAAGTTTGCTTTAATATTTGCCTGCGGCAGGTATAAACCTGTTTATCAAAAAGGTGAAGCTCCATAGTGCAAATATATTCTTCTTACGATTTGCCCAAACCTTTATTTACAAGATTTAATGTTCAGGCTAGGGCCGGGCAGCCGAAATTTTCAGCCACAAATAAGTCAGCAGCCGGTACATCAGCAAAAAAAGCAGCGAAGTGATAACGCTTGCTATCGCGATGAAGAAAGTGATTCGCAGTGCATCCGATGAGGAGTACATGGTGGTGTGCCAGCCGGGCACTAAGGAAGTCAAAAAATCTAAAATAAAAACTGTTGAAACCAATTCATACAAAAAACAAAGCGTGATAATGCCTGATACAAACTTTAACACAATTTTTTGCTGACTCTTCATCTGGATTTATTTTACAGGTTTTAGTACGATATAGGGAAGTATTACATTATTCTCAAATCTTTGTAGATATGGTTGAGGTAGAAGCTTATCATATAGTTATCATATCGAAAGGAACCAATTTTTCTTTCTGTAATCTTTCCAGTAAATCAGCTGCATATTTGTGCGCGTATCTCTCTTTGGCATTTTTTGAAATTTTTTGGTATTGGTCCTCCCGCTTACTCCATTGCTCAATATCTTCATCATCTCTTCCTGGTAATTCAACGACTTCTAAATATTGAACATAATGCCCAAATTCATGCGGCAAAGTTCTATATAACTGCGTGTTCCTAACTTTTTCTGGTTGAGAGAAAGATGTAAAGCCCTTTTTATTTTCAACAAATTGGTGTCCATCTTTTTTAAGACGATCAAATTCTCGTTGATCATCAGGCGATTGACTTTTGTACCAAAATATTTTTTTGCTATAGTCGACCGCTTCAAGAATTATTGCGGGATAATAATCGTCCTCAAATTCATAAGAATAAATTAATCGTCCCCAAACTGGAGAGATTATTTCTTCTTTTCTTTTGGGTTGTCGGAGCACTATTAGTTTTAAAGATCCATAATGTGCAGATGGAATATTTTCAATAATTCTCTCAATATCCATAATTGAGCAAGCATGTTTACTTGACTTACGCGTTGACTCAACCACGAAAATAAAGGAGTGCCCATTTATTAGTTTCTCAACTTTTTCATATCTTCCAAGTCGTTCGAAAAAGCTCTTTGACACAACGCAAGGACTTGGAATAGTAAGCTTATTACTTTGTCCATGACCCTGTTTAGCTGTTCCAATGTTTCTATTTCGCCTGGTTGGATTGCGCATCATTCAACTTGATCATATGGCGTCGGTTAAATTTCCAAGAAGCTACTTTACCGCCTTCACCACAATATACGGTGACAAAACCTTACTCTCCACCGGAATTATTTTAGTGAACAACTTACCCGCAAGCCAAATTGTTTTAACCACCCCTTTGGCAAAGGCATTCTGTTCGCTTTTATTTTCCAGCCATATTGTAAACTTACCATGGTAATAGCTTTCAACTTCTTTAAGCCCCAGTTGCCGGCAGTATTCAGCCAGTAACTTAGGGTTCATGCTTTCAATATTGTGCTTGTCGTAATTTTCTTTGTCGAATTTGCGCTGTATCCAGCCGTTAATGCTTTTAAAATTAGGCAGGGTAATAAACAATACGCCGCCGGGTTTTAAAAATTGCAGGTGTGTTTCAATAACGGCTTTGGTATCGTTAAAATGTTCTATCAAACCGAACGACAATACCAGGTCGTACAATTTTGGGGGCTGATATTCAAAAAGATCAGCCTCGATGATCTCAATATCGCCATGCTTAAGGCCGTTTTTCTCCAGCAGTTGGTCTATCAGCCCCTCATGGATAAAATAATCAAACAGGGTGGTTTCCAGTTGCTGATACTTTTTTAAATAGGCGGCATAATAGCCGGGGAAACCACCCAGCTCTATCGCATTTTTTATGTTTTTCTCCGCGATCAGTTTAGCCAGTATATCGCCAAAAACATAGTTCGGTTTAATATAAAATATAAGCCCTTTTCTTGATTCCCAAAAAGATTTCCAGAAAGCGCGGTCGGTTAAATTTTGTTCCATTAATATTAATGAGATGAACGAAAAACGTTCAATATTTTTATACTTTCTTCTCCAGCACCCTCGCCGGGTTGCCAACAGCAATGCTGTTTGCCGGGACATCCTTCGTCACCACGCTGCCCGCGCCGATGATCACATTGTCCCCAATGGTTATATCGCCTATAATACAAACATTTGCGCCTATATCTACATTATTGCCTATCCGCGGACAAGCGCTGAAACTCCCGTCTGCCAGTTTTTTATGTCCAATGGTGGTGCTGTTCCTCAACGTACAATGGTCGCCGATCACGGTCCTTTTATTCACCACCAAAGCCTGTCCATGATAAAGCGATAACCCTCTGCCAATGGTTAATTTACGAGGTAATTCGATCCCTAATACCCATTCCACCCAAAAACGGTAAAGCATAAAGTAGGGGTAAAATATAATTTTGGTGAGGGTATAACGGTTAAATGCCTGTAACAAACGAAACGAAAACAAAACCGACTGCGCCTTAAAATTCTGCCGGTTAGCGCTCCAATCCTGGAATAAATAAGCGAATGGGTTCATTGGTTCATTAGTTCATTTGTTCAATAGTTCATTAGTTCATTGGTGCATTGGTTCAATAGTTCATTGGGGCATTGGTTGCTGCGAATCGGATCACCTAAATGGTGAAGTCTCGCTCATCCTCTCCAATTGAATGCAATTCCTTTCGAGCCTGTATCAAATTTAGTTCTTACAAAAACGGGCGAAATAATATCCTGTCTTTGTGCTCTTAGTGAATTCTTTGTGCACTTTGTGGTAAAAATTTAAACCACTAAGGCCGCGAAGGAACACGAGGAATTAAAAGTCCAAACTATTATTCTGTACAATTTGCTTTTGATAGCGCCCCAACGCCTCCACCAATGCTATTTGCCCAGCCAAAAGTAAAGTTTTCATTTAAGAATTGTTATAATTGCCGCATAAATAGCGCCGCCGAATGAAAGTAACCTTAATTAATACCTCCGATGCCGGCGGCGGCGCCCCGGCGGCCTGTATGCGCCTGTTAAAAGCCCTGGAAACAAAGCAGGTGGATGTGCACATGCTGGTCCAGGAAAAAAAGACAGGGGAGGAGCGGGTGAGCGCCATAGGCGATAAATTTATCGCCGGGCTAAAGATAAAATTCAACTTTTTTTACGAACGGTTGCCCTTTATCTGGTTTAAAGCAAAGGCACGTGCGGTGCGTTTTGCTTTTTCAACCGCAAATGCCGGTACCGATATTACAAAACAACCGGCGATTACAACCGCCGATGTTTTACATCTGCATTGGACAAACGCCGGATTTTTATCCCTGGAAAACTTAAAGCAATTATTCGAAACCGGGAAGCCTGTTGTTTGGACCTTACACGATATGTGGGCTTTCACAGGCGGCTGTCACTACGCAGGCGACTGTGACCATTTTGTAAACCAATGCGGTAACTGCTGGATGCTGCGCGATGCCTCGGCTAATGATATTTCCCATAGCGGCTGGCTGCGCAAGGCGGAAATGTATAAAGCCTCTAAAAACATTGTTTTTGTTACCTGCAGCAACTGGCTGGCCGGGGTTGCCCGCACAAGTTTGCTTTTGAAAGATTTCCGCATCGAGGCGATACCAAATCCCATCGATACAACGATATTTTCGCCCAAAGACAAAATTGCCGCCAGGGAAAAGTGGCATATTGATCCCGCTTCAAAAATAATCCTGTTTGGCGCAGCCAATATCCTCGACAGGCGCAAAGGCATCACTTACCTGGTAGATGCGCTGAACGACCTGAAAAAAAAATATGCGGCTACAGACAATGTTGAGATAGTGATATTTGGGAAAAATAAATCATTTGATGTAAACTTGCTTCCTTTTAAGGCGTACGAACTGAGCCTTATTGATTCGCAGGAGGACATGGCGGCCCTTTATAATTGTGCCGATGTGTATGTTACGCCGGCTATAGAAGACAACCTGCCCAATACCGTAATGGAAGCGCTTTCCTGCGGTACGCCCGTGGTGGCTTTCAATACAGGCGGCATCCCTGATATGGTCGATCATTTGCAAAATGGGTACCTGGCTGAATTTAAATCAGCTCCTGATTTTGCAACAGGGATACATTATATTTTAAATTCGCAAAAGAAAAATGAGCTTGCCCAAAACGCAAGACAAAAGGTGTTGAATAACTTTACCAACGAGATAGTGGCATCGAAATATTTAGCGGTTTATCAATCCATATTAAAAAAATGACTGATTTTAAGCCAACCTTGTCAGTCATTACTGTTGTTTACAATAACGTTAAGGATATTGAACGGACCATGCTTTCCGTTTTAACCCAAACGTATTTAAATATTGAATACATTATTGTTGATGGTAAATCCACCGATGGTACTTTAAAGATCATTAACCGCTACAGGAATGCGGTTTCGAGGTTTTTTAGCGAAAAGGACGAAGGTATTTACGATGCCATGAATAAAGGCCTCGCGGCAGCAAATGGGGATTACGTGCTATTTATGAACTCGGGTGATGAGTTTTATGAGCAGGATACCGTTGAAAAGGTTTTCGCTTCCGCTCCCAATGCTGATATTTATTATGGCGAAACGGAAATGATAAACGAAGAAGGGGAAAGCCTGGGCCGCCGCCGCCACCAAACACCGGAACAGTTTACCTGGCAGAGTTTTAAGTACGGCATGAATGTGAGCCACCAGGCCATTTATATCCGCACGGCATTAACTGTACCGTTCGACCGCCGATACCGCCTGAGTGCCGATATCGACTGGATCATCCGCTGTGCTTCACATGCAAATAAGATTGTAAATGTTAACCGGTATGTAGCCAAATACCTTGTTGGCGGTATGTCGAAAACAAAGCACCGCGAAAGTTTAATGGAACGTTTCGACATTATGCGTCGCTATTATGGGCTGCTCCCGACCGTAGCAAACCATTTCGTTATTGCCTATAACCTCGCAAAATACTGGCTGAAAAATAAGCGGACGAACGATTAGTCAGGGATATTAAGTCGAAAGTCTTAAGTCGAAAGTCTCAAGTTTGCACTTTTCTGACTCTGGACTTAAGACTTTCGGCTCTGGACTAAATAAAATTACTTTTTCCCTTTTTTAACAGGGGCGGCGCTCCCTTTAGCAGCAACTTGCTTATGTTCTGCCGCAGGCTTTGCTTTCGGTTCCTGGATCGGTTCCGGTTCTGGTTTAGCTGCCACTTCTGATTTCTTTCGTTTAGTTTCGGTATAAACCGCGCCGCCCAATGCCAATACCAGCAAGATAGAACCCGCCATGGATATACCTTCACCTGTATAGTAAGATGCAGGGTGGAAAATAAACTCTACTTTATGATTACCCAATGGTATTTGCGCTGCACGTAACAAATAATCGGCACGGAAATAAGGTGATTCTTTGCCATCTATCAGCATTTTCCAGCCTTTTTCGTAGTAGATCTCGGAAAAAACAGCCAGTTCTAACGTTGTCGACCCAGTTTGGTAAACCAAATGATCGGGATTATAGCTAACCAGTTTAATGGTGGCGTTCGGATCGGCTCCAAACGGTGCTTTGGTGTCCATTACATTCTTAAAGCTTTGGTCAACAATAGCCTCGTCCTTAGGCGCAAATGTGCTGATGGCCTGCATTTCCTGGTCGGAGTTTTTTACAAATTTCACGCTTTTTACAAACCAGGCATGGCCGCAGGCAGTTTCGTTAGCTACCATGCGGTAGTTCCTGCCCGTATCCTGGGTTATAATATACTTGGTGTTCAGCATATCCAGCACATCATGGTTGGGTGGGTTCAACATTAGCTGGTTGTCCATCAGTTCGTTATATCTTTTTAAACGGGCTGCTGAATAACCGCTGATAGACTTATGGAAGAATGGGTTGTATGTATCCTGCTCCATCCCCTGCAGGTCCGAATAGTCGAACACCCGGAAATCGGGGTCCTTATCTCTCGAAATAAATTGATCTACTTCCCTCGGTTTAACCAACTGGTCGGATTCCTGTTTATCCTGGAAACTGGAATCTTTCAGGTAGCGTTTGTCAACCTGCCACATGTCAACCACCACCAAAGCAAATAACACCAGCGAGAAAATGGTTACATTAATTTTTTGTTTGATAAAGGCCCATATCAATCCAAATGCCAGTACGATAAATATTAACGATCTGATCGCGTCAGAGCGCTCCAGGTCTGTACGGTCGCTTATGGCGGCATTTGCTACACTTGTAGCAGTGGCGCTATCGCCCCGCAGCGCTTTGGTAAGGTCGGTAATACCAGTTTGATAATCACCCGAGCGGAAGCTAAGGAAAATTGTAGGGACGGCTATCAGCACTAATACAAGGCCGCCGGTAATGTAAAATGCCAGTTTCAGCTTATCGAATATAAATTTTTTGTCCGTCGAGGTAATGATCTCTTCCACCGCAAGGAAAGCGAGTATAGGGAAACAGATGCTCGCCACTGCGATGATAGATTCCACCGCGCGGAATTTGTTATATAACGGCACGTAGTTGAAGAAAAAGTCGGACAGGTAAGGCCAATTCGAACCGAATGACAGCAGCATGGTTAACAAAACCGTAGCCAACAGCCACCATTTTAAGCGGTTTTTTACAATAAGCAAGCCGAATAAAAACAGGAAACAGATCACAGCGCCAAAGTAAAAAGGCCCCGCCGTGCTGGGCTTGTTGCCCCAATACATAGCCAACCCCGGGAACTGCGACATTTGCTGTGCATAATTAACAGCTTGGTCTGGCGGTACTTGTTTATCAATAAATACCTTTGCCATTGCCGAGTTCTGGTCGAGACCCTCAGAGGGGCCCGAGGCGCCACCGTAAGCATTTGGCACCAGGAAGGTGAAACATTCGCTAACACCCTGGCTCCATTGGTAGGCATAATCTTTATCCAGCCCGTTACTGGGTTCCTTTGAATGCTGTGTTAGGTTTGATTTACCGCGATAACTGTAATTGCTGTATTCAAGGGTACTCCACAACAACGAAGCATTAACCAGCACGGCAAGCAGCGTAGCTGCAGCAATAACGCCTAATGTTTTTAAAAAGGATGCCGTAGTTTTTGCCTTAACGGCATGGTAAAGCTCAATCACAAGTAGTATACATAACGAAATAAGCAGGTAATAGGTCATCTGTATGTGGTTGGCCTTTAACTCAAGGGCCAAAAATAGCGCCAGTAACGAGCCGCCGAAAAGGTACCTGCCCCGTAATGTTAAAATAATACTGGCAATTATGGGTGCAAAAAAAGCAATAGCGTTTATTTGGTTGGAGTGCCCTGCCACCAGCAATATAATGTTATACGACGAAAAAGTAAACGCAATTGCCCCGGCAGCCGCAAGCCAGGGGTTAAGTTTTAGTACAATAAATAAAAAGTAAGTGCCAAATAATAGCAAAAGAACAACGTAAATGGGGTTAGGAAAAGCGGCAATGAGTACTTTAAAGACATTGGAAGCTATATTATTGGGGTATGGCGCCCAAATTTGGTAGGTAGGCATTCCGCCGAAAATTTGGTTGGTCCACAGTATGGTGGTATCCTTTGCACGGTAATCGTTTATTTCTTTTTGGGTCGATTGCGCGCCCAGCACATCAACCTGCCCTAAAGTTTTACCCTGGAATGCAGGTGTAAAATATGCAAAGCATATCGCTATAAAAACTACTGCAACTATTAAGTGAGTGCTGTTGCGCTTGAACCAGTTATTCATTTAAGTTTTTTTAAGGGGAAAATTTAATCTCCAAAAATAGAAATTTGAATGATATTAGGATGGATAATGTTTTTTTATTGGCTGTTGACCATTTGCAATATGAGAAAGGCAACAAGGTTAATCGTAGTTGTGGTATTTCTGAGCATTCAAGTTTGAAGATACCATCTGCCCATCTGAAATTTGCACATCCTCACACCAAATTTGCGGCATTTTCAAATTGCCGCATCTTCAAATTTTCAAATCATCTGCACATCTGCACATTTGAAATCTGCACATCATCAAGCAGCGCCCTTAAACAGGAAAAATACCAGTACCAGCAATGCAAGGCTTACAACGTAGGATATAAGGGTACCTTTATTTTCAAATTCTTCGCGGTTGCGGCGGATGGTGAAGTAATTGTACATAGCGAGAACACCCTCAACCACCCAGAAAAACCAGCTGATACTATCCTTACTGGTAAATAAAGTAATGGCTAAGGCAGTAACTATAAAGTTTGCAATGATCAAAAGGATTGCTTCGGGGGTGTTGTTGTGGTTTCGCCGCCTCTTAAATACTTCTTCAGGTATCATCGCTCAATTTTTATTTTATCTCTTCATAATCCACAAACTCGCCTTCCGAGTCCGGTACCGAACCCTTGCGTTTTGGATGCGGGGGCACAAAATCAACCTTTACTTTACTATCCGGCGTGCTGGTGTTCTGGTTATAATATTGCTGTTGCTGACCACCGGTTTGGTGATATTGCTGCTGCTGCTGTTGCGCCCGGTTAACTGCTTTTTCAAACATTACAGGTACTAAAAAACGAAGCAGGCTTCTTAAAATATAAAATATGAATATCGATATAAAGAGGAAATCAAATAACTCTCCCATTGTCTTAGAAATTAGCTTTCAAATATAAATATAATAACGTCAAAAATGTTTGTGTATGATGACGCTAATTATTTTGACAGTGGATTGATGGATTTTGTTACAGCTCTTTCATTTCGGATTTCGGATGTTCGATTTCGGATTTGTTTTAATTGGGGATATCCTCATTTTCACACTTTCAAATCACCAAATATTCAAATCATTTTCACATCCGCACATCTGAAATCCGCACATCGATCAAAACCGTTCCTCCATCATTTTCTCCAACGCAAACATCTCATCACGGAGCTTGGCTGCCAATAAAAAGTCCATGTTTTTGGCAGCGGCCAGCATTTCCTTTTTGGTGTTTTCTATTGATTTTTTCAGATCGGGTTTGGTCATGTATTGAACTATCGGGTCAGCAGCAAGCGTAACCATTTCATTTTCAACATAAGCTTTCTGCACGCCGCCTTTAAAATCCATTACCGATGTTTGCTCTATGATCTCGCTGCGTGTTTTGCCAACCGTTAACGGGGTAATGCCATGATCCAAATTGTATTGTATTTGTATATCGCGCCGGCGGTTTGTCTCGTCCATGGTTATCTGCATCGAATCGGTAATTTTATCGGCATACATAATAACGCGGCCACGATCGTTTCGCGCTGCACGGCCAATAGTTTGAATCAATGAGCGCTCCGACCGCAGGAAACCTTCTTTATCGGCATCCAATATCGCAACCAGCGAAACTTCAGGCAGGTCAAGGCCCTCCCGCAGCAGGTTAATACCGATCAGCACATCAAACTCGCCCAATCGCAGTCCCCGCAAAATCTCTACCCTTTGCAGCGTTTTTACTTCGGAGTGAATATAGCGGCATTTTATACCTAGCCGGTCCATGTATTTGGCCAATTCTTCGGCCATGCGTTTGGTTAATGTGGTCACCAGTACGCGGTCGCCCATTTTTACCGTTTTGTCTACCTCTTCCAGCAGGTCGTCCACCTGGTTTATTACGGGGCGCACGTCAATAACCGGGTCAAGCAGACCGGTTGGCCGTATCACCTGTTCCACCACCACGCCGCCCGATTTTTCGAGCTCAAAGTCGCCCGGAGTAGCGCTCACATAAATGGTTTGGGGCGCCAACCCTTCAAATTCCTGGAAATTAAGCGGCCGGTTGTCCAGCGCTGCGGGCAAACGGAAGCCATATTCAACCAGCGATATTTTACGGGAACGGTCGCCGCCGTACATGGCCCTGATCTGTCCTACGGTAACGTGGCTCTCATCAATCACCATTAAATAATCGTCGGGGAAATAGTCCAGCAAACAAAAGGGGCGTGCACCAGGCAACCGGCCATCAAAAAACCGTGAATAATTTTCAATGCCCGAGCAGTACCCCAGCTCGCGTATCATTTCCAGGTCGTAGTTCACCCTTTCTTCCAGCCGTTTGGCTTCTAAAAAACGTCCATCGTTTATAAACTGTTTTTTGCGGGTTTCCATTTCTTCCTGTATGGCCCAAATGGATTGGGTAAACCGTTCGCGCGGGGCCACATATAAATTTGCCGGGAAAAGCACCATGTGGGTCATTTTCTCCATCGTTTTCCCGGTGCCGATATCAAAGGTGCTTAGCTCTTCAATATCATCCCCAAAAAAGGAAACACGGTAGGCATGATCCATATAAGCCGGGAAAATATCTACAATATCGCCCTTAACGCGGAATGTGCCGCGCTTAAAATCGGCCGTGGTGCGCGAGTAAAGTATCTCCACCAGGCGGTGTAAAAAAGCATTGCGGCTTATTCGCGTACCCACTGCAAAACGGAACACCGAATCTTTAAAATCCTCGGGGTTACCCATACCATAAATGCACGATATTGACGAAACCACAATAATATCCCGCCTGCCCGACATTAATGCCGAAGTGGTACGCAGCCGCAGCTTCTCAATTTCCTCGTTTATCTGCAGGTCTTTTTCAATATAAGTATTGGTGGTGGGGATAAAAGCCTCCGGCTGGTAGTAGTCGTAATACGATACAAAGTAATTCACCGCATTCTCTGGAAAAAACTGCTTAAACTCGCCATATAACTGCGCCGCCAATGTTTTGTTGTGACTTAATACCAGCGTCGGTTTTTGCGTTTGCGCAATAACATTGGCAATGGTAAACGTTTTGCCCGAGCCGGTAACGCCCAGCAGGGTTTGAAACGGATCGCCATTGTTAACGCCTTCAACCAGTTGCCTGATGGCTTCGGGCTGGTCGCCGGTGGGAGAGTATTGAGAAGTTAAGCTGAAATCCATGGGTAAATGCAAAGATAGTTAATTAGTGATTAGCGATTGAAGGTTAGCGGTTAGTTTAAAGAAGGTTAACCGTAATCCTTACAATTTCATTACGCGATCAAAATTAATGGGCTACGGTGACAACGGTATGTCAGGAGGGTTTGTTTTTGACTGAGGATTTTTTGATTTTTGGCAATTTATTTCAGTTATCGGAAACGTGAGCGGTTCAACGCAATTGAAAAGATTCCCGCAATTTTATAACTTTATTAAAAATTTGCAGGAATAATTATAGCGGCTAAATAACATATCGCGCTTTTGGGAGGCCTTTAATTAACTCAATTAGTTATCGTGTCATACAATTTAGGAATTCAATTCCTAAATTGTGTGATGATTTTAAAATTCGGCCGTAGGTTTCGGATTTAATAGCCCAATAAACTAGCTTTGGGGTCACTAAATAACGATGCATCAAAATAAATCCGAAATCGAAATACCGAATTCCGAAATCAAAAAATACAAACACATCTTCTTCGATCTCGATCACACTATTTGGGATTTTGATAAAAATGCCGAGGAAACGTTGTATGAGCTATACGATATTTACAATTTAAGTGCTATTGGCCTGCCTTCTGCCGCGTTGTTTATTGAAACCTACACCCGCAATAACCACCAGCTTTGGGCCGAATACCATACCGGCAAGATCACTAAAAACGAACTGCGCGAAACCCGTTTCAAAAAAACATTTCTGCAATTGGGTGTGCAGCCGCATTTGCTGCCTTTGGCCTTTGAGGACGATTATGTAAAACTTTGCCCAACAAAAACCAATCTTTTCCCCCACGCGCACGAAACTTTGCGTTACCTGCAACAAAAATATACCCTCCATTTAATAACGAATGGTTTTAAGGAGACCTCCGAATATAAAATAGGTAACACCAACATTGGCAGCTATTTTCAGCATGTTATCATATCCGAAGTAATAGGGGTTAATAAGCCGGATAAAGCTATTTTTGAGCATGCCTTAAATTTGGCAGGCACTACAAAAAGCGAAAGCCTGATGATCGGCGACAGCCTGGAAGCAGATGTTTACGGCGCATTGAGTTTTGGCATGGATGCTATTTATTTTAATCCCATGAATGCTCCAAAACCGGAGGACGTACCTTTGCAGGTTACTCATTTAAAGGAGTTGATGACGATACTATAATTGGTAAATATTATTAAATTTGTGTTATGACGCAACGTACCTACCGTATATTACTTACTCCCGAAGACGAAGGTGGGTTTAACGTTTCTGTTCCGGCGCTTCCTGGTTGTTTTACGCAGGGCGAAACGATAGATAAAGCAATAGCAATGGCAAAAGAGGCGATAAGCTTATATGTTGAGAGTCTTGAAGAAGATGGTGAGCCTGTTCCGGACGATAGTAAAAGCCTTGAATATTCGCTGATTATTACGTCCTAATACTCAAAGATACTCAAGTCTCAATTGATTTAAAAGACTAATTCCCATGCAATTTATCAGCAGCAATTGAATCACACACCTGGTAAATAGTTTGTATGTTGAAAGTTTGGCGCATTTTTTTGAATAAAAACGCGTTACCTTTAATTGATGAACCTCGCCAAAGAACGTAACGCTATTTATACCGCCTTAGACGATTACCGCGCCCGACTGGATACCATTTCCGATGAGCAGTTTACCAAAACCCCTACAGGCGGCGGCTGGTCATACGCCGAAGTTTACAGCCATATTTTACAGGCAACATTAGGTTCATCTATCGCTTTGGAACGTTGCGTAAACAATACCTGCCACCCCACCACGCAAAAATTAACCTTTTTGGGTAAAATAATGATGTTTACCGGCCGTTTTCCGCCCATAAGGGTAAAAGTACCAAAAGCCGTTGCCGCAAAAATGCCGGTGACAAAAATAAGTAAGGAAGAAGCCAAAAATTTAATTATTAAGAGTCGCAAACGGATGGACGATATTTTGCCGCTGCTAAAAGAAGCTGATCTCAACGCCCGGCATAAACACCCGCGGCTGGGCATGCTGAATGCTAACCAATGGCTTAAATTTATAAGGATACACCTGTTGCATCATTTAAAACAGCTGGATCGTATACAGAAAAAAGTTTCAAACTGATGAAACCTTTTTTATTTAATGGAGTCTTAACATTAAAATAACCTGGTTTCCGGATATTTGTAAAAATTGTATCATATGCATTTTGAATTTGCTTATTTGGTCGTAGTTGGATTATTATTCCTGGTAGGAGTATTTTATCTGAGTCCATTTGATCTGAAAGTTAATCATGACGATGACGACGAGTAATCCCATAATTCTTACATCTATTCCTGGTATTTTTTACCGGGCGGAAAATTACCCTCTTATTTTTAATGGCAAAACGCGAAGTTGACATTGTTGTTATATCCGATGTGCATTTGGGCACGTATGGTTGTCACGCCAAAGAACTGCTCAAATATTTAAAAAGCATAAAGCCAAAAGTGCTCATCTTAAACGGCGATATTATCGATATCTGGCAGTTTAGCAAATCCTACTGGCCCGAACCGCACATGAAAGTGGTGCGCCGCATTTTGAAATTTGTTACCGAGGGCATACCGGTTTATTATTTGACCGGCAACCACGATGAAATGCTCCGCAAGTTTGCCGATTTCAACCTCGGCTCATTCCAGTTGCTCAATAAAATTGTGCTGAATATTGACGGAAAAAAAGCATGGATCTTCCATGGCGACGTGTTCGACGTTACCATGCAGCATTCCAAGTGGCTGGCCAAACTCGGGGCAGTTGGTTATGATACCCTTATCCTCATCAACAGCTTTACCAATTGGATACTAACCGCGTTAGGGCGCCAAAAAATGAGTTTCTCGCAAAAAGTAAAGGCGAGTTTTAAGGAGGCTGTAAAATTTATAAACCAGTTTGAACAAACCGCCGCCGACCTTGCCGTCGATAAAAACTACCAATATGTAATTTGCGGTCATATACACCACGCCGAGATCAGAACTATTGAATCAACCGAAAAAACCGGCTCTGTTTTATACCTTAATTCGGGCGACTGGGTGGAAAGCCTTACCTCACTTGAATATAATGACAGTAAATGGACGATTTTTAAATATGAACCCGATAACTTTAAAAGCGATATTGACGAGGATGATAAAACAGATGCCGAAGATCTGGATGCAAAAATGGATGTGAAGATACTGTTAGAAAGGTTTAAGCAGGAACCGGGATAATTTTCCTTATCACGAGGTTTAAATGATAAATTTTGTTGTAAGATTGTAAAGTTGCAAAGTTGAAACGTTGCAATTAAATTGTGATGTTGAAAAAATTGGTTTGCGGACGCCGCTAATATTATACATCCCCAATTACATATCCCCGGTAATACAACTTTACAACATTTCAACTATACAACGTTACAACACCACTAAATGAAAATACTTTACGCTATCCAGGGAACAGGCAATGGTCATATCAGCCGGGCGCGGGAGATTGTGCCCCTGCTGCAGCAATATGGCGAACTCGACCTGCTGGTTAGCGGCACCGAAGCCGAGGTTAGTTTATCGCAGCCGCTTAAATACAAATTTCACGGGTTTAGCTTTGTATTCGGCAGTAACGGCGGCGTCGATAATTGGGCCACCTACAAACTGATGAACTTGCCCAGGTTATGGCGCGATATCCGCAGCCTGCCGTTAAAAAATTACGACCTTATTATTAATGATTTTGAGCCCGTTAGCGCCTGGGCTTGTAAACTCCAAAAAATACCTGCAGTTTCTTTAAGCCACCAATGTTCGTTTGTATCTCCTAAAACGCCCCGCTACGAAAAACGCAGCTGGAAAGAATGGCTGTTTACTTATTATTCTCCCACTGCCCATCATGTGGGTTTTCATTTCGAGCGTTACGATAGTTTCATCCACACCCCGGTTATCCGAAGCGAAATACGGAATTTAGTAACTTCGAATGAGGGGCATTACACCGTTTACCTGCCAGCCTATGACGATAAGTTACTGGCCGGGATATTGAACAAAACGAACAAAACCGAATGGCATGTTTTTTCCAAAAGGGAAAAAAAGGCATGGGAAAAGGGTAATGTTAAAATATTCCCGGTAAATAACGAAGCTTTTAATAAAAGCCTTGCCAGTTGCGCAGGCCTGCTTACCGGCGGCGGGTTCGAAGGGCCGGCCGAAGCGCTTTTTCTGCAAAAAAAAGTGATGATGATACCCATGAAGGGCCAATACGAGCAGCAATGTAATGCGCTGTCGGCTTCGAGGCTTGGAGTGCCGGTTATTAATGAAATTGACGACCAGTTCATTTTTCACATAAACAACTGGATAAGTAGTGATAAACGTATTGTGGTTGATTTCCCCGATGAAACGGCACAGATCATTGACGATATGGTAAAGCGGTATGCGAGAAGTTGAGGCTTCCGTTGAATCGAAAACCCGGAGATGTTTAGTAAATTTGAACAAGAAATAGCCGTTTTAACAGAAAGGAAGGTAACTATGGGTATTGAAGAATTTTTATTGGATATGGCCGAAAAAAAAGGCATTAAGAAAGGCATTGAACAAGGCATTGAACAAGGCATCAAAGAAACCGCTCTCAAGATGAAGAACAACGGCATTGACCTAAACCTCATCGCTAATATCACCGGTCTCTCGGTTGATGAGATTAAGAAATTGTCTTAAAAATAAAATCCCCTTCATTGAAGCCGGACAATTGGGTTAATATCATTATTAAAACAAAATCACCAATAGTTTCTCGTCTTTCCCAATAATTGGTCATAATATTGCAAAAAATATATGCGACCTAATTAAGGTTTGCACGTAAATATGATCAATCTTTTTAAATCGCTTAACCCGCTAAATGTTTTATGGCTCGCTGTGATATTGTTTGCCTTGCGGGCGGGCTATTTGCTCAACCTTCCGGCTAAAATCGACTTTCCTTTTTCACCCTTGCTGTCAAGGCTTTTAATTGTTCCTTTTGGCGGTTACATCTCTCCGTTTCTTAATGTTTTACTTGCCGCTATCATGGTATTTATACAGGCGCTGCTCATAAATTACCTGGTAAATCATTTCAATTTATTGGGCAAGCCCACTTTTTTGCCGGCCCTTATGTATATTACTTTATCGGGTTTATTTACACCCTTTTTGGTGTTAACCCCACCACTTATCTGTAATTTTTTGGTGATCTGGATGCTGTTTAAGCTATTTAGCTTTTATAAAAGTAAGGATGCGAAATCAACTGCCTTTGATTTGGGGATGATAGTCGCCATCGGCTCGCTAATTTATCTTCCCTTTATTTTCATGTTCCTGCTAACCTGGATCGCCCTTGTAATTTTTAAGCCGTTCGATTGGCGGGAGTGGATTTCCGGTATTATCGGCTATGTAACCATCTTTTTCTTCCTGGCGGTTTATTACTATCTCAATAACAGTTTAGCCCGCTTTGGCGATATTTGGCTGCCGTTGGCCACAAAATTTCCCGACCGCATTACCATAAACTACTATAATTACCTGGTGCTTATTCCTGTTGTCGCCATTTTAATTCTCTGCTTTTTTAAACTGCAGCAAAATTTTTATAAAAGTTATGTGCAGGTACGTAAATCGTTCCAATTGCTTTTTATCGTTTTTTTAATTGCTGCTCTGTCATTTTACGTCGAGGCGGCATTTCAATTAAGTCATTTTTTATTATGTATGGTACCTGCAGCGGTGTTTTTTGCCTACTATTTTTTATATGCACGACGAAAATGGTTCTACGAAGTATTGTTTGGTTTGCTGCTCATCACCATCGTATATTTTCAGTTTAACACTTTTTAACTTTTACTTTCGTTCAATTTACAGCTGTTATATTAGTTTTGTAGCATAATCCCATTTTGGTGTATTATAAATAAATAAACCCGGCTCATTTTCCGGTTAACTTATTTTAAAAAACAGTTCTGATGAAATTTGGAGTAGTTATATTTCCGGGATCCAATTGCGATGAGGACCTCATTTACGTATTGGAAAAAATATTGGGCCAGCAAGTGGTTCGCCTGTGGCACAAGGATCACGACCTGCAGGGGGTTGATTTCATATTGCTGCCGGGAGGCTTTTCCTTCGGCGATTACCTGCGTTCCGGCGCAATCGCCAGGTTTTCGCCAATTATGCAGGAAGTTATCCGTTTTGCGCAAAATGGCGGCTATGTATTTGGCATCTGCAATGGTTTCCAGATACTTTGCGAGGCCGGCTTATTGGAAGGCGCTCTTTTGCATAACGAAAACCGGAAATTTATTTGCCGCAATGTTTATACAAAAGCTCAAACTTCAAATTCACTGATCACTTCGCTTATCGATCCTCAGCGGGCCTTAAAAGTACCTATAGCACATGGCGAGGGTAATTATTTTGCCGAAGCGGACGTACTTAAGTCTTTAAATGATAACGACCAGGTGCTGTTCAGGTATTGCGATGAGGCCGGGAATATCACCACAGCTTCAAACCCTAACGGTTCGATAGAAAATATAGCGGGCATTTGCAATACCGGCAGAAACGTGTTTGGGTATATGCCGCACCCCGAACGGGCATCGGATATTTTGGTAGCCAATGAGGACGGCCTCGCCATTTTCGAATCCATATTGTCAATGGTTAAGGCATGATAAATGTAAGTCTGAAGTCATTAGTCCAAAGTAGAAAGTCAACAGCCTTCCGCTTAAAATTACCGGGGTTATGTTAAGGGGAAATATAATTAAGCCTGGAATGAATTGCTTTTTGCCTGACTTAAAACTTAAGACTCAAGACTCCGGACTTAAAAAATGAACCTCGTTATCGACATTGGCAATACCTATACAAAAATTACTGTTTTTAAACAGGATGAGTTGGTTTACAATACACAATACCAGGTAGTTGATTCGGCAATAATCGACAACCTACTTGAGGAACACCCGGTTGATAAGGCAATCATTTCATCAGTAAAAAAAAAAGAAAGTTGGCAGGATTTATTAGCACAAAAAAAGCCTTTAACCTATTTTAATATCGGGATGGCCAGGGGGATCAACAACCATTATCGTACACCGGAAACATTAGGGGCCGATCGTTTGGCTGCGGTTGTAGGGGCAAATTATTTATATCCAGGCAAAAACAACCTGGTGATAGGCGGCGGCACCTGTATCACTTATGATTGGGTTGATGCCGGCGGGAATTATTACGGCGGCAGCATATCGCCCGGCTTAAATATGCGTTATAAGGCTTTAAATAATTATACCGATGGCCTGCCGCTGTTAAGTGCTGACGATAGCTTTGAGGATAATTACGGCGACGATACCACAAACGCCATACGTTCGGGCGTGCAAAATGGTATTAAATACGAGCTGGCCGGCTTTATAGAAAGCTACGCAGTTAACAAAAACGAACTGAATATTGTACTTAGCGGGGGCGACAGTATTTTTTTTGATACGCTGTTAAAAAATAGCATCTTTGCCCCCTGTATAAAAATTGAGCCTTACTTGGTTCTAAAAGGATTAAATGCAGCTATACACAACAATAATGATTAGATATACCAGGATTTTTATAACAATTTTACTTGCTTTTATTGCTTTTGGGGCATCGGCGCAATCAACCGCTACAACAAGTTCTCCTTATTCCCAGTATGGGCTGGGCGATTATTACCCATCTTTACTACCACAAAATATTGCAATGGGTGGTATTGCAACCGCAATAAATAAATTAAACCTGTATAACAATATAAACCCCGAGAATCCTGCTTCTTACGCAGCTATCAATTTTACTACTATTGATGCAGGTATCTATAATAACATCCAGAATTTAAGCCAATATAATGCGGAGGGGCAAAAAATAAGTGTAAGCAACTCAAACTTCAGGTTTAGCCACCTCGCTTTTGCTATACCGGTAAGTAAACGGTCGGCGCTTAGCTTTGGTTTATTGCCATACACCCAAATGGGGTATAATTATAAGCAAACCTTTATCCGCAATGGTCAGCCCAGTAACGCAGCATCTGTAGATACAACAGTGAACGGTATTTATTCGGGCGATGGTGGCTTATCCAAAGCTTACCTGGGTTATGGTTTTGCTATCGGTCATCTCTATATCGGCGGCAATGCATCCTACATATTTGGCAACCTGCAGCAATTTAGCACGATAGAGTTACCTGACTTGTACGGCACGCTAAATTCGCAAGTGGAACAAAATAACGCTGTAGGCGGGGTGAATTATGATTACGGCGCGCAATATTCCTTTGATTTTGGCGAATACAAAACCAAGCACCTGGTACTGGGTTATTCTGCTTCGGCAAATTCTAAAATAAATTCAACAAATACCTATATTGTTAGTCAGTATTCCCTGGGTACCAATGGTGTAGCAAATACAGCTGCCGATTCGCTGGTGAATATCCAGAGCGCTAAAACAAAAATACAGCTTCCGCAGATCAACCACTTTGGTATATCGTTTCAAAATGATGGTCACTTTTTGATAGGCGCCGATTATACCATGGGGCATTGGTCGTCGCTCGCTATCGGCGGTGTAAACCAGGGCTTCCAGGATAGCAAAACGATAAATGTGGGTGGGCAGTTTACGCCAAACATCAACTCGCTGCATAATTATTTCGCGAGGAGCGACTATCGCCTCGGTTTTATGTACGATCAATCCTACCTCAATTTATATAACACCAACATAACCAGTTATGCCGTTACATTTGGGGCGGGTTTCCCGCTTGCGCCAAATAGTGCGAACTCAACTTTTTACAAGGTCAATTTCGCTGCCGAAATAGGCCAGCGCGGCACTTTAAATACCGTTGCCAACCCGCTTGTTAAAGAGAATTATGTTACCATACATTTAAGTTTCACCCTGAACGATAAGTGGTTTCAAAAATATAAATTCGAATAACCACAACACATGCATAGCCGGGCAAAAAAGTTGTTGTATGCCTGTTTGCTGGTATTGTTAACCGGCATGCTGTTTTTAAGCGCATGCGAAAATTCTTTGAACGATATCCAGAAAATAGCGTCGAAAGAAGAAGATAAGCCCATCTCTACCTCAACCGGGGTGGATGTTATTTACAGCGACTCGGCCAAAGTAAAAGCACGCCTTTCTACCAATTTAATGATACAACTGGACGACCCCAATAAAGGATACCAGGAAATGCCCAAAGGCGTAAAGATTATTTTTTACGACGACAACCTCAAAGAAAAAGGCACCATCACCTCGGAATATGCCATCCGGCTCCAAAAAGAAAACACCATAACCTTCCGCAAAAATGTAGTGGCTACCAACGCCCAGGGCGAAACATTTAAATCGGAAGAGCTGATATACGACCAAACCGCAAAAAAAATATATACCAAAAAGCCCGTTACCATAAACATGGGCAACGGCACCGTAATGCAGGGCATTGGCGCCACCAGCAACGAAAGCCTTTATCCCTGGACGATAGACCAATCCACCGGCATTTTTCCTGTTGATGAAAAGCAGGACCCGGTAAAACAATAATTTATTTGCAGTGGCAATTAGGTGCAGGGACGCTTGCGGCTGTGGCATTCGCCTCCTTTTTAACTTTTTGTTATATTAGTGTGCCAAAAGCGCGATCAGATTCTTTTGCGGCTATATTAACCCGTCGCAAGAGTAGCCGTCAATATCAAAATCTAAATCACAGGTTCGATCATGAAAAAAATAGCCATTCCCGTAATAATTATAGCGGTATTATTATCGTTTTTTGTGCTTTTTGCCATAGTTAAGCGAATAACGAATGGCGTTAAAAATGTCGCCCATATGGTTTCTAAGCTTAACCGAAGCTATTTTACAGATTCGAGCGCTGTATCGGCAATTGAACCAAAAGATTTTAATGAAATTTTTAGCAGGAAACCAGGGTTAAGATTTGACAATTCGGAAGTAAGCAAAACCCGCGACACGATAAGCGAATATAATTTTGAAAATAACTTCATTATTGATATCTACCGGATCAGGATGGCAAATCCGCAGCCATTGGCTGATTTGATCGTTGAGTCTTATCTAAATAAACATATAAGCTATTATGCTATATATGCAACCTTGGATAAATGCCCTAACTATACGTTATATTATAAGTCGGGGCCGCAGGATACCGTTTCAAAAATATATTTAAATATATTTGGTACCGGAACTAAAACCTTAGAAAAAAATGATTCAATAGCGTATTACACCTCAAACGTCAAAAACTTTTATATTAAATATAAAAAGGATGGAAGTCAAGACTTCTATGGGTCAACAACGGATAGTTTGAGTTCCTTAACAGTTCCTATTGAACTGATGATATTAAAAAGGAAAAGCAAACTGTTTTTCGTGACGTTGACGACCCATAACAACGCAAATTTAAAAAGCGGTACTTTGTTAAGTTTAATAAAAAAACAGGACCCCGTAAAACAATAGTTTATTTGAGGCGGCAAATGGTGTGCAGGTTAATTGAGCTACCTGTAAGCCGACGACCTGTCAGCGGGACGTATGCGACAGTGGGGGTGTTCCATTTTTTCACGTGGAACACCAGCCACTTTGTGAAATACGCTGATTATCAGCGATTTTAATGTTTAGCCATTTACGTAAGTGGCTGATAATCAATAATTCCCAAAAATATCATTTTTGGAACACTTAATGCAATTAACTGACAATCAGGCGTTCCAGCTTTGCGCGATGTTGAATTTTACTGATTAATCCTGGTTTGAGTTTACATTATTGAAAGGTATAATGCAAAAAACGTGCGCAATGTTAATGGCTGCCTGTCAGCGGGGCACGAGTAGCCAGCATTTTTAGCTTTGCGCTACATTCTCGGCAGCAGGGGTGTTCCATTTTTTCACGCGGAACACCCGGTATATTGTGAAACACGCTCATTATCAGTGACCTTTATTTTTGGCCATTGCGTAAATGGCTGATAATCAAGTGTTCCAAAAATAAGGTTTTTTGGAACACTTGATGCAATTAATTGACAATCAGGCGTTCCAGCTTTTTGAGATGCAAAATTTGTGTGTTTGTCACCTCTTTTGGCCGCGCTGCATACCCGCCAGAGGGGTAAAATATTTTCATATGCTGAAAATATTTTACGCAACTCTTCGTTTTTCAAAAACAGATGCTTATTATTGGTTGTCTGAAAATTCTTTAAAGCTAAACCGTACCACAACATGAAAACTCACGATCTCCCGCGCGTTTATTCCCAAAAACACTATTTGCAGCACTTTCAAAATCATTTTATTGCCGGTTGATAAACTGCCGGATATACCTGCGTATATGTCTTAAAAAACCACCATTAAAACCCTGTTACACCTAACCACCCACAAACCGGATGAAATTTAAACCACTCCTTATTACCTGCATAACCTGGTTGTTATGTATGTTTTGTTTTGATTTGAAAGCCCAGGACCTTGGCAATGCCACTTATTTTCAACCTAATATATACCCGTCAGCACCCAATAGCGCAGCTTTTGCTAAATATGGCAGTTACCCGGTAAACCTTTACAGCGGCGTGCCGGATATTTCCATTCCGCTGTATACCATAGAAGCGGGCGGGCTGAAAGTGCCGATAACTTTGTCTTACCACGCGTCCGGCATCAGGGTGAGTGATGCCGCCAGTTGGGTGGGTTTGGGCTGGTCGCTAAATTGCGGCGGAACCATCACCAGGAAGGTAATGGGCATCCCGGATGAAATAGGTTATCTTATAGAGACCAAACGGAGTTTAAATAATATAAACCTGCAAAACGATCTGGACGCTGCTTATGCCCGGGAGACGGTAGAATATGGCCAGCACGATAATATGCCTGATATATACTCCTACCAAATACCCGGTTATAGCGGCAAGTTCTTTTTTGATGCGGATAGCAATTACAAAATTATGCCGGTTCCGCGCTCTCCTTTGTCTATAACACCCCATTATGTAAATCGCAGCCAGAATGGTTTCACTTACGGCTGCAATTGCGATAACTGGAACTTCACTATTACCGATGACCATGGTAACCTTTATAATTTAGGGGGTGCTTACCAGGAGCAGACCTACACGCCGAGTATCCCCTCAAAAAATGAGGCAACAAGCGCCTGGATGCTGGAAAACATGATCTCGCAGGATAGAAGGGACACCATCAGTTTTACCTACAACCAAAACACCTTTAAGCTGCCGGACGGCACTTCCGAAACCATTTCAATTGAAGACGAGTTGACGCCTATTAATGGAAATGGCAGTGGCTATACTGCAAATACCAATCCGGTAACCGTATTAGTCGATAATCCCTCTACGGTAACCGAAGAACAGCTAAGTACAGTATATTTTAAAAACGGGAAGGTGGATTTTGTGCCGGCTACAACCGTAAGGCAGGATGTGAACGAATACGCCCTGAGCATGATGAACATTTCCTTATACAATTACGGCACCAAAAAGTATGAACTGCAAAAGAGCATTGTATTTGTGCAAAGTTATTTTGGCACAGGCGGACCGGGCAACGTGCGTTTGCGGCTCGACGGGATACAGGTACTGGACAAAGCGGGAAGTATTGTTAACCAATATTATTTCTCCTATAATAACACCGTCACGCTTCCGCCCTATACATCGCTGGCAAGGGATTACTGGGGTTATTATAACGGTAAAGACAATTCCACCGACCTTATCCCGCAAACAACTATCCAGATGATAAGCTTTGGGGGCGGTTTATATAATTTGAATATAGGTAATACCAACGACCCAACCTCTTCCTGCAGAAATATCGATACCACAAAAATGCAGGCCTGTATGCTTACCTCCATAACCTATCCAACCGGCGGCCATACGGATTTTACCTACCAGACAAACCGTTATTTTGATGTAAGCAATACCATGCACCTTGCCGGCGGCTTACGGATAAATACTATTTCCAGTTATGACAGCCCAACCTCAACCACCCCGATTGTTAAAACCTACCAATATAACAACGCAAACCCCAACTTTGCTGTCGATGCCTCTTTAAATATAAATTATGGCATGTTTACCAACAGCCAAACCTATCGTGACTGGGTAACAGTAATTGACCCAGAAGATCCTACTATAAAGCAGGGTACTTTTTTAGGGGCGACAAAAAGAGTGAGGCGTTATTACTCGCAGCCCAACGAAGACCTGGATATGGACGGTGTACCGGTAGCCTACACACTGGTAACCGAATATACAGGCACGCCCTTGGTAAATACGGGTAAAAGCATTTACCGGTATAGCTGGACTAAAAGCAGTATGCAGGGTGGCAGTGGCGAAACCGGCGTACCCTTCTATTATGATTACTCGTTTTCGAATGGCGAACTACTAAGCAAAACTGATTATTTACAAAGGCCAGACGGCAGCTATCAAATAGTAAAGAAAGATTCCAGCACTTATGGGGCATGGCCCGGATTTTACTATGACGGAGTTGGCGTCGCCATGGGCCAGCGAAATTATAACGATGGCGCACTGGCGGTTGGAAATTCAGCTTATTACGATATGGTATCGCCGGACGACGAGTCGACTTATCCTTTAGGGGATTTTGCTGTCGAGTCGGGGGATAACTACCTGACCACTAAAACGACCACGCTATACGATCAAAACGACATTACCAAATATACCACCTCAACGGTAAATTATAAATACGACAACTTAACCCACCAGCAGGTTACCCGCACCTACCACACCGACAGCAGGGGCAACACCCTGGTTACCCGGAGCAAGTACCCGGGTGATTACGCCACAGGTAATGTCGTTATTGACAGCATGGTGCTCCGGAATATGCAGGCGGAAGTGATAGAGAAGTATGATACCCTTAAAAACGCAGCCACCGGTGTTAACGCCATTACCGGCGGGCAGCTGTACAAATTCAAAACAGGTACAATAGCCAATACCATAGTACCGGCAGCAGTGAGCACACTGAGCGTGGCCTCGCCGCTCACCGACTTTACACCATCAACAGTAAGCAGCGGCAGTTTGAACAGTGATTCGCGCTATATGCAGATGATCAGTTTCGACCAGTACGATCTGCAGAATAACATCGCCCAGTACACGCCCCGCAACTCCACGCCGGTTTCCATATTGTGGGATTACCTGTACGAAAACCCGGTGGCCCAAATAAAAAATGCCGTTGTGACATCTTCAGGCGTGTATTATACCAGTTTTGAAGCTGATGGTAAGGGCAACTGGTCATACAACGGAACGCCGGTTTTTGATCCGACAGCGCCTACCGGCACAATGGTTTATCCTTTAAGTTCCGGCAATATTTATACAGGCAGTACTTCAACTGCGCCTTACATACTTTCTCTTTGGAGCAATAACGGCGCCCCAACAGTTACTAACAACGGCAGCAATCTCACAGGCACAGCGTTGAACACTTCCGGCGGTTGGACGTATTACGAGTACCAGGTGCCTGCCGGGTCGTTTGCCATCAACATTACCGGAACCTCGTCTATCGACGAATTACGCCTCTACCCGGCCAATGCGCAAATGACCACCTATGCCTACGATCCTTCGGGCCTGCGCTCCATAGCCGATACCAAAGGATCGGTAAATTATTTTGAGTACGACTATTTTTCGCGGCTGAAAAACATTAAAGACTGGAACGGTAACATTGTAAAAAACTACGGCTATCATACTTATGACCAAACCACAGGCAACGATGCCATGCCTGTTACTACTTTTACCCGGCAGGGCTGCCCGCCAGGCACCACGCCGCAAACTACTACCTATTCGGTGCCGGCAAACAAGTATTTTTCATCAACCAAAGCCTCTGCAAATGCCGAGGCGACTTATGACCTGAACTATAACGGCCAGAACCTGGCGAACAATCCTAATATTTGCGGCTGCCCCATACAATATCTTTCGTTTGTAATACACAATACTACCGCGGCCAGTTTTGCGCTTACCTTTGCCGGCCTGCCGCAGCAAAACATCCTGCCAGGCGATACCACGCTTAGTGTGCCTGCAGCCACCTATGCTACTTTAATGGTTAATTCAAACGATTCCAACAACCACACTTTTACGCTTGGAACACGAAGTCCGCAAACTGTACACAATGCAAGTTTTGCTTCCGTGGTGATCGCTACCGGCAGTTCGGACCTAACCTTAACCATCAACTAGCCATGAAAGTATTAAAGTCGAAAGTATGGAGTCTTAAGTCGAAAGTCGGCTGCTCCCTGTTTATTTCGGGTATATGCTTCACCATGGCTTGCTCTGCCCAAACCTTAACGAACAACTACGTGATCACCCAGGCCCCACGGGTAAGCGGCATTGTGGATGACAACACGCTAAACGCCAATAACACTGACAAAACCAAGCTACAGATCAGCATCCAATACGTTGACGGCCTTGGCAGGCCGATACAAACGGTGCAGCAATGGGCCTCGCCAAAAGGGTACGATATGATACTGCCGCAGGCCTACGACCAGTATGGCCGCGAGGTAACAAAATATTTGCCCTTTAGCCCCGAGACCGGCACCGCAGGCAGTTTTCGCCCCAACGCGGTAAGTGCCGACCAGAATGCCTTTTATGCAGCGCCGCCCGCCGGTTCGGGTGTAAGCATCATTACAGACCCCTATGCGCAAACGGCGTATGATAACTCGCCGTTGAACCGGCCGGTTGAACAGGGCGCGCCCGGGGTTCCCTGGCAGCTCACCGGTGTCAGCGGCGGCGGCCATACCGTAAAAATGGTGTACGCCGTTAATAACAGTATTGCCTTCAGCACCGATTCGGTGAATGGCAACCAGGTAGCTATGTATTATACCACAATCGGCAGCAACTTTAGCCAAAGCCTGCATGCGAACGGTTACTATCCGGCCGGCGCTTTAACAGTGACTATCAGTAAAGATGAAAACTGGACAACCGGCCGTGCCGGTACCGTGGAAGAATACAAGGATATCGACGGGCATGTGGTACTGAAAAGGGTTTATAATTTCATCGCCCCCAGCACCATACAGCAATTATCTACCTATTACGTTTACGATGATCTGGGTCGGCTGGCTTTTGTGCTGCCCCCGGCATCGGGTGCGGATGTTTCAGGAACTATCGCTCCTGCTATACTGTATAACCTTTGTTACCTGTACCAGTACGACGAACGGGGCAGGCCCATTCAAAAGCGGGTACCCGGAAAAGGCTGGGAGTTTACCGTTTACAATACCATGGACCAGCCGGTGGCCACGCAGGACAGTGTGCAGGGTACTACCAATAAATGGATATTTACCAAATACGATGCACTGGGTCGTATCATACTTACCGGTTTGTGGAACAATGGCGGAACGGGCATCAGCAGGGCCAATCTGCAAACCATATTAACCGGCATTACCACCAATTTGTACGAAGCGCCGGTTACCACCGGCAACGGTTATGCCAACGTGGCCTGGCCGACTACCAACATACTCGGCACCTACAGCATCAACTATTACGATAGCTATGCTAATGCACTTGGGCTACCCGCCGTTTACGGTGCACCCGCCGGCGCAAATATGGGAACAAGGGGCGAACTGGTTGCCACCAAAACTGCCGTACTGAACACCCCGACCAATTTGTTATGGACGGCACATTATTATGATCACTGGGGGCGCAGCATTCAAAATTATGCGCAGCATTACCTGGGTGGTGTATTAAACAGTGGTAATTTCGATGCCGTAAGCACCACCTACAACTTTACCAATGCCCCCACAACCGTAACGCGCGTACACTGGAATACGACAAGTACCACTACGCCGCTGGTAACCGTTTATAACCGGTACACTTATGATTGGATGGGACGGAAGAAAAACACATATGAACAGATCACCAACGGTACCAGCGCTCCCGATACTTTAAGAGTACTGTCGAACCTGGGCTATAACGAAATAGGCCAGCTACGCACCAAAAACCTGCACAGCACGGATAGTGTTCATTACCTGCAGCCCATTACTTACAGCTATAACGAACGCGGCTGGCTGATGGCCAGCAGCGCACCGCTGTTTGCCATGACCTTATATTATAACACCCAAACCAACAAACAATACAATGGCAATATAGCCTACCAGTACTGGGGTACCCCGGGTAACCTGACCAACCACTATGTGTACATTTATGACAAGCTGAACCGCCTCACAAGCGGGGCAACGGTGGATAGCTACAAGGAAAACGGCATCACATACGACCTGATGGGCAATATCAATACCCTGAACCGTTACCAGGCGGGTAATGGGATAGATCAGCTGGTTTACACTTATCCTGCAAATTCCAACCGGTTACAAACAGTAACAAATAATGGGACCAGTAATACCGACATTGGGCTTAGCGCTACCAGCTACAGTTACGACGGCAACGGCAATATGCTAAGTGCCACCAACACAACGGATAATACACACAACAAGAGTTTTACCTATAACATACTCAATTTACCAATAGTGGCCACCATACCGGCGGGTACCGCCACTTATACTTATGATGCAGGCGGGAATAAATTAAGAAAAGTAGATGTTATAAACGGGATAACTACCACGACAGATTATGTTAATGGCATACAATATAATGGGAACGGCACTACCAACGCACTAAGCTTTATACAAACCGAAGAGGGTAAAGCGGTGGTGAGCGGTACTTCATACGATTACCAGTATTACCTGGGCGATAACCTGGGTAATACCCGCGTTACCTTAAGCACAAAAACCGGCGCGGCCGTGGTTTACCAGCAGGATGACTATTACCCGTTTGGCCTCGAAATCTCACGTGGTACAGTTACCAATCCTAAAAATGAATACCTTTACAATAAAAAAGAACTGCAGGAGGAGTTCTCCGAATACGATTATGGCGCACGGTTCTATGACCCGGTGATAGGGAGGTGGACGACGGTTGATCCGCTGGCGGAAGTTTCGAGAAGATGGTCGCCTTATAATTATGTGGAGGATAATCCGATAAGATTTACTGATCCGGATGGCGACAGCGTTAGTTATGATGCTGCGGGTAATATTACTGCAACAGGGGCTGATGCAGTTAATGTAGGCATAGGGGTTAAAATAGCTGGCGAAACAACTCAACAAGGAAAAGACAAAGTTAGAGCTGAAGCTGAGGAATCTGTAAATAAAAAAGACGGGAGTAAGCCAGATTCGAAAACGACGACCATTAATCTTTTAATTGCAGCTCCAGATAGAGCTCCAAATGCTGCGAAAGATGTAGGACACACGGCTATTCAAGTTGGCGATGATGTATATGGTTACTATCCAACGGATGTAAACAACAATGGTGTTTATGATCCGTCTGAATTAGCAGGTAGCCCTGGTAGGTTTGATCCAGAAACACGTGATCAATTCGATGATACCTATTTGCCTCAAGGATATGTCGAAATACAAATTAGAGTTACACAAGATCAACTAAAACAACTAAAACAAAACTTGGCTTATGTACAAGCAAATCCAGGCACATATCATATATTATCGAAGCAATGCACAAGTGTTGCTGTATCAATATTAAAGTCAAGCGGAATTGAAATATTAATGCCCTCTAAAATGGGCCCCGTTCCCTTAAGTAACTACTCATTACCTCCTGTTGCGTTAAAGACGGTAATAGAACGATACAATCGAGAACTTATAGTTAAGGAAACACCTTATAAACAAAAACATAAATGAGCGCGACACGAATTGTTTTTCTTGTAGCATTGATGATGATGCTAAATTTTTCATGTAATCATCAACATAGTGATTACCAGATTATGCAAATGTTAAAAAGTAATGATACGGAGAAGTTAATTTTGGGTGCTTTCGAAGCCGGCGAGTCGGGGAAGACTAAATTCGTCCCGTTACTTTTGTTAAATGCTAACAATCGAGGAGGATGCACTAACATTAGATTTAAGGGATTCAGTGTGTATCAAGAGAAGATGATAGCTTTGAGAAAGCTTTTAAGAATTGAGCCGCCAATTCCGATAACTCGATACCCTGACTCCTTGATAATTCGATTCTATTCACATTATGCAGCTGTGCATCATTTGACCGAGAATAAGTAGCACGATAGTTCCGGCAATGAATCAAAACTGTTGTTATTTACCCGCGTCACTTTCGGTACCAAAACCGGCGCAGCCGTAGTTTACCTTAAGTTTTATACAAACCGAAGAGGGCAGAGCAGTGCACAATGGCACTACCTACGATTACCAATACTATTTGGGCGATCACCTTGGTAATACCAGGATAACTTTTAACACTAAAACCGGCACAGCGTATGCCGTACAACAAGATGACTATTACCCTTTTGGCATGGAAATTTTGCGCGGCACACTACTCAGTAACAAAAACGAATATCTTTATAATAAAAAAGAACTCCAAGAGGAGTTTTCTGAATACGATTATGGGGCAAGGTTCTATGACCCTGTGATTGGGAGATGGACAATGGTGGATCCGCTGGCGGAAGTTTCGAGAAGATGGTCGCCTTATAATTATGTGGAGGATAACCCGATAAGGTTTACCGATCCGGACGGGATGGAAACTGAGGAACACATCGCAACAGATGAAAATAGGTGGGCCAGCGAGCAACAAGCGGTAGATGCTGGAAGAAGTGGAAGCACATCACCCGAGAGTGGCTTTGAGGATCATGGAGAACATGCTACAGGCGACGGTCATGATTGCTGTCAAACCAAGCCAGATCATACTGCCGGAAAACCTGCGCCAAAGGATCCGAGTACTTTTTCGAAGGAAACGTATGAAACAAGACTTAAACGTCTGAAAAAGACGAAAAAAGCATTGGAACTTGCTGCAGATATCGTTAAAAGAGCAAGGGAAAAAGAAGCAAGAGAAAATCTCGGTGGCCGAATAGCTGCACCAACTGGACCGGAGGCGGTGGGGTCAATTTTTGATCTTGATGATCTTTCTCCCTCCACTGTTGCGATGGCTGGAATAGCGGTTCTTACTGATGGTGGAAGCGTGGTTGAGCAGTATTCTTTGCGGGCAACTGTTGACGGTTTTTATCCGGTTATGGAAAGAGGGTTTGGTGAAGCACAAGAACTAACCTGGCTAAATAAAGGCGATCTGTGGAAGTTTGGGACAACGAAAAACCCTTTAACACGGTATTCGCAAACTTGGTTACGAGAAATGAATCTTCGTTATCAAACAGAATTTTCCGGAACTTTGAATCAGGCGCTACAGTTAGAGAATATGAAAATTAGAAATTATATAGGGCAAAATGGATTTTTGCCCGCAGGAAATAAAATAATAAGATAAATATGAATTTTAATATTACAGCTGATTCAAATTGGGAGGCGAAAATCGATAAAGTTCTATATGCGCTTCAGGACACCGGGTGTCAACCTTATTTCGAGAAGAGGGATTACGGGAAATCTATCTATGGAATTGGCGTAGTGTTAATGTGTCGGGACCCTTATCTGAATTTTAAACAAAGAATAAGATTTGACAAAAAGACACAATGGCTGTCCATTGATATAATGCTTGATTTTGATTTGTTCAAGCAAATTACTCTGGAAGAAAAAAACAAAATAGTCGCTGAAAAATTCATCGCGGAGATTCCTCCAATTATTGCAAAATATAAATTTAAAGATTTCGATTTGATAAAATTCAAGGCTGACTTGTCAAAGTTCATGAAAAAATTAATTCCCCCTTCTGGCCTTTAGATTAGCAGAATACAAATAACAGGTTATTATTATTTGGTAGTGTTACAGTTTTGTTGATGACTTATAACAAATTGATAATCAATAGCATTTTTTTAAAGTAGATATAAAACAAGTAAAAGCGGGTGGTACTTAGGTGCCACCCGCTTTATTTGGGGGTAGTGCCAGCTGCGCACCAAAAACCTGCACAGCACGGATAGTGTTCATTACCTGCAGCCCATTACTTACAGCTATAATGAACGCGGCTGGCTGATGGCCAGCAGCGCACCGTTGTTTGCCATGACCTTATATTATAACACCCAAACCAATAAACAATACAATGGCAATATAGCTTACCAGTATTGGGGTTTGCCCGGCAATCTCACCAATCATTATACCTATACTTATGATAAGTTGAACCGCCTAACCAGCGGCGTAACAGTGGATAGTTACAAGGAAAACGGCATCACATACGATTTGATGGGCAATATCAATACCCTGAACCGTTACCAGGCGGGTAATGGGATAGATCAGCTGGTTTACACTTATCCTGCAAATTCCAACCGGTTACAAACAGTAACAAATAATGGGACCAGTAATACCGACATTGGGCTTAGCGCTACCAGCTACAGTTACGACGGCAACGGCAATATGCTAAGTGCCACCAACACAACGGATAATACACACAACAAGAGTTTTACCTATAACATACTCAATTTACCAATAGTGGCCACCATACCGGCGGGTACCGCCACTTATACTTATGATGCAGGCGGGAATAAATTAAGAAAGGTTAGCGCGTTGACCAGCGGCACAAAAAACACCGATTATATCAGCGGTATTGAATACGATGGAACAACTACCGATACGCTGAGCTTTATACAAACCGAAGAAGGCAAAGCGGTACATAACGGTAGCACCTACGATTACCAGTATTATTTAAGCGATAACCTGGGTAACACCAGGATAACTTTTGACACCAAGAAAGGAATCGCGTACCCCCTGCAACAGGATGACTACTACCCTTTTGGCCTTGAAATAAACCGCTTGACAAGCAGCCCCAAAAATGAATATCTTTACAATAAAAAAGAACTGCAGAGGAGTTCTCTGAATACGATTACGGCGCACGGTTCTATGACCCGGTGATTGGGAGATGGACGAGTTTGGATCCGTTGGCGAAAGTTGGCCGGAGGTGGTCGCCATATACTTATGTACAGGATAATCCCATTAGGTTAATTGATCCTGATGGGATGATGGCTGATCTGACTTTAGATCAGGCCCAACAAATAGAATCACAGGAAGCAAATGCCTGGGGACAGGCCAAGTCCCAGGAGGCTGTTAATGCCGCTTTAGATGGAAAACCTGATGATATTACCGTTGCTGTTCAGGCCACAGAAGGAGAAAATCAAAAATTATCAGTTACTCAAACTACTACAGAGACAACGACGACATCAACATCCGAGGGACAAATAGTTACCCGAGTTATACATACTATTACAGACATTATTTCCAATGATGAGGATGTTAAAACGCAATTTGGAAATGTCAGCACAATGACAATTACGACAACAACAGTCGACGGAAAAAGCACTTCTGTTATAGGTCCGACAACCACGGAATCAAGAAATACCGCAGATGTATCGGCACTGACAAAAATTGACAATCATTTGGAAAATTTCAAAATTGCTCATCATCAGCAATTTAATAAAAGTAATGGTGATCACTGGAATAGCGTTTTAGGAATATCATCAGCGGGCGGAATGGTTCCTTTTCAAGTAGTTATAGGATTTTTAAAGGCAATTCCTGAATCAGTATCTATGTTTTTGGATGTCTTCGGAAAGCCTGCATCTGCAATAGGAGGTGCTAACGATGGTGTAAAGGAGCTTTCTGAACATGTTACTTCAGAAAAGCCTGTGAATTTGTTTAATTCTAAAAATGGTTATATTTTTTATGATCATTTTCAAGTCATTAAAAAAATGGGATATTGATAAAATTAATAGTTGTATGAAACATAAAACCCCTTTAATAATTAATACCTGCGTTATATTAGCTTTGTTATTAGGACTTATTATTTTCAGCCTCAAAAAGATAATCTGCCAAAATGAGTTTGGGCCAGAATTAAATCAAAGACGTCAAAGTTTACATATACCTGTTATCCCTAAGTTTTGGCGTATCACAGATAAAGACAATCATTATGTCCGGTGGATGGGAAAAGAAGGAGTAACGGGTCATAAAAGCAAAGGAATCGTATTTTCAAAATGTGAAGTTGAAGAAGAAATTGACTTATATATCCTGGAGCCCCAAAATAATATCGACAGAAATATTGAATTTATTTATAAATATTCACAAATTAATGGTTCAGATTCTTTACAGATTTCGTATCAAGTTGGTAATTTCGATAAGATTATATCTCGGCATTCCGCAGATAGTATATTTGAGTCTGAAAAAATTAGAAAAGATTATTAAACACCGATTCTGGCGCGAGTATCCGGGCCGGGCAGCGAGGTAGGCTACGTGCCCCGCTGACAGATAGCCGCTATAACAATACACGTTTTTGCGATATGCCGTTTAACCATGTATTTTTAGTTAATGGACTCTGACGTTGCGACCGGGCATAGTTTATTACCTTTCAGCGGGGCACGAGTCGCCTTTGCGCGCATGGCCAGCCCGTCAGACTCGCCTGAAAGAGCGGAGGTTGACCAGTTGGCTTACAGCTACACCTCAAATACCAACCAGTTGCAAAGCGTAACCAATACCGGCACCAGCAATACCGATATTGGGCTTAGCGCCACCACTTATAACTACGACGGCAACGGCAATTTGCTGAGTGCAACCAACATAACGGATAATACACACAATAAGAGTTTTAGCTATAACATTCTCAACCTGCCGATTGTTGCTACCATCCCCGCCGGAACAGCCACTTATACTTATGATGCGACCGGCAATAAATTGCGGAAAGTAGACGCCCTAAGCGGGGTGACTACTACAACCGATTATATTAATGGGATACAGTACAATGGGAACGGCACTACCGACACACTTAGCTTTATACAAACTGAAGAAGGCAAAGCGGTGCACAATGGTACAACTTACGATTACCAGTATTATTTAGGTGATAATCTGGGTAATACCAGGATAACTTTTAACACTAAAACCGGCACAGCGTATGCCGTACAACAAGATGACTATTACCCTTTTGGCATGGAAATTTTGCGCGGCACACTACTCAGTAACAAAAACGAATATCTTTATAATAAAAAAGAACTCCAAGAGGAGTTTTCTGAATACGATTATGGGGCGCGGTTCTATGACCCGGTCATTGCAAGGTGGACGACGGTTGATCCGTTGGCGGAGAAGTCAAGAAGGTGGAGTCCTTACAATTATGTACAGGACAGTCCTATCAGGTTAATCGACCCGGATGGGATGATGGATAATTTGACTTTAGATCAGGCTCAGCAAATAGAATCACAGCAAGCGAATGCCTGGGGGCAGCTTATGTCTCAGGTGGCTGTTAATGCTGCCATAGAAGGAAAACCAGGCAGCGGGAACAGTGGTAATGAATGTTGCGGCACGATTATAGGCCAAACTCAAAAGGATCATGTAGCAAGCAGTGCTAACACCGAAGCTTTAAAGAAAAAGACAAAAAAAGGATTTGGCCCCAAGACGTTTTTTGATTATTTAAAACTGGGTGGTGAAGTTTATGGTTTAAGCGGTGATGTTATTCCACGCGCAACAATCATAGCAAAACTAACAGCGATTGTGGATATATTAGCTAACGCAGGTAATGAAAAAGAAGCCAAGGCCCAGACTTTGGACCTATTTAAGGATATTGCAATCGACAGAACTTTTTCTTTGTTAAAAATTGATAATCCATTGAATGTTCCAACTGTAATTTATGATTACATGACTAAAACTGTGTACGGCCAGAGCAAAATTGGTGAAACTTGGGCCGCAAACTATATAGAAGACTCTAAAAATATGGATATCGCTATAAAAGCATATGGTCAAGCCTCGGATCAGGCAGATTTTTGGGGGAAACGATCTCAACAAGACTACGAAGGAATGAGAGACGCGTTAGACGCTATAAACGAGTTGAAAGGAGGCGGAGAATGAATAGATATCTAACCATTTTTTTACTCTTTTTACTTTTGGGATGTCATAAAAATCAGAAGGGCAATTCATTAGAAAATATTCAGAGTGGTAGTCACTACGGCGAGAAACAAATTAAAGCAACAGTTAGACAATTGATTGATTCAAATAAGTCTGATCAAGCGCTTAAATTGATTGATACTTTGATTTCTCATAATAAACAAAACGGGTACTTATATTTTGAAAGAGGCTTTGTGGAGGGCTACAAGTTTCACCATGGAGAAGCAATTAAAGATTATAAAATCGCTGAAAGCCTCCATTATAACAAAACAGAATGCCAGTTTATGATTCAGATTAGCCAGAAAGCAATAAATGAAAAAAATAAATAGATTTAAAATATTCTTTCTTTTTTTAAATGCCTCTTCCTACAAATTAGCTGATACGGGACGTTACAAGGATGGAATCTACAACGAAAGTCAAGTGATTGCGTTAATACTCATTTGGTGTATAGAATTCGCAATATTTAGATTACTATCATTAATCAATCGCAATGTTAAATTGTCCTACGCTTTTATATTATTGGGGGTATCTTTTATTTTTCATCTTGGTATAGACATTTTATTTAAGTCTGACCTAAAATTAATTGGGGGAAATTACCAGCTATACTATGGGAAGTACGTTTATTATATTTTTTGTTTCATAGTTATTATGGCAGTAATTTATACAATAAATTATTTATTGAATTAAAGACGGTAGTGTATCAGAGCCATTTTGCCTATTGTCGCCACGATACCGGCGGGAACAGCCACCTATACTTATGATGCAGGAGGGGGTAAGTTAAGAAAAGTAGATGTTATAAACGGGATAACTACCACGACAGATTATGTTAATGGCATACAATATAATGGGAACGGCACTACCAACACACTAAGCTTTATACAAACCGAAGAGGGAAAAGCAGTGGTGAACGGTACTTCATACGATTACCAGTATTACCTGGGCGATAACCTGGGCAATACCCGCGTTACGTTAGGTACAAAAACCGGTGCGGCCGTGGTTTACCAGCAGGATGACTATTATCCGTTTGGCCTCGAAATCTCACGTGGTACAGTTACCAATCCTAAAAATGAATACCTTTACAATAAAAAAGAACTGCAGGAGGAGTTCTCTGAATACGATTATGGCGCGCGGTTCTACGATCCGGTGATTGGGAGGTGGACGACTGTGGATCCGTTGGCAGAGAAAGATCGGAAGTGGTCACCATACGGCTATGTTTTAGATAATCCTGTGAGATTCGAAGACCCCGATGGTATGGTATGGGCTGATCCGACGAAAGATAAAGCTATAGCTGACCGACTACAAAGTAAAATTGGTATTCGAATTTCACAAGAACAAAAAACGGTTACGTCCAAGTCTGCCCAAATCCTAAAAGAGGCTCTTAAAATTGCTGTAGGTGGCAAAGGATCAATAACTAAATTGACAAACGCCGCTAACGATGTTGCTTCCGCTAAGGGAAATATTTCAAACTTATCAGCATCTTCTGCTCAGTTGAATTTAATGGGTAGCGCAGCTATATCACAAAAGTTTGACTTTAATGAGATCACTGGTTCACAAGGTGAGACATACAAGAATAACGGTGTGATAACTATGGATGTGACAAGCGATGCAAGTGCAATTCATGAAACAACACATGGCATGCAAGGGTTTGATGGCGAAATCATTTTAGGCGCCAAAGGGAGTAATACTAGGTTTAGCGGAGAAGAGGGTATGTTTGCTAGTGAAAATGAAGCATATTCGGCACAATTTTCTTTTGATAGTTCAAGCGTTCATGACTTAACATCTTATGCTGGTTCGGTTAGTAGTTTAGGAGACATAAAGAGATCGTGGATCTTAGGACTTCAAAATACTCAAACCGGTGAATTTATTTATTCCAATAATATCGCACCAGGAATAGGCGCAAAGACAATCAGAGATTTAGTAGACACTTTTAAAAAAGCGGGGCTTTAATATGAGAAAGTATTTAATATTGTTAGTTGCGCTATTTGCTTCTTGCAGAACCAATAATTTTGTTGGAACTTTTTCCTCCAGGGTCAGCCCTTATCGATTTATTTTGGATTCAGACT
>Ga0206878_10040_pt1 | contig 57459 bp, 49 predicted proteins | sample Alteio_BWOrgCont_8_FD_152621 | JGI IMG/M metagenome (GOLD analysis project Ga0206878, IMG submission 152621) | Enriched cells from forest soil in Barre Woods Harvard Forest LTER site, Petersham, Massachusetts, United States -... | ecosystem: Environmental > Terrestrial > Soil > Temperate forest >... | reverse complement strand
CGCGATCGGAGCACGGGCGCAGGAGGCGGCAATTGTCGCGGACCTGAAGGCGGGCTCGGAAGAGGCCTACGCGTGGCTGATTGGGGAATTTCAACGGCCGGTTTACGGGCTGGTATACCGCATGATGAGCGATCCGGCGGACGCGGCAGATACGACGCAGGATGTGTTTCTGAAAGTGTTCCGCGGGATGAAGAGTTTTCATGGCGAATCGAGTTTGAAAACCTGGATTTACCGGATTGCACTGCATGAAGCGGCGAACCGGAAGCGGTGGTGGTTCCGGCACAAGGCGCATGAGACTTCGATTGAACCAGTGGAATCGGAAGGATTGTCGAACGGGGATGCAGCGATGCAGAACGCATTGACCGACCGGAGCGATTCGCCATTCGATAGTGTGGCGCATCGGGAAGTGCAGAAGCGGGTGGACGCAGAGCTGCGCCAGGTGGCGGAGCCCTACCGGACGAGTTTGATTCTGCGCGACTTGGAAGAGATGTCGTACGAAGAGATCGCGGAGGTTCTGCAGATTTCGCTAGGGACGGTGAAATCGAGAATCACACGGGGACGGCAGGCGTTGAAGCAGCGGCTGGCACCATACGTGCGCGAGGTGAGCGAGGAATTGGGGCTGACTGCGCCGGAGAAAGAAGAGACGTGTTTGCGATCCCAAAATTTGCAGGACCAGGTTGCTGGAGGGGGAAGAAGGGTCGAGGTGACGCCATGAGGTATGTGGCCATGAAGTCCGTGTCGGCGAAGTCGACGATGAAATGTGCGGACGTGAAGGGATTGTTGTCGCCGTATCTGGACGGGGCGGTGACGGGGACTGAGATGCAGGGACTGCAGGCGCATCTGGACGGATGTGCGGCGTGCATGCGGGAGTACCGGTTGCTGCGGCAGACGCAACAACTGTTGATGGACATGGGGCGGGTGCAGGAGCCAGCGGACCTTGGGTTGAAGCTGCGTCTGGCGATTTCGCGGGAGGCGGCGGAGACGCGGAGGCCGCGGTATGAAGGCTTGCGCATGCGCGTGGAAAATACCTTGAATGCGTTCATGGTGCCGGCTACGGCGGGCCTGATCTGCGCGTTGCTGATCTTTGGTTTAGTCACCGCGATTCTGGCTATGCCGGGAGAGGTGCAAGCGAACAGTCAAGACGTACCGCTGGTGCTGAATACCGGGCCGGAGTTGCAGGAGAGCGTTTTTGGGACGACGCTGAGCGGGATGAATACGGACTCGCTGGTGATTGAAGCCTATGTGGACAGGAACGGGCGGGTGCAGGACTACAGAATTCTTTCCGATCCGGGGGAATCTCAGGAACTGCTGCCGCAGGTGAAGCGGATGCTGATCTTTACGACGTTTCGTCCAGCGATGTCGATGGGACGTCCGATCTCGTCGCGGGCGGTGCTGTCGTTCTCCAGGATCAGCGTTCGAGGCTAGGAGCGGGCTTCGGCCTCCGGACTTCAGGTTTACCTCTCGCTGCGCGCTGCGTCGATAGCCCGGCGCTCCTCAAGTTGCTCGATTACACTATTGAGATCGGGATAGCCGGCGCCGAAGCTTCGTGTCAGCCAATTTCCACCGCGTTCAACGATCTTCTCGCCGTCAGCCAGAACTTCGAACTGACCGGTCTTCCCGGGCACAAGGACGGCTTCAATGCCGAGGCGCTGCTTGATGAGGGTCACGAGGCTCGCGACGTGAGCCTTGTTGTTCTGTCATGTCGGGCAGTGAACGATCTCGATCTTCATCTATTCTCCAAACCTTTCAGAAATTCTATGCTCTAACGGGCGTGCAAGGTGATTTATCGTCAGCAGTCCGTTCCGGAAAGGTCGTCCTCATAGAAGTACGCGCCAGGATGGGCACCCAGCCCATGAATACTTTGTGGGCACCAGGCCAGCCCTGACAGATTTGTCGTGTCCAGGTCTGGAGGAGCGTATAATCCGTTGGCCAGAAGTCCAAATCAGAAATTCTGGGTTTAATCTCAATCTCAGCTAAAACGAGGAAGAGCCATGTCCCACCATTATTCCGGCCCCGACTTTGGATTCCCCCACGGGGATGCCCGCCTGGACTTCACCGATCTGTATGCTTTCCCGAAGCCTGGGGATCCCAGGAAATCGATCCTGATTATGAACGTGCATCCGTCCGCTGGCGTGAACCCGCCAGGGCCCACCACCGACGTCGCCTTCTCGCCCGAAGCGATTTATGAACTTAGGATTGATACGAACGGCGATAACGTAGCCGATATCGCGTACCGGGTGCGCTTCACGTCCTCCGGGGACGGGGCGCAGACCGCGACGCTTCGCCGCGCTGAGGGCGCGCAGGCCGCTGGGATGGGCGATGAAGGACAGGTCATCGTCGAGGGAGTGCCGGTCTCGACGGGGATGGAGACACAGGTAGCGGAGGCCGGTGACTACCGCTTCTTCGCGGGCTGGCGCGGAGATCCTTTTTTCTTCGACGTCCAGGGAGCCCTGAACAACCTGCAATTCACCGGTGACGATTACTTTGCCGACAAGGACGTGTGCAGTATCGTTCTGGAAGTGCCCAACTCTGCCCTCGGAAGTGGAAAGATGGGCTTGTGGGTTCGGACACTGGACGGCACAAGCGGGAAATGGGTTCAGGCAGATCGCGGAGCGCGGTCAAATCAAACTCCCTTCCTCGCCGGCGAACAGAACGCCGCCTATCTCGCTGCGGAGCCGGCGGACGACGCCCGTTTCGTCCCTGTTTTCGCGCATGCGCTGGAGCACGCCGGTGGATATACGCCAGAGGAAGCAACGCGGGTCGCAGCCACGTTGCTGCCCGACGTCCTCCCCTATAACCCCACAGGGCAGGCGGTCTACCCGAAGAATGGCCGGACACTCACCGACGACGTCGTGGATTTCTTCCTTCCTCTCCTTACAAATGGAAAGGTGACGCAAGACAAGGTCGGGCCCCACAAAGACCTGCTCGCGCAATTCCCCTACGTGGGCGCGCCGCACCGGACTCGGGCTACGGAACGAGTTGCCGCTTAACCCCATTGGGACGGGTGGGCCCAGGTTTCGCCGTCGCAACCAGACCGCGCGAGCGGTTTCTTTTGCCTTTACGCGGAAGGGTTGCAGTAGTTGTCGTTAACAGGCGTTATCGCTCATTGACGTCAAGCCAGCCCCTGGGACGGTCCGTTGGAGCATTTGGCGTAAGCGTAGCGGGACGAAATTGCGTGGACGGAAGTTTCTTATGCTGAAGCCGCCGATGCTTTTGGCTCTGAGAATACGAGCCATTCGAGGGCTGCGAAGGTTAGATAAACCTGGGGCGCATCCACTTTAGCCATTATGCTGCCGGTAACCTCCCGCAAAGCTGCCACCATGTCGTCGCTCTGAAAGCAGAACCCAGTCTCGTCTGTAGCAACCACCGTGCCCGCGAAGGCTCGGGTAAAAAGAGAAAGCTTCACGATCACGTGCTTGCTCACAAGCTTGGCTTTGAACGAAGGCGAGGCTGGCAGGGACATAGTTCCTCTGGCAATAGATTGCGGCCCGCACCTCGATTGAACAAGCACCGTTCGGTATCTGCCGTTACGTCGGTAATTCACTTAGTGGCCTGTTCCGCCTGGCGAAAACGTGCCGCAACGCCCCTTGACCGCTGAGAGGTGAGGTCTGAGACTGATTGCAGCGATCGGAGTGGTGTGAGCGGTGGTAAACCGGAGCCGTCTTGGCGTGATACACATTGTTTTCTGTTTGCAACTCTCTTCTGTTCGCAACTTCTTCCTACGGAGGAACCCACATGTCAGTATCGAGTGAATCGCGAGCAGGATTTCTCTCTCGGCGCCGCTTTTTTCGATGGGCGAGTTCGCTGGCCGCAGCCGTGGGCGCCGCGCCTCTGGTTTCCTCCGCTAGAGCTCTTTCGTCGCCGACAGCGCCGTCGGATGGCGAGGACTACTATGCGAAGCTCGGCGTGCCGACGATTATCAACGCTGCCGGCACCTACACCACGCTAACGGCAGCGTGCATGCCTCCAGAGGTGCTGGCCGCGGTGCAGAAGGCCGCGCTGCACCCTGTGCGTCTGCACGAACTGCAGCGGAAGGCCGGGGAGTACATTGCGCGCCGCCTGCAGTGCGAAGGCGCGGTCGTGACTTCGGGAGCCTCGGGAGCGATCAGCCTGGCAGCTGCAGCCTGTCTGCAGTATGCCAACAAGATTGACATTCTGGACATGCCACAGGCGATTGACGGCAAGAAGAATCAGGTCATCGTGCAGCGTGCGCATCGCTATGAGTACGACCGCGCCATGTATCTTTGCGGGGCGCGGGTCACGGAGGTGGTCACGCTTGACAACTACAAACGCGCTTGCGGCGCCGGCAATGCAGTGATGACGAATTTTTTCAATGCTGCGGAAGATGAGGATGGGATCGCAGGGAGCGCGCAGATCGGCCGGGAAGAGTGGCTCCGTGTGGCGCATGAGTACAAGATTCCGTGCCACCTGGACGCGGCAGCGGACATGCCTCCGATCTCGAATCTATGGAAGTACACCGGAATGGGCTTCGACCTTGTGGCGTTCTCCGGCGGCAAGGGAATACGCGGTCCGCAAAATGCAGGGCTGCTTCTGGGCAAGAAGGTGCTGACGGACCTGGCCCATGAGAACAATAATCCGGGAGACGGAATTGGGCGCGGCATGAAGGTAGCTAAGGAGCAGATTGTGGGCATGGTCGCGGCTGTCGACTGGGTTCTATCGCACACGGAGGAGTCGATGCAGGGCGACTACCAGAAGCGCGTCGATCTCATCGCTGACGCGATGAAGGGCATTCCTTCGGTGAAGACGGAGACGGTGGTTCCGAAGATCGCGAACCATGTTCCGCATCTGCTTATACGCTTTGACCCGGCGGTCATTGGGTCCACGACCGGGCAGATCGTCGAGGCTTTGCGAAGGGATACGCCTTCGATTGAGCTGAACCCGAATACCGGACAAAAACCGAACCAAGGCATTCCCGCGGATGCGAACACGCTGGTGGTGGGAGTGTGGATGTTGCAGCCCGGCGAAGATGAGATCGTGGGCCGGCGTATTCGCGCGGCGCTCACGAAACAGTCCTGAATTTCTCACGCCATCGGCAACGAAGTTATTCGTAGCGCAGAGCTTCGATGGGATCCATACGCGAGGCGCGGACGGCGGGCACCATTCCGCTCACCAGCCCTACGGCGGCAAGGATCAGCGTGGCGATGATCAGGGTGCCCGGAGCGATTACCAGGCGGACGTCTGCGGCTTCCGCGTTTTTCGCCATCGCGCTGTAAAGGGTGAGGCGTCCGACGGAAAGTGAGACCCCGTAGGCGAGGATGATTCCCAGCGCGCCGCCGATGAAAGTGATGGTCAGAGATTCGGCGAGGAACTGGAGCAGGATGTGACTCCGGCGCGCGCCCAGCGCCTTCTCCACGCCAATCTCGCGCGTGCGCTGCGCGACCGAGACCAGCATGATGTTCATGAGGCCAACTCCGCCGATGCCGAGCGTAAGTGTACCGACAAAGCCCAGGAGAATCTTGAGGCCGATCGTGATCAATTCGAACTGGTGGACCTGTTCCATGAGGTTAAACACGTACATAGCGCGCCGGTCGGTGGGGTTGAACTTGTGTTCGATGGCCATCACGGAGCGCACGGTGTGTTCAAGATCCTCGTACGCCGGGGTCTCGTAGCTGAACCAGATGGAGTCGAGGTAGTGCGTATCTTTAATGTCGCTGAGAGTGGTGAAGGGGACGTAGAGGATGCGGTTAATATTGTCGTCGCCCGCCTGCATCTTGGGGCTTAGGACCCCGACAACTTCCACGCTAAGGCCGTCGACGCGGATGTGTTCGCCTAATGCGTTACGTCCGGAGAAAAGCTTCTCTTTAGCCTCCGAGCCAATGACGACGACGCGGGCGTGCTGTATCTCATCTTCCGGGTTATAGAAGCGTCCCTTTGCCAACTTGAGCGCGCGGACGGAAAAGACGTTGGGATAGTTTCCGGTCACATTGAAGGTGAAGGTCCGCGTCTCATACTGGATGTTGGCCTGCTTATCGGCCTCAGGAGTGATCTGACCGATTTGAGGAATGTTTGTCGTAAGGGTATCCACGTCGTCGAGGGTGAAGCGTATCTGCTGGCCGGCTTTCTGTCCGCCCGCCTGCATCGAACTGCGGCCTGGAGCCAGGATCATCAGCTTGGTGCCGAAGTTGGCGAAGATGCTGGCGCAGGCCCGGCCGAAGCCGTCGCCGTAGGAGAGCAGCATGACCACCGTGGCGATACCCCACGCCATGCCGAGCATGGTGAGCGTGGTGCGGCGGCGGTTGTGCCGCATGGCGCCGTAGGCCTCGTTGAGTAAATCCCCGAACATACTTTTAACCGTGCTCTTAACTTACTCCTGCCGGAGGGCTTCAACCGGCGCCAGCATGGCAGCCTTGCGCGCCGGATAAAGACCCGCAACTACGCCCGCCAGCGTCAAGCAGCCGATCGCGAGAATCGCCGTCGCGGGCACCAGCTTAGGAGGATCAAAATTCCCCGGCGACTGCAGCGTACCCAGCAGTGCCATCAGCCCGCCAGCGAACCCCATTCCGATCAATCCACTCAGCAACGTCAAGAGGATTCCCTCCAGAAAAAACTGGACCAGAATGCTGCGGTTCGTTGCTCCTAAAGCCTTGCGCAATCCAATCTCGCGAGTCCGTTCGCTGACTGCCACCAGCATAATGTTGATGACGCCAATGGCGCCGAGGACCAGGGTGACGATTCCCACAGTACCCAGGAACAGGTTCATGGCGTCGAAAATCTTGCCCATCATCTCGGCCTGCTGAACTGTGTCCAGGTTTTCGAAGGCGTCTTCGTCGCGGTAATCGAACCCGTGATTACGGGCGATGATCCGGTGGACCTCTTCCCGCGCCAGCATGTGCTCTGCCGGCACGCGGGGCTGATAGTTGATGAGAGAGATAGAGTTCTGATGGTTTTCGCCCTTGAGCGGGAAGTTGGTGGCCATCGTCTGAAAGGGAATGTAGCCGCGCATGTTGGTCATGTTTTCGTCGCCCCGGCCGATGCGCTTTAGCGTGCCGATCACTTCAAACCTTACGTCGTTGAGCAAGATGAATGCGCCCAGGGCGGGTCGTCCCGAGAAGAGGTTTCTGGTCAACTCGTCTCCGAGCACGATGACGTTGCGTCTTTGCGTGTCGTCCAAGCCGTTCAGCCACCGCCCCTGCCGGAGCGGGAGGTATCTGATCGCGGAATACTGAGGTTCCGCGCCGACAATCTGCCCGTTGGCACTGGCGAATTCGCTAACCGCGTGCATGTCATCGCGAGACAGGACCGGGGCAGCGTTGCGAACGTGGGGAGCATCCGCGCGGATGTCGAGATAATCCTGGTAGGTAAGCAGGTAGTTGCGGGCGGAGTTCATGCTGCCGGCGACCACGGGGGCGCGGCCGGGGAAGATGAACATGATGTCTTCCCCGTATTCGGCGAGCCCACGCTTGTTTCCCGAGCGAAAACCTTCGCCCAGCCCGACCAGCAGCAGCAACGATCCCACGCCCCAGGCCACGCCGAACATGGTGAGGAACGAGCGTAGTTTGTGCGCCCACAGCGTGCGGAAGATTTGCGCGAAGATATCCAGGATCATCCGCATGACTACTGTCATTGTACATTTGACGATCTCGCAGAAGATTCGTTTCGAGGATCAGACCGAGACCGTCGGTGGACGAAGGATAGGCGGGGCTCCCCTTGGGGGCCGACTGGGAAGAAGGCCGCGTAGGCATCCCAACTCACGGCGGGTCAGCTGAATACCCGGTTTGACCCTCTGCGCGGAAGTCCTTACACTTGAGGGTGTTCTCCGCTCGGCACGCCACCAAACCTGTGGAGGGTTTCCTGAGTCTGCGATTGCGACGTCTGTGGTTTGCGGCCCTGTTGGGGCTGCTGACGCCCTTGTGCGTGGGGCAGGAGCCGGTTCCGCAGAATCCGGCACCACAGAGCCAGACTCCACAGGATCAGACTCCGCAGAGCCCAGCTCCGCAGAATCCGCCTCCGCAGGGTCAGCCGGCTTCGCAGGGCGATTCATCGTCCAAGGATCAGTCGCCTTCTCAGGGGGAATCGTCTTCCAAGGACCAGCCTGCGCAAAGCCCGACTCCGCCGAAACCGGTGCCGCCAAACCGGGCGCCGCAGAATCCGGTTCCGCAGAATCAATCTCCGATCACGCTGGACAGTAACGAGACGATTTTTTCCGTTCTGGCGGCGCTCAACACCTGTGGCTACGATCAGGACTTAACCGTCTCCGATGTAACCCGGAGCAATGTACGGGCCGAGGTGCAGAGAAATTTGCGGGGGTCGGACGGAGCGGAGGCGGCGCGGACGGCGCTGTGCGAGTTCTACCAGGGCCACATGGCGTCGAGCGATCCGAACCGCAACCTGTCGCAGTACATCTCGCTGGCGTTGTATGTGGATGGGCCTCCGCATTTTCTTCCGCGCACGAAAGAGGAGGATCTGCCTCCGGATGCATCCGCGGTAGCGGGTTTCGGAAAACTGCTGGAGGCTTTTTACGACAAAGCCGGGTTGCACTCGATCTGGGAGCGTCACCGGGTCGATTACGCGGCGGCGATGAGGCGGTACCATGAGCCGCTGCAAAAGATGGTGTTTGACACCGAGATTTACCTGAAGCAGCCTTCGTCGCAATACCTGGGACGGAGGTTTACGATTTATCTGGACTTCATGGGTTCGCCGAATGAGACGGATGCGCGGAATTACGGGACGGATTACTACGTGGTCGTGTTCCCGGCGCCGAACGTGCCGTCGGGAGAGGCTTCGAAGTCGGCCCTGAAGATGGAACAGATCCGGCACACGTTTCTACATTACGAGCTGGATCCGCTGGCGGAGAAGCACTTCAGCTCGATCAAGCGACTGGAACCGCTGCTGCAGTCGGTGAAGCGCGCACCGCTGGAAGAAAGCTTCAAGAGCGACATCTCGCTGCTGGTGACGGAGTGCCTGGTGCGGGCCATCGAGATTCGCACTACGGGGAACAAGCAGGCAGCGCAGGAGGCGATGCGGGCGCAGGCGGTAGATGACGCGGTGAAGCAGGGATACATTCTGACGAAGTACTTTTACGATGCAGTCGTGGGGTTTGAAAAAGATCCCGCGGGTATTCGAGCGGCTTACGGCGATTTTCTGGTGAATGTGGACCTGCGGAAAGAACAGAAAGCAGCGGCGGAAGTGCAGTTTGCCAGCGCGACGTCGCCGGAACTGGTGCGGTTGTCGCGTCCCGAAGAGCGGCGGATGCTGATCACGGCGGAGAAGCGACTGGCGGCCGGAGATCCCAAAGGGGCGCAGGATCTGGCGCAGCAGGCGCTGGAGAAGAAGATCGGCGATCAGGGCCGGGCGCTATTTATTCTCGCGGAAGTAGCCGTGGCTAACAAAAACCGGGACGGGGCGCAGGATAATTTCCAGAAGGCGATTGCAGCCACGCAGGATCCCAAGGTGGTGGGATGGTCGCATGTGTACCTAGGCAGGATTTTAGAAATGAAAGAGGATCGCGAGGCCGCGCTGCAGGAGTACCGGGCGGCGTTGAACTCGGGGGGAGAATTGCCTGAGATCAAGGCGGCGGCGGAACGAGGATTGCAGCAGGCGTATGAGCCTCCGGCGAAACCGCAACCGGATGGGCAGTCTGTAAGGTAGCGAGGCACGCAGGAGATCTGGGTGCGCGGCGCTACGGACGAAAGGCTTTACCACAGAGGACGCAGAGGAACACAGGGTAAACCCAAAGAGCCTTACAATGCAGTTACAATGCCACCGGTGGATGGCAGTTGCGGAAGTCGGAAGCGGTGAGTTGAATCAGGCGACATGAGCCAAGGAGAAAGCATGAAGCGAGCGGCGATCATTATCGCGGTGCTGGGAATAGCGGTCTGGAGTTTCGTGCAGAACGGTTTTGCGCAGAGCAATGACAAGCCCGCAGCCCAGAACCCGCCGGCCGGGCAAGCCGCGGGACAAGCGGCAGCTCCGGCTGGGAAGCGTCCGCCGCAGGCGAAGACGCAAGACGAGTTTGCGGCTTATAAAGCGGCGGCGGCGTTGACCGACCCGGCGGCCCAGGATAAGGCGGCGGACGATTTCGCGGCGAAGTTTCCGGATAGCGAGTTGCGGGCGCTGCTTTACAGGGCCGTGGTGGCCTCGTACCAACGGGCCAATGATGCAGACAAGATGCTCGCGACGTCACAGAAACTTTTGACCTTGGATCCGGACGATCCGCAAGCGCTGCTGGGAGTCGCTCAAGTACTGGCTGAGCGTACTCACGACACTGACCTGGATAAGGATCAACGCCTGGCGGAAGCGAGAAAGGATGCGCAGCGCGCGCTGGCCACTGTAGACACCGACCTTCCCGCTGGCCTCACGCCGGAGAAAGTCGACGTGTTCAAGGGATACGTTCGTTCCGAGGCTTACGAGATTCTGGGGACGCTTGATTTCAACGCGAAGACATGGGCGGATGCGGAAGGCAATCTGAGGAAATCAATTGACGCCTATCCGCAGGAGGTCGATCCGATCGCGGTGTTCCGGCTGTCGGTGGCGTTGGATATGCAGGGTAAATATCCCGAGGCCATGAAATATGCCAACCAAGCGGTGGGACTGACTAAGGAGGGCACAGCCGCGGGCAAGGCTGCACGGGATGAGAAGGACCGCCTGACGCAATTGACTGGCGGCGGCAGCAGTCCGGCGCCTACACCTCCGAAGAATTGATTCCGAATCCGCGGCGATGCAATCATGAAAGAACGGGAAATCACCGCGCTGGAAACGGCGTTAGGCTACAACTTTCATCGCCGGGCGGTGATCGAGCAGGCCCTCACCCACAGCTCACAGGCGCGGGAGCAAGAGTCACAGCAGGCCGGGGAGAGCAAGTATAAGGTCAACGACAATGAGCAGCTGGAGTTTCTGGGAGACGCGATTCTGGCGCTGGTGACGAGCGAGGAATTGTTCCAGCGGTTTCCGCAGTTTCGCGAAGGGGAACTCTCAAAATTGCGCGCTCACGTGGTGAGCGAGCGGCACCTGATCCGGGTGGCGCAGCGACTGGAGTTGGGCCACTATTTGCGCCTGGGCCGGGGCGAGGAGAAGAGCGGAGGCCGTAGCAAGACGGCGCTGCTGGTGGACGCGTTGGAGGCCGTGCTGGCGGCAATTTACCTCGATGGCGGGATGGAACCGGTCCGTGAATTCATTCTGCGGGAGATCCTGGCACCTGAACTGGAGCGGATGGAGCGTGAAGGCGGCACGCTGCCCATGAACGACTTCAAGTCGGCTTTGCAGGAAACCCTGCAGGGACTCGGGATGGCACAGCCGTCGTATGTGCTGGTGCAGGAAGCGGGACCGGAACACAGTAAGACGTTTACCGTGGAAGTCCGTCTGAACACTAAGAACGGTGAAGGACGCGCGGAATTTGTAGGACGCGCGCAAGGCACCACCAAGAAGACGGCGGAGCAAGACGCGGCACGGCAGCTGCTGGCTTATCTGGCTTCGCGGCGTCAATCGGCGGGAGCGCGGCTGGCGCGGGGATCGCGGCCCGCGGAGAAGTAGAGGGGCTGGATCAGTTACGTAGATATGAATTCCCCAGACGAACAATCCGCGGTCGGTCATTCTCAGGGGGACCATCGTCTGGAGGATCATCGTCTGGAAGATCATCCTCCCGACACTCATTCTCAGGAAGTTCATTCTCTGGGCGAGGATTCTTCGGTCGGTCGTTCTGTGGATGGTCCTCCTCCGGACGCTGTCCCTCAGGACGGCCTTTCGGGCCGTCGTTTACCTGACGAGCGGAGAACGGTGTGGGTCGCCGGAACCGACGTGACCGGGTCGATACAATCGCTGCTCGGAACGGTGGTGATCGCGGTGTTCGTGATTACATTCATCGTGCAGGCGTTTCAGATTCCTTCTCCCTCCATGGAGAACACGCTGCTGGTGGGCGATTACCTGCTGGTGAATAAGCTCTGTTACGGCGGAGGCGGCCCGGCAGACTACTTCATGCCCTACCACAGGGTGCAGCGCGGTGACATTGTGGTATTTCATTATCCGGTGGACCCCGCCCAGCATTTTGTGAAGCGGGTGATCGGCGTGCCAGGGGACCGGGTAAGACTGGTCAACAAGCAGGTGTTCGTGAATGGCGTGCCGTTGAGGGAGCCTTATGCGCGGTTCACGCGGCCGGCGGATGACGTGTTCCGGGATAATTTCCCGCGGCTGGATGTGATGTCGGGCCCTACGCCGGAGTGGTGGCTGCAGTTGCGCAAACTGGTCGAGGATGGACAGCTCATTGTTCCCGAGGGGCACTACTTTGTGATGGGAGACAATCGGGACAATAGTTCTGACAGCCGGTACTGGGGATTTGTGCCGCAGGCGAATATTATTGGGCGGCCACTGGTGATTTACTGGTCTGTGCGGTCTGAGGGCGACCCGACGGCGCCATCTTCGGTGGGCGATAGACTGTACCACTTTGCCTACGTCGTGACGCACATCTTTCAGATCACGCGTTGGAACCGCACGCTTCGGTTGGTGCATTGAAAAGAATTTGTAATTGGTAATTTAGTAATTTGGGTAACTTGAAACCGCGGAATGGATTAATCACATTGGCTAAGAAAGATAACAACGAGACGAACGAGGTCGAGGAGAAACCGCGAGAAACTCCGGTGGAGTTTCTGGCTTCACTGGCGGCAGTGCTGGTGACGGGACTGTTCATCATTACATTTGTGGTGCAGGCGTTCGAGATCCCCTCCAGTTCAATGGAGAACACCCTACTGATCGGCGACCACGTGTTTGTGAACCGGATTGTTTTTGCGCCGAAGACTTCGTGGGCTGGGCCGCTGCTTCCCTATCGCCAGGTGCGGCGTGGCGATATCGTCGTGTTTCTGCATCCTGATCCGCACGATGCGGGGCTTTATGTAGTCAAGCGGATCATGGGTGTGCCGGGCGATCGCATTCATCTGCGCAACGGAGTGGTTTATCGAAATGGCGAGGCGCTGAACGAGCCTTACATAGATCACGATCAGGACAATCCCAGTGATTCTTACCGCAACGAATTTCCCGCGGTGCCTCCGTCCTATGAGAATGGGGTTTATCCGAACTGGATCGACAACCTGGCTTCGCATGTCGAGGGAGGCGATCTGGTGGTACCCCCCGGACACTACTTCGCCATGGGCGACCATCGGGGCGTGAGTCTGGACAGCCGCTACTGGGGCTTCATTCCGCAGGAAAATGTGATTGGGCGTCCGATGTTCATTTACTGGTCGTTCGATACGCCTGGCGACCAATACACCAAGACCGGGATGTGGGAACGGGTGGGATTTCTGGGGCATGTTGTGTTGCACTTCTTCGACGAGACGCGGTGGGGGCGAACGCTGAAAGTGGTGCGGTGAAGTTGAAGCTTTTCCTTTCCAAGCGGCGGGTAGTGATCGCGGCAGTGGTGATTCTGCTGGGCCTGTTTCTGGTGCGTCCGGGCGTTTCTCGCCTGAAAGCGCGCATTGCGAACTCGATCGGCAGAGCGGTGGCGCGTCCGGTGGAGATCGGCGCGGTCCACCTTCGATTCCTGCCGCAGCCCGGGTTCGATCTGGAGAACCTGGTCATTTTTGAAGACCCAGCGTTCGGCGCGGAGCCCATGTTGCGCGCTCCCGAGGTTACTGCTGTGGTGCGGCTGACTTCGCTGATGTGGGGAAGGTTGGACGTCTCCCGCTTGGAACTGACGGAACCTAGTCTGAATCTTGTGCGCCGAGGAGACGGGCGCTGGAACTGGGAAGCGCTGCTGGAGCGCACGGAACGCACACCACTGGCGCCGACCGCGAAATCGAAGTCGGAAGCGCGGCCGGGGTTTCCCTACATCGAAGCCAGTTCGGGCCGCATCAACTTCAAGGCGGGACAGGAAAAAAAACCTTACGCGCTGCTGAACGCGGACTTTTCGTTGTGGCAGGAGTCAGAGAACACATGGGGAGCGCGGCTAAAAGCTGAACCGCTGCGCACTGATATGAATTTGAGCGACACCGGACTGCTGCGGATGAACGGGACCTGGCGGCGCGCCGGGAGCCTGCGCGAAACACCGCTGCAGTTCAGCCTGGAGTGGAGCGGCGCGCAGTTGGGGCAACTGACCAAGCTGGTATCGGGAAATGATAAAGGCTGGCGGGGAGAAGTCCGGTTGGAGGCTACGTTGAGTGGCATCCCGGCGGCTATGCAGGTAGGAGTGGACACTTCGATCGACGACTTCCACCGCTACGACATCTCTAGCAGCGAGAGACTGCTGCTGAACGCGCACTGCAACGGCCGCTACAGCTCTGTGGAAGCGATGATGCACGAGGTCTTCTGCAATGCGCCGGTGGGGAACGGCATGATCACACTGCACGGCGATGCCGGGCTGCCGGGAGTGCACAGGGTCGACCTGGCTTTGAATCTGGAAAGCGTCCCCGTGGCCGCGGTGGCGCAACTCGCTCGACGGGCCAAGAAAAACCTGCCGACGGATCTGGTGTCCGCAGGGAATGTACAAGGCAATTTTACGGTGAAGGAAGAAGGAGCATCGGCCGGGGGACCGGAGTTTCAGGGCCGAGGCGAGATTACGAACCTTCGCCTGCAGTCGGCGAGCACCAAGGTGGAATTTGCTCCAGCGAGTGTGCCGTTTGTGCTGAGCTCGAGGCGTGTGGGCCCTCGTGTGGGGTCGAAAGGTAAGTCCGTTCACCGATTGGAGGCTGAAATTTTGCCCGCTCCAGATGAGGTGCATGTCGAGTACGGTCCACTTCCCGTGGCTCTGGGACGGCTTCTGCCGGCGCAAGCGCGGGGCTGGGTGGCGCGGTCGGGTTATGGCGTGGTAATTCGCGGAGACGGGGAAGTCTCGCACACTCTGCGGTTGGCGAGCCTGCTGGGACTGCCGGCAGTGAAGGCCAGCGTCGAGGGCGAGGCTGACATGAGGTTGCAGATTGCCGGCTCGTGGGCGGGGAGCATTTCCGGGAGTTCCTCAGGATTTTCTTTACCGCAAGTGAACGGGACGGTGGAACTGCGCAACGTGCATGCTACGTTGCGAGGAGCAAATGGGCCGATTGAAATCTCCTCGGCGGAATTGCAGCTTCTGCCCGATGAAGTGCGCGTGGAGAAATTGAGAGCGCAGGCCGGCGGTGCTGACTGGACGGGGTCCTTAGCCTTGCCCCGCGGTTGTGGAATCCCCTGGACGTGCCTGGTCCGCTTTAATTTGAACACTGAAGAGATGGGGCTAAGCGAACTCTCCGAGTGGCTGGGTACACAACCGAACCAGCGCCGGTGGTACCAGATGCTGACGTCGGTGGAACCGACGACGCCGATCTTTCTGAAAAACTTGCGGGCATCGGGCAAAGTAAGCGTCGGCCTTTTCCGGATTCATAACCTGGTTGCGGAGCGGGTTTCGGCTCTGCTTGATCTCGAACGCGGGAAACTGAAGATTTCTGGATTGCGCGGGGATATGCTGGGGGGAAATCATCGCGGCGAGTGGCAGGCGGACTTTACCACGGGACCTCCCACGTACACCGGGAGCGGAACTCTGACTGGGGTTTCGCTGGGGCAGATCGCTGAAGTGATGCACGATCGGTGGATTTCTGGAACCGCCGGGGGGACTTATCAGATCAACGCATCGGGCGCGGATTCCACAGCATTCTGGGAATCCGCTGAGGGCCAGTTGCAATTCGATCTGCGGGACGGAGTCCTGCCTCACATTTCTCTGGCGACTGATGAGGGACCGTTGCGCGTTGCGCGCTGGCAGGGGCTGATGCGGCTGCAGGGCGGGGAAATCGAGATTGAGAATGGGAAGCTGGTTTCGTCTGCGGGGGCTTATGAGATCAGCGGGTCTGCATCGCTGGGGCGGGTGCTCGACCTCAAACTGTCGCGCGCTAAAGACGTGAAACCGGAGCGCGTGGGTTCGCAGGTTTATAGCATCACGGGTACCCTGGCGGAACCGCGCGTGGTGCTAACTACACCGGAGACGCAGGCTCGACTGAAGCCGTAGGGCTTCACTCAAGGGCTCAAGCCCAAATTATTTTTCAGTGCTTGATGGCACGACTGAAGTCGTGCCCTTCCCGAGCATTCTCTTGCGGATTTCCGATGTTGCCGTTACGGCACGTATCCCGCGCCGCGTAGGACCTTTCCTGGCAAGGCTCCTGTCATTTTTCCCTGGTCGATCACGGGCACGCCGTTCACAAGAACATACTCCATCCCCTGCGAAAGCTGGTTCGGATTATCGAACGTTGCTAGATCACTCACCGTTGCAGGATCGAAGATGACTATATCGGCCCACATGTTGGCCTTGAGAACGCCGCGATCGGTGAGGCGCAGGCGCTGGGCGGGCAACGCAGACATCTTGCGGATGGCGTCTTCGAGCGTCAACGCTTTATCTTCGCGGACATACTTGCGCAGAATGCGCGGAAAAGTTCCATAGGCGCGGGGATGAGGATGCTCCTGGCCCAGAAGGCCCTCGGGCGAAGTACCGGAGGAATCGTTGTCGATCGCGACCCAGGGCTGCTGAAGGGCGAGCGTGACATCGGGTTGCGACATGCCGAAGACCGCGACGCCGGAGTTAGGATCGTCGATGAGGAAATCGAACAGGGCATCCATTGGGTCTTTGTTCCAGAGTTTCGCAATCTCGGAGAGGCGCTTGCCTTGCAGAGGAAGAAGTTTGGGATTCTCCACCACGCCGATCATGATGGCGTCGGGTCCGGGAATCTCATCCCATTCGTTGTCCCAGTCTTTGGAGGGAGTGAGCATGTCTTTGCGGATGCGCTCTCGGGTGGCGGGGTCTTTGAGGCGCGCGACTAGTTTCGCGGTGCCGCCATCGTGCGCCCAGGGCGGAACGAAGGCCGAAAAATCGTTGAACCATGCGGTATAGGCGTACGTGTCGGCCGTGACGTCGGCGCCGGCGGCGCGTCCTGCGTTTATTTTGGCGACGACCTCGGGCATGCGTCCCCAGTTATTTTTTCCGGCGACCTTGAGGTGCCAGATTTCCACGGGCACGTGAGCCTCCCGGCCGATGCGCAGGACTTCGTCGATGGCTTCGAGCACGGAATCACTTTCATTGCGCATGTGCGTGGAATAGATGCCGCCGAACTTGCCGCCCTCCGCCGCGAGAGCGATCAATTCCTCCGTTTTGGCGTAGGGTGCGGGGGCGTACTCGAGCGCCGTGGAAACACCGACCGTGCCGTCCTTCATGGCTTCGCGCACCAGCGTTTTCATTTGTTCGAGTTGCTCCGGCGTCGGTTGTTTGTCATCGTCGCCGAGCACCATACGGCGAACCTGGGTAGCGCCAACATAGCTGGCGAGGTTGATTCCCGTGCCCTGCTTTTCAAGGCGTGCGAAATACTGGCGGAAAGTTCGCCAGTCAGGAGTGATCTTGTAATGTTCGTAGCCGGCGCGATCGATTTGAATGATGGCATCGTTAAGCGGGGCGATGGAACCGCCTTCTCCGGTGATCTCGGTGGTGATGCCCTGATAGATTTTCGAAGGCAGGCGCGGTTCGACCAGGATGGACAGTTCGGACTGGCCGAGCATGTCGATGAAGCCGGGCGCGACGACTTTGCCGGCAGCGTCGATGGTGCGTTTGCGGGGCGCGGCAGTCAGGTTACCGATGGCGGCAACTTTTCCGTCGCGGATGCCGACATCGCCGGAATACCAGGGCGAACCGGTGCCGTCGACGATGTGGCCGTTGGTGATGACGAGGTCGAAGGCGGTTGGCGATTGCGCGGGCAAGGGGTGGGATGTGGCGAGGAACAGAACCATCACGACTATGAGATTCGCGGTATGAAGCTTCATCGATTTTCCCTTTTTTACGAAACTGGTTGTGCACGACGCCTTGAGATCGCACCGAGAAGAATCCAAATTCCCAACGCCAGCCATTCGTACACGGTGAAATGGCCAGGGATTGCCGGGACCAGCTTCATCAACATCATTGCGATGGCCACTAGTAATCCAAAGCCGGCAACAGACCGTTCGACTGGCGACAGAATCGAATGACCGGGCAGTTTTCCGGAGCGCCCCATGGAAAGATAGGCGGCGCAGGTGGCGGCCCATCCGATGGCGCAGGCCACTGATCCGACCTCGGTGACCGGCACGAGAATTGCGTCGCCTAGAAGCATACATGCGCCCGTGACCAGTCCGATGCAGAGAACTGCGGTGGACGGCGTTCGATGTTCGGGGTGGATCTGGCCGGCTCGAGGGTTGACGAGGCCGCGGCGTCCTAGAGCAAACAGCAGGCGGCTGGCCGCTACGAAATTTCCATTGAAGCATTTGAACAGTGACAGCAGCGCCGCAGCGAGGATTATGTTCACGATCCAGCGGGAGCCCACTGCGCGCTGAAAAGCTACCGCGGTCATGAACTTGTCGTAAGTCAATTCGTGCCATGGAGCAACGAATGCTACCGCGGCAATGATGACTGTGTAGAAAAGAATGCCGACGAGGATGGCCATCCAGATGGCTTGGAGAAATCCCTGGCTGCGAAATTCGGGAGTGGATTCTTCGGCGGCTTTGCTTACGGATTCGAATCCAGTCATGAAATACGGGACGATCTGCAACACCAGCAGGATGGAAACCAACGGAGTGTGAGTAAAGAGTGGAGGCAGGTGGTGGAGCGAACCCTGGGTTGCTCCGAGCGTGACAAACACGATAAACAGGGCCAGGGTGCCGAAGGACGTCCAGTTCTGGAAATTTGCGCTGAGGCGGACACCGCGGTAGTTCAGCGTGGTGAGCAGAGCTGTGAGGCCTAGACCGATGATCAAGTGGGGGAGATAGACGGGGCGTCCGGCGACGCGGTAGATCTCGATCGAATCGAGCGATGGAATAATGTAGCCGGCGATGCGGCCGACGGCCACGGCTTCCCAGGGGCAGACGATGAAGTAGGCGAGCATCATCATCCAGCCGGTGGAGAAGCTGATGGGGCGGGAAAAAGCCGCTGCAGTGTAAGCGATTTCGCCGGCGGCGTCGGGCATGGCAGCCACGAGCCGGCCATAAACCCAGCCGATGGGGAACAGCAGCGCGCCACCGATGGCGAAGCCCAGCACAGCGCCCAGAGAACCGCCGCGTAAAAGCCAGTCGTCCATGATCACGAGCCAGCCGACCCCGACCATGGAGCCCCAGGCTAGCGTGAAGTAATCGGTCAGGCGGAGTTTGCGGGCTAGATTTGACATTCGGACGCCGGTCGCGTGGAGGGCGAATTATAAAGCATGTAGCGAGGATCCTAGGAAAGCGTCCGTGTTGAGATCGAGGGCAGCGGGCACGGACGCCCGCGAGAGACGCCTGGACGGTGACGCTACTGTTTCAGTTCGCGGGCTGCGTGATAGTATCGACGTACCCTCGCATGATGCTGCGGGCTGTGAAAATTGGCGCTGTGACGCCGTCGTGCCCCTTTAATTTCTATTTCTTCGACTCGTTGAACAACTGATGAAATCTTCTACCAACTTGCGGAAGCGCGTGCTCAGCGGCATGCGCCCGACCGGAAAACTGCACCTGGGAAACTATGTGGGCGCGCTCGAGAACTGGGTGCGCATGCAGGATGAGTATCAATGCTTCTTCTGTGTGGTCGACTGGCACGCGCTCACGACCGACTATGCCGACACTTCGCGCGTGAAAGAGAATTCGCTGGAAGTTGCGCTGGACTGGCTGGCGGCGGGGCTCGATCCGGAAAAGTCTGTGTTGTTCATCCAGTCGCATGTTCCGGCACACGCTGAGCTGCACCTGCTGCTCTCGATGATCACGCCCCTAGGCTGGCTGGAGCGGGTGCCGACCTACAAGGAGCAGCGGGAGAATATCCGGGACAAAGATCTGGGAACGTATGGATTTCTGGGTTATCCCGTGCTGCAGGCGGCGGATATTTTGATGTACAAGGCGAACGTAGTTCCCGTGGGCGAAGATCAGGTCGCGCATGTCGAACTCACGCGGGAGATTGCGAGAAGGTTCAACGGCTTCTACGGACGGCACGGAGATGTTTTTCCCGAGCCGCAGTCTTTGCTCACGCCCGCTCCGAAGCTGCCGGGTACCGATGGGCGCAAGATGTCGAAGTCGTATGGCAACACCATTCTGCTGGCTGATCCTGAGCCGGTGGTGCGGCAGAAGCTGAAGACGATGGTGACCGATCCGGCGCGCGTGCGGCGGTCTGACCCGGGAAATCCCGACGTGTGCCCGGTGGGCGATCTGCACAAGATCTTCAGTGATCGCGCTACCATGGACAAGGTGAACATCGGCTGCCGCTCGGCTGGTATTGGGTGTATCGAGTGCAAGGGTTGGGCGGCCGATGCGCTGGTGCAATTGCTGAATCCGATGCAGCAACGGCGAAAGAAATTTGAGGAGAATCCGCGGCTGGCTTGGGATATTCTTGAGGCGGGCAGCGGACGGGCGCGCAAGGTTGCCGCTGAGACCATGGACGGCGTGCGCGACGCCATGGGAATGTCACTTGCATACGAGCCGCCCGCGGCGGATGATGCCAAGTAGGAATGATGCGAACTAGGATCGACCACGGGATCATTACCTCTGAGGATAACGCGCCGGAGTCCGCCTCGCCGGTGCTGGTTGCTAATCCGCCGTCCCCGAAAAAAGAAGAGAGCGATTCTCCGTTTGCGGTTTCGGTGAGCGATGTTTACGAAGGGCCGCTGGATTTGCTGCTCGATCTGATCCGCAAGCAAGACATAGACATTTACGACATTCCGATCGCCCGGATTACGGCGCAGTATCTGGCTTACGTGGAAAAGATTCGCGAGCTGGATGTGAATGTGGCGGCCGACTTTATTTATATGGCCGCGGTGCTGATTCACATCAAGTCGAAGATGCTGCTGCCGCGGGATCCGTCGGCGAAGGCCGAGGAGTTGGAAGATCCCCGCACCGAGCTGGTGAACCGCCTGCTGGAGCATGAAAAGTTCAAGTCGGCGGCGCAAATGCTCCTGCAGAAGCAGCAGATCGAAGATGCGGTGCTGAGCAATCCGTCACTGAAGGAATTTGTCGATGCCGAAGGTACCGAGCCGGAGATGGCTGCGGATGTGATCGATCTGGTCAAGACCTTCCAGCAAATTCTGGAACGAGTGCGCACGCGGCCGGTAATCAATGTGGACGAGGAAACCGTCACGGTGGGCCAGATGATTGACTATCTGCGGCGGCGTCTGGCACTGGAAGCTCGGCCGATCCGACTTAAGCAGCTTCTGATGCGCGTGCCCTCGCGGCAAGCGCTGGTGTGCATGTTTCTGGCGTTGCTCGAAATGGTGCGTCTGCAGGCGATTCAGGTGAGGCAGGATCAGATGTTCGGTGAGATTGCCGTGCGCAAACATGTTGGGTTCGACGCCATCATGAGTGAGCAGGCGGCTGTGCGCGATGATTGGAGGTAGAAGAACAGTGGTCAGTGTCCAGTGATCGGTGGCCAGTTAAGACCACGGATTTACTGACTACTGGACACTGACCATTGGCCACTTATGAGTTTAAAAGCTCAACTCGAAGCCATTATTTATGCGGCGGAGACGCCGATCACTACTGAGCAAATGGTCCAACTCGTCAAGGAGTCGGCGATGGCCGAAGGAGCAGCGGACGAGGCTGAGGTGAAGTCGCGGGTGCGGGCGGCGCTGGAAGAATTGATTGCCGATTACAGCGGGCCGAATCACGGTATCGAGGTTCGGCAGGTAGCGGGCGGGTATCGCATGTCGACCAAGCCCGAGCAGCACGAAATGGTGCGCAGCTTCGCCAAAAGCCTGAAGCCGCCGGTACGGCTGTCGCTGCCGGCGCTGGAAACGCTGGCTGTGATCGCCTACAAGCAGCCTGCCACAGTGCCGGAGATCAGCGAGATTCGCGGCGTCGATTCGGGCGGCGTGATTGCGACTTTGCTCGATCGCAAGCTGATCACGACCGCGGGCCGCAAGCAGGTGATCGGGCGTCCCATTCTCTATAAGACCACCAAAGAATTCCTGATGCGCTTTGGATTGAAAGACGTGAACGAACTGCCCAGCATGGAGGAGTTCGAGAAGCTGGTGGCGGAATCGTTTCAGGCAGAGTTGATTCCCGCCGAAGACGCGGTGGAAGCACGCGAGACGGAGTCTGTTCAGGCGGAAGAGATCGCGGAGTCTGCTGCCCAGAAGGAATAGTTCCCCACCACATGCCCGCTGAACGCCTGCAAAAAATTATTGCCGCTGCTGGAATCGCCTCCCGTCGCAAGGCCGAGGAATTGATCAGCGCCGGCCACGTGAAGGTGAATGGGACCGTGGTGACGGAACTCGGGAGCAAGGCGGACCCGGACACCGATCACATCCGCGTGGACGGAAAGCTGCTGCAGGGCGCACAAATGCACGTCTACCTGTTACTGAACAAACCTAAGGGCTACGTCACTACCGTGAGCGATCCGGAAAACCGGCCGACGGTGATGCAACTGATTCGGGGCGTGAAGAAGCGCGTGTATCCCGTGGGACGGCTGGATTACGCCAGCGAGGGCCTGCTGCTTTTGACCAATGACGGCGCTCTGGCGAACAAGTTGATGAAGGCGACGTCGCAGGTGGCAAAAACTTACGTCGTGAAGATTGCTGGAACTCCGAGTAACGAAGCACTCGAGAAATTGCGCGCGGGCGTTTCGATTGCCACCGAAGATGGCCGCCGGGTGCGGACCGCGCCAGCAGGCATCCGACTGGTTAAAGAAGCCACCAATCCGTGGTACGAGGTGACTTTGATCGAAGGCCGCAACCGGGAGATCCGGCGCATGTTTGAAAAAGTTGGACACCATGTGGAAAAGATCAAGCGGGTCCGCTACGGGCCGCTCACCCTCGATGTTCCACCCGGGCGATTCCGCGCCCTGACTTTGCAGGAAGTCGATCGCCTGCGCACCGCCTGCAACAAACCGATAGCGGCGACGAAGCATTCCGTGGCATGATGAGCGGCAAAGTATGAGCCGCTTTTTCGATGTGGTTTCCCGGCCGGCCCGCAACCTGGGCAGGATGAACCGTGCTAGCACGACGCCGGCGGCACTGGAGCGGCGGTCACAGCTAATCAAACTCGACTCCAACGAAAATCCTTTTGGGCCCTCAGCGCGGGCGGTCGATGCCATGAGGAGCGCCCTGGGCACGACGAACTCGTATCCTGACGATGATTGCAGCCCGCTGCGCCTGAAACTGGCTACTCATCACGGCCTGCCGCCGGAGCAGGTGCTGGTGACCGCGGGTTCAACCGGGTTGTTGAGCCTGCTCTGCCAGACGCTGCTTGCGCCGGGGCTCAATGCGGTGACCAGCGAGCGCTCATTCATTGTGTATTCGATGGCAGTGCGGGCGGCGGGCTCGCATCTGGTCGAAGTGCCTATGCGCGACGACAGTTTCGATCTGGAGGCAATCCTGGCCGCGATCGACACGAACACGCGCATTGTCTTTTTGGCGAACCCTAACAATCCCACAGGCACGATGCTGGAAGCGGACGTGGTGGAACGCTTTCTGGCGCGGGTTCCGGGCCATGTGGTGGCGGTTCTGGATGAGGCCTATTTCGAATTCGCAGAGCATTTTGCGGCGCTGCGGAAAATTAAATACTCGAACTCGATGGATTATGTCCGCCAGGGAGCGAGCGTGGTGGTCCTGCGGACTTTTTCAAAAGCTCATGGACTCGCCGGCTTGCGCGTGGGCTATGGCCTGGGCCCAGCAGAATTGCTGGGCTATTGCGCGCGCATGCGTAACACCTTCTCCGTGTCGTCGGTGGCACAAGTGGCGGCGATGGCTGCTCTCGACGATGAATACCACATTCAACGCGTAGTGCAGAACAATGCCTTGCAGTCGCGTGTGCTCAGCCAGGAATTGTCGGCGCTCGGCTATCGTGTGGTTCCGACTGCGGCGAATTTTGTGTTCTGCGATCTGGGAGAAGACGCCGCGGCTTTCGCTAATTGCCTGCGGGATGAAGGCGTGGCGGTGCGTCCGCTGGGAAATTGGGGAGATCCGAATTGCATTCGCGTGACGATTGGAACGCCGGAGCAGAACCAGGCTTTCTTACAGGCAGTGCGCCGGCGACCGCCTAGCCCAACGGCCGGGCACGTGGCTGATTGAAAGGCCGCCACTTCAAATACGGCCGCGACGGGTCTACCCAGACAGCGTGGACACACGCGCGGCGCCGTAGAGTCCCGCGTCGCTTCCCAGCAAGGCAGGTGTGATGACGGTTTGTCGTTCGGTGCTTTTCAGCGGATCGGCCGGTGCGGTCGCCGCATAGACGATCGAGCACTGCCGCAGCTTTTCGAACATGCTGGGGGCAAAAGCGTCCCATGCGCCCGACGCGCCTCCGCCGATCACGTACATCTCGAGATTTAAAACGTTGACCAGGTCAGCGAGCAGCAGGCCCAGGTAGCTACCAAAACTCCTGAAGATGCGGCTGGCCGGCTCGTCCCCGTGCATCGCGAGGTCGTATATCGACTTCGCGCCGAATTCAGGATCGGATGACGCGGCCTGGGCGAGCGCAGGCGCCTCACCTGTGGCGATCGCTTCGCGAGCCATGCGGCGAAGCGCGCTGGCCGAAGCATATTGCTCCGAGCATCCGCGATTGCCGCAGCCGCAGAGATGGCCGTCCGGCTCGAGGGTGACATGGCCGAATTCGCCGGCCATGCCGTTCATGCCGTGCCAGATTCTTCCGCCCAGCACGATGCCGCCGCCGATACCGGTTCCAAGGGTGAGCACCGCCATATTCTCAACCCCGCGAGCGGCGCCCAGCCACTGCTCGCCGAGAGCGGCCACGCGCGCATCGTTCTCGAGGACGACCCGCGCCCCGTTTTTCGGGAGCCCCAGGCGGCGCTCGATTTCAGCGCGCGCCGGATAGTTCTCCCAGCCGGGAAGGTTGGCCGCCTTCCGCATCATTCCGGCTTGCAGGTCGATGAGGCCGGGCAAGCCGATGCCGGCGCCGAGGAAGTTTCCGGTCGCTTTGTATTTACCCGACAGACTTTGAATGGCGTCGCACATTTCGCCGATCACGTGGTCGCGTCCGAGGGCGAGTTTTGTGCCGAGCGTAACTTTCTCGAGAAGCTTTCCGTCACCGCTCACGGCGGCAATGCGCAGGTTGGTGCCGCCGAGATCGACTCCGATAGAGAAGTCAGGCATGGGTAAGAAGATTATCAGAACCGCGGCGGGGCGTATTCATTCACTTCTGGCACTTCGGGCAGTAGTGGCTGCTGCGGCCGGCGATCACGATGCGTTTGATGGGCGTCTTGCAGACCAGGCAGGGCTCGCCTTCGCGGCCATAGACGCGGTGTTGCAGTTGGAAGAAGCCTTCTTCACCGTCGGCATCGACATAATCTGAGATGGAGGAACCGCCGAGGGCAATCGCTTCGCGAAGAACCTCTTTTACCGAAGTGAGAAGTTTCGCCAACTGGTCGCGCGTGATAGTGGAGGCGCGGCGGCGGGGGCGAAGTCCGGAGCGAAACAAAGATTCATCGGCATAGATGTTCCCTACGCCCCGCAGCAGTTTCTGGTTCAGCAGCGCGCTCTTGATAGGAGTTTTGCGGCCGCGAAACAAGGCGAGGAAGCGATCGAGATCGGCTTCCAGCGGCTCAAGGCCGCCCGCCTCGAAGCCCCCGGCGCGGGCCACGCTCAACCGTCCGAAGCGGCGGGGATCGACAAAGCGCAGTTCCCTGCCCGACTTGAGCTTCAGAATCGCGTGCGTGTGTTTGAGAACTTCTGACTGCGGCTCGCAGACTTGCAGGCGTCCGGTCATGCCGAGGTGGACGATCCACTGGGCTTGCATGGGGCCGGTTTTCTTGTGGTGTACTTTGTTGGGTTCGAGGTCGAAGACGATATGCTTTCCCATGCGCCGCACGGTCGAGATGCGGCTGTGCTCGAGCGCCGCGGCGATTTCCACCGCCGGAGACTTCAACGGCTCTGGCTTCTGGCCCAGCCATATCGATTCAATCACGTCGCCCGAGACGCGTTTGTCCAATCCGCGGGCAATGGTTTCAACTTCGGGGAGTTCCGGCATGCTTTCCCAGTGTACAAGGCGTTCCGAAGACGAGGGGAGTTAAGGAAATTGAGCGGGATTTGAAGGCAGGCGGGCTAGTCTTTCAAGGGCACGACAGTCTTGCCGTCGCGGCAGAAGGTGGCGACTTTTTGCAGATCGCCGTTTGCCTGAGGAAGGGTCATTACCGGTCCATAGCAGTAAACCGCGTGGCCGTTGGCCGCGAAGTACCAGCGTCCGGTGGAATGCTGCTCCAGGTGGCCGGTTGGGCGGCGGACTGGCGGCGCGGGCTTGGCAACCGTCAAACTAAACATCAAGGCTAGGGTCAAAACCTTCATCGTTGCCAAATTTCCAAAACCGCGTCCGTTGACGCTGACGACTTACCTGGGCACTAAATCGAGCGCAAGACGCGACGCTGATCTGTCAAATCCGAAGCCGGCACGGGAGGATGCTGGGGCTTCGCACTTCTACCTAGATGGCCTTGGGGCTGCTGCTGCGGTGCTGCCTGGGTTGATGGAATCTGGGTTGACGGGATCTGGGTCGATGGAATCTGGGTCGACGGGGTCTGAACTGACGGAGCGGCCGCGTGACCCTGGGTTTTTGTCCGGGCTGCCTGCTGATCGGTTAGTGCCTTGCCTCTCATACCCCACAGTTCGCTGCTGTCGCGACTTAAGATCTTGATGAGATTGCGCTGCGACTGGATGACCGATCCTTGTTCTACGATGAGCATGGTCATCAGACCGTAGGAGAGTATAAACACCACGGTGAGCAACGGCAGAAGGGTTTGTTTCTTCTTCGGAACCGTGTTCGGAACCGTGATCGGCATCACCGCCGTGTAACCCAGCAAAGTAGTCAAGTGGCACCCCGGCCTGGCCTCATAGAAGGCAGGCACAGTGGATAATGCAGCTTGTCAGCCAATGGTGTGAGTGGCCGGAAGATATTGAATTCACTTGGTTTAGTATGATTTATCGGGCCGAGGTGGCGAATTCAAAGTGCAACTCAATGCATATAATGAGCAGGGTAACCGTTAGCAGGCAGAAGCTCGCAGCCCTGAAACGACCGCTAGACGCGGGTTTCCGGGGAACAAAGGGCCGCGCGCGACCCCGGCTGCCAGTCTTATTTCCCCCCGAGGAGAAGTTTGGCGATGGTTGCCAACTGCATGTTCGACGTACCTTCGTAGATCTTGCCGATCTTGGCGTCGCGCCAGTATTTCTCAACAGGATAGTCCTTGGTGAAGCCGTAACCGCCGTAGATTTCGATGGCGAGCGACGTCACACGCTCGGCCACTTGCGAGGCAAACAGCTTGGTCATGGCCGCTTCCTTCACGAAGTTCACGCCTGCATCCTTCATGCGGGCGGCGTTGTAGACCATGAGGCGGGCCGCTTCAATCTCGGTCGCCATCTGCGCGATCTGGAACTGGATACCCTGAAACTCCGCAATGGCCTTGCCGAACTGTTTGCGTTCGACAGCGTACTTCGCGGCGAATTCCCAGGCTCCGCGCGCCAGGCCAATCATCTGCGCGCCAATGCCGATGCGCCCTTCATTCAGAGTTTCGATCGCAATCTTGTAACCTTTACCAGGCTCGCCCAGCACGTTCTCTTTGGGCACGCGGCAGTCTTCGAGAATCAGTTCGCAGGTGGAAGAGGCGCGAATGCCCAGCTTGTCTTCCTTCTTTCCGACGCTGAATCCCGGGAAGTCCTTTTCTATTAAGAACGCGGTGATGCCTTTGTATCCCGCGGTGGGGTCGAGCGTGGCGAACAGGACGAACAGTCCGGCTTCTTTGGCGTTGGTGATCCACAGCTTGCGGCCGTTGAGGACGTAATCGGAGCCCTTGAGTTCGGCCCGCGTTTGCAGGGCAAACGCGTCGGACCCAGAGCCGGCCTCGCTCAACGCATAGGCGCCGACCGTGTCGGCCGCCATCTTCGGCAGATGGCGCTTCTTCTGTTCAGCACTTCCCCATCGCAGTAGAGCATTGTTGACCAGCGTGTTTTGCACGTCGACGATCACGCCGGCGGACGCATCGACGCGCGACAGTTCTTCTACTGCCAGGATCGCTTCGAAGAATTTGGCGCCGCCTCCGCCGTACTGCTCCGGGATCTCGATCCCCATCAGCCCGAGTTGGAAGAATTCGTGGATGAGATCTTTGTTGAAGATGCCTTTTTCGTCCATCTCCTTCACCAGTGGGCGGACCCGCTCGTCGGCAAACTGGCGGATGTTATCGCGGAAAAGGATTTCGTCTTCGGTGAGGGTGGTTAAGGGCGTGGGAAGAGTAGATTGCAAGGTCGTTTCGGGCATACGGATACCTTCAAACGGAGGAATAGCAAACCTTGAATTTTAGCATCCTTGGAGTGGTCGGAGCGGGGTAACGCTCAGCCGCGGCGGGAATGCACCAGCTTCAGCGTATCAGCCTGCAGAATGCGCTGGATCTGATTGCGGGCGTGAACCGACCACGGGCCTGTGGTATCGAGCTTGATGTACGCCTGCCAGTGTTTCAGCGCCTTTCGCGGCTCGCGAGTCTTTTCGTAGGCGAGCGCGAGGTTGTAGTGCGCGTCGGCGTAGGTAGGAGCTAGCTGGATCGCCATCTTGTAGGTCTGGATGGCCTCCTGCACGCGCCCCGTCTCGTCCAGAACGTTGCCCAGATCGAAGTAGGCCAGGGCGTAGCGAGGGTCGGCCTGCAGGGCGGCGCGGTAGTGTCTTTCCGCCAAGGTAAAATCCTGGCGGTTGTAGTAGAGCGTGCCCAGGTTGATGTGTGCGGCTGCGTGGCTGGATTCAAACTCAAGCACCTTTTGGTAAGCCGCGAGCGCTTCGGTCTGCGTGGCCGGATCCTCTTCAAAGGCAATGCCGCGGGCGAACCAGGCCGCAGCGTCGTTCTCGTGCGGACTGGAATCTGGAGTGGGAATCGGCGTGCTGGTGACAACTTTTTCCCGAGTCGCGAAGTCCATCACGAACTGCCCCGCGATCGGCTCCAGGAGTCTGCCTTCATGGCGGAACGCAACGCGATGATTGTTAGTCGATGAGGCTCCGGCATCGAGCAACGGATTTCCCATGCCCGACGCCTGCTTCTGCATGGCTTCGAGCGATTGCCGGATTACGGCCGGACGCACCCTCATGGCACAGAGGTCGCGAACTTTCTTGACTTTCAGCAGGTCGGAAAAAGAATAGGTTGTGGAAGCAGTAATCAGCCCCGCCCGCTCCCAGTTAGCCAACTGGCGCGGCGTGAGGTGAAGAATTCTAAGTAAATCGGCTCGACTGTACACGACTGTACACAAGTCTTGCGCCTGAAGCCTGCGCAAGGACGTCCCCGCCGCCATTATCCGCAACTTGCCGATGTAAACGCAACTGCAAACCTTGTGGAAATCTAAGGAGAACCTGGTTGATTTACATGCAACGGAAATGGTGCAACCGAACTAAACCACCCACAAGTCTTGTCATTCCGAGCAACGCGAGGAATCTCGGTTTCGGCCTATACCACCACGGCGGCCTGATACTCCTCATACGTCCCCTTGAAGTCGGTGATCTTGTGATCGCTTTCGAAGTGCCAGACGCGCGTGGCCACTTCGTCGATCAGGTCGTGATCGTGCGACACCAGGAGTACGGTCCCCTGATAGCGTTGCAAAGAAATGTTCAGAGCGTTGATCGCTTCCAGATCCAAGTGGTTGGTGGGCTCATCGAGAACGAGCACGTTCGGTTTCTGCAGCATGAGCTTGCAGAAAAGCAGCCGCGCCGCTTCGCCGCCGGAAAGAACGCTGGTGGATTTCGTGGCTTCGTCGCGCTGAAACAGCATCTGCCCCAGCAAGCCGCGGATTTCTTCGCTGACCGCTGCTGGATTCCATTGATGCAGCCATTCCAGCACAGTCGTGCCCCCTTCGATCAAACTGCGGTGGTCCTGGGCAAAGTATCCAATCGACGCTTCGTGTCCCCAGATCACTTTGCCGGAGTCGACGAACGTCCCGTCGTAGCCGCTGGTCTTGCGCAACTCCGCTTCCGGCGTGGTCGGCGAATTCGCCAGCAGCGCATTCACCAGAGTGGTCTTCCCTGCTCCGTTGCGCCCCATCAGCGCGATCCTCTCCCCGCGCGTGATGCTGGCAGTGAAGTCGCGAATGACCTGCTTGTCGCCGTAGGCCTTGTCGAGGTGTTCGACTTCGAGAATGTGCTTGCCCGAGGGCCGTTTTTGCTCGAACTTAATGTAAGGCCGCGCAATGTTCGACTTGGCCAGCTCCGTCACCTGTAGCCGCTCCACTTCCTTGCGTCGCGACTGAACCTGGCTCGATCGGGTGCCTGCCGCAAACCGCGCGATGAACTCGTTCAATTGCGAAATCTTTTTTTCCCGCTGCGCGTTCTGCGATTCAATCTGCGAGCGCACCTGTGTCTTCGCCAGCACCATCTCGTCGTACGACCCGGTATAGGTAATGATGGTCTCGTAGTCGATGTCGGCGATGTGGGTACAAATGCTGTTGAGAAAGTGACGGTCGTGCGAGATTGCGATGACTACGCCATCGTAGGCATTCAGAAATCCCTGCAGCCAGTGGATCGAATCCAAGTCCAGGTTGTTCGTCGGTTCATCGAGCAGCAACGCCTGCGGATGCCCGAACAATGCCTGCGCCAGCAGCACGCGGACTTTTTGTCCGCCCTGCAGTTCGCTCATCTTGCGAGAATGCACTTCGTCGGGAATATCCAGACCTTGCAGCAAAATTGCGGCATCACTCTCCGCGGTGTAGCCATCTTCTTCGCCGACGATGCCTTCGAGTTCGCCCAGCTTCATTCCATCTTCGTCGGTCATGTCGTGCTTGGCGTAAATCGCGTCGCGCTCCTGCATGGCTGCCCACAGGCGCTTGTTGCCCATGATGACCGTATCGATCGCGGTGTAAGCATCGAAGGCGAACTGATCCTGACTTAAGACGCCGACCTTCCGCGGACGCACAACCGTGCCCTTTTGGGGCTCCAGTTCCCCGCTGAGCAGCTTCATAAACGTGGATTTGCCTGAACCGTTGGGCCCAGTCAGGCCGTAGCGCTTGCCTGGCGTAAACGCAGTGGAGACTTCATCAAACAGTATTTTGGCGCCGTAGCGCATGGAAACATTGCTGACTGAGAGCATGATTTCTAGTTTCTCTTCTTCTGGGCTTCTACTGGGAACTTCTTCAGGAAGCGTTCTTCTGAAACTGCGGGGGAATTTCCGCCAAAACGGTACGCAGCTGATATCACTAGAATATCACGCTGCTAGGCGGCTGAGTTAGTTCTGGTCGAGCAAGGTCCGCACCTTGTGCGCCAGGGTGTCCAAAGAAAAGGGTTTCTGTAGGAGGGTCGCCTGACTGCCCACGTCCTCGCCCTCCAAACCAGGATGGTCCGGATAACCAGACATGAACAAAACCTTGATCTGCGGACGCACGGTCCGCAGGCGGTGCGCCAATTCTTTACCCCCGAGGTTGGGCATGGCCATGTCGGTCACCAGGAGGTGGATCAGATCTTCGTGCCCCTCGGCGATGCGCAGAGCCTCGTTACCGTCCATCCCGTGCAAAACTTTATAGCCCTGACGCCGAAGGAATTCGCTCGCCAACTCGCGAATGCCGCTCTCATCTTCCACAAGAAGAATGGTCTCAATACCACGGGGCGCGGCGGCGAGATCACCTTGCACTTCCGACACTGGCGCCGGCGCCTTGGTCTCTGTCTCTTCGGCCCATGGAAGATAGATTTCGAATGTCGTACCCTGCCCCGGCTTACTGTTCACATGGGTCCAGCCGCCGGTCTGCTTGACCACGCCGTAGACAATGGGCAACCCCAAGCCGGTGCCCTTTCCAGGTTCTTTGGTAGTGAAAAAGGGCTCAAACATATGGGCTTGGGTTTCACCGTCCATACCGACGCCGGTGTCACTGACGATAAGCATTGCATACCGGCCTGGCCGCACTCCATCGCGAAGCCGAGGATGGGCATTGCCGATTTCCGCGTTCCTGGTCTCAATCAGCAACTGCCCACCCTCCGGCATCGCGTCCCGGGCGTTGACGGCAAGGTTCATGATCAGTTGCTCCACTTGACCCGGATCCGCTTTGACGGGCCATAGCTGGGGAGCCGGCACCACTCGCAAGGTAATATTTTTTTCGATCAGGCGGTCCAGCATCTTGGCCACTTCGCTCAGGACTGCGTTCAGGTCCATGACTTGGGGCTGCAGTACCTGCCTGCGGCTGAAGGCCAACAACCGGCCGGTAAGGCTTGCCGCCCGCGTCACCGCGTGTTCGATACCCTGGGATTCTTTCTGTGCCGGAGCATCCGCGGCAACTGCGTCGCGCAGCCGCTCGTTGTGCGCCTGAATGAGCATGAGCAGGTTGTTGAAGTCGTGGGCGACGCCTCCCGCCAACAGTCCGACGGCTTCCATTTTCTGCGAATGCAGGAGTTGATCTTCCAGCCGCTTGCGCTCTGTGATGTCGTACATGACGCCTTGCATCAGGCACGGCTGGTCCTCGGCCGTGGGCAACATGACGGCTTCATCGCGAAACCACACGACTCTGCCGTCGCGAGCAAACATGCGGTATTCCGCTTGAAACAGGTCGCGGTTTTTTTGGAAGCGCTCTTCGACCGCAAGTACCTTTTCGCGGTCTTCGGCATGGATGCGATCGATCCATTGTGCGGAATCGGAAACCCAGTCTGCGGGTGAGAACCCGAGCATAGACTCGATCTGCGGGCTCACATAGTGCCAACGGCCACATGCGCCGAGTTCGGCAACGTAGGTGACTGCGGGCAGGCGCTCCACCAGCGTGCGGTAGCGACTCTCCGCCGATCTGAGTTCGGCCTGGGCGCGATCCCATTCCATGGCGACCGCAGCCAGATGAGTAGCGTGGGCAATGAGTTGTAGATGCTCTTCATCGGGCGTGCGCGGTTCGCGGTAGTAGACGGCGAAAGTTCCAAGTATGTTGCCGTCCTGCGAGGCGATCGGCGTCGACCAACAGGCCCGCAGTCCGTGGGGAAGCGCCAGATGGCGATAGTCTGCCCAGAGAGGATCCGTCGCGATGTCGGAAACGATGACCGGCTGTCGGCGATAGGCGGCAGTGCCGCAAGAGCCCACGCAGGCACCGATCGGTATTCCGTCAATAATCCGGCTATATTCCTTTGGCAAAGAAGGGCCTGCGCCGTGGCGTAGGGTCTTGCCGTCAGCATCCAGCAGGAGAACCGAGCACAATAGGCCAGGGTGTTGCTTTTCGATGTTCGTGCACAAGGTTGCCAGGATTTCAGGAAGCGCGGCATGGGCCATCACCATGGCCAGAACTTTTACGTCGAGCCGCGCTAAAGCTTCGGGCGACTCCTGCGCTTTGTTGGCTGCTTTCCGCACTCCAGTAGACATACTACTTCTGCTGTCTTCCTTTGAAAGTTATTGAACAGGCTGGTCCTACCACTTGGCCACGACACCCACGCTGAATCCCTATTATTGACGATGAATCGGACGGGGTAACCGGATACCTGGTACGGCATGGTTACATAGGTAACATCAAAACGACACCCAACTCAGTGTCCGCCGCTCAGCTCCCGCACAATCGCTCCCACGAACTGTTTCGCGTCGCCGAAGAGCATCAGGGTGTTAGGTAGGTAGTAGAGAGGATTGTCGATGCCGGCAAAACCGGGGCTCATGCCGCGCTTGATTACCATCACGGTGTGGGCTTTATCGACATCGAGGATAGGCATGCCATAGATCGGGCTGGAAGCGTCAGTGCGCGCGGCGGGGTTAGTAACATCATTGGCGCCGATGACAAGGGCGACATCAGTTTGCGGGAAGTCGCCGTTGATCTCATCCATCTCGATGAGCCGGTCGTAGGGGATGTCGGCCTCGGCCAGCAGCACGTTCATGTGGCCGGGCATGCGTCCTGCAACGGGATGGATGGCGAAGCGAACGTCGACTCCCTTCTTGCTGAGAATGTCATAAAGTTCGCGAACTTTATGCTGCGCCTGTGCCACCGCCATGCCGTAGCCAGGGACGATGACGACTTTGTTCGCAGCCGACAGAATCGCCGCCGATTCTTCAGGTGTAGCGCTGTGCACGGGTTTGGCTTCCGCGCCGCCGGCGGCTGCAGCCTGCACCTGGCCGAAAGCTCCGAACAGAACATTAGTGAACGACCGGTTCATCGCCTTCGACATGATCACGGAAAGAATCAGTCCTGAAGAACCGTCGAGCGCGCCGGCGATGATCAGCAGCTTGTTCTGCAGGACGAATCCCATCGCTGCAGCGGACAATCCGGCATAGCCGTTTAACAGCGAGATGACAGTCGGCATATCTGCGCCGCCGATCGGAATGATCAGCAGAATCCCGAAAATCAGCGACAAGCCGACGATCAGTGGGAAGAATTGCTTCGCCTCGGGATGCAAAACCAGATAAACCGCGCTGCCGATGGCGATGGCCATCAGCAAGAAGTTGACGAGATTCTGTCCTTTATAAGTGATGGGCCGCTGCGGCAGGATTTCCTGCAACTTCCCTGCCGCCATCAAGCTGCCGGTAAAGGTCAGCCCTCCGAGGATTACTTCCATGGATAGGACCGACAATCCGAACTTGGAGTTGTTCTGCGTTCCCAGATAGAACTCAGCTGTGCCGACCAGAGTGACGCACAACGCTCCGAACGCGTGGCTGAGCGCCGTCCGCTGCGGGACGGCCGTCATCTGCACCATGCCAAGAGGAATGCCGATGCCGCTGCCCAGCACCAGCCCGACGGCGATCCACTTGTAGTCGACGATGCCGTGGTGCAGGAGAGTACCGGCAATGGCCAGCACCATGCCGATCTCGCCCGCCCAAATCCCGTGACGTGCAGTAGTGGGCGAACTCATCCACTTCAGCGACAAAATAAACAGCGCGCTGGCGATGAGGTAGATACCTTCGATGACGTACGGGCTTGCGGCGAGCTCGTTCATAGCTTATTCAGTAAGACTCCGCACAGCTCTCTACTTGCTCGGACGGCTGCTCTTGAACATCTTCAGCATGCGGTCCGTAATAAAGAATCCGCCCACTACGTTGCTGGTAGCCGCAACGATGGCGATCGTGCCCAGCACCGTCGCGAACGTGCTCTTGCGTTCGCCTACCAGCACAATCGCGCCCACCACCGCTATGGCGTCGAGTGCGTTGGTCAGCGACATCAGCGGAGTGTGCAGTAAGGGCGAAACGTGGCGGATGACTTCGAAGCCAATGAAGCAGGCCAGCATGAAGATAAAAAGCGCATCAATCAGGTTTTCGTTCATATGCTTTCCGGTTCTCAGCTCTTACTTCGCTCCCGACAGAGCCAACGCCGGCAGTTTGAAAAACTCCCGCACCCGCGTGTTCACGATTTCACCGCCGCGGGTAACCATGGTCTCGCGGATGATCTCATCCTGCGGGTTAAGCTGCAGCTTGCCGTCTTTCACCATATAGGCGAGAAACGTGGCCACATTGCGGGCGTACATCTGGCTGGCGTGATAGGGAACACTGCTGGCCAGATTGATGGCGCCGATAATCGTGACCTCATTCGCTTTCACCGTTTCTCCAGTGCGGGTGAGTTCGCAGTTGCCGCCGCGCTCCGAGGCCAGATCAACGATCACCGAGCCCGGAGCCATCCCTTTGACCATGTCGGCGGTGATCAACACGGGAGACTTCTTGCCGGGAATTACGGCGGCGGTGATGACTACGTCGCTCTCAGCAACCACGCGAGTGAGGAGTTCGCGTTGCCGGGCGTAAAAAGTTTCATCCTGGGCAGTACCGTAACCACGGGCATCCTGGGCGTTCTGAGCTTCCAAAGGCAGCTCGACGAAGCGTCCACCCAGGCTCTGCACTTGTTCTTTTGCGGCGGGGCGCATGTCGTACGCTGAGGCTACCGCACCCAGCCGGCGCGCGGTCGATATGGCCTGCAGTCCCGCGACTCCGGCGCCGATCACGAACACTCGCGCCGGGGTAATAGTGCCTGCTGCAGTCGTCATCATGGGAAAGATTCTTATGGATGTTTCCGCGGCCAGCAGCACTGCTTTGTAACCGCAGATCGTTCCCATGGAGGAGAGCGCATCCATACTTTGGGCGCGCGTGGTGCGGGGCACGAGTTCCACAGAGAATGATGTAACGCCGGCAGCGGCAATCTGCTGAATTGCTTCCGCCGAACCGAAAGGGCGCAGAAATCCGATCAGCAATTGATCGCGCCGCAGCAAAGGAAGGTCAGCCTTTCCGGTCACGTCATTAGAGCCGTAGCAAAGCACTTGCACAATAATGTCAGCAGTGCCGAAGACGGCGGCGCGGTCGGGAAGAATCTTTCCGCCCTTCTCAACGTAGATCAAGTCAGGATAGCCGGACCCTTCCCCGGCACCCGCCTCCACAACCACTTCCAGCCCGGCTTTGGCGAGGAGAGGGATGACGGCGGGAACGAGAGCAACCCGGCGCTCTCCCGGATAGCTTTCCTTCGGAACTCCAACAATCACGCGGTTGTCCTTTCCGCTGGGAGAATGATCGCAGGCACGCCCGCAGATTCAGCATACCAATTGCGAATACTACAGAGCGAGTCCAAGAACGGCTGTGACGCCCGTCACATTGTGCTGGAATCAGCTTTCGACGGACTCAAAACAGTACCAGAAAGGACGAGGAACTTGAAAGCGGCTTCAGATGACAGAAAACCGCTGGACCCGCGCCACTTCGCGAGAGGGTTTCGCTTACTGCTTCATGTTATTTCTTAGAAACCGGCCGTTTCCCGCAGATGTCACCGCCCGAGAAACGACCGGCTTTCGACTCACAAACAGCTATTGCTGAGGTGGTGCGGAGCCGCCCTCACGGTTCTGCATTCGTTGCTCACGCTTGGCCTGCATTTCATCCCACTTCTTCTGCTGGTCAGCGTCGAGAAGCCCGCGGATCTGGCCGTCCGTGCTCTTATGGATCTCCATCATCTTGGTGTGGCGATCCTGCTGGGAAAGTGAACTGTCCTGGTGCAGGCTCTCCATCTGCGAGTGCTCGGACTGAAGCGCATCCTGCACCTTGGTCTGCTGATCGGAGGTGAGCTTTAGCTTCTTAGTTAGTTCCGCGGTGCGCTGGGCGGGATCTTCGTGGCCGTGCCAGCGACCGTGCTCCTGGGCGGGCGCAGATGGTTGATTGTTGGACGGGTTATCCTGCGCCGTCGCGAAAGGCGCGATCGAGATGAGGCCGGCCGTGGCCAAAATGAGCAGGGATTGTTTAATCATTGGAATCTCCTTTTTTCAAAAACGGGTCTGTCTATCTCTGTAAACGGAATTATGAACCCAGAGTTGCGCAAGAAAACAGGAATTGCACAATCTTTGCATAACTTTACGAATGCCAGCTTCGATCTGAGATATCTGCTGCGAAGCTCGCGGACCCTCGGGAACCGCTCTTTGAACTGATCTCTCAGCCTTGATAAGAACGGAGTAGGCGACAAACTGCAGTCGATGCAACATTAAAGTGGACCGTCCTTTCCGCCGATGGGACTGGAAGATGGCAGGCAGCGGTATCTTCGCCGACGCTGCTTCCGGGCTGCGCCTCGGTGACGAGGTCCCTATTCACCACCACGCCGTTGCGACTGCAAACAAATGAGCGAGAACTCCCTGAAGCTTCTTCTGGTGGAAGACAATTCGCTGGATGTTCGTTTGTTGCAGGAGATTCTCAAGCAGGCACCGCGTGAGTTCGCCCTGACCGAAGTCGGATCTATGAGCTTGGCGGAGAGTCACCTCGCGACGAATGCCGTGGACATTATCCTGCTCGACCTGGGTCTGCCAGATGCAAGCAGACTGGAAGCGGTGCAGCGGGCGCGCGCGGCCGCACCTCGCGTGCCGTTGATTGTGCTGACCGGATGTGAGGACGAATTGGTCGCCGACCAGGCTTTGCAGGAAGGCGCCCAGGACTTTCTCGTCAAGGGTCGAATCGAGACTGCAGGATTGCTCCGAGCCATTCGGTATGCCACTCAGCGGATGAAAGCGGCAGTGGAAATGCAGAAGGCGCAAGAGGAGGCGGAAGCCGCCAATCGCGTCAAAGGGGAACTCCTGGCCGAGCTGCAGGCTGCCCACGCGGAAACCGAACTGTTCTTGCGCTCGATCCCTTCCATCCTGATCGGGGTCGATTCCCACGCTCGCGTCACTCACTGGAACCTGTCTGCGACTAGTACGTTCGGGGTCGAAGACAACGTCGCAGTGGGGCGCATGATCGAAGACTGCGGAATCCGATGGCTTCATCCCGAGATTAAAGCGGAGATCGCACGCTGGCTGGCAACCGAGTCTTCCTATCGCTCCGACAATCTGGCCTATGAGCGCGATGGCAAAACCCGGTTTCTAGGCATGAATGTCCTTCGCGTCCCCGCGAAGGGCGGCGAACGAACGGGGTTCATCATCACAGGAGCCGACGTCACCGATCGCATGGTTCTGGAGTTGCAACTCCGGCAGGCGCAAAAACTCGAGGGCATTGGTCAACTAGCCGCTGGCATCGCGCATGAGATCAACACGCCCACGCAATTTGTCGGGGACAACATCAGGTTCCTGAAGGATTCCTGGGGTCCGGTCTCGGAATTCATGAACTTCTGCGGAACCATGCAAGCGGAATGCGCCGCGGGCCCAGTTTCCAGCGAACATCTTCTGCAGTTCTGCGAACTCCATAAGAAATGCGATCTGGAATACCTTTCGGAACATATTCCGAAAGCCATCGACCTGTCTCTCGAGGGAGTGAAGCGGATCGCCAAAATCGTGAAGGGATTCAAGGAATTTTCCCATCCCGGCTCGGAGGAAAAGCAAACCATCAATCTGAACCAGGCGATCGAAACCACCATCTCAGTGGCCAAACACGAATGGAAGTATTGTGCCGACGTGGTTACCGCATTCGATGACGACCTGCCCGCCGTCCCGTGCCTGGTTGGAGAATTCAACCAGGTGATTCTGAACCTGATCGTCAATTCCGCCCACGCCATCAGCAATGCAGCCGAGAAGAACGGGAGCGGGAAAGGCACTATTACCATCAGCACGCGGCAGGACGGGGACTGGGCCAGAATTGCGGTAGCTGACACCGGTGCCGGCATTCCCATGGAAATACGTTCGCGAGTCTTCGAGCCTTTTTTTACCACTAAAGAAGTCGGCAAAGGTACCGGGCAGGGACTGGCGCTGGCGCACGCCGCGATTGTCAAACGCCATCAGGGCCAGCTCTGGTTTGAAAGTGAACTCGGAACCGGAACGACTTTCTTCATCCGCCTTCCGTTAGTCGCGGGGACTCTCGCACCATGAACAAGCGAATCCTCTTTGTCGATGATGAACCCATGATTCTGCAGGGCATCCAGCACAGCCTGCGCGGCATGCGCGCGGAGTGGGAAGTCAAGCTTGCCAACAGTGGCGCCGAGGCGCTGGAAACAATGGCGCAAACTCCGTTCGACGTGGTGATCACCGACATGCGCATGCCCGGGATGGATGGCGCCCAACTGCTCGACCTGGTCAAGGTCAAGTTTCCCCGGACAGTCCGCATCATTCTTTCCGGGCAGTCGGACCGCGAAACCATTCTGCGCTCCGTAGGCCCCAGTCATCAATATCTCTCGAAGCCTTGCGATCTCGATGAACTCAAGCAACGGCTGATGCGCGCTTTTGCCCTGCGCGACATGCTGAACGATTCTCATTTGAAAGAAGTCATCGGCCGCCTGAAAACCGTGCCCAGCCTTCCCGCACTCTATGTCGCGGTGACCGAGGCTTTGCGATCCTCCGACGGTTCGATTGCAGAAATCGGCAACCTGATCGCCCAGGATATGGGCATGTCCGCCAAAGTGCTGCAGTTGGTTAACTCGGCATTTTTCGGACTTTCGAACCGGGTCTCGAGCCCCCAGCAAGCCGCCCTGCTGATCGGAATCGAGAATCTGAAAGCGCTGGTTCTCAGCGTACAAGTGTTCTCCGATTTGGGAGGCCATCTCACTCGGGACCTGGGCTTCTTGTGGGACCACAGCATGACCACCGCCAGTTTCGCTAAGGCCATCGCGCGCGTAGAACAGTCTTCTCGCGGAGTGATAGAAGATGCCTTCACCGCCGGCCTGTTGCACGATGTGGGGCGACTGGTGCTGGCCTCCGCTTTTGGAGTCGAATATCAGCTGGTTCTGAAGCGCGCAGCCGAGCCTGGCGCTCTGCTGGCACGGTGCGAAGCGGATGCCTTTGGTTGTACGCACAACGGAGTGGGAGCCTATCTGCTCGGGCTGTGGGGGTTGACCGACTCGATCGTGGAAGCGGTAGCCTGGCACCACCAGCCGGCGCACGCCCAACCCGTGTCATTTTCCGCGCTGATCGCCGTCCACGCCGCCGATTACTACGACAGCCAGTTGCATGCTCATCCGCTTTCCGATGAAACCTCGGGGATGGATGAACCGCTTTTGACTCAGATCGGACTCCTGCCACACGTGCCGTCGTGGGAGAAAGCTTGTCGAGAAGTTGCCTCTCGGAGTGAGACCCATGCCTGAAAAAATTATGATGGTGGATGACGAAGATGCGGTGCTGGTGGGATATCAGCGCATGTTCCGCAACGAATTTCAAATCGAAACTGCGCCCGGCGGAGCCGCGGCCCTGGCCGCGCTCGAAGCCTCCGGGCCCTATGCGGTTGTGGTTTCCGACATGCGAATGCCGGAAATGGATGGCACTCAGCTATTGAGAAAGGTCAAGCTGATCGCGCCTGATGCGGTTCGCATCATGCTGACCGGCGATGCCGATGTCCGCAGCGCGGTGAGCGCGGTCAATGAAGGCAGCATCTTTCGCTTTCTGACCAAGCCCTGCAACAAAGACACCTTGGGCAAAGCCTTGACTGCGGGGTTGATGCAGCATCGTCTGCTCACGGCGGAAAAAGACTTATTAGAAAACACGCTGCAGGGCAGCATCCAGGTGCTTACCGAGGTGCTCAGCCTGGTTAATCCGACGGCGTTCGGCCGGGCCCTGCGGGTTCGCCGCTATATCCACCACGTGGCCACGAAAATGGCTCTGGCCAGCCCGTGGAGGTTTGAGGTAGCGGCCATGATGTCGCAATTAGGATGCGTCACGCTTCACCCGGAAACCATCGAAGCCGTCTACGCTGGCCGGAAGCTTCCTCCCGACGAACAAAAACGCTTTGACGCTCACCCCGGCGTAGCTCGTGACCTGCTCTCGAAAATTCCCCGCATGGAACCCATTGCGTGGATGATTGCCCATCAGAATGACTCGGCAGCGGCCGGAGCAACGACCGGAGGCGACATCGCGAAGGTGGCCACGGCCGACATGCGTCTCGGCTCCAATCTGCTGCAAGCAACCCTGGCCTTCGATGAACTGGTGAGCAAAGGTCTTTCCCAGGCCGAAGCCGCAAGTCGTTTGTCGCGGGAGCATACGAGTTTCGACCCGCGGATCTTTGAGGCTCTGGCCCAGCTCGATGGAGAGAAGAAGGGCACGGAAGTCCGCTCCTGCGATGTGGACGAGTTGATCCCCTACGACATGGTTCTCGAGGAGGAGCTGCGCACCAAGACGGGCATGCTGCTGGTGTCGAAAGGGCAGGACATCACGCCGACCCTCATCCTCAAACTAAAGAATTTTCTGGAGAAAGGAGCCATCGGCCGCAAAGTCGCAATTTCCGCCAAGAACCGCGCCAAGGCCGCGACAGCTTGAAACGCTTCGATCGCAGGTTGGCCCGTCGCCGGGAGCTCAGCTTTCGGCTTACTTAATTCTCACAACCGTTCCAAAATGGAGGGTGTCCCGAAGTGGAATTTCCAGTGCGAATTTCAGAATTTATCCTTCTAGAGCGCCAGTATTGTCGGCGCATACTGAAGACATCGCCAGTAGGCAACTGTCCCGTATCTCACCTCAAGGCATCAGCGCCCCTACGCGAAGTGGCAACCCTAGGAGCGGTGCGCACAGCACAAAGTCAGGTGAAATGAAGACCGCGTCCCGATCGAACCGGAAGGTACAACTCGAGTCCTACCGCGGGCTGCTGGAAGCGGCGCCCGATGCCATGGTGGTGGTAAACGTGGGCGGAGAGATTGTTCTGCTGAACGTTCAGGCAGAAAAGCAGTTTGGCTACAGCCGCGACGAACTGGTAGGCCAGAAAGTGAAGAACATCATTCCCCAGGGCTTCGCGGAACGCATCATCTCCGACGGAACGCGCAGCGCGGCCGAAGCTCTTGCGCAGCAGATCGGCACCGGAATTGAACTCATCGGGCGGCGCAAAGACAGTAGCGAGTTTCCCATCGAGATCATGCTGAGCCCGCTAGAAAGTGAGGAAGGGATTCTGGTGACCGCGGCCATCCGCGACATCAGTGCGCGCAAGGGTGCGGAAACCCATCTGGCGCAGATGGAAGGCAGGTACCGCGGGCTGCTCGAAGCCGCCCCCGACGCCATGGTGGTGGTGAACGTGACCGGAGAGATTGTCCTGCTGAACGTCCGGGCGGAAAAGCAGTTCGGGTACAGCCGCGATGAACTCGTCGGGCAGAAGGTGAAGAACATCATTCCCCAAGGCTTCGCGGAGCGCATCATCTCCGACGGTACTCGCAGCGCAGCCGAAGCTTTGGCCCAGCAGATCTGCACTGGAATCGAGCTCATCGGGCGACGCAAAGACGGCAGCCAGTTTCCCATCGAGATCATGCTCAGTCCGCTCGAAAGCCCGGAAGGCATTCTGGTGACTGCGGCCATCCGCGACATCACTGTGCGTAAGAGCGCCGACACCCATCTGGCCCAGATGGAGGGCCGGTACCGCGGGCTGCTCGAAGCCGCTCCCGATGCCATGGTGGTGGTGAACGTGGGCGGAGAGATCGTTTTGCTGAATGTTCAGGCGGAGAAACGGTTCGGATACAGCCGCGACGAACTGGTAGGCCAGAAGGTGAAGAACATCATTCCCCAGGGCTTCGCCGAGAGGATCATCTCCGACGGCACGCGCAGCGCGGCCGACGCTCTGGCCCAGCAGATCGGCACCGGAATCGAGCTCATCGGGCGGCGCAAAGACAGCAGCGAGTTTCCCATCGAGATCATGCTCAGCCCGCTCGAAAGCCCCGAAGGAATCCTCGTGACTGCGGCGATCCGTGACATCAGCGTGCGCAAATCCGCAGAAACCCACCTTGCCCAGATGGAAGGTCGATACCGTGGCCTGCTCGAAGCCGCCCCCGATGCCATGGTGGTGGTGAACGTGGCGGGAGAGATCGTTCTGCTGAATGTTCAGGCGGAGAAGCGGTTCGGCTACAGCCGCGACGAACTGGTTGGGCAGAAGGTAAAGAACATCATTCCCCAGGGCTTCGCCGAGAGGATCATCTCCGACGGGACGCGCAGCGCGGCCGAGGCTCTGGCCCAGCAGATCGGCACCGGAATCGAGCTCATCGGGCGGCGCAAAGACAGCAGCGAGTTTCCCATCGAGATCATGCTCAGCCCGCTCGAGAGCCCCGAAGGGATCCTCGTGACTGCGGCGATCCGCGACATCAGCGTGCGCAAGGGCGCCGAAACCCATCTGGCGCAGATGGAAGGCCGATACCGTGGGCTGCTCGAAGCCGCCCCTGACGCCATGGTGGTGGTGAACCCCGGCGGAGACATTGTCCTGCTGAATGTGCAGGCGGAAAAGCAGTTTGGATACGGCCGAGACGAACTCGTCGGGCAGAAGGTCAAGAACATCATCCCCGAAGGCTTTGCGGAACGGATCATTGCCGACGGCACCCGCAGCGCGGCCGAAGCTCTGGCCCAGCAGATCGGCACCGGAATCGAACTCGTCGCACGGCGCAAGGACGGCAGCGTGTTTCCCATCGAGATCATGCTCAGCCCACTCGAGAGTCCGGAAGGCATTCTCGTAACTGCGGCGATCCGCGACATCAGCGTGCGCCAGGCTGCGGAGGCTGATCTTCTGCAGAAGATCGATGAACTCAATATGTCGAATGAGGAGTTGGGGAAGTTTGCCTACATTGCCTCTCACGATCTGCAGGAGCCGCTGCGCATGGTGGCCAGTTACACCCAGCTTCTCTCCCGGCGCTACAAAGGCAAACTCGACGCCGAAGCCGATGAGTTCATTGCCTTCGCCGTCGACGGCGCCAACCGCATGCAGCGCCTGATCCAGGATCTGCTGTCTTATTCGCGGGTGGGAACCAAAGGACAGGAATTGCTCGATACTTCGAGCGAAGAAGCGCTGCAGCGCGCGCTGGTGAATCTGCGCAGCGCCGTGGAAGAGAGCGGCGCACTCGTCACCCACGATCCTCTGCCCACTGTAATGGCGGACGGGACGCAGCTGATTCAGCTATTCCAGAACCTGATCGGCAATGCCATCAAATACCAGAAGCCCGGCGTGCCCCGCGTACACATCTCGGTTGTCCGAAGCGGCGCAAAACAGTGGACATTTTCGGTGAAAGACAACGGGCTGGGCATCGAGCCGCAGTACTTCGAAAAGATTTTCGGTATGTTCCAGCGCCTGCACAAGCGGGAAGAGTTCGCCGGCACCGGCATTGGACTAGCCATCTGCAAGAAGATCGCCGAGCGCCACGGAGGTAATATCTCGGTCGAGTCTGAACCAGGCCAGGGTTCGACTTTTAGCTTTGCCCTGGAAGGAGTGAAAGAAAGTCACGCATCTCAACAGGGGTGAACCGTATGGCTTTAGAAGTTCTGCTGGTCGAAGACAGTCCCGGTGATGTGAGGCTGACAAGGGAAGCCTTCCGCACCGCCAACAACAGCGTTCGTTTGCACGTCGCCACCGATGGCGTGGACGCCATGGCTTTCCTGAATCGTGAGGGAGCCTACGCCGATGCCCCACGCCCAGACCTTACGTTGCTCGATCTGAATATGCCTAGAATGGACGGCCGCCAGGTTCTGGCTCGCATCAAGAGCGATGAGAGCTTGAAAACCATCCCCACCGTAATCCTGACTACTTCCACAGCCGACGAGGACATTGTCAGCAGCTATCGGCTCCATGCCAACTGCTATTTCAGCAAGCCAGTACAGTTGGAGGACTTCGAGAGCCTGGTAAAGACCATCAATGACTTCTGGCTGACTGTTGCCAAGTTGCCCCATGAAGACCTGACCGCGGCAGTCGTCCCCAAGGACGGAAAGAGTCTTGGGGAATAGGAGTAAATAATGAACGTCATCGGAGGCACAGCGCATGCCGCTGGAGGTTCTTGTGGTTGAAGACAGCAGCGGAGACATACGGCTGACCCGGGAAGCCTTCCGCGATGTTAACCCGTTCATCCACCTCGAGGTGGCGCATGACGGTGTGGAGGCAATGGCCTTTCTCCGGCGTCAGGGGGCGCACCTCCACGCCCCGCGCCCAGATCTCATTTTGCTGGATCTGAACCTCCCGAAAATGGATGGCCGGCAGGTGCTGGCCATGATAAAGGACGATGACATCCTGAAAACCATTCCTACCGTGATCCTAACCTCTTCCGAGGCGGAAGCGGATGTGCTGAAGAGCTATCAACTCCAGGCCAACTGCTACCTCAGCAAACCCATGCATTTTGAGGCGTTCCACGGCCTGGTGAAGAGTATCAACGACTTCTGGCTGACCAAAGTGAAGTTGCCGCAAAACGAACAAGGGGACGCACCGGAACCCAGCATCGACACAGGGCACGAGCGGAGCCCGAAAAAGTCTCTTGGAACGAAGTCTCTTGGAACACGGAGGAACAATGAAAGTGATCGGAGGAAGCGGAATGGCCATTGAGGTTCTCTTGGTCGAAGACAATCCTGGCGATGTCCGGTTGACTCAGGAGGCTTTTCTTGACGCCAATCCCTCGGTTCATTTGCACATCGCCTCCGACGGGGTGGAGGCCATGGCCTTTCTGCGACGTGAAGGATCTCACACCAAGGATCCTCGCCCCGATCTCATCTTGCTGGACTTAAACCTCCCCAAAATGGATGGCCGCGAGGTTCTGGCTCAAATCAAGAAAGACGAGAGCCTGAAAACCATCCCCACCGTGATCCTGACCACCTCCGATGCGGAAGGAGACATCGCAAAAAGCTATCAATTGCAAGCGAACTGCTATCTCACAAAACCCGTGCAGTTGAACGCCTTCGAGGCCCTGGTGAAGAGTATCAATGATTTCTGGCTGACGAAAGCCAGGTTGCCGCAATCGCGGTAGGCGGAAGACGGACAACGGAATATGGACAACGAAATAAGGACAACGGAATAAGGGGACACTCTTTGCGGGGGCGGCGCCGGGGGGCACCGAAGCCGATTCGCGCCCGCCGGCGTAGCGGCGTTAGCTCTTCGGGAAATTCGCATCTGCTTTCACCTCGTTAATCTGCTTGGTGTGCCGCTCGCTGTGGGCTGCACCGAAAAGCAGGAATTCATAAGCGTCCCATTTCTGCCCAAACGGACTGTCCGCCAAATGCTCGCGTAAATCCGGGGTAGACTTCATCAGCGCGATGGCCTCCGCCCGGCTCTTCAGGAAATGATCGAGCGCTTCGGAGGGAGTCCAGCGGCCTGTAGGGACGAGTTGCGGCGGTGCCTGCGCTTTGTGGCTGCGGTCGGGAACCATGGCCAGAATCATCGCGTCCACTTTGGCAAAGTCGAGATCAGGCGACCCGGCTGGCGATTTCATGGCCTGCGCGAATAAATTGTGCGCATCGTTTTCCGCCAGCGCAATGTGTTCGAGAGTTTCTGCCACCGACCAACGGTCAGGCGCAAGCTTGAACTTCATTTGCGCGTCGGACAGTCCTTTCACAGCCGCGACCACTCCGTCGCGGGTTTGTTCGAGATACTGCACACCTTTTTCGCGATCAGCGGGCGTGAGCGATTGCGCGAAGGCCGGAATCCCAAGTAAGAGGGTACAGACCAGCAATAATACTTTCTTCATGATTTTTCCTTTCAAAGCAGAACTCCTATACCCGTGTAGCAGTTGTGCAGCAGGTCGCGGTGAACTGAACGCAAGTGCTTGAAAGAATGGAGCCGACGAGCGGACTTGAACCGCTGACCTGCCGATTACGAATCGGCTGCTCTACCAACTGAGCTACGTCGGCTTCTGGCTGGACTATCCCGAGTGCGACTGTTCCAGTTTATCAAATCGTCGCCGCACAACCGCTCACGGTCCGCCGATTCGCTCAGGAAGATTCGCTCAGGAAAAAAGACCGGCTCGGGTCAGCTCATTTATGCCGCCCGAGCAGCGACCATCGAGTCGTATTCTTCTTGCGACTGCGCGGGCAGCAGCACCCACAGGGTGTACACGCCGACGGCCGTGCCGAAAGGAACATTGAACAGCGAGATGAAGCCCAGCACCAGCGCGATGACCCGAGCCCAGGGTTCGCGCTGCATTAATCCCCAGCCGGCGATGAATCCACAGGCGGCTTTCGCCAGGACGAAAATACCGAGCACGCTCAGTAGAGGACGCAAAAACGCGGTGGGCGCTTCCGGCGCACCCATTTCGTGCAGATGAGCAAACAACGTGTTGGCAAGAACATACAAAATCACGCCGCCAATCGTGTTGAACGCGGAGATGGCAAGCCAGAGTATCCCCAGCAAGTGAAGGTGCCCCTGGACGCGGCCGGGGCGCTGCGGCACCGCCCTCACGGATCCCACGACTTGCTTGCCGCACTTGCTGCAAAAGGCCTGACCGGGCTGCACTGCTGTGCCGCATCCATCGCAGAACATGATTCCCTCCCCGCCGCCTCGTTTGAAGAGCCGGATGCCGCGAAACACTGCTCAACACACTTTACCCAAAGATGATACGCAAATCGCCGGCAAGAGTTCAGTGAAAGCGTTCTCGCCGCTGCAATCTTAATGCAGCGCTTTGCTCCACAGAATGCGGATAATTCGCGAGCAAAACGAAAAGGCCACCCGGCAACAGGGCGGCCTCTTCTTTTCAAGGGAGAATAGTTCCAACGGAGGCAAAAGATCCCGTCAAAACTTTCTGCACAAAATCTTATGAGCCGAAAAAGCAGGGTGTCAAGCAATTTTTGGGAAATAAATGTCTTTAGTTTCAATCATTTACAGAATGAATCAACATTCTGTGAAACCGTTTCAATTTGAGACAGAAGGTCACTGAAATGCCCGTAAGCCAATATTCCTGAGGCACTTAAGAACTCTTGGAGGGCTCCGTCGTGGCCGGAGGACGAGCCCCGGACTCAGGCGCCGCCTCTCCCAACTGAAGGGAAATGAACTCGGTCTGGTCGGGACGACCGAACACGGGACCGGGGAAAAACCGCCGCAAAAGAATGCGAGCGCCCCCGAAAGCGACTCCGGCAGCCAGAGATATCGCACCCACGAGAATGCACAGCAGAATAATGTTCACCAGCAGGTTTGCAATGTTGTTTTTCTTGTCGAAATACGTGTTCTCGTTCCACGTGACGCTGGGCGTCCAGTTCACCGCACCCAACAAAGTTTGCGCATCGCTCTGAGAAAGCGGACCTGCGGCGATCGCAATGATCGGCCCCGTGCGCTTATCGAAAAACGGGCCAACGTTTTCAATGCCCGCAACCCCGGCCTGGGGTTGAGCAGCACCATGAGCGGCGTCAAGGCGGCGGAGATGTTCGGCCGCCAATGCGGGCGTCGGATATTCGATCAGCATCAGCGTGGCGTCTCCGCTTGAAGTGGAGTACTGCCCGAGCACGACTTCGGGGCTGGCGCTGAAATCCACCAGATCCGCGGGCAGTGGAGACGCGATCGCCGCCAGAGCCAGAGGTCCCTCGGCGTATTTCTCGGTGTTCCTGGAGTAGCCGTGGTGCGGCATGAAGGCGAGAATCGGCGGCAGGTTGCCGGCATTCCCGCCGGGACGCGGCAAGACACCAGCCAACTCACGCAGCCCCGCTGCAGACATCACCGACAACTGGCTGAATACGGCCTCAATCACAATGTGTCCGCGGTAAAACAGAACTCGCTGATTGAGCGATGCGCCCTGGTCGCCGATCTCTTCCCGCGCCATCTCTGGCTGCAAGTAGAAGGAGTAGGCCCCGAAAGCGCCGCTGGCGTCGGTGAAGCGCGCGGCGCGGATCTTCAACGTCCGCCCGTCGTCACTCTTATAGGTCGCGGCCTCGAAATCCGTGAAGCCGTATTCCTTCAGCAGAGCCGCGTTGGTGGGGTCCGCGGCCGCTGCATCCTTGCTGGCCTGCGCCGCACCTTGAATCTGCCACCCAGCGAACTCCTTTGGCAGGATAGATGGCGCAGGTGAATCCGCGCCCGGGCTGGCGGCGAAGACCACGCTGACGAGACAGGCGCTGATTAAAGACACAACCGCAGCCCGGATGAGCACAAACCTTGAGGCACGCATGAATACACCGCTGGGCACAGAATCCCTCTTTTGATTAGACCACAGCGGGTGAGAAAAGGTTTCCACGCCGGGACCCGACGCCCCCCAGCTAGCCTCCTGAAAGTTCGCTAGTTGATCAGGTGAGGCGCGGCCAGACTAATGAATTCCCGTGGTGTGATGATCTTGGTTTCCTTCCAGAACCTTGGAAAGTGCTTTAGATTACCAGTGATCAGGTAGTCCGCATGGGCAGCATCCGCACATTCCAGGAAGATGTTGTCGTCGGGGTCGGCGGCTACGTCCAGTCGCCGGGCTGGGACCATGGTGAAGCTGTGGTTCTTTATGAGATGGAGCAGCTGCTGCTGAGCTCCCTTGCGAATCCGCAGCTCCGGGCGCCCAAGCACCTCACGGTATTCCTCCAGGATGGCGCGGGACACGTAGAGGCGCGCTGGTTTGGTGACCGCGAGTAGGAGAACTGTGCGTTGTAGCCCGGCCGGCTTGATGGCTGCGGAAACTAACACATTCGTGTCAATTACCAGCCGGAGGGAAAGCATTACCGCTTCGTCTTCCGGGAAGCCCTAATGATTTGGTCAATTTGAGGCGAGGTCAGTTTACTCGTGCCGTTCCGCTCCGCCTCTTCGCCAATAACTCTCAATACCTCAGGCTCGGGGGCGGCCAGCTTCACGTAATCGCGAATGCTGAGCAGTATTGCCTTAGGCGTTCCACGCTTCTCGATGACCAACGATCGGCGCTCGTCATCGACGCGACGCAAGAGCTTTCCGAAATTCGCACGGGCGCGCACGACCGAAACGATTATCGTGCCATTCTTTCCTGTGGTTGTGCCAGTAGCCATAATCTCTACATTTCACCTCTCTGAACTGTACAGTTCAATGGAGGTACGGTCAACGGGCCGCGAATCAGCCTTTCTCTTAAGAATAGCTTCCTGAGGTTTTGGCGCTACTGGCCGGCGGTTTTATCTATCTTGCTGGCAACCTTGACTCCACTCAGCCCGTTCACATACTTGGCGATGCCACGGTAGAGTGACTCGGCGATGCGCTGGCGGTATTCGCCGGTGGCCAGACGGTGCTCGTCGGTAGGATTGCTGACAAATGAAACCTCGGCAAGAATCGAGGGCATGTTGGCGCCGATCAACACAATAAATGGAGCCTTCTTCACACCCCGGTCGCGAATCGCTGGGCTCTTGGCGGCAAGGCCGCTGTGCAGTGACTGTTCCACGTCCCCGGCAAACTCGCGCGACTCTTCGATCTTTTCCTTCAGCGCGATCTTCTTCACCAGGTCCTGCAGTTCGTAAATGGACTTCTCCGAAACCGCGTTCTCGCGCGCTGCAACCTCCAGCGCTTCCGGCGACGAGGTGAAATTCAGATAATAAGTTTCGACTCCTCGAGCGTCAGGATCGCGACTCGAGTTAGCGTGGATGGAGACAAACAGATCGGCGCGCGCCTGATTCGCAACCGCAGTGCGAGTCTCCAGCGGGATGAAAGTGTCGTCTTTGCGTGTATAGACTACTTCCGCGCCCAGCCGCGTTTCCAGCAGCTTGCCCAGGCGCCGGCCCACATCGAGCACGAGTTCTTTTTCTTCCAGGCCGTTAGGACCAATGGTGCCGGTGTCATGGCCTCCGTGCCCCGGATCGATCACGATCTTGCCGATTTTCAGTCCCAGGGCGCGAATCAGCGAACGGTCGCCGCCCGCAGTGGGCCTCGCCTCGTGAATGTCCAGATCAGAAACGCTTCCCGACTTGCCCGAAGCGAGCGTGCGCGTGGACTTGGGCCGGGGACCTTCTACATCCCCTCGCAATGCCGAAGCACTCAAATCTGAAGTATCCGGATCGCTGTCGAGATCGCTGGCCGCAGGCTTTTTGGCGGCGACTGCATTCTGGGTGTGCGAAGCTCCACGCTTTACGCCTGGAACGCTCCGCTTCGTGACTTCGACAGGGGCAGCGCCGGCTTCCTCGTCGTCGTCGTCGGCTTCGACTATTTTCTTCACCACTGACGTTGTGGATTTCTTATTCGCAACGCTGCTCCCGGACAAAGCCGGAGCATCATCGCTGGCCTCTGTATTGGCTTTCGGCGTCTCTGCACCATCCACCGCCGCTGAGGCAGTTTCTCCCGCGTCTTTGTCCTTGTCCTTGAGTTGCTTCGCCCTTCCATTTCTGCCGTGAATGTCGATGATCAGGCGGTAGGGATTGGGCAGCAGGAAAGCCTCGTAATCAGAGAGGTTATCGACCTCGAGCACCACCCGCGTACGTCCCGGCGCAAACTGGGCTACGCGAACCTTCTTCAGGAAGCCGTCATCCACGTCGAAGCTCTTCCCGACCAGGGTCGACGCGAGCTTGGTATCGCGCAAGTCGAAGAAGATGCGCGCCGGACTGTCGATCCTCTGCGAGAAAAACTTCACTTCGCTTTCAACATCGATCGCAACCCGAGTGTAGTCAGGCGTGGACCAGTGCCGGATGCCGGTCACCCGCGGCAGGCGCCCGGAGCGCGATTCCGAGGATTCGTTCTTGCCTGATTCCGAATCAGAAGCCGAACCGTCTCCGTCCTCTCTCGTGTCTTTATTATTGTGACCGCTCTTCTCTGGCTGTTTCTTCTCCGCGGCAACCTTCTGCGCCGCTGCCTTCTCAGCCTGCGCCTGGCGGTTCATTTCGACGTTCAGCTCGCCAATGGCCGCACGGGCACCGTCAGCCAGCCGATTGTGGGGATAGCGATGCAGAAACTCCTGAAAGGTCGATCGCGCCGCTTCCGGATCGTTGAGATCATCCTTGTAAATCTCGCCGATGGTGAACAGTCCGTCGAAGCGGTACTTGCTGCCGGGATACTCGCGGCGCAGGAATTTGTATTGCTCGATGGCCTCGTTGAGGATTTTGTCGTCGTCGAAATGCCGTCCCATTTCCACCAGCGTCTCGGCTACCGCAACTACGCTGGGGTCAGCTTTGGTGGAGGCGGGTGCCCCCAGATAAATAGATCGGTAGGCATTCAAAACGCGCTGGTAATCATGGCGGGTCCGGTCGGCTGGAGGCCTTCCGTTCAGGGCCTCGCGCATGCGCTCGGCGTTGGCGAAACGTTCCCGCGCCCAGGCGTCGGAATGGTGCGAGCGGGCGTGCGCCGCCGGAGCTGTAGCCGTAACCGCGGCGAACACGGCGAGCGCAAACAACGCTCCCCACGCACCACGCTGCCGCGATGAGGTCTTCACTAGTACCAGCCTGTGCCTTCGTAACTAGTTAGTTGAACCAATGCCCTGGGTGCCAGAAAACTAATAGCCAGAACGAACCGTAGAGAGATTAAAGTAAAACAGATGCTGCAAACCTAATCTGTGTTGCTGATGTAGAGTACGCCCCGCGAATCCCGCTGAACCGTAACGGGAGCGTGCGAAGCGCCCGAGTTAAAGTCGGATACACCGTAGTACAGATTGGTGATCCTCCGGACGTAGTTTTGGGTTTCGGCATAGCGCGGCACGCCGGAACTGCGCGCCACCGCTCCCGCACCCGCGTTGTAAGCGGCGAGGGTCAATTTGATGTCGCCGTCGTAGCTTTCCAGAAGTTGCTTCAAGTGGCGCACGCCGGCGTCCACATTCTGTTCCGGGTCAAACGGATTTCGCACCTTCAACTGGCGCGCCGTCGAGGGCATCAACTGCATCAGCCCCATCGCGCCTTTTCGCGAAACCGCGTTAGGGTTGAAGTTCGATTCCACTTTCACCACTGCGCGCACCAGGTTCGGGTCCACGTTGTGCCGGGCTGCCGCCTCCTCGATCGCGCTGTCAATGTCCCCGGGGGTCGCGGTCGGCCCGCGGAAATTGGCGTTGACAATCCTGGCCGTCGCCGACTGATTGGATTCATGCCCCAGATACTGGCTGACCTCGGCCGCTGCCGAGCGCGCGGCGCGCATCGCCGCCGCGTTGGGTCCGGGAACCGGCTTCCAGCGATTCTCCTTGGAACTCCAGTACATCAGCTTGCGCCGGGGCGCTTCCGGCTCTTGCGTATGATGAGCCGCGCTGGCCGGGACAGACTCGTTCACATAAATCTTGCGGCCGTGCTCGTCGGTTGCCGTGATTGCGGTGATCTTTTCGGACGGTCCGTCGCCACCTTCCGCGGCGCGGAGCGGTAACGAGAGAGAAAGAGAGGTCGCGGCTACGGTGCTGGCCATCAGAGCGATTTGCAGGCGCTTTCGCATAACCGGGTTCCTAAACACAATTCGGCGAAGGCAGACTTCACCCTCGCACCTTCCTACCCCGGAACCTGACGGAGAATTCGTAAACCAGAGTATGTCAATTATAGGCTCTGAGAATGGCAGGGGCAATCTATCTGAAGGACGTAGAACCACCAAAGGTAATCTAGGCAAGACACTGAAAACAAGAGGATTAGAGTTGTCTACGTTACCTTCTCCAGGGCCAGGCTCAGGCTATCGAGCGATAACGACCGCAGCAGGTTCCGGCGCATACCGCGTTCCACTTCGGCTAGCCGGTCAGAAGCCGCGGCAATCCACTCGAAATCGGCGGACTCAGCCAGTTTCGTGAGCTGGTTTTGAATGTCGGTGTTATGGACAAGTTCCGGCGATTGTGACCCCAGAAACATCAGATCACGCAGCAGCGAGTAGAGCGTTCGGAGAAGCTGTTCCGTCTTCTCCCGCCCCTCAGCGCCGGCGCGGTATGATTCCGTGATTTTGAAAAGCTGGGTGTGTTCGCCTCCCACCAGCGCCGAGTTAAGGATAGCCAGCGCGTCAGCCCGGGCAGCCACATAGGCCTCCACATCGAAGGTGCGGGCCTTCCCCAAGGCGCCTTCACTCAGTCTGGCAACCAGAGAGCGTTGCGGTGCCTTCCATTCCGGACGCTGCTCGGCCAAATAGCGCTCCACTTCCTCGACAGGCAAGGCGGCGAGCGGAAACACCATCGATCGCGACCGAATCGTAGGCAGCAACTCCCCCGGATTCTCCGAGAGCAGAAAAATCGTAGCGAACTCCGGAGGCTCCTCCAGAACCTTAAGCAGCGAATTCGCCGCCTCTTTCATAAACGCCGAGTCAGTGAAGATATAAACGCGCTCCCGAGCTTCGGACGGACGGTAATAAATGGTCTCGATCACCCGCCGAACCTGATCCACCTTGACCATCATCTGCGGAGGATCTGGCGGGATAATGAGCACATCCGGGTGAGTCTGGACAAAGAGCCGGGTATCTTTCTTGTCGGCCTCGCGCAGTCCCTCGCGCGTCTCCACCGCTTCAGCAAAACGGGCATCGAGGTCGGCAGCCTGGGCAATGCGGCGGCAGTTCGCGCATTTCCCGCAGAAATCAGGCAGCCCATCCGTTTCAGTCGGCGCCAGGCAATTGAGTGCCTGCGCCAGCATCAGCGCCAAAGTATATTTGCCCGATCCCCGCGCCCCTGAAAGTATGACTGCATGAGGAAAGCGCTTCCGCGCCAGCATGTCGCGCAGGCGATGCACCGTTTCCGTGTTGCCGTGAAAATCAGAGAACCCCAAGCTTCACCTCACTGCCAACTTCAGCTTTCGACCGACAACCTCCATAATCCGCCGATGCGTCTGCCCCGGCGTCCCCCGCGCGTCGACCGCCACAACCCGCTGCGGCTCCCGGGCAGCAATCGCCAAATACCCCTCGTGAACGCGGGCGAAGAATCCCCGGTTCTGCTGCTCGAAGCGGTTTTCGTCCGCATGATGTTTGCCCGCACTCTTGCCCACACCGTGCGAAGCCCGCCGGTTCCGCCGCCGCGCACGCCCCACACTCATCGCCGGATCCGAATCGAGCAGGATCGTCAGATCCGGCTGCAAATCTCCACAAAGCAGGCGGTGCAGCTTCAGCACGATGTCACTGCCCAGCTTACGGCCGCCGCCCTGATAAGCTTCCGTCGAATCCGTGAAGCGATCGCAGAGCACAATCTGCCCGTCCTCAAGCGCTGGCTGGATCACCTCCGCAATGTGCTGCGCCCGCGATGCGAACATCAAAGCCATTTCTGCGAACGGCGAAAGACCCTCCGTCGCCGAGTCGAGCAAAACCCGCCGAATCTTCTCGCCCGTGGCCGTTCCTCCCGGCTCGCGCGTTTCCACCACCTTATGCCCGGCCGCGCGCAAAGCACCCGCCAGCTTGCGCATCTGCGTGCTCTTGCCGGTTCCGTCGAGCCCTTCGAAAGTGATGAACTTCCCCCGCCGCGACATCGTGCAAATGATAGCAGCGCTGGTGCATCCATGGATGACCGTCCCTATACTGCCCCTGTCGCGGACTGGTATAGTCTAAAATTCTGCACGCGCAAATGGGAATCGCTTCATCGAACCAATGGGGGCCATCATAATGAAACTCTCAAACATCTTGGGAGTAGTCTGTGTTCTTTTATCCTCACTTTTTAGCTGGTCAGCCACACCACCAACCGTTACCATCTCTGTGGACGCCACTTCGGCTCCCCGCAAGATCTTCCACGCTAAACTAAAGATCCCCGCCGCTCCCGGCGACCTGACACTTTATTACCCGAAGTGGATTCCCGGCGAGCACGCTCCCGACGGCCCAGTGATCGACTTGGCCGGACTTAAATTCGCCGCCAGCGGTAAACCCCTGAAGTGGCGCCGCGATCTGCTCGACGGCTTCACCATCCACGTCGAGGTTCCTCCTGGCGAGAATGAAGTAAACGCCGAACTCGATTTTCTCTCTCCCGCGACCTTCGAAGGCGGCTTCTCCGCAGGTTCTTCCGCCACCGACAAAATGGCCGTCATCAGTTGGAATCAAGTGCTGCTCTACCCCAAAGGCTGGAAGTCAGACGACCTCACCTACGTAGCCAGCCTGAAACTCCCGCCGGGCTGGAAATATGGCACGCCGCTGCCGATCGCATCCACGTCCCTGACCGGCCAGAGCGGCGACACGCAAATCATGTTTCAGCCGGCGTCCCTCACCACCCTGGTCGATTCTCCTGTAATCACCGGCGAATTCCTCAAAGTCGTCAAGCTTGCCGACGACCCGCTGGTCGAGATGGATGTTGCCGCCGACAGTGCCGCCGCTCTCGCCCCTCCCCAGGAAGTCTGGGATCACTACAAGAATCTCGTCGAACAGGCCAACAAGCTTTTCGGCGCGCATCACTATCGCGATTACCATTTCCTCTACAGCCTGAGCGATCACGTCGCTCACTTCGGACTCGAGCACCACGAATCCGACGACAGCCGCGTCGACGAGCGCGGGTTGGTCGATGACAGTATGCGCAAGAGTGAAGCCAGCCTGCTCCCCCACGAGTACGTGCATTCGTGGAACGGAAAATACCGCCGTCCAGCCGGTCTCGCCACCCCCGACTATCAACAGCCGATGCAAGATGACCTCTTGTGGGTCTACGAAGGTCTGACGAATTATCTCGGCACGGTGCTGACCGCTCGCAGCGGATTGCTCACTCCGGAGGAAGCGCGCGACGATCTGAGCATGACCGCCGCCGCCCTCAACCATACTCCGGGCCGCGAATGGCGCAATCTGCAGGACACAGCCGATGCCGCTCCGCAGCTTTATTTCTCTCCCCATGCCTGGCAATCCTGGCGCCGCGGAACCGATTTCTATGACGAAGACACCCTGAACTGGCTGTGGGCTGACGTCATCATCCGCCAGCAAACCAAAGGCAAGAAAACATTGGATGATTTCTGCCACCTCTTCCACGGTGCTCCCAGCACTGCGCCCATGGTGAAACCCTATACTTTCGAGGATGTCGTCAACACCTTGAATCAGGTCGCACCCTACGACTGGCGCGGCTTCTGGACCGAGCGGCTGACGAATCACGGCCCCGGCGCCCCGCTCGGCGGAATTGAAGGTAGCGGGTGGAAGCTGGTGTACGACGAAGTTCCATCCGAAATGGAGCGTGGCGGCCAGGGCAACCAGCATTTCGTCGACGTGAAGTATTCGATCGGGATTGACCTGAACGAAGACGGCACCATCACCGACACCATCGAAGGGATGCCCGCCGCTCAGGCTGGAATCGGCCCCGGCATGAAGTTAATCGCAGTGAACGGCCGCCACTACACTGCGGAAGTCCTGCGCGACGCCCTCGGAGCCGGCAAGAGCGACACCGCTCCTCTCGAACTGCTGGTCGAGAACACCGATTACTTCAAGACCTACAAGCTCGATTACCACGGCGGCGAACGCTACCCTCATCTGGTACGGGATGAATCAAAGCCCGATTTGCTGTCGGAGATCTACAAAGCGAAGTAATTAAGACGACCATGCTGAAAGTAGAGTGAAGGCTTTACCCTGTGGGCCCCTGTGTCCCCTGTGTTAAAGACTTGAATCCAGTCCGCAAGGAGCTGCCACCCATGAGCATGCGCCGGCCCATGTCGTTGTCGATCAGCGTCCTTCTAACGCTAGCCCTCCAATCACCAAAATTCATCCAATCCCAAACCCAGCCCTCCATCCTTGGCTTCACTCCATCCGCCGCGGCTCACGAAATTGAACTCGAGAACAAGTTCAAAGCCATTCCCTCGCCGGACGAAGAACGTCGCCAGCACAAGATCTTCACCGCCGAGCCGCACGTCGCCGGCTCTCCCCGCAACAACGAACTGGCC